>Ga0307414_10000009_pt1 | contig 359782 bp, 349 predicted proteins | sample DK1Ometagenome_FD_203804 | JGI IMG/M metagenome (GOLD analysis project Ga0307414, IMG submission 203804) | Maize rhizosphere microbial communities from greenhouse at UC Davis, California, United States - DK15-O-3 | ecosystem: Host-associated > Plants > Roots > Rhizosphere > Soil | place: USA... | reverse complement strand
TTATATGTTATCGACATAGACGACGTTCAGGGATCTGTTCAGAAGAAATTCATTAAAGAATAATCATCTAACAATTTTTAAAACAGAATAAGCTCTCAGAAATGAGAGCTTATTTTTTTATAAACAATATTAATTTTTAATTAAGAATCCATCGGACTTAATGATCGACTATTTTTTCAAGCTATTTTTATTTATGGCTTTTTTGTATATTACGTTTTCTAAAATTTATTTATATAGATTTATATTGTGATTTAATATATTAAAATTCAATTATTATTTATTATATAATAATTTTAACGTCTTTTTTATTGGTTTTTTTCTCAATTATTTTAAAGGCTTCACAAATTTAATAAACAAATAAAAATATATTATGAAAATTGGTTTGATAGGATTTGGTAAAGCGGGCAGGGCAGTGGCTAATGTCGTTCTTCAGAAAGATGATTTTACATTAGAATGGGTTTTGAGAAAAACTGAAATTATGGAGCACGCGTCTGCTAAAGAAATTCTCGGAATTTCCACTGAAGATACGGCGCTCATTTATTCGCAGCAGAATATGTCTGTTGAAGAATTGCTGGAGACCCATCCGGTGGATATTATTATAGATTTTTCTACTGCTGAAAGTATTTATGATTACGGAAAACAGGCTGCTGAAAAAAAAATTAAAATAATATCTGCAATCTCTCATTACGGAAAAGATGAAATAAAACTTCTAAAAGATTTATCTTTAAAGACGGTTGTTTTCTGGTCTCCGAACATTACTTTAGGGGTAAATTATTTACTATTTGCCGCTTCATTATTAAAAAACCTTGCACCTGATGTGGATATTGAAGTGATCGAAGAACATTTTAAAGCAAAACCAGGAGTTTCGGGTACGGCTGTAAAAATCGCTCAAACTTTAGATATTGAAACAGAAAACATTAATTCTGTAAGAGCTGGAGGAATTGTTGGCAAGCATGAAGTTATCTTTGGATTTCCTTATCAGACCGTAAGATTGGTACACGAGTCGATTTCTCGGGAGGCTTTCGGCAGCGGGGCTTTATTTGTTGCGGAAAATATTAAAAATAAAATAAAGGGTTTTTACAATTTTGAAGATATTTTAAGACCTTATTTTTTTAACGAATCTAATAATAATTTATCATGAATTATTTACATTGATAAATTTTTATTATTAAAAGGCAGGGTTCAGACTTTGCCTTTCTTGTTTTTCAAACTGGTTTATCTTGAATCTCCTATTTGTTCATGACTAAAATCATAAGTATCAATTATTGCTTTGTATAACTTTGATTGAAGCAATTCTGGAGTGATGCATTTATTTTACATCGGCAATTTACAAAGCTTGGAAGTCAGTTGTAAGAACTTTATAAATTATAAAATAGTAATCATAATGCGATTATGTTAAATTATATACTAATAATAATTAAATATTGTTAATTTTTTAGGAATATTTCACATCTATGATTTAGGTCATAAAAAATAGAGGTTGATTTTTATTATTTTTGGGTTACCATACAAAATTATTATTATGAAATTTAATGTAAACGCAGAATTATCAGGATTTCCTATCCAGCACTGCAACAAAGAAAAAAAGAGGCAGGTTCCGGAGCCAAACACCAAAATTTATTATATGGCTGCTACGACGGTAACATCTAAAATCAATTCAATGAATACTGCAACGAATGACAGTATCATAGATCTGACGGATTATTTATCCACTTAAAGATATTTTTGACTGAGTAAAAGAATTCAATTTCCCTTTTGAAAAAAAGCGGAATGTATTGTTATCCTTTATAATTGGAAGTGTTTTTTAGACACTACTCAGTCCGTTATACACTATAGTATAAATACAAATCAATCAAATAATTAATTATGCAAGATACTCTATGGTTTGGTAACCTCGGACACCCAATAAAAATTTTCTTAGCCGTTTTATTTGCCATTACATTGGTAATATTGGCAGTCACAAAGGCATTATCGCTGAAAGACTTTAAAGGAAAATTTATCCGAAGGAAACAAAAATAATTTAATTAAAAAAAGAGAGTATGTCAATAAATGTGAGGCTTTTAGAGTCAGCTGGTGCTACAGCAAAATATTATGGTGGAGGCGATTATATCTTTCACGAGGGTGCAAAATCTTTTTATTATTATCAAATAATTGAAGGAGAGATAAAACTCAACAATTACAATAAAGATGGCAAAGAGTTTATTCAGGAAATATTGTCTGACGGTGAGGGTTTTGGCGAAGCATTGCTTTTTAGTGAAAAAGTGTATCCCGTCAATTCTATTGCTTTGACAGACTGCACCGTACTGCGGCTTTGTAAAAATAATTTTCTGAATTTACTTAATCTATACCCGAAGGTATATATGGATATGTGTAAAAGCTTATCAGATCGTATTGTTCACAAATATATCATGCTTCAGAAGATATCATCACAAAATCCTGTTGAAAGACTACAGGGAATAATGGATTTTTTAAAAAGTTCTCAAAACGAACAGACTCCTTTTTCTTTTCAGATACCATTTACCAGACAACAGCTTGCGAGCTTAACGGGTCTGTGTGTAGAAACAGCGATCAGAACTATAAAAATGATGGAACGGGAGAAAAAGCTTAAAATAAAAAACAGAAAAATTTTATACTAAAAATAATACTTTATGATTTAAATCATAATATAGTGAAATATTTTGTGTTATTTTTGAATTATTAAATATCTGTTTTTCAGTAGTATATAATTAAACCAAACCAAACCGCTACAGTCATCATACTAGTTAAACGGCTGTAGTAATTCACTCAATATTAATAATAAAAAAGAAAATGTTATGAACACTAGAAATTCAAACAGAAATTCAGGAGGAAATTCTAACGATGCCAAATCAACTCTTGAGGAAGTGTATCAATTAGGTTACGACCATGGTTTTAATGACGCATCTCAAGATGAGGAGTATGATGATGACTTCTCAGATTATGAAGACGAATTTGATGATTTTGAAGACTTTTATGATGACGAAGATTATGACGAAGATTACGACGATGAAGACTACGATGATGAAGATTATGAAGATGAGGATGAAGAAGATGGCAGAGGCAGAGGAGGATCAGGAGGCTCTCGTGGCGGCGGACGTGGTCGTTCATCATCATCTGGCGGACGTGGCGGATCAAGAGGTTCCGGGTCAAGATCAGGCGGAAGCGGTGGTTCCGGAAGAGGGTCGGGCTCAGGTTCAGGAACATCAAGAAGAGGTTTTGCTTCAATGAGTCAAGCTGAGCGTACAAGAATAGCCCGTATGGGTGGCCAAGCTTCACACGGAGGCCGCAGATCTTCAGGATCAGGATCCGGCTCAGGCAGATCCGGTGGCGGCTCAGGAAGAGGCTCAAATGGAACTGGCTCAAGATCCGGCGGAAACGGCGGTTCTGGAAGAGGATCAAATTCAGGAGGAACATCAAGAAGAGGCTTCGCTTCAATGAGTAAGGCTGAACGTACAAGAATAGCCCGTATGGGCGGCCAGGCTTCACACGGAGGTGGCAGATCTTCAGGATCCGGCTCAGGCAGATCAGGATTCGGAGGCAGACGAAACAATTCATAATTCAGTTTTTTAACTGCCTCTTTAACTATTTATTGAGGCAGTTATTTTTTATAATTAAAATACCAATCATATTATGGCTACCAAAACAGCAGAAAATACAAATACAGTTGCCGAAACAAAAAAAACTACGGCAACGGCAAATCTGACACAAGATATCAACAATGAACACAAAAACTCTTCGCTACACAAATTTTTTGTCACTGCACTGAAAGATATTTATTATGCAGAAAACGCAATTCTTACAGCTTTGGAGACAATGCGAGATGCTGCCACAACAGAAGAACTGAAAGATGCTTTTGAGGATCATCAACTTCAGACTACAAAACATATCAGCCGTCTGGAAAAAGTTTTTAAATCAATTGGTGAGCAACCAGAGAAAAAGGAATGCGAAGCAATTAAAGGAATAATAAAAGAAGGAGAAGAAGTGATAAAATCAACTGAAGAAGGCTCTATGACCCGTGATGCTGCCTTGATTATAGCTGCCCAAAAAGTAGAACATTATGAGATCGCAACTTATGGAGGCCTTGCTCAGCTTGCTATTACTATGGGTCATGAAAAAGCAGCAGATTTGTTAGAAAAGACTTTACAGGAAGAAGAAGATACCGATTATTTGCTTACAGAAATTGCTGAAACATCAATTAATTTCGACGCTGAACAAGAGGATTAAATTAGATTAGATTAATGTGGTAAGTCATACGGAATTTTCTGTATGGCTTATTTTTTTGCTGGTTTTAAATCACAGTATTCTTGAATTATAATTAATGATTATAAAAATATTGTGTAAATAGCTCAACTGTAAAAGATTAGAAGATAAAAATTAATAAAAAAAGAAAAGCCTTCGTTACCGAAGGCTAAAAACACAAATGATGAAAAAAAATCGTTTTACAACGATGTACAAATATACAGTATAACATTTGTAATAAACATGGTTTTGATCATAAAAAGATCAAAATATTGCTTATTAATTTTTATTCTAAATAAGAGTAAAGATAAGTACATTTAAATTAAGGTTTTGCTAAAACTGTATTTTAAATGGCCCTTCAAAATAGGTTTCATAAGAATCTATTAATTCTCCATTTAAATCGTAAACACCGATGGTAATGTTTTGTTTTGACAGCTTTATTTCATCTTCGGGAAAACTGATATTAATAGATCCTTTTGAGATTTTGTCGCGGTCGACAGTTATTTTACTTGATGTGCTGTAACTTATCTGGCCTTTAGCCGGCTCTATTACTTTTATGGTGACAGTTTTTTTATCATTGGTTTTATTAAGGAAAGTATAATTGTAAGTATTGGTGATCTTTCCGTCTCTTACAAAAAAGCTGCTTCCGGCGGGTTTGATGAATTTTACCTCCATTTCACCACGGTTATACAGCATAAATCCCAAAAATATCTGAAGGGAAAGCAAGAGTACAATAAAAATTTTCATTCTTCCTGTAAACCTCGTTGGCGTACGGCTTTCAATTTCCTTTTCAGAAGCGTACCTGATCAATCCCAAAGGAAGTCCGACTTTTTCCATTACCTCATCGCAGGCATCAATACAGGCTGTGCAATTTACGCATTCCAGTTGCTGGCCATCTCGAATGTCAATTCCTGTCGGACAAACAACAACGCATTGATAACAATCTATACAATCGCCTTTGCCGGCTGCTTTCCGATCTTCGCCTTTTCTCCATTTTGATCTGTTTTCTCCTCTTTTAAAATCATAAAAAACATTGATCGTTTCTTTATCAATAAGCACTCCCTGCAATCTTCCATATGGGCAGACAAGCGTACAAACCTGTTCTCTGAACCAAGCAAATACAAAATAAAAAGCCGCTGTAAAAAGTATAATAACGATAAAATTGGTGGGATGAGCAAAGGGGCCTTCAGAAATTATCCTGAAAACTTCTTCATATCCAACTATATACATCACTATAAAATGTGTGAAAATAAGTGAGATGATCATGAAGATTGTCCATTTCAGCCCTTTTTTCCATATTTTTTCACTGTTCCATTCTTGTCTGTCGAGCTTCATTTGTTTGTTTCGGTCTCCCTCAATGGCAAATTCGATTTTGCGGAATACATTTTCCAGAAAAATTGTTTGCGGACATAGCCATCCACAAAATAATCTTCCGAAAGCCAAAGTGAAAATGATGACACATATTAAAGCTATAATGACTCCCAAAGTAAGAATGAAAAAATCCTGCGGGTAAAAAGGAAGCCCAAAAATAAAAACCTGTCTGTCTATAAGATTAAATAACAATAAAGGGTTTCCATTAATTTTAATAAAAGGAATGGTGAAGTAAAAGATAAGTAAAACATACGCAACAATATTTCGATAATTGGCGTATCTGCCTTTAGGTTTTTTGGCGTATACCCATTTTCTTTTTCCGGATTGCTCCATGGTTCCTATCGAATCTCTGTAGGTTTCCGGCTCCAGAACCTGTCCTTGTCCACCTCTTACATCTTTATTTTGTATTTCTGACATGGAATTGTTTTTAAGATTTTACAGTAAATTGCTGTTAAGTATTAAATAACCAACATAATATGATTATTTATTAATCAATTAATATTGATATTGCCTACAACTTTAAGACCAATTAAAGTTAAAAAAGCAATAATTATCAGCCTAAACCAAACAAAAATTTTAAATGTTGATTATAAAAATTTCTTTCAAAAAAACTAAAAAAGCCTCAAAAAGTAGGTAACTTTTGAGGCAATCCAAAAAATTCTGGAAATTTTTCGATATTAATATTTGCAAATGAGGTGTGATTCTTTCTTATCATTTGCTTATTATACATTTTTCAAATACTGTGCCTAAATAACTATAATCGAATATTATAACTTTAACTGTAATTTTTAATTAAATTTTCATTTTGTTGAATTGCTTATTGAAATCGACAACATGACTGTAATCATAGCATTTGAAAATCGGTCTCTTTATTTTTGAGATATAACAAAAACCAAATGATAAAAGTCTATTTAGAGCATTTTGGCTGATCGGTCTATCTGTCAAATTAATCAGATATAGTAAAAATTCAAAAATAAAATCTATGATATTTGTAACGGGAGCAACAGGGCTCTTGGGAAGGGTTATTGTTTTAGAACTTCTCAAAAAAGGTAAAAAAGTAAGAGCGTCAAAAAGGGCTTCCAGCAATTTGGATGAAGTAAAAAAATCATTTAAATTTTACACAGAATATCCCGCTTTTTTTTTCAAAAAAATTGAATGGGTTGAAGTTGATTTTGATGATGAAAAATCTATTGAAATTGCTCTGAGAGACGTCGGGGAAGTTTATCATTGTGCAGGCAAAATCAGTTTTGATTCAAAAGATGACGAGGAGGTATACCATGCCGGAGTCACTGCTACAAAAAATCTCCTATCTGCATGTAAAGCAAGTTCAGTCTATAAATTTCTGTATGTAAGTTCAGCTGCAGTGATGGATCTGACGAATCAATACGGAATGTTGACCGAGCAATCACTTTTTGATCATCAGAAAGACCATTCTGCGTATGTAATTTCCAAATATATGTGTGAACAACTTGTAAAATCTGCGGATTCGCTGAGATTCAGAACGGTGATTGTGAGTCCCGGAATGATTTTAGGAAGCGGAAACTGGAAGCAGAGCAGCGGAGAATTGTTGCAGATTTTTATAGATACTCCTTTTACATTTTCCGGAGGAACTTCATGCGTGGATGTGAGAGATGTGGCAAAAATATCCTTGTTATTGATGGAGCAAAATGTTTTCGGTGAGCGTTTTATTATAAGTTCAGAAAACAAAAAATATACCCAAATTGCCCATGAAATAAGGGAAAAGATTGGTAAGAAAAATAGTATTGTGCTTACCAAAAAACATTTGAAATGCTTAATATTTTTGAATATACTTTTCGGATGGCTCATTGCCAAATTGCGACTGCTTACAAAAGCAAATATAGATTTTGTTTCATCATTTCCAAAAGCTTCTAATAAAAGAATAAAAGAAAAGCTTGACTACAATTTTATTCCTGTTGCCGAAAGTATTGATTTTCATATTGGCAATTATATTAAAGATAAAAATAAAAATAAACAAATGTGAGTGGAGTCATATTTAAAAAACATCTTATTTCCTAAGTTTGGGATAACTAAATTATAAATCATTATGAAAAAATTATTCACATTTCTAGCTTTTGCTTTTGTGTTGGCAGGCTGTAAAAAATCTGAAACACAATATCATGATCAGGATAATGCCAAAACGATCAATGATTCTCAATCGGATACTATCCAAACGCTGCCTGAAATATCAGATACTTCAAATCTGGGAAGTGACAGCGCCAATGTAAAAACCGATAACGAATAACTCAAATAAGGATTACAAACTTTATTTAATTATGATTTAAAAAATGAATTTTATGGCTCCAAAAGGAAAAATACTGATAATCGGGGGTAAAGAAGACAGAAGTGATACTGATGTTGAGATGAAAGAGACAAACCGTGATTATTCGCCTCACGAAATCCTTAAAAATCTGGCTCAGTCAAAGGACGACAGAATTGAAATAATCACAACAGCAACCTCCGATCCTGAAGACATGCGTAAAACGTATACTGAAACGTTTACCGAAATAGGATATATTAATTTCGGATTTCTTGATATTGACAGTGATTCAAATTCTGATGAAGCAGAATGTGTAAAGCGAATAGAAAGCGCAAAAACAGTTTTTTTTACTGGTGGCGATCAGGATAAAATTTGCAATGCATTAAAAGGAAAAGCCATAAACAAGCTTCTGAAAGAAAAGTACAATACAGAAAACGATTTTATCATTGCAGGAACCAGTGCAGGCGCAATGTGTATTCCCGAAACGATGATTTCTGAAGCTGAAAACGGCGAGGCAATCGTAGAAAATGATATCTGCTTAGATCCCGGATTGGGCTTTATCGGCAATTGTATAGTTGATACACATTTTGTGCACAGAGGAAGATTTGGCAGGCTGGCTCATGCCGTGATGCTCAATCAGCAATGTTGGGGAATCGGCCTGGGCGAAGATACGGCTTTGCTGATTGAAGAAGGAAATAACGCAATCTGTAAAGGTTCAGGAATGGTCTTAGTAATTGACGGAAAAGAAATAAAGCAAACCAACGTTGATTTTGTTGAAAAAGGATTTCCCGTGTATGCAGAAAACCTTAAAGTTCACATTTTAACTGATGGTTGCTGCATAAACCTTGATAATGGCAAAATGACAGGAGTTGAAAAGTAAGCAAATTTCAGCGAAACTTAGCATTTCTCAAAAATAATTCTGCCATCAAAAGGCTCACTCCAACAAACATACAGGCTATCTTTAAATCTTTTAATTTCAGCCAGTATTACTTCATATTCTCCATTTTCATTTATTCTTTCCACGATCATATTGGCGCCCAATCCGACATTACCCAGTTTATATTCTACACGGTATTCTCCGTCAACTTCTATAAAATCTTCTTTTCTGAAATTTCTATGTGACATAATATTGTGATTTATAAATTAATTATTATTTTTAAGATTCTTTTCCAAAGCTTACAACCTGAAAATCATTATCAGTTGAGTATCTCTTGCAGCTTTCATCATCGAAAGATTCCGGATTTTCCAGAAAAGCTTCGATATATTGGCTGCTTTCATCGGTGTTTGCAGGCGCAATAATGATATGATATAATTTTAATACTGATTCGTCCGCACTTTCTAAAGCTTCTTCTTTGTGTTGCAATGCTTCTTCGTATTTCATGTGATATTTAATTTATGAATATTGATATAAACAATTATGCCAAATTTATCGAGATAAATATTTATTGTTAAAATTATCCACTTCCTATTTTAATATATGCGCACAATCATAAAATTTAAATTGTTGGAATATTGATTGCTGTTTAATTTAATAATTCTTATTACAAATACACAATTCATAAAATAATATATGTAAAACCAAATCTAAATCTAAATCAAATGGAAGATCAAATGACCAGAAGAAGTGCTATCAGTAAAATTGCAGCTACACTTGCGGTAGTAGCCGTAGCTCCGGGAGCAATTGCTCAATCCAGACCAAAAAATTCAGAAAACATGAATGGCTCCTTAAAAATCACAGATCCAAGAACAAAATATTCTAAGCCACCTTTTAAAAGACAATTTCAACCTTTTCCGGGTTTGGCAGGCAAAATGACTCCTGTGCCGGATCACGGAGAAGAAAGCTACAAAGGCTCGGGGAGATTATCGGGAAGAAAAGCCCTTGTTACCGGCGGTGACTCCGGAATCGGAAGAGCTGCTGCAATTGCATACGCAAGGGAAGGCGCAGATGTTGCGATCAATTATCTTCCTGAAGAAGAATCTGATGCAAAAGAAGTGATTGGATTAATTCAAAAAGCCGGTCGTAAAGCTGTTGCAATTCCGGGCGATTTAAGGAATGAGTCTTTTTGTAAAAAGCTTGTTGATGAAGCTGTAAATCAGCTTGGTGGTCTAGATATTCTGGTTAATAATGCCGGACATCAAAAAGCTCACGAATCTATTCTTGAAATCAGCACGGAAGAATTTGACAGAACCATGAAAACCAATATTTATGCTCCGTTTTGGATCACAAAAGCAGCTTTACCACACTTGAAACCGGGCGCATGTATCATTGGAACATCTTCGGTGCAGGCTTATGATCCGTCGGCTGATCTTTATGATTATGCGCAGACAAAAGCTGCCACGACAAATTATGTAAAGTCATTGGCTAAACAATTGGGACCGAAGGGAATTCGGGTAAACGGTGTTGCTCCGGGGCCCGTTTGGACACCTTTGCAGATCAGCGGCGGACAAACTCAGGAAAATGTAGAAAAATTTGGGGCTGATACGCCTTTAGGAAGAGCCGGACAGCCTGCGGAATTGGCTTCTATTTTCGTTCAGTTGGCGGCGGATGATGCAAGCTTTGCCAACGGCCAAATTTATGGAGCAGCAGGTGGAAGCGGACAGCCTTAAAACTTTTTTTGCTGTAATTTAAAACAGGCATCCAATTAAGGTGCCTGTTGTTTTTTATTGTCCCGTTTTCATTATTCTGTATTGGTTGGGAGAATATTCTTTTTCAGATTTAAAATATTTACCAAAGTGAGATTTGTCACTGAAGCCAAGTTCGTATGCTATTTCCGTAACAGAAAGTGAAGTGTGCAAAAGCAGCCTTTCGGCTTCTAATATTATGCGGTTTTTAATGAATTTTCCGGCGGAAATGTCTAGATTTTCTTTAATAATAGCATTCAGGTAATTTGGAGTAATATTAAGCTTTTGGGCGTAAGGCGAAGTGGTTTTTAGTTCCTTAAAATGTATATTAACCAGATTGCTAAAATCATCAATTAGTGTTTTTTTACGATCCGATTGGGTATTGATTTGAGTTGTTTTGTGAGAATGGCGGATGTATTTCAAGACAAAAACTTTCAGCAAAAGACAAATAATTTCCTTGAACAGGTTTTTGTTTGAAAGATATTCTTTTTTAAGCTCTTCAAAGCTTTGCCATTGGTCTTTCCTGCTTTCATTTTTCAGGATAATATAAGGAGCGATTTCTGCCAAAGCCGTGTCGCTTTTTATCATTTTGTTGCCGGTGTAAATGTAATTGTAGAACGATTTTGTAAACAATAAAACGTGTCCTTTGCAATATTCAGCTTCCTGAAAACTATAAACCTGATTATAATTAAGAAAAAAGAATTTCTGAGGAATCAGATCATATTCATAATTATCAATTTTTAAAAAACCTTTAGCATCATTAAAAAGAAAAACCGCATAAAATTTGTTTTTAAAATTTCCGTTTTTATTTATTTTTTCTAAAAAATTATCCATCGTCAGAATTGTAAATTCAGTTCGCAAATTGTGATGATTATTGAGTTTGTTTAAAGTAAGGATTTGAATATCCTGATTCTGCATATGGTTTTATTTACTTTCAGATATAAAGATAAAAAATACCACATAATTAATGCGGTATTTTTTTGTTTAATATATTATTTTAATTTTCTTAGTTTTTAAACTGCAAAATTTTCAGCTCTTTTTTACAGAGAGTTGTATCTACTTTTTTATCTACATAATCGGAATTCATGGCACGCAAAACTGCCATATAATTCATACTAAAATCTAAAGTATCACCTACTTTAAACTTGGCATTATTCACACCCAAATCTAAAATCATCATATCCGAACTGGCTCCGATAATCTTCAAACCTGGAAAAAATGGTGCAATATTTTTAGTGTCAATATCAAGTAAACCAATATCTACAATGGCTCTTACAGAGGTTTTTCCCAGATCGTTAGAGTTATGTTGAGGGCTGTCACCGGTAAGATTGGTTCCCACATTTCCGGCAGGAATCATCGGCTTTTCTATAATTTCTATAATCTCAACCGTGAGTTTGAAAACATCCTGATACATTCCGCTGATTGTGGAATCTTTATAAACATCAGTTCCGAAAAATAAGGTTTCGCCAACTCTGAAATGATTGATTCCTGCAGGAATCTGATCTTTAAAAAGCAATGGAATCGTTACGGAAGAGCCTGCAGAAATATAAGGTATTTTCTTTCCGAATTTTTCTTCCACGATTTCTTTGTATCGGTTGAGCTTGAAAAGTTTTTTTTCATCGGGAAGTATACCGTTGAGACAGTTGAGGTTGGTTCCGATACCAACTACTTCAATATTGGGCAATTTAAAAACATTTCCGTAAAAACGAGGCAGATTTTTAGCCATAATTCCTTCCCGTAGTTCGCCCATTTCCACCATTATTACAATTTTATGGGTCTTTTTTTGTTTTACGGCTTCTTCGGAAAGCGCTTTTATGGTGTTGAGTTCTGTATTAAAACTTATATCGGCAAATTCTACAATGCTTTTCACAAGTCTTTTTGCCGGAGGTTTTATATAAACTGTTTGCGTTTTTGGTGAAAGCTTTTTAATAGTTTTTAAATTGCTTAAGCGTGAATCGCAGACTTCCTTATTTGATATTTCTAATAAAACTTTTAAAAATTTTTCGTTACCGCAAAGCAGCTTTCCTACAATTGCCCAATCGATTTTATTTTTGATAAAAAGCTGGTCGAGAAAGCAAAAGTTATGGAAAAGTTTATCAGAATTTAAAGTAATGTATGACATTTTATTTTTTTAATCGCATTTCGAGATATTTGCTGGCAAAACCCAGTTTTTCATATAAATGCTTGGCAGGATTGTCTGCTTCACAATGCAGCGCAATGTCTCCTTGTGAAGTTTCAATGGCTTTTTGCATTAAGTTTTTACCAATTCCTTTTCCGCGAAGGTTTTTGTCTGTGGCAATATACACGAGAATATTTTCCGGAATATAGCCGCTCATTCCTGTTTTGTTGATGACTACGGCGCCCACAAGCGTATTGTTGCCTTCGTCAGTAGCAGTTAACACAATGCCGCCGGGTTTATCATCATTTCCCATTGCATAATTGATGGCGCTTTTGATGTCTGTTTCAGGATCTCCATATTGCTCCAAATGCTGGAAAAGAAATCCTGAGATTTTTTGCTTCTGATTTTCATCAGCTTTATTTTGTTCTGTATAAGTTTGTATTGTAATCATTTTTTATTTTTTATCCCGGGCAGGGAAGAGTAATATCGTAGCTGTTTAGATAATCAGGTGTTATTTTTCTGGTTATTTTAGGCTTTAAAAAAAACAGCGGAATTTCGGTTTTATTAATAATTTTTTTCAGGAAGTTTTCAGAGAAAATAGATTTCCAGCTTTCTTCATCCTGATAATTCAGAATGATAATATCTGCTTTTACCCTTTTTGAAAATTTTGAGATCTGAACGGCTTTATCCTGTGTAAGTAAAAACTCGGAAGTATAATTTGCCGATTTGATGTATAATTTTTTCTGTAAATCGAGATAAGCGTTTTTGAGATCCAGAAGGTCGTCTTCATCACTTATTCCGAGAAGGCTTATAATGCCTTTATTCTTTTTAGCTAAAGTGATTGACAATTCGAGTTTGTCGTCAAGATGTTTGGTCACTCTTACCGGAAACAGAATTTTTTTGAAATGGTATTTTTTAAAGCTTCCAGGAACCAAAAGGATAGAGCAATTCACATATGAAAGCACGTTATATGATGATGATCCCAAAATGAGCTGCTTGAGTTTTTGCTTGCCCGAAGTTCCCATTACCACAAGATCTATGTCTTCTGTAATGACAAAATCATTGATGCTGTCCACAAGATTTTCATTTTTTATTCTTACTTCAATTTCCAGTGAGCTGTGTTTTTGTTGAATATATTCCTTAATCAAGCTAAGCTTACTTTCGGCTCTTTCTGCGTTTTCTTTGACTGTTTCTGAGCCAATGACCTGTTTTCCGCTTCGGTCAAGTATGTAATAATTATTTACAATATGAAAAAGGATAATTCTTGCATGATGACGCAAAGCCATTTGTACGGCCATTTCTACTGCATTATTCGATTTTTCAGAAAAATCTGTTGGTACTAATATATTTTTGATTTCGGTATTCATCTTCATTGCTTTGTTTTAAACAAAATTTCTGTGCAAAGTTAAAGATGATAAAGCCAAAACAGTGTAAAAAATAACTGGGAAAGTGGTATATTTTACTTATAATTCTATTTGAAGTAAAGAGTAAATTTTTCCAAAAATAAAAATAATCAGATAATGAGTTATTATGATCTTTTTCTGTATTCCGCAATATTTTTAAACTTATTGTAAGAATCTTTTATATTGCGAAGCTGTTCGGAAACTACTTCAAGGCTTTCATCACGAAGATGCCCGCTGTCAATAGCTTCCTGATAAGTATTTATTGCTGTTTCCTCACCAAAAACCACATTTTCAAGAGTTGCATTCTCTCTGTTTCCGGGAAAAGTGTTTTTGATATCGATCCAGGCTCTGTGCAGGGCTCCGGCTGTGGAAGGTAAATCATTTGCTTTTCCGCCTCTTTCGGTAATGAGATTGATGAGTTCGTTTTTCATAATTTTTGTCTGCGAGATCATTTGCTCATATTCTCCTTTCAGGTCCGAATACATTTCCCAGACTTTTCCTTCAACCCTTTCGAAACCCTCAATCCTGTCGTTGGTAATATGCAGAAGATCATTCAATACTGAAATTGTTTCTTGATTATTCATAATTAATATTTTTATGATTTGAGTTCATTTGTACAATAATTATGCCTTAAGAATGTATGAAATAAGCTTTTATTTTATCGTTTTTTTCCTTTAATATTTTGGCTAAAAACTACAGTAAATTTAATATCTTTAGCACTTTATTTTTTTTAGAATTCGTAAAAGAAAGACCTATTTTTAGAAATTTTGTAAGTATTTTTGAATACTGGAAGAAGTATGAATTTAATAATTGATTATTTTTACATTGTATGATCTTAATTGTTGATGATAACCAAAGCAATATATATTCTTTAAAAAAATTATTAGAATCTAAAGATTTTCTGGTCGATACGGCAAATTCTGGAGAAGAGGCATTAAAGAAAGCATTGAAAAATAATTATGCATTGATTATTTTAGATGTTCAGATGCCCGATATGGACGGATTTGAAGTGGCCGAAACTTTTGCAGGATACAGCAAAACCAAAGATATACCGATCATTTTTTTATCCGCTGTCAATATAGAAAAAAAATTCATTACCAAAGGATATGCTTCCGGCGGTATGGATTATGTTACAAAACCGATAGAACCGGAAATTCTTTTACTTAAAGTAAAAACATTTTACAATTTGCAGGAGCAGAGCCTAGCGATGAAAAAAGCACAGCAAAGCCTGGAATTGGAAGTAAAAGGACGAAGAGAATCGCAGGTAACGATGAAATCTCAAATTGATCATTTTCATCTGATGCTGGAAGCTTTACCTCAAATTGCTTTTACACTCAACGGAGATGGTATTGTAGATTTTGTAAACGGAAGATGGTATGAATATTCTGCGTCTGAAAAAGAATTTCCGGAAACTCACCCTGACGATATCAATATTTTGGAAGAATTTGAAAGGTGCAGAAAAAAAGGCAAAGCTCTCGAGTTGGAAGCACGGATAAAAAACCTTAAAACAGGAGATTACAGATATCATTTATTAAGAATGTCACCCGTGAATGAAGGAAATATCGTTAAAAATTGGGTTGGTACATTTACAGATATTGACGATCAGAAAAAAGTAGAAAAAGAAAAAGATGAATTTCTGAGCATTGCCAGCCACGAACTCAAAACACCGCTTACAAGCATCAAAGCATATATTCAGCTGCTTGAAAGAAAATTAAAGCAAGAAGATAAAACGACCGAAGTGAGTTTTGTAAACAAGGCTTTGGATCAGATTGAAAAGCTCAATACATTGATCACAGATCTTCTAGATGTTTCCAAAATAGAAAATGGTAAGCTGAAGATCAATAAAAAACCTGCAAATCTAGAAAAGGTAATTCACAATGCTGTAGAAACCATATTGCAGACTCACGAAAACAATCCCGTAAAAATAGAAAGACATGGGCCAAAGCCTGACATTTTGATTCCTTTTGACGAAATCAGGATAGAGCAGGTTTTGATTAATTTTCTGACGAATGCCATTAAATATTCTCCCAAAAACAATCACATTATCGTAACGACTTTTATTGATGAAGAAGAGGTGAGAGTAAGCGTTACCGACTTTGGAATCGGCATTCCCGACATTAAGCAGGAATCTGTATTTCGAAAATTTTATCGTGTAGAAGAATCATCTTTACAGTTTCAGGGCATGGGAATCGGGCTTTATATTTGTTCCGAAATCATCAAACAGCACCACGGAACCATCGGTTTGTCGAGTAAAATAGATGATGGCTCGACATTTTATTTCACATTACCTTTAAATTAATTTTTTATGCCTAAAAAAATCATAAGAAATCTACAATTCGGAGTCGCATTTTCTATGCTGATTTTAATTTCCAGTTCCGTAGCCTCATATTGGAGCATCCAGAAACAAATGGAAAATCGCGAAAGTTTATCTAAAACACGTCGCGCAATCACAGCGGTAAAAGACGTTGCAATTGCTCTTTTGGATGCAGAAACAGGCAATCGCGGATACCAACTTACAGGTAAAGAAAGCTTTTTGGAACCTTATAATGCAAGTCTCTCCGAATTGTCAAAAACAATAGACCGTTTAAAAGCTTTGGAGGCTTCTGATCAAGTGCAGACTCAGCGTATAATAAATCTTGAGCGAAACGTTGATGCCAATATAAATATCTTAAAACACTTTGTAGATAATAAGCATAAAGGTGTACAAATGACTCAGGGCCAGATGCTTATTAGTAAAACTTATATGGATAAATGTCGCCAAATTGTTCAGGATTTTGTGAAATATGAAGAAAGCCAGCTCGATAAAAAAAATAGAGACCTTACGAATTCATCAAATACAACCGTATTATTTATTATATTTTCATCTTTGGCGGCGTTAGCGGTTACAACTTTTCTTTATTTTAAATTACGCAACGATCTGATTCGCAGAGATAAGCTTGAAAAAGAATTGGTAGCTAAAGATTTAGAAATATCGAAAAGGGTAAGCGCAATTCGTGCAATTGCGAATAGAGTTGCGAATGGCGATTACAGCCAGAAAGCAGTCGACAATTCTCAGGATGATCTGGGCGATTTGGTTGGCTCATTAAATTACATGACCGATTCACTGAAAAAATCTTTCGACAAAATCAATAAAAGTGATTGGCGTCAGAAAGGTTTGGCTTTGCTCAACGAATCTTTGGTAGGAAATAAGTCGGTAAAAGAAGTTACCACAGATTCTCTTAATCATCTTATTGATTACGGAAACTGTATCAATGGTGCTATTTATCTGATTGATGATGGAAAATTGAAGCTACAAAGTGCTTTTGGTTTAGAAAGTAATATGAAACAGGCTTTTGATCCGGGCGAAGGTATGGTCGGGCAGGCTTTTATTCAGAAAAAAACTAAGGTTTATAATGATCTAAATGAAAACGATTTTGTCGTTTCTTTTGCAAGTAGCAAAGTGAAAATTAACGGAATTCTATTAATTCCAATTATGCTCGACAGATACGCTATCGGAATTTTAGAATTAAACTCAACATCCAATTTTGATCAGGATAAAATAGAATATTATGTTGAATGTTGCAGAAATATTGCTATTGCCCTAAACGCCGCAAGAGGCCGTGAAAAAGAGCAGAAATTATTAGAAGAAACACAGGCTCAGTCGGAAGAACTTCAAGTGCAGCATTCTGAACTGGAAAATCTGAATACGGAATTGGAAGCCCAAACGCAGAAATTACAGGCATCAGAAGAAGAATTGAAAGTGCAGCAGGAAGAATTGATGCAGATCAACGCCGAACTCGAAGAACGCTCGAAATTGCTCGAAGAAAAAAGCCAGTTGATTGCCGAACGGAATATTGAAATTCAGAAAAAAGTAGAAGAATTAGCTTTAAGCACGCAATATAAATCTGAGTTTTTGGCGAATATGTCGCATGAATTGCGGACGCCTTTAAATTCGATTCTTTTACTTTCCCGTTTAATGGCTGAAAATCCCGAAGAAAATCTTAGTGAAGATCAAATAGAATCTGCAAAAGTTATCCAAAGTTCCGGAAGCAGTTTGTTGACGCTGATTGACGAAATACTCGATCTTGCCAAAATAGAATCCGGTAAAATGAATCTGGAATATCACGATGTAGCCATTAATGATGTGGTAAAAGATCTGCGCAGCCTCCTCAATCCGTTGGTACAGGAAAAAGGAATCACGTTTGATATCGAAATTGAAGAAAATGTAGAAAAAATTATTGAAACCGACCGTTTAAGATTGGATCAGATATTGCGAAATTTGCTTTCAAACGCCTTGAAATTTACTGCGGAAGGAAGCATTAAATTAAACATTAAAAAAGATCCCAAAAATAAAGATTTCATCATTTTTAGTGTAAAAGATACAGGAATCGGAATTCCGGAAGAAAAACAGAAAATCATTTTTGAAGCATTTCAGCAGGCCGACGGATCTACACAGAGAAAATTTGGCGGAACAGGTTTGGGATTATCAATCAGCCGTGAAATTGCCAAATTATTGGGTGGCGAATTATCGCTAAAATCAAAAGTAAACGAAGGCAGCGAATTTAGCTTGGCAATTCCTCTCAACGAAAAATCAAAAGCTAAATATCAGCAACCTGAACACAATTTGCTGGAAGATATAAAAGAAGACGTTGATCAGGTAAAAAATATCATCAATTATCACGAATCTGAAAGTTCCGTATCAGCGGTCACCCTGAAAATTCCTGAAGATGTGGATGACGACCGCGATACGATAACGGAAGGCGATAAAGTAATTTTAATCATTGAAGACGATACCAATTTTGCCAAAGCATTGCTGAAATATGCCCGAATTCAAAATTATAAAGGCGTTGTCGTCGTGAGAGGAGATTATGCGCTTTCTGCAGCAATTCAATATCGTCCGGCAGCGATTTTACTTGATGTGCAATTGCCCGTGAAAGACGGATGGCAGGTAATGGATGATCTGAAATCTAATGCACAGACCAAGCATATTCCTGTACACATGATGTCTGTTTTGCATGTAAAGCAGGAAAGCCTCATGAAAGGAGCAATTGACTTTATTAATAAACCTGTGGCTTTGGATCATATGAATGAAATCTTCAAAACAATTGAAGAGGCAATGAAAAGATCACCGCAAAAAGTTTTGATTGTAGAAGAAAATGCCAAGCATGCGCGGGCTTTGTCTTACTTTTTGAGCAACTACAATATTTCGTTGTCGGTGGAAGACAATGTAGAAGACAGCGTAAAAGCTTTAACCGAAGATCAGGTAGATTGCGTGATTTTGGACATTGGCCCGTCGCGAGGCAATGAATATGCAATTATTGAATCTATCAAAAGTTATGAAGGTTTAGAAGATCTGCCGATTATTATATTTACAGAGCATAGTTTATCTAGATCAGAAGAGCTCAGAATAAAGCAATATGCAGACTCTATTGTTGTAAAAACAGCACACTCTTACCAAAGAATATTGGACGAAGTTGGCTTATTTTTACATTTGGTAGAAGAAAAAAGTACCTCATCAGAAATTACAAGAAATAAAAATTTAGGATCTCTTACTGATGTTTTAAGCGGTAAAAAAATACTGATTACCGATGACGATGTCCGCAACATATTTTCATTAACCAAAGTTTTAGAAAAATATAAAGTGGAAGTCATTCTGGCGATGGATGGAAAGCAGGCGTTGCAGCAGATCAGTGAAAACCCGGATATCGACGTTGTTTTAATGGATATGATGATGCCTGAAATGGATGGATACGAAACTATTCAGGAAATTAGGAAAATGCCGAAATTCAGCCGATTGCCAATTATTGCTGTTACTGCAAAATCGATGCTTGGCGACCGACAAAAATGCATCACCGCCGGAGCTTCGGATTATATTTCTAAACCGGTGGATGTCGATCAGCTGTTATCTTTATTACGCGTTTGGTTATATGAAAGCTAAAAAACTAAATCCTAATGAATAAGAAAATCTTGATTGTGGATGATGATCCGCGTAATATATTTGCACTTCGGCTTACTCTGAAAGCCAAAGGTTATCAAGTCATAAGCTGTACAATGGGGCAGGAGGCGATCAGTATTTTAGAAGAAGATCAGGATATTTCTGTTGTATTGATGGATATGATGATGCCGGAAATGGATGGTTATGAAGCTATTAAAATTATCCGCAACAAAGAATCTATTAAGCAGGTGCCCATTATTTCTGTTACTGCGCAGGCGATGTCAGACGACCGCCAAAAATGTCTTGATGCAGGTGCAGACAATTATATCACCAAGCCTATCGATGTAGATCAATTAATAACTGCCGTAGAAAAATTATTCTAAATGCTGGAACCAAGTATTGTAAAAGATGAAGAAGTTGAATATTTGATAAAAGATGTTCATCAGTTGTACGGATACGATTTTTCTCTGTACAGCAGGGCTTCTTTTAAGCGTAGGATAAACCGTATTTGCCTCATCGACAAATTTACCAGCTTTGCAGAATTGCGGTATACGATTATGAATGACCCGGAATATCTGAAGCGTTTTATAGAAGAAATCACCGTAAATGTCACCGAGATGTTTCGTGATCCTCTTTTCTTTAAAACCTTGCGTGAAAAAATATTGCCTCAATTAGGAACTTATCCGTTAATCAGGATTTGGGTGGCCGGCTGCTCGACAGGTGAGGAGGCATATTCAATCGCAATATTATTAAAAGAAGCCAATCTTTATCATAAATCTTTGATTTACGGGACTGATCTGAATCCTTCAGTTTTGGAAAAAGCACGCGCAGGCGTTTTTCCTTTGCAGCAGATGAAGCTTTATTCGGAAAATTATATGCTTTCTGGGGGGAAAGAAGATTTTTCAGGCTATTATACCGCAAACTATGACAGTGTAAAATTTGATAAAAGCTTGCAGGAAAAACTGATCTTATCAACGCACAATTTGGTTTCGGACAGTTCTTTTAACAGCTTTCAGTTGATTGTATGCCGCAATGTGCTTATTTATTTTGATAAAGCATTACAGGAAAGAGTATTTCAGCTTTTTGATGCGAGTCTGGAAAATTTGGGTTATTTGGCATTAGGTTCAAAAGAAACTTTACGTTTTTCAAACTTGGGGAAATTTTATAATCAGATTGAAGACCAAAGAATCTGGAAAAAAGTAGATCATCATTAATTCAGTATGGAAACTGTGAAAAATAAAACTGAATTAGTCGTAATCGGAGGATCTGCGGGAAGCCTTCAGGTAATTTTGGAAATGATTAAAAACCTGAATAAAGATCTCGGTTTTCCTATTTTGGTGGTTGTTCATCGCAAATCGCATTCTGTAAGCATTTTACCTGCTTTGTTGCAACAGTTTTCATCGGTTGACGTTGTTGAGCTTGAAGACAAAACAGAAATTTTTAAGAATAAAATTTATATAGCGCCGGCAGATTATCATTCACTATTTGAAAATACGAAAGCGATTTCTCTGGACAGCTCGGAAAGAATAAATTATTCCCGTCCCTCAATAGACGTAACTTTTAAATCTGCTGCTGAAATGTATGGTGAAAACCTTGTTGGCGTTCTTTTATCAGGCGCAAATGCAGACGGAGTAGAAGGATTGGAATACATCAAAAAAAACAAAGGAAAAGTCTGGATTCAGGATCCTGAAACAGCCGAAGTAGATTATATGCCGAGATATGCACTTAAAAAAATAGAGCATGATCTCATCATTACGCCGCATGATTTAGCAAAACATATTAACCATTTATCTTTATAAACCCTACAAAATATGAGTAAGAAGAAAATTTTGATTTTTGATGATGATACTGTTATTTTAGAAGTAATAGCCATTATTTTTAAAGAAAACGGGTATGAAGTTGAAATTTCAGAAACATCGCACGATATCATAGAAAAGGTTTCTCAATTTCAGCCGGATGTTATTCTGATGGATAATTGGATTCCGAATATTGGCGGAGTGGAAGCAACAAAGCTTCTGAAAAGCCATGAAGATTACAACACAATTCCGGTTATTTATGTCACTGCAAATAACGATATTGCTGCTTTAGCTGAAAGTGCACAAGCCGATGATTATATTGCAAAACCTTTTAACCTGGAAGATCTGGAAGAAAAAGTAGCAAAGTATCTTAAAGACTAATTTTTCACAAAACTCTTTAAACCTATGCTGAAAGATGCGGTAAATTTAGATTTACCGCATCTTTTTTGAAGTAATATTTATTTTACAAAAAGTTCGTAGAATAAAGTTTCATTAATTTTATCATTTTTCTGTCCGGTTGGCTTTATATAATCTTAAATTTACCTTTTTATTTTCAAAAAAAAATTGATAAACCCACGGAATGCAAGCATTATATTGTAGATTATTTATTATTATCAGCCTGTTTACTTTCAGCTTTTATGCCGATGCACAGGAAAATTATTCCATCAGCGGAACAGTAAAAGATATCAACGGAGAAACACTCATCGGGGTAAATGTAAAAGTCGAAGAAATCCCATCAGTAAGCATTTCTTCCAATGAATACGGATTTTACTCGCTTTCGTTACCGCAAGGCACTTATACTTTAATTACAGTTTATCCGGGTCACGATTCATTCACGCAAACCATACAGCTGGATAAAAACATAAAGCTCGATCTACTTCTTGCGCAGGAAACGGAAAGAGTCGGCAAAATTGATGAAGTGATCATTTCGGGTGTCAAAAAAGACAATAATCTGTCTTCGGCTCAGATGGGAACTGAAACTTTAAGCATTAAAAACATCAATAAGCTGCCGGTTTTATTCGGAGAAAAAGACGTCATGAAAACAATACAGCTTCTTCCCGGAATCAAAAGTAGCGGTGAAGGAAGCAGTGGTTTCAGCGTAAGAGGCGGTGCAACAGATCAGAATCTTATTCTTCTTGATGAAGCTCCGGTTTACAATGCGTCTCATTTATTGGGTTTTTTCAGTACTTTTAACAGTGATGCGTTAAAAGATGCAAGCATTATAAAAGGAAACAGTCCCGCGCAATACGGCGGCAGACTTTCTTCTGTTTTGGATGTGAAAATGAAAGACGGAAACAACAAAGATTACAACTTCAACGGCGGAATAGGCTTGATAAGCAGCAGACTAAGCGTTGAAGGCCCGATTCAGAAAGAAAGATCTTCTTTTATTGTTTCCGGAAGGAGAACGTATGCCGATTTATTTCTTAAGGCAACGGATGATTATAAAGACAGCAAATTATATTTTTATGATCTTAATTTAAAAGCGAATTACCAAATTAATGATAACAACCGACTTTATCTTTCAGGATATTTTGGAAGGGATGTTTTAGGGCTTGGCAATACTTTCGGAACCGATTGGGGAAATACGACCGCAACGATTCGCTGGAACAGCATTATCAACAGCAAATTATTTTCAAACACATCTTTTATATACAGCAATTACGATTACAAAGTAAGCCTCGAAAGTAATGACAATACATTTGGTCTGGATTCACAAATCAGAGACTGGAATCTCAAGCAGGATTTTACGTGGTTTGCCGCCAATAAGCATTCTGTACGTTTTGGGCTTCAGTCTATTTATCATACGATTACTCCAAGCAGCGCTTCCGGAACGAGTGTAAGCAGCTTTCCGCGAAATTCCAGATATTCCTGGGAAAATGCTTTATATATAAATGATGATTTTAAGGCTAATGAAAAACTGACGATCAATTATGGCTTGAGATTGTCATCTTTTAGTGTTTTAGGAGGTGATACTTTTAATATTTATGAAAACGGAATCATTACAGGCACTAAAGTTTTAGAAAAAGGAAAATTCGGAAAAACTTATGTAAATCTTGAACCGAGAATTACAGCCAATTATCGCATCAATGAAGCAAGCAGCGTAAAAGGCGGATATTCCAGAAATACACAAAATTTACATTTATTAAGCAACAGCAGCAGCGGAAATCCTACCGATCAATGGATTGGAAGCAGCTACACCGTAAAACCCGAAATAGCAGATCAGATAAGCGCAGGATACAGCAGAAATTTTAACAATAATAATTATGAATTGAATGCTGAAGTTTATTATAAAGCAATGAAAAACCAGATCGATTTTAAAAACGGCGCAGAAATCACATTCGATACCGGTGCTGATGTGGAAAGCGAATTGCTGTTCGGTAAAGGCCGCGCTTACGGTTTGGAGCTTATTGCAAAAAAGAAAAGCGGAAAACTCACCGGCTGGGTTTCTTACACGCTTTCAAAAACTGAAAGAAAAATAAGCGGAATCAATGATAACGAATGGTACAACGCAAGAGTTGACAAAACCCACGATCTTTCTGTGGTTGCAACTTATGAGCTAAACCCGAAATGGTCTTTTTCAGGACTTTTTGTTTACAGCACCGGAAATGCCGTTACTTTCCCGACAGGAAAATATGAACTGAACGGGCAAACCGTTTTTCAGTACAGCAATCGTAATGCAGACCGCATGCCCGCTTATCACAGAATGGATTTGAGCGCCACATACGAAGCGAAAAAATCAAAACGTTTTCAGAGTTCGTGGTCTTTTGGGCTTTATAATGTATACGGAAGAGAAAATGCTTATGCCATCAATTTTGAAGATAATCCAGATAAGCCGGGAACTACGCGTGCAATGCAGATTTCACTATTTCGATTTGTTCCTAATGTAACTTACAATTTTAAATTTTAAAAAATGAAAAACTTACTTTATATATTGATGTCATTATTCCTGCTTACAGGTTGTGAGAAAGAGATTGACCTTGATCTGGAAGATAAAAGTGGAAATATTGTCATTGAAGGAAACCTATCGGATCAGCCAGGCCCATATTATGTAAAGATTACAAAATCGGTAGCCTTTACGCAAAACAATGAATATCCGTTAATAGAAGATGCGATTGTCACTTTAAGTGATAATTCAGGGCAAACGGAAACTTTGCAATATATCGGAGCGGGAACATATGAAACCACAAATTTTGTGACACAACCCGGCAAAACCTACACAATGAAAGTGACAGCAGAAGGAAAAGAATATACAGCTAAAAGCACCATGCCTCTGCCTGTATCGCTAGATGATTTGCAGCAAGATTCTTTTACCATAGGAGGTGAAATTACCTATACGCTTCTGCCGATTTTTACAGATCCTTCGGCATTGGGAAACCGTTATCTTTTGAAATATTCGATCAATAACAGCTCTAAAAAAACATTCGAAATATTTTCTGATAATGTCAACAACGGAATGGTAAACCAAAGGCCTTTGGTACTTCCCAACGATGATGAAGATCCTGAAGATCAGAAAGTTGTAATTGGCGACACCATTTATGTTGAGATGCAATGTATTGATACCAATGTGTTTACTTATTATTCTTCTTTGTTGCAGATTTCGGGAGGCGGTCCCGGAGGCAGCGTCACGCCGTCGAATCCGCCAAGTAATATAAGCAATGGTGCTTTGGGATATTTTTCGGCACATACATCAAGTAAAAGAAGTGTTGTTATTCAATAATACATAATTGATTATCATTAATTTAATTACAATTTAAAGAAAAAATAAAAAACCGTATATTTAGAATAATATGATGTAAGTAAGTTCAAATATGATTTTGGCGGCGGCAAGATAGTTGTATAATAAAAAACCATAACCAAATTTAATATGAATCTAAAGTCAGACGCAAAATATTCTAAAATAATTCAGACTGATATTTTTAAAAAAGATATTCTTGATGGTTTAAAAAATAATCCTAAAAAGTTATCATCAAAATATTTTTATGATAAAAAAGGTGACCATCTTTTTCAGAAAATCATGTCGATGCCGGAATATTATCTCACCAATTGTGAGCTTGACATCTTCAAAAACAAAACAGCTGATATTGTCAGTCTTATTGCTTCAGAAAATGAGTCTTTTGACCTTATCGAGCTTGGCGCAGGCGATGCGATGAAGTCTACTTTTTTACTTAAATATTTGATTGAGAAAAAAGCAGATTTTACTTATATGCCGATTGATATTTCGGGAAATATTCTTTCTGTTTTAGATCAAAAACTAAAAAAGAATGTCCCTGAACTGAATATTATTTGTCTGGAAGGCGAATATTTTGAAATGCTTGATAAAGCGGCATCTTTATCATCCAGAAAAAAAGTCGTTTTATTTTTAGGCGGTAATATCGGCAATATGGAATTGGATGAGGCCGCTGATTTTTGTTCGGAACTTAATAAAAAACTAAATTCTCAGGATATTGTTTTGATAGGTTTTGACTTAAAAAAGAATCCGCACACAATTCTGAATGCTTACAATGATAAAAACGGGATTACAGCAGCATTCAACCTCAATTTGCTTACACGGATCAATCGTGAACTGGATGCAGATTTTGATCTTGAAAAATTTCAACACTTTCAGACGTACGATCCTGTAACCGGAGCTTGCAGAAGTTATCTTGTCAGCCTTGCAGATCAGGAAGTAAAGATTGAAAATACAACAATATATTTTTCCGAAAATGAATTGATTGATATGGAAATTTCACAAAAGTTTTCAGAAACAGACATCAAAAATCTTTCACAGCAATCCGCTTTTACCATCGCAGGCGAAATTCAAGACTCAAAAAAATGGTTTGTAGATTCTGTCTGGAAGAAATAATAAAACTTAAAAAGATGACACCAAATCCAAAAACTGAAATCGTAAAAAAATATACGGACATTCGAAATCATTCTGTAAATATTTGTAAACCACTCGAAATCGAAGATTTTGTAGTGCAACCAATTGTAGATGTAAGTCCTCCAAAATGGCATTTGGGCCACACGACATGGTTTTTCGAAACTTTTATTTTAATTGAAAATTTTCCTGATTATAAGGTTTTCGATCCTCAATATAATTTTGTTTTCAACAGTTATTACGAAACCATTGGTGCAAGAGTGATCCGTACAGACCGTGGAAATTTGAGTCGCCCATCCGTTTCTGATGTTTTCCGATATAGGAAATATGTCGATGAACACATGCAGGCTTTTCTGCAAAGTGAATTTATGACCGAAACAATAAAACCTTTATTGGAATTGGGTTTAAACCACGAGCAGCAGCATCAGGAATTATTATTGACAGATATAAAATATATTTTAGGACACAATCCTTTATTTCCTGCTTATAAAAAAGAAATACCTTTATTGAAAGAAATACCTTCAAATAACGAAATGATAAGGTTTTCCGAAGGTATTTATGAAATTGGCTTTAATGGCGACGATTTCTGTTTTGACAATGAATTGGGAAGGCATAAAGTGTTTTTACAGGATTTCGAAATAGCTGATCGCCTTGTGACCAATGCTGAGTATTTAGAATTTATAGAAGATGAAGGTTATACAAATTTCAGGTATTGGCACGCCGAAGGTTGGGATTGGGTAAAGCAAAACAAAGCAAAATCTCCTTTATATTGGCATTTTATTGATGGAAAATGGATGAATTATACCTTAAATGGTTTGCAGGAATTAGACCTTAATGACACTGTTTGTCATATTAATTTTTATGAAGCTTCCGCTTTTGCTTCCTGGAAAGGAATGCGTTTGCCAACCGAAGCCGAATGGGAAGCCGCCTCTGAAAAACTCTGTTGGGGAAACCGTTGGGAATGGACGGGAAGTGCTTATTTACCCTATCCGGGTTACAAAAAAGAAGCGGGAGCAGTTGGTGAATACAATGGAAAATTTATGATCAATCAGATGGTTTTGCGAGGTGCTTCGGAAGCAACTCCTCAAGGTCACAGCAGAAATACATACCGCAATTTTTTTCAGGCCAATCTCAAATGGCAATTTACAGGAATTCGATTAGCAAGATAAAAATGAAATACAATTTTGACGAAATAATTTCAAGAAAAAACACAAATTCCATAAAATGGAATTTGGCTGAAAACCATGATGTGCTGCCAATGTGGGTTGCCGATATGGATTTTAAAACTCCGCCTGAAATTATAAAAGCTCTTTCCGAAAAAGCATTGCAGGGAACTTTTGGTTATAGTTTTATTCCTGAAAATTTTTATGAGGCCATTATTCACTGGTGGAAAATAAGTTATCAATATGATATTAAAAGAGATTGGATCTTGCACGTTCCGGGAACGATTCCTGCGATTTCGGCAATTATAAGAGCTTATCTTCAACCCGGCGAAAACATTATTATACAGCCACCGGTTTACAATCACTTTTTTAATGCAATAGAAAATTGCGACTGCAATGCGATAGAAAACAAGCTTATTTATGAAAACGGTGATTATCACATCGATTTTAATGATTTAGAAATAAAAGCAAAAGATCCTAAAACTAAAATGCTTTTGATCTGCAATCCCCAAAATCCGGTCGGAAGAGTCTGGACAAGACAAGAATTGGAGAAAATTGTTTCAATATGTTCGCAACATAATTTAATTATTGTTTCAGACGAGATACATGCAGATCTTGTTTTCGAAAATTATCGGCATATTCCTTTGGCTTCCGTTGCGCAAACTTCTGATATTATTTCTTTTACTTGCGGATCGCCTTGCAAAACTTTTAATATTTCGGGATTGTCGGTTGCATATATTATTTCTGAAGATCCAAAATTTTTAAAATCTGTTGAAAAATTATTAGAAAAACAGGAAACAGCTACAATCAATCCTTTTGCAGTTGAAGCACTGATTACCGCCTACACACAAAGCAAAAGCTGGCTGGAAGAATTGAAAGATTACATTTATTCGAATTATCAATTTCTTAAAGATTTCTGTAAAGAAAATATGCCCGAAATAAAAGTTACGACATTACAGGCAACGTATCTTGTCTGGCTGGATTGCAGTTCTTTAGATATTAAATCTGATGAATTTTCAAAATTATTACTCGAAGAAGAAAAACTTTGGCTGAATTCCGGGACGATGTATGGAGATTCCGGAGAAGGATTTTTAAGAATAAATATTGCCTGCCCGAAAGCTCTTTTGATTGAAGGCCTTAAAAAGCTTGAAAATGGATATAATAAAGTTTTAAACAAAAAAAACAGCCCCTAAAAAGGAGCCATTCAGTATTTTCTATTTTATCTTATTGTAAATGACCCGCGTAACGATCGCTCCAAAAAGGTAATAGCCGATTGTCATCAGTTTTTTTTGAGTAGTTTCTGCAACAGGATCTTCATTTAAGCCTAACGATTTTGGAAGCGCAACAGCACCAATTCCCGCCAAAAGCCCGGAAGCCATGTCGCTTTTCGTTGCTGTGGTTGCATAATAAATCCCGTTGCTCACAATATCACCAACTAAAGTAGCAGCATAAATATTGTCTTTTCCCGTAATGTTGATAGGAGTGTGGTCTGTGATTTTCAGGAGAGCTTCTTCGCCGAGTTTGTTGATTTCAGGGACATTATCGAAGTTTTTTCTTATGGTTTCGTGTAAAATGTTTAATGCAATTGCACCGCCGAGACCTGCTAAAATTTTCTTGTACATAATATTTTGATTTGTGGTTAATATTGAATAGAAATAATAAAGTTGTAAGACTATTTATTTATAAATTTAACTTCCAAAATCAGACCATACAACGAAAATAGATTTAAATAAATTGATACTTTTTTTTAACAATCTCCTGATTATCTGATTGTAATCATAAAACACTTAACATAATATTTTGTATTTTAGCCAAACACCAAAATTAAAATATATGGAACGAATAAAGTTTTTTCAGGACGATGTACCGTTTCCGAACAATACCAAAAAATCGACGGGAAACGAAATTAATTTAAATGAAATCAAAAACTTCTTATCTGAAGTAGACAATTACAGTTTTGACCAAATCAAGCTGCGCAGAAAACCAAACCGTAATAAAATTGTGATTGATGTAGCGACCGGAATAAAATATCCTGCATACAATGAATTTATCAGTAAAATTCAAAAAAGTAAATACGGAAATTACTTTGACTTTTAAAAAAACTGTCTTACTAAAGTTATTTTGGTATAGCAGTTGTAAAATAATTCACTAAACCACACAAAATTTTTATTATGGACAATGCAAAAACAGTTTCAGTATTAAATGATTTACTGAACATTACCAACGACAGAATTGAAGGATTTTCTAAAGTTGAAGACAAAGTCTGGGAAACATATTCCGGATTGAGAGCAGACTACGACAGAATGGTTTCTCAGTCTCAGCAAATGAAATCCGAATTGATAGAAATTATCAATGCACGAGGCGGAGAGCCCGATAACACAACATCTACAGCGGGAGCAATACACAGAACATGGATTGATCTTAAAAATTCTTTTTCAGGAGATAAAGATGAATCTACTTTAGAAAATGTTGTTTTTGGAGAAAATGCGGCAATCAATGCTTATCAGTCGGCTTTAGACAGCGGTGATCTGGATCCTGAAAGCTCAAGAGTAGTTCTTGATCAGTTGCATCATTTAAAAGCTTCCTACGAAAAATTCAACAGTTTAGAAAATTTAAGCTAATCAAAATTTAAGCTGTTTTGTATAAAATGGCTTTTTATTGATCTGTTTTTAAGTTTTAAACACTTTCAAATAAACCAAATTATTAATTAAAAAAATATAAACTATGGGAATTTTAGCATGGATAATTTTCGGACTTATTGTTGGCGCAATCGCTAAACTTTTAATGCCCGGCGAACAGGGTGGCGGTTGGATCGTGACAATTATTTTAGGCATCATTGGTGCCTTGGTTGGTGGTTTCATTGCGGGAGCTTTGGGAATAGGGGATGACGGAAACCCTTGGGATTTCGGGACAATTGCTATTTCCGTAGTGGGAGCAATCATCGTCATTTTAATTTATGGCGCACTGACAAGAAGAAGATAATAGGAATACATCATTAAAAAAACATCGGGCTGGGATTTTATTCAGTCCGATGTTTTTTATTATTATCTGCTTTGAAATAATATGTTGTCCTTGGCGTATTTTTTGGAAGTACCTTGTGAAATAATTGCCATGTTTACACCTTTGTTTTTAAGTTTCAGTTGGGAAGAAGTTCTTTGGGGAACAGAAGATATTTCCTTCCTGTTGGAAATTGCTCTCCGAACGGTCATTATGTTTATTACCATTGTGATCGGTCTTCGTATATTGGGAAAACGCGGAGTCAAACAAATGTCAATTTTTGAGTTGGTGGTCATAATAGGGTTAGGCTCTGCTGCGGGTGACCCGATGTTTTATAAAGATGTGGGCATTATTTCATCAATAGTTGTTTTCATTATCATCATTTTGTTGTACAGTCTTCTGACTTATTTTATCGGAAGATTTAAAAAATTTGAAAACCTGATTGAAGGCAAATCAATTTATCTTATTAAAGACGGAATTTTTTCTATTGAAAATTTTAAAAAAGAAAATCTAGGCAGCGACGAGTTTTTTTCAGAGCTCAGATTGCGTGGGGTTTCGCATCTTGGTCAGCTGGAAGCAGCTATTGAAGAACCGTCTGGCGAGGTCAGCGTTTTCTTTTATGATCATGAAAATATTAAATACGGCTTACCAATTATGTTGAATTCCTTGGATTCTCCTGTGAATTATATTGGCAAAGCAGGTTATTATTCATGCACATTCTGTGGTTATACCGAAAAAAAAGAAGTCGGGTCCGGAGGTAAATGTGTTAATTGTCAAAAAAAGAATTGGGTAGAAGCCAGCAATAAAAAAAGAATTACATAAAACGTTTATGCTTATTAATTAAAGAATGAAAATCCCCAACTGTGATTGGGATTTTTTCATTGTTAATATGAATGTAATAAGGTTTATTGTATGATCAACAAATGCGATACCTAAAGGGTTTTTAAATAAAATAAAGATATTTTTGCCTGATTGTGACTATAATCATAAAACTCTTGCGCAGATATTTCTAGCTTTGAATCAGATAGTTTATTTCAGATCCATATTCATTTCTATCTATGTTTTTAGCTCAAATTCTTTCCCTCAGCAATGAGGGATTTTTTGTTTAATAGCATCATTTTTAATGATAAAATAAAAGATCCCCGACTTATTAAAAAGCCAGGGACAATGTAAAATATATATAATTTGATTTGGTAATAGAATAGTTGATATTTAAATCAATGCTTCATTTTGGAATGGTCTTTTCATAGAAATATTCGTCTCTTTTCCAAATAAGCAAGACAATATATTCTGAAATTCGTGAATATATTTGCATCGGATGGTATTACCATAAATCTTCAGACCTTCCACAATTTTTCTTGAGCTAAGATCTATATCATATTTAATAAAGTTTTCCGGTCTTTCGTACCGTATTCTGTGATCTGAACTATACGTTCTGGAAAAGCCAAATCTTTCCAGCCAATGTTCATCAATTTTAATGGGTTGAATAGCTTCTGCAGGAACAGAAAAGCTATGAAAATCGTTTTCAATTTTCACAAAATAATCATGATTTTCATTTTGGAAAATTTCACTGATCGTATAAATCTGGTTTTCATATTTCACCAGATTTTTTATTTTTAAATCTGTAACGTTCATAATATTTAGTATATGGTTTGGTTAACATAATATTTACAAATATTATGCCTCACATGGCTTGTGTGGTATCCAAAATGATAAAAAAATTTGCATTTTTTTTAAATTATTGATTTTTAGAACATAATGCTTTTTTTAGACTAAATTCAAAAGCTGCTTTGTAATTTACAAAAATGATTTAAAATGTAAAATATTGCGATTCTTTATCTTCTTTCTTAAATCTATAAAAGAAATAAAGATTCCAAAGAATCATTTCGTAGCCATAAATGCTGTCTTCGATAGGAATTGTTAAAATTCTAAAGCCTATAAATCTTTCAGGATTATAATTAACAATAGGGGAATCAAGGCCTGTTCCGGTAAGAATACCATTTACTAAAAAGAATCCGGGAGTGAGCAATAAATAAATAAATGAAGCTTTCCCGATCCATATTACTTTCAAAATAAAATAAAGTACAAAAAGGCTTATCGCCGTTGTAAGAAACGTAATAAACGAATATAATTTATCACTAAAAATGATCGAAAGGCAAATAAGAATAATGATAGAAGCAATGACAAAAATCTTTTCAGGAAAAGGCTTCCAATCAAGTTTGAAAAATTTATCCAGACAATAATAAGTGAAAATGCAGGAAAACGGAATACAAATAAAAAAAAGCAATTCCTCAACCGGAAGCCCAAAAAGCCTTGCACCTGTAACATACTTATCATTGAACCACCAAATGCCGATTTTGGTAAACCAAATATCCCACACAATAAAAAAAACAGCAACGAATGAGGAAGCCATGATGAATGCTTTAAAGTGTATGTCAAACCTTATTTTCGGGTGAAAAGAAAATAGAAAACAGATAATTACCGTAAAAAAATTAATCAATAAATAAGTATATTCCCACATTGCTTACCGCTTATTTATTAAAGTACATTTTAAAATATTTTACAGGAACCCACAAAAAGCCGAAACATTCTCCCTGCTCTTTTTCCGTATGCTTATGATGCTGTTTGTGAGCACGCCTTATTGCCAGCAAATAAGGGTTTTGTGTGTTCCGAAGAAACTTAAACCGTTGATGGATAAAGATATCATGCACAAAAAAATAAGCCATTCCGTATAATGTAATTCCGACTGATATATAAAAATAAATATTAAAATTATTCACCGTTCCATAATACATAAGAGCAATAGTCGGGATGGCAAAAATGGCAAAAAAGTAATCATTTCTTTCCAAATGACCTTCATTGCTGTGATCGTGATGATCGCGGTGCAGGGTCCATAAAAATCCATGCATGACGTATTTATGAATCATCCAGGTGATTCCCTCCATCGTGAAAAAAGTAATGATTACGATCAATGCGTTCATAATGATTTATTTTTTCTGGTTAAATAATTTTTCCAAGACTTTAAAACGGTAATCAAAAATCTGCTTAAGCTTATTTTTTACGATTAGTTTATGCGCAATTTCGCCTAAAAACCCCATTGGAAGTTCATAATAAACGGTATCTTTTATCAAAACGCCTTTGTCATTTGGAATAAATTCATGAAAATGATTCCAGAGTTTATAAGGTCCTTTTTTCTGAAAATCTGTAAAGTTTTCAAGATAATTTACCTGAATGATTTCCGTTTGCCAATTCATTTTTATTCCGAATAATGGTGAAACATAATAATCTATAATCATGCCCTGAAAAATTGCGTCATCTTCCAGCTTTGTTCTTACGATAAAATTCATTTCTTTTGGTGTGATTTCTGAAAGGTTATTTGCAGAAGAAAAGAATTTCCAGGCAGTTTCTATATCGCAGAATAATTGTTGCTCACGCTTTAGCTGATGTATCATTATTACTTTTTTAGGAATGAATTCTGTTTATAAATAAGATATTTTATATTGAAGATAACTGCTCATCATCAACGAAATTTTTTTTCCGTTTGATATTCTGATTCGCTGATTGAAGATTTTGTGCGCTGAAGTTCTTTTTATCTTTCTGAATAATGAAACATAATAACGATACGCCAGATAAACTCCAAATCTTGCAGATCTCGGAAGTTTTTTGATGCCTTCCAGTGCTTCTTTAAATTCGTGCTGAATTTCTCTTTCGATATTTGCTTTTACACTATTATCAAAATAGCTGATGTCGACATCCGGAAAATAACTGCGTCCTAAAATATTGTAATCATCTTTCATATCCCGAAGGAAATTTACTTTCTGAAACGCTGATCCCAATTTCATTGCAGAAGGTTTCAGCGTTTCATATTGCTGCTTATTTCCGTCAACAAAAATCTGAAGGCACATCAATCCGACCACTTCTGCAGAACCGAGAATATATTCTTTATATAAATCTGAATTGTAATCTATATCATGAAGATCCATTTCCATACTACTGAGAAATTGCGTAATCAATTGTTTATCAATATCATATTGGTGAATCGTCTCCTGAAAAGCCTGCAGAATTGGGTTAAGAGAAATTCTTTCCTCAAGCGCCTGATGAGTTTGTTCCCGAAAACGCGCAAGCAGAGTAGCACGATCGAAGCCATGAAAGCTGTCTACAATTTCATCTGCAAGACGTACGTAACCGTATATTGCGTAGATAGAATTTCTTATTTTAGGTGATAAAGCCAAAATTCCCAATGAAAAGCTCGTGCTGTATTGTTTAGTCGTTTGTTTACTGATTTTGTAAGAAAGTTCGTCAAATAATTTTTTCATGATTTTCGTTATTTGGTGGCTTCGGTTGCTGCAATTTTTCCGGAAATAATTGATGGCGGAACTCCCGGTCCCGGAACCGTCAATTGTCCCGTATAAAATAAATTGCCTACTTTTTTGTTTTTTAATGAAGGTTTTAAAATAGCGGTTTGAGAAAGCGTATTTGCCAATCCGTAAGCGTTTCCTTCATATGCGTTGTAATCTTTTTTAAAATCTTTGATACAATAGCTTCTTTTATATTCTATTTTTGAGATCAGATCAGAAGTTTTTGTATGTTTTTCAAGTCGGCTGATCATTTCTTTAAAATAATGTTCTCTTGTTTCTTCGTTATCATCAAGTCCGGTTGCAACAGGCATCAGCAAAAAAACGTTTTCGCAGTTTTGCGGAGCTACACCTGAATCGGTTTTTGACGGACAACAAACATAAAATAATGGTTTTGTAGGCCATTTTTTATCGGTGTAAATTTCTTCGGTATGAAGATCAAGATCATTCTCAAAGAACAATGTATGATGTTTTAGATTTGGAATTTTCTCTTTTATTCCTAGATAATAAATAAGGCACGACGGAGCAAAAGTTCGCTTTTTCCAGTAATTTTCGTTGTAATTTCTGTATTCTTCTGGCAGAAGGCTGTTCTCTGTGTGATGATAATCTGAAGAAGCAATCACGCTGTCAAACTCAATTTCTTTACCATTTACGGAAACTGCTGTTGCTTTCGCATTGCTGATTTTTATTGAATCAATATTTGAATTAAGATGAATATTTACGCCTTGATTTTCCGCAACTTCAGCCATTGCATCAATTATTTTAGAAAATCCGCCTATCGGATACCATGTTCCGAGCTTGTAGCCACCATAATTCATAAGGCTGTACAATGCAGGAATATCTTTTGGAGCAGCACCGAGAAAGATAACAGGAAATTCCATCAGCATAATTAATTTTGGATCAGAAAAATACTTTCTTACAAACCTGTGGAAATTTGATAATAAATCAAGCTTAAAGGCACTTTTAGCAATTTTCGGGGAAACAAATTCAAGCCATGAATGACAAGGTTTGTTGACGAAATCTTTCATGCCAACTTCATATTTGTATTGCGCATCTTTCATGAAACCATCCAGCTTTATTCCGGCGCCTTTTTCAGTTTGCTCAAAAAGAGTTTTCATTTCATCATAATTGTGCGGAATTGCCATTATTTCATCCGGGAAAACCATCTCAAACTGAGGATCTAAAGGGACAAGCGTGAAATAATCTGAAGTTTTTTTGCCAAAATCTTCAAAAAAAGATTCAATAATATCAGGCATCCAATACCAACTGGGTCCCATGTCAAATATATAGCCATTTTCTGTGTTAAATTTTCTTGCTCTTCCGCCCAAACTGCTGTTCTTTTCAAACAAGTGCACTTCATGGCCTTTTTGTGCAGAATAGGCAGCAGCAGATAAACCCGAAAATCCCGATCCGATAATTGCTATTTTCTTTGCCATATTATTTTTTTTGAAATAAATATTCCTGATAAACGGTTTCTATCAGATCTCTACTTTCAATATTACGGTTGTAAATAGGTTGATGAAACTGATCCAATTTGTCCAAAATACGTATCAATTCCATTTTTTCAGAATGGTTCAAGTTTCCTGCCACAATTTGAGTTGCCTGCCGGATTTTTTTCATTTGTTTATCTAAAGACTTTGTACCCTTTTCGGTAATTTTTAAAACTTTTGTTCTTTTATCTTTTAGGGAATCGCTTTGCGCAATCCATTTTTGTTTGATAAGACGATTGATAATGAGCATTCCGACAGGTTTTTCATGCACATTTTTTTTAATGAGATCCATTTTTGTCATTTCACCAAACGCTTTAAGATTAATAAGATAAATGAAATCTTCCTGCGTAGAAAAATCGGAGTCGGAAATAGCTGATTTTGAATATGATTTTGCATATCTGTTGAGATGCACAAGTAATGTACTTATTACGCTTTCCGGCGTGCGGCCGTTTTCTTGTCCTTCCCATATTAAAGGTTCAGGAATACACTTTTTTGATGTTGATTCTTTATTGGTAATCCACATCTTAAAACCGTCGATATCAGCTGAATAAACATTATTTTTATTTTGTCCATCAAACTCTTCGATGAGGTTTATAACATCTTTAAGTAATTCAAAATTCATTTCAAACAATTATTATATACAAATATACTTATTTTTGTATATAAATATACTATTTATTATTGTTTAATATTTCTTTTGTTTACTTAATTTTTAATTTCTATTTTTACATCAGCCACATTTAAGAATAATGAGGTGTTTAGGTTTTCAGATCATTTTTAAACTTTCATTGATTATAATGAAAGTAAAATTTAATGGATAAAAAAAATGATTAAAAAACCTTTACACACCTTTCATATTCCTGTGATGGGTCTAGCTTACACAATCGACAGTCCGATACGTGTTGCCCAATACGGGATTTCTTCTGTAGTTTCTATAATTGATGACGAGATTATAGAGAAAATGAAAAGCTTTTACAACAAAAAATTCAATCTTAATTTTCCGGATATTTCAAATAAAACAGAAGATTACCGTGCAAAAAGAATTACAGATTATCTCAATATGATGGATGATATTGTAAAAGAGAAATTTGAAACTTTCAAACATGAAATAACCAAAAACAAAGCAGCCTTAAAGAAATTTATTGAGATGCTTCCCAACTCTTCGGAAATTAAAATCAACCTTGAAAAGCTTTTTAATAACAACGATTATTTTGGATGTCAACTTAAACATTTTATTGAGAAAAACTTGTCGCCGGGAGACATAGACGTCAACATAATGACCAAAGTTGATAAAGATAATTTTATCAAAGACATGCAGCTTCCGATAATTTATAACGATGCCCATGCTTCTTTGCGGGGCTTTGCAAATAGCAAACTATCTTCGTCAGTTGTGCTTTCTGCAGGTATGAATCCTCGTTTGTATAGCTATTTTGAAGAATTTGAAGATTTTTTCCCGAATTCTGAAGGATTTTTAAAAAAGAAAATTATTCTGAAAGTAAGTGACTTTCGTTCGGCGATGATTCAGGGAAATTTTTTGGCAAAAAAAGGACTTTGGGTTTCAGAATACAGAATAGAATCCGGACTAAACTGTGGCGGACATGCTTTTGCTACGGAAGGTTTATTGTTGGGACCGATTTTGGAAGAATTTAAACAGAAAAAATCTGAACTTATTAAATCCGCACATTCTTTAATGATTCCTGCTTTAAAACAAAAAGAAAAATATATTCCTAAAAAGCCTTTGAGAATGAAGATCACGGTTCAGGGTGGAGTAGGAACTTCTGAAGAACACAATTTTCTGCTGAATAATTATCAGACCGACAGCGTAGGCTGGGGCTCACCGTTTTTGCTGGTTCCAGAAGCTACATCAATGGATACCGAAACAAGAGATTTATTGGCAAAATCTGAAGAGAAAGATTTTTATCTGAGCAATATTTCGCCTTTGGGAGTACCTTTCAATACAGTAAGAGGAACTTCAAACGAAATTTTAAAAATTCAAAAAGAATCTAAATATAAATATGGAAGCTCTTGTCCGAAAAAGCTTTTGGCATTGAACAAAGAATATGCTTCACAAGGAATTTGTACTGCTTCAAAAAAGTATCAGGAAATAAAACTGGAAGAGCTCAAAAAGCAAAAAATTGACCTCACTTATGAAGAATATAAAGAAAGAAAAAATAAAATCACCGATAAAGCCTGTCTGTGTGTAGGATTGGTAAATTCGGCATATATCGAAAACGATATTAAAGTGAAAGGTGAAAAACAGGGTGTTGTTGTTTGTCCGGGACCAAACCTTGCTTATTTTGATAAAGAAGTTTCACTTTCTAAAATGGTGCAGCATATTTACGGAGAAGAAAACATCCTTAAAGATTGCTTGCGCCCAAATATTTTTATTAGTGAATTGAGAATGTATGTAAGCCATCTAAAAAAAGAAGTAAACTGTTTTTCAGGATTAATTACAAATGCACAATCAAAAAAATGGAAAACTTTTAAAAACAACCTTATGGAAGGAATCGATTATTATGATGAGCTGTTTGCAAAAACACAATATTTTCAAAAAGATTATGATAACATAAAAGTTCAGCTGAAACAAATGCGTTTCAAAATTTCAGGAATTCTGATTCCGAAGACAACCCAGTAATATAGAAATGCTGTTCAGTTTGAGCAGCGTTTTTTTTATCAATAGATCATTTTTTCCAATGTGAATTTTTGTGTGATAAAGGTAAAATCTTGTTTTAAATACGGCAATAATATATTTTTCAGTGGAGAAGGGTTTAATTTTTGCTGCATAATTTTTAAATAGTTTAATTGAAATTTTGGTATAAAATAATCTTAAAAAGCAAATTATTATTTATGAGCTGTTGATTAGAAAAGTTTTAAATTGGCAACATATTAAGCTATTTTTAATGAAATTTATTTCTAAAGTTTGAAATTATCAATATAAATTGCATATTGCAACGTAAAATAATAGACAATGCCTAGAAAAGTTGTACAAGGTCCTATCAGGGATAAAGAAAAAACAAAACAAAAACTGCTCAATGCAGTTGGAAAAATCCTTAAAACTAAGGGTTATTCCGGATTGATGGTAAGTAAAATCGCCGCTGTAGCAGGCTTTGATAAAAAATTGATCTATGAATATTTTGGTAGCACAGAAAAACTAATTGACGAATACATTAAATCTCAGGATTATTGGAGCAAAATAGATCAGAAAATGGATGTTGATCTTTCGGATGGCGGAAAAGAAATGTCTAAATTGGCTCTTCTTAATCAGTTTGAAGGTTTAAAAAAGAATAAAGAATTACAAAAAATCATTGTTTGGGAACTTTCCGAAAGTAAACCTATTCTCAAGAAACTTGTAGATAAGCGTGAGGAAGTTGGCGAAGAATTATTCAAAAATGTTACGGATCCTCATTTTGGTGATAAATCTGATGAATACAGGGCAATTACGGCAATACTTGTTTCGGGTATTTATCATCTCAATCTTTACACAGGCCACAACGGAACTACATTCTGCGGAATAGATCTGAAAAGTGATGAAGGCAGAAAGAAGATCGAAAAAGCAATTGTAGACATCATAGATTATGCTTATGATAAAAAATAATACAACTTCAAAAAATCCATAGTTTACTTTAATATTTGATATTTTATACTTCAGATTAAAACTATATTTCTTACTTTTGGGGTATGGAAAATTTTATAGTATCTGCAAGGAAATACCGCCCGCAACAGTTTGATACCGTTGTTGGGCAATCCCATATTACAGATACTTTAGAACATGCGATCAGTGAAAATCAACTGGCGCAGGCTCTTCTTTTCTGCGGGCCTCGTGGTGTTGGTAAAACTACTTGCGCAAGGATTTTAGCCAGAAAAATAAACGAAAAGGATGGTTCGGTTTCTGAAGATGGTTTTGCTTATAATATTTATGAGCTGGATGCTGCTTCCAACAATTCGGTTGACGATATCCGTGAATTGATCGATCAGGTGCGTTTTGCGCCTCAGGTTGGTCAGTACAAAGTTTATATTATTGATGAGGTGCATATGTTGTCGTCTGCGGCTTTCAATGCTTTCCTAAAAACTCTGGAAGAGCCGCCTGCACACGCTATTTTCATTCTGGCAACTACCGAAAAGCATAAAATTATTCCTACCATTTTGTCCCGTTGTCAGATTTATGACTTTAAAAGAATTACAATTCTTGATATTCAGGATCATCTCAAAAATATAGCTGAAAAAGAAAATATTAAATATGAAGACGATGCTTTGTATTTAATTGCTCAGAAAGCAGACGGCGCTTTGAGGGACGCACTTTCCATATTTGACAGGCTTTCTACATTTTCACAAAAGAATATTACTTTAGCAAAAGCTGCCGAAGTCTTGAATATTTTAGATTATGATCAGTATCTAACAATTGTAGATTTAGCTAAAGAAAATAAAATTCCCGAAGTCCTTTTTGCTTTCAATGAAATTGTAAAAAGAGGTTTTGATCCGCATATCTTTATTGCCGGTCTTGGAAATCATTTCAGAGATTTAATGATGGCGCAAAATGTGTCAACCATTGATTTGATTGAAGTTGGCGAACAAACTAAAATAAAATATGTAGAACAGGCAAAAAAATGGAATGCCCAGCAGCTGATCGATGCTATTGAAATTTGCAATCACGCAGATATTAATTATAAAAACTCTAAAAATCCAAGGCTTACGGTTGAGATCGCTCTGATGCAAATGGCTTCTTTAACGGCTACTGCTGATATTGCTAAAAAAAAAAGTTTATAATATTAGCTCCTTTTCTTCATGAAAAACAGGAAGTAAAACTAGAGGTAAAAGTTGTTGAGAAAGTAATAGAAATTTCTTCTGAGCCTGAAAAAATTCTCGAACCTCCTGCGGAACTTATCATTAAAAAAGCTTCAAAACCATTATTAAGACCAAAGAATCCATCGGCTTTCAGCATCAATTCTTTACTCAACAAAGAAGAAAAACAAGACGTTGAAGAAACGACCGCCACTGTTGATGAAGATCTTCCTCAACATCATTTTACAGAAACCGATCTGCAATCAGAATGGAACTTATTGCTAAAAGGTTTTCGTACAAAAGACCCTGTTCTTTTTAATGCGATTAAAGGATTTAAGCTTGCAAAAATTGACGAAAAGACAATACAGGTTTCATATCCTTCAGATTCTGCAAAGGCTGAGTTTGACAAGATCAGCGGAGAATTTTTCAACCATTTTAAACGTAAAGTAAATAATTACGCAATAGATTTTAATTATAAAAAAGACCACGAAAATCTCAAAATTGAAGTGGTGACCAAAAAGAAAATATTTGAAAAATTTGTTGAAATAAATCCTTTACTTAAAGATCTTGATGATTTAATGAAGTTTGATTTGTCATAATTTTTTATATATTTGCCAGATAATTAAAGTTAAAATAAAATTTACAGGTAAAAAGTGGAAAAACAAATGATCCCTTTTCTGTCTTCTTCAAAAAACCTTTTTGGTTTTAGCCCCGCTTATATTTTAGGCGGTTATTTTAGCTTTTTATTTACTTATCATAGAAATTTCAGAAATTATTACCGATTTTACTGGTATTGCTAACTGAATTTCTTTCTCAAAAAACAGGAAAATTACAACTCTTTCATTCCTGATTAAACATTACAATTTGTAGCATTTTTTGAAAAAGAATTATAAATAAACTTTATAAGGAAAGAGCTATATAATGCAAATTTTTAAAAATTATTTCAATGAATTTAAAAGATTTAAAAAACGACTGGATTAATGAGTTTTCGCAACCGATGATGATTGCGGGACCATGCAGCGCAGAAAGCGAAACACAAATGCTGGAAACAGCAAAAAGAATCAGAGAAACAAACGCCAAGGTGCCAATTTTCCGTGCCGGAATCTGGAAACCTCGTACCAAACCCAATGGTTTTGAAGGAGTTGGAGTTATTGGTTTAAACTGGTTAAAAAAGGTAAAAGAAGAATATGGCTTCAAAACAGCTACCGAAGTTGCTAATGCGCATCACGTTTCAGCGGCTTTGGAAGCGGATGTAGATATTCTTTGGATCGGCGCTCGTTCCACAGTGAATCCTTTTACCGTTCAGGAAATTGCCGAAGCTTTGAAAGGAACTCAGAAGACAATTTTGGTTAAAAATCCTGTAAATCCGGATTTAGCATTGTGGATTGGTGCTATAGAAAGGCTTTTAGGACAAGATATTAAAAATTTAGGAGTTATTCACAGAGGTTTTTCCACATATCAGAAGACAAAATACAGAAATAATCCTAATTGGCAGATTGCTTTAGATTTCAAAAGCCAGTTCCCCAATATTCCTATGCTTATCGATCCTTCCCACATTTGTGGAAACCGAACTGGCTTAGCAGACATCACGCAGGAAGCCTTAAATGTTGGTTACCAAGGCGCAATTATAGAATCACATTCCAATCCGGATGAAGCATGGAGTGATGCTTCGCAACAGATTACACCTGAAGTTTTAGCTGAATTGATTTCAAATCTGAAAGTTAGAAATTCAGGATTGGCAGGTTTTGACGGTGAAATGGGAAGACACAGAACTTTAATTTCCGATCTTGACTTTCAGCTGATCGAATTGCTTTCGCAAAGAATGAAGATTTCTGAAAAAATAGGAAAGCTTAAAAAAGAGAATGATATTGCGATTTTCCAGCCGGAAAGATGGAAAGTCATTACAGAATATGCCGTTCAGAAGGCAAAAGAAACAGGAATGTCTCAGGATTTTATAGAAAAAGTTTTTAAGGCAATTCACGAAGAATCTATTGAAGTGCAAAACAGTATTATGATAGAAAGATAAATTTAGGATAAGGTAAAAGGATTTAATCAATATCGAACTAAATCCTTTTATCTAAGCCCTAATTCCTTATATTTGTATTCAATAAAAATATGAAAGGAAAAATCATAAAATCTACAGGAAGCTGGTATCAGGTTTTGGAAATGGAAACCGATAAAATTTTTGAAGCTAGAATTCGAGGAAAATTCAAGCTGATAAAAACCAGACTGACCAATCCTCTTGCTGTGGGTGATTTTGTAGAATTTCAATTGGAACAAGATGATGTTGCCTGGATTACGAAAATAGAACCTCGTAAGAATTATCTTATCCGAAAATCTGTAAATCTTTCAAAAGAAGCTCATATTATTGCTTCAAATATTGATTTGGCATGTTTTATTTTCACTTTAAAACATCCTGAAACATCTCTTGGTTTTTTAGACCGTTTTCTCGCTTGCTGCGAAGCTTACAACATTACACCGCTCATACTTTTTAATAAAATTGATGTTCTGAATGATGAAGAAAAAGAGCTTGTAAAAGATATTCAGTTTCTTTATCAGGAAATAGGATACGACAGTCTGGAGATTTCTTCTTATTCTAAATTGAATCTTGATGAACTTCAGAACCTTTTAAAAGATCAGACTTCCGTATTTTTCGGACATTCCGGATGTGGAAAGTCTACGTTGGTAAATGCTTTACAGCCCGGCCTCAACCTTAAGACTTCTGAAATATCTGATACACATTTAAAAGGAAAGCACACGACAACCTTTGCTCAAATGCATTTTTGGGATTTTGGAGGATATGTTATCGACACGCCGGGAGTGAGAGAATTTGCGATGATTGATATTCAAAAGGAAGAAGTTCAGCATTATTTTCCTGAGATTTTCAGGAAGCGTGAAGAATGTAAGTTTCACAATTGTCTTCATATCAACGAGCCAAAATGTGCTGTTTTAGATTCTTTGGAAACGGGCGAAATACAATATTCGAGATATTCTACTTATATCAAATTGATGGAAGAAGCGGAAGAAAATTTCCAAATATAATTTCTATTCATCATTTTCATAAAATTTGTAATTTTATTTTAAATATAAATCAATAATAATTATTTATTAATGATCATTTTGCAATGATAATTTTGTGGAAATTTAGGATTATAGTTAAAAATTAGATAATAAAAAACCCAGCCGAAGCTGGGTAAAAACTAATAACCATGAAAACTCAAATTAAACATGAGAATCGGAATAATAATTACAATTTGCATGCCAATAAATCTATATAATTTCTTAATAAAAGTTATTTTATGTTAAAGTTAATTTAAAATGTTTTTTTGGATATTTTTCGTAATTTTGGGGCATTAAAAAATAAATACATCTATGTCTAACATTACATTCACTATGATTAAGCCTGATGCAGTTGCAGATGGACATATCGGTGCAATTTTAGGAAAAATTTCTGAAGGAGGTTTTAAAATTAAAGCTTTGAAGCTGACTCATCTTACTGTTGCTGATGCAAAAAAATTCTATGAAGTACATGCTGAAAGACCATTTTATGGGGAATTGGTAGAATTCATGAGTTCAGGGCCAATCGTTGCTGCGGTTTTAGAAAAAGATAATGCAGTTGAGGATTTCAGAACATTAATCGGAGCTACAAACCCGGCTGAAGCTGCGGAAGGTACGATCAGAAAAATGTTTGCAAGAAGCATTGGCGAAAATGCAGTACATGGTTCAGATTCTAATGAAAATGCACTTATTGAAGCTCAATTTCATTTTTCTGGAAGAGAAATTTTCTAGTTAAAACTTCTTTAAAAATAAAAAAATCCGGAAATTTCTCTGGATTTTTGTTTTTACGTTATTTGTCATTCAATCCATTTTAAATTATTAATTTCATACAATATTTAATCACAAAATAACTATGAAAATGATAACAATACTTTTAATTGCCACAGCTGTTCTGACAGCCTTAATAGCTGGACTTTTTTATGCTTACTCTTGTTCGGTAGTTTTGGGTTTAGGAAAATTATCAGACACGGAATATCTGAAATCTATGCAATCGATCAATAAAGAGATCTTAAATCCTGTATTTTTTTTGAGTTTTATGGGAACTGCAGCTTTATTACCCGTTTCCACATTTATTTATCGGGAGCAAAACCCTGTTTTTATCTTACTTCTTTTGGCGTCGATTGCTTATCTGATAGGTGTGTTTGGTGTTACCGTTGTTGGCAATGTACCGCTCAATGATCAGCTGGACAAATTTGATATCACCAATTCAACCGGAGAAAGCATTAAAAAGATGCGTGATGTATTCGAGAATCGTTGGAATTTCCTGAATAATGTAAGAACTTTCTTTTCGGTGATAAGCATCACTTTGGTTATATGCGCTTGTTTATGGAATAAAATTGAATAGAATATATACAATTCTGTTTTATTAGAAAATAAAACTAAATAACCATCATAAGCTCAATTTGTTAAATAAAAAAGACAGCTCAAAAAGCTGCCTTTTACTTTTGAAAATTATATAAATTAAATTTTTAATAAATCTATCGTTCTTTCAGGACTTTCCGAAGAGAAGACAGCATTTCCTGCAACCAAAACATCAGCTCCGGCTTCGAAAAGCTTGGAAGCATTGTCAAGGTTTACGCCGCCGTCAATTTCAATTAAAGCTGTAGAGTTATTGCTTAAAATTAAATCTTTAGTTTCGGCAATTTTTTTATAAGTGTTTTCTATAAATTTTTGCCCGCCAAATCCTGGATTTACGCTCATTAATAAAACCAAATCTACATCCGCAATAATGTCTTCAAGCATTAAAACCGGTGTTGAAGGATTTAAAACGACACCCGCTTTTGCACCTTTACTTTGAATAAGGTTGATGGTTCTGTGGAGATGAGTACATGCTTCGTAATGTACAGAAACCAGATCTGCGCCGTAATCAATAAATTCTTCTACATATTTTTCAGGCTCAACAATCATCAAATGCACGTCTACAAATTTTTTGGCGTGCTGCTGAATGGTTTTCATTACCGGAAAACCGAACGAAATGTTGGGAACAAATCTGCCGTCCATCACATCAATATGTAACCAGTCGGCTTGCGAATTGTTCAACATTTCAATGTCTCTTTGCAGATTCCCAAAGTCTGCGGATAAAAGGGAAGGAGCAATTAGCTTCGTTTTCATTTTACTTTATATATAAGATATTAGAGCCAAGAAGCAAGATTCAGGACTTTAAATTATTTTTGAAAGAATAAATCATTCTTTGAATTTCGGATAATTTTTGCAAAATTTCATCAATTAATATATCGGAAATGAGACTCAATTCTCTAACTAAAATAAGCTGCGTTTGCAATTCAAATGCTGAACCTAAAGCAATAAGAAAATGATTGAATTCTTTGTTACTGTTTCTGCCTGAGCCTTCAGCAATATTAGAAGGTATTGAAACAGCGGATCTTTTAATTTGAGAAATTAAACCAAATCTTTCATCCAAACTTACATCTTTACATAAAATGTAAATCTGTTTGGTCAGCGAAATAGATTTTTGCCAAAAAACTAATTTTTCAAAATCATGCATATTTCCGTCTTGTTTCTTGAATCTTAATTCTTGAATCTTTTATTAATGATATTTCAGTTTCATTTCAGGCTGAATTTTCAAAAGAGTTTCGTAGATTAATTTAATAACATTTCCGACATCTTCTTTCGAAACCATTTCCACCGTTGTGTGCATATAGCGCAAAGGTAAGGAAATCAAAGCACTTGGCACACCGCCGTTTGAATGAGCGAATGCATCAGTATCTGTGCCTGTTGCTCTGCTTGCTGCAGCTCTTTGAAAAGGTATTTTTTTAGTTTTTGCGGTATCAATAATCAATTCTCTGATGATATGATGTACACTTGGTGCAAAGAAAACGACAGGCCCGTCACCACATTTTTGGTCGCCTTCTTTTTTCTTTTCAATCATCGGAGTTGTCGTATCGTGAGTAACATCTGTAACGATGGCGATATTTGGTTTTATGGTATCTGCAATCATATCTGCGCCATATAAACCGACCTCTTCCTGTACAGAATTGGTAATATATAAACCAAAAGGAAGCGCTTTTTTGTTTTCTTTTAAAAGTCTGGCAACTTCAGCAATCATAAAACCGCCGATTCTGTTGTCTAAAGCTCTGCAAACAAAATATCGGTCATTCATTTCAAAAAACTCATCCGGATAAGTAATCATACATCCTACAAAAATTCCAAGATCTTCAACTTCCTGTTTTGATGTCGCTCCGCAATCGATGAAAATGTTTTCAATTTTAGGAGTTGGTTCATTTTTATCGGAATTTCTTGTGTGAATTGCCGGCCAGCCAAAAACGCCCTTTACAATTCCTTTTTCACCATGAATGTTTACTACTTTTGATGGCGCGATCGTTTGATCTGAACCTCCGTTTCTGATGACATAAATCAATCCGTCGTCGGTAATATAATTTACATACCAGGAAATTTCATCGGCATGCGCTTCAATTACCACTTTAAATTCAGCCTCGGGATTGATGATTCCGTAGCAGGTTCCGTAATGATCTATTTCTACTTTATCTACAAATGGGGTAATATAATCCATCCAGACTTCCTGGCCTTTGTGTTCATATCCGGTTGGAGATGATGTGTTTAAATATTTCTCTAAAAATTTCAAAGATTTCTTATCAAATTTCATATAAAGGGAATGATTTTTGTTTTTGAATTTTGTTATAATACATGTAAAAATAATGAAATTAAATAAAATTGCCTTTCTTTTTATACTCTTTTTTGGGATTGGGATTTTTGGGCAGGGAAGAGATTCTGTTATTGCAAAGCCTTTAAGCCAATATCCTCAGGAAGATTTGAAGGTTGATGAATTTGGTAATAGATATTATTATGATGAAAGACAAAAGGCCAAAATCTATGAAATGAACGGCGAAACCGTAGTTGTAATGGATGAATTGGTGTTGCTGAATAAGCCGAAATTTAATAATCAACTTGACAAAAATTATTATTTCTTTCTCAATAAAAAATTATACAGAGTTTATCCGCTTTTTCTTACAGCTTTGCAGCAATACAGAGATATACAAAAAGAAATGACCAATCTCGATAGCAATGCCAAAAGAAAATACATAAAAGACAGACAAAATATGCTTGCCGATCAATATGAAAAGCAGTTGCGGGATCTCACAACGACAGAAGGACAAGTTTTCGCGAAGCTGATGAATCGTGCTACCGGAAAAAATGTTTTTGAAATCGTGAAAGAATTAAGAGGCGGCTGGAGCGCATTTTGGTGGAATGTAAAAGGAAAAATGGCAGATATTGATTTGAAAGACCAATATAATCCGTACCGAAACAGAACGGACGAATTTTTGGAGTCACTTTTACAATCGAACTGGAATTCAGGTTATTTGCAGCCTTATCCCGGAGCAAAAGATTTCAGAGTTTCAAAATAAAAACAAATTCCTGTATTTTTTACAGGAATTTTTCTTTTAATTTATCAAAAACAACTTTGTCTACAGGCAATGAAAAAGGATTTATTGCGCTGTCGATAGGAATCCATTCTGTTTTTTCTATGCATGGATCAAGAATCAGAAAATCTTCTTCATTCAGAATTTTCACCAAATAATATATAGTAAGCAGCTGCTCATTTTCTCTGAAACGGGAAACCAGAAAATTTTCCTGAGTATAAAAATGGTCTACAATTTCTATTTTTACATTCAGCTCTTCATCAAATTCACGATGTAAGCAATCGATTAATCCTTCTCCGTATTCCAATCCGCCGCCGGGAAATTTTAACAAAGGTTGTCCGGCATATTCTTCAAAAAGCGTCAGCACTTTATTGTCTTTTATTGCACATGCATACACCCTTACGTTGATCTTATCTATCATGTATAATATTTTGTTATAGCTAAAATAGGCAAAATAGTCAGAAGTTAAAAGTTATAATTATGAGTTTGATTTACATATGATGATTTGTAGTCTACAAACTTATAACGCAACATTTATAGCTCACAACTTTATTGCATTAATCATTTCTCTTTTTCCCGGGGGACCTTGCTTTTTTTTAACTTTAAAATCTAGTTCTTCCAAAATCCGTCTTACGCTTCCTTTTGATGAGTAAGTTGTTAATAATCCGTTTACAATCATTTTGTCGGAAACCATTCCAAATAAAGACTTTTCCCAAAGATCCGGCTGTACTCTCGCGCCAAAACAATCATAATAAACAAGGTTTATTTTTGGTAAATCGATGGTTTTCAAATCGAAAAAGTCACATTGAATCTTTTTTAAATGGAATCCTTTAATAATTTCAGATGACACATTCCATTCTGTTTGATGAATTTTACGATAAATTTCTGTGAACTTTGAGTCATTAAAAAGCTCATCATAAGCCAAATTTTCAATTTCAGATTGATTTATGGGGTATTTTTCAAGTGTAAAATAGTTAATGATATGATTTTTGTCAGTTTTTAAATATTCATTAATTGTTACTAAAACATTTAAACCTGTTCCGAAACCGAGTTCTAAAATGTTAATTTCGTAATCATTTATTAAATTTAATCCATTTTTAATAAAGACGTGTTCAGCTTCCTGTAATGCACCGTGATGCGAATGATAGTTTTCATTTAATTCACTGATAAACAATGTTTTACTTCCGTCTTGTGTGGTCTTAATTTCTCTTTTCACAGGATTTTTTTTCAAATTTAGTCTAAAATTTTTATTTTTAGAAAATTATGTTAAATTTGTGGAACATCATAAAAATTTTAAGAAATGATAATTCAAAAAACAGAAAACTCTAGAATTACTACTTTCGATCCCAATAATTTTACATTCGGAAATACTTTCAGCGATCATATGATCATTTGTGAGTATGAAAATGGTAAATGGGGTGAAGTAAAATTGGTTCCTTATGGTCCTCTATTGTTTACGCCTGCCATGATGGGAGTAAATTACGGACAGGCTTGTTTCGAAGGAATGAAAGCCTATAAAGATCAGGACGGACAGGTTTTCCTTTTCAGGCCCGAAAAGAATTTTGAACGTATCAATAAATCTGCAAAACGTTTGGCAATGCCCGAAGTTACAGAAGAAATGTTTTTGGATGGCCTTAAAGCATTGGTAGATATCGACAGAAACTGGATTCCTCAAGGGGAAGGAATGTCATTGTATATAAGACCGTTAATTTTCGCTACAGAAGAAGCTTTAAAAGCGAGAGTAGCTAATAAATATATGTTTGCAATCGTGGCAACACCTGCAAAAATGTATTATACGGAACCGGTTTCAGTAAAAATTTCAGATCATTATTCAAGAGCGGCAAGCGGCGGAGTAGGATCTGCAAAAGCTGCCGGGAATTATGCTGCTTCTTTTTATCCGACACAATTGGCGATAGAAGAAGGATATGAGCAAATTATCTGGACAGATGACGCAACTCATGAATATTTTGAAGAAAGCGGAACAATGAATGTTTTCGTTAGAATAAACGATACAATTTATACACCGCCGACTTCCGAGAAAATTTTGGATGGTGTGACCAGAGACAGCTTTATACAACTTGCTAAAAAAAGAGGTATTGAAGTGAAAATAGAGCCAATTGCAGTAAAAACTGTTGTTGAAGCTCAGAAAAACGGAACTTTAAAAGAGGTTTGGGGAGTTGGTACTGCAGTCGTAACTACGGTTTTCCAGGCGTTGGGACACAACGGAGAAAAATTGCAGCTTCCTGTACTTTCAGATGACGAAAGCTATGCAGCAACGTTGAAAAATGACTTGGTAAGCTTACAGACCAACATCTCCGAAGACCCGTTCGGATGGAGAGTATTGGTAGAAAAAGACGTTTTGGAAACAGCTTAGTTTCAATTGATCAAATATATATGAAGCCAGGATTTTTTCTTGGCTTTTTTTAGTTTTCAATATAAAGTTTAGATTTTTTTCTCTCGCAGATTTTGCAGATAAATACATTAGATAAAATCTGCTTGATCAGCTAAATCTGCGAGAAAAAAATATTTGCAGAAAGAAAATCGTACTAATAAAATTTAAAAATACATTTTACTGATTTAAAAAATATTCAAACTTTATTTTAATAAATTCATCAAGTTTTGTTATTCATTCCCGAAATGTGTATTTTCGCAAAAGTTTTTATGAAAAAAATACTTCTCATATCAGTAATCGGGCTTTTAAGCTGCAAAAGAAATACACAGGTTTATCCTCCCGTGGGCGGTGTGCTGAGCCAAAAAGACCTTGATGTTTCCCGAAACCGCACAAAAAACCTTAATACTCTGGAAAGACAGCAGATTCAGGACTGGATTAGCGGTCAGGATATTAAGTTTTATCCGACACAGCTTAATTACTGGACAACGGTGGAAGGTATTGACAAAAGACAGAAAAGGCCTGACGAATCATTGATTTCATATTCTTATGACTTATATGATTTTGACCAGACTAAGATTTACGATAAATCTATTCAAAGAAATGATGCGAGATTCGGGCATTTTGATGAGCTGAAAGCAGTAGAAAATGCATTGAGATACATGAATGACGGTGAAGAAATAACGCTTTTGGTTCCTTCTTCGCTGGCTTACGGAACTTATGGAGACGAAAACAAAATTGATAATGATATTCCTCTAATTATAAAATTAAAAGTTCTATAAATGAAATTGTTTAACAAAAATATAATTCTAGCAGCGGCAAGTGTTTCGTTGCTGAGCTGTACACCAATTTATAAGAAAATGAACGTAGACAAAGAAACTTACGAAGGGCTTAAAGACGGACTTTATGCTAATCTTCAAACGACAAAAGGCAACTTGATTGTAAAGTTTGAAGACAAAAAATCACCGGTGACTGTGGCTAACTTTGTTGGTCTTGCAGAAGGTAAAATTGATAACAAAGCGAAGGAAAAAGGAGTTCCTTTCTATGACGGAACTATTTTCCACAGAGTGATCAAAGATTTCATGATTCAGGGAGGAGATCCTCAAGGAACAGGAATGGGAGATCCCGGATATAAATTTGAAGACGAGAAAAACGACCTTAAACATACAGGAAAAGGTATTTTGTCAATGGCTAATTCTGGACCAAATACCAACGGTTCACAGTTCTTCATTACTGAAATAGCTACGCCCTGGTTAGACGGCAGACACACGATTTTTGGTGAAGTAGTAAAAGGTGACGACGTGATCGACGCTATTGCCAATGTAGAAAAAGGTGCTCAGGACAAGCCGAAAACGGATATTGTTTTGGAAAAAGTGTCTATATTCAGCAAAGGTGATGAATATAAAAACTACGACGCCGCAAAAACTTTCACAGAAGGTAAAGCAAAGATCGCTGAAAACAATAAAGCCTATTTAGCTAAAGAAGAAGCTGAAAAGAAGAAAAAAGAAGAAGAGTTCAAAGCCAATCAACAAAAAATGGTTGATGATGCAAAAGCAGGAATGCAGGTAACCGAATCTGGCCTTTATTACAAAATCACTAAGAAAACTGAAGGAAAATCTCCTAAAGCGGGTGATAATATTTCTGTGCATTATGCAGGTAAATTGGTTGACGGAACCGAATTTGATTCTTCATTCAAAAGAAATGAGCCGATCGAAATTCCTATCGGAATGGGAAGAGTAATCAAAGGTTGGGACGAAGGAATTTTATTACTAAAAGAAGGAGAAACTGCTACATTACTGATTCCGCCAACATTGGGCTACGGAGAAAGAGGCGCCGGAGGAGTGATCCCTCCAAATGCATGGCTTGTTTTTGATGTAGAATTGGTAAAAGTACCTTAATCAAAAATTTTATAATATATTTGAAAGCCGTTTCGCAAGAGACGGCTTTTATCAATTTGCAACTAAATAAATTATGATGAAAACAAGAATATTAGCATTAAGCTTTCTTTTTATTTCGTTTTTTTCTTTTGCTCAAAATAAAGTAAACGCTGATGATCAGGCGATCAGAAAGTCAGTTGTGTATTTTGCAAACACGATTAAATATAAAAAGCTGGATCAGACTGTAGACTGTATTTATCCTAAATTTTTTACGGTTGTACCAAAAGAACAAGTGACTCAGCTTCTGAATATGACATATAATAATCCTTTTGTGAAAATTGATGTTCAGGATATGAAATTTAGTTCAGTAGAAAAGCCGGAACTCATCGACGGGGAATATTTTTCAGTTGCGAGCTATTATTTAAAACTAAAAGCCAATGCAGCCTCAATGAACGATGACATGAAAAAGAAAATAGGAGAGATGCTTACTGCAAAATATGGTAAAAGCAACGTAAAATATCTCGCCAATGAAGGCTCTTATCTCATCAATGCACCGATGAAAGTCTGCGCTGTTTCGAAAGATAAAAAAAACTGGAAGTTGGTAATTCTTGAAAAAGAATATAAAAATCAATTGGTGAAAGTATTGCCCGCTAAAATTTTAGCTAAAATTTAAAATAATTTCATTGCTTAAAAAGTATGGTAAGAATAAAACCAAAATTGCCGCTGCAAAGACGATCTGAAGCTTACGTTTATTAAGAAATACGATCTGGATCATGCGGAATACCGTCTGTATGACAAGGAATATGATCTGCCATTTCGGAATATCGTCCGGCTTTACAGGAATGTCATCTGATTGTCAAAGAATGGCGTCTGTCTTGTAAGGAAAACCATCTGTCTGTTGCGGAAGGTTGTCTGAACAACGAGGAATGTCATCTGTCTATCTCAGAAAACGATCTGTATGCTTCGGAAAATCATCTGTCTGTTGCGGAATGTCGTCTGACTGTTTCGGGTAATGTATCAAAGTTAGTGATGGTACTGTTTTTATTTTTAACTAATTGAAAATCAGTTCTAATCAAAGTACATATAACAATATATAGCATGGGTGTCTAACCTTATTCTTGTTGTTTACGTTGAAAAAAACATATCTAAATAACTGAGAATCATTCCTAGTGTATCAGATTTAGTGATGGAGAAATCTGCTGTAACTGTTCTATTCAAAAAATATCATTAAAAACGATTTTACTAAAAATAAACGCTATTTTAGAACAAATTTCACCATGAAAAAAATAATACTTCTATTATTTGTACTTTACATTGCTGCAGTTTCTGGTCAGGGAAAGCGGTTTTTTGAAAGCGGAGTAGCAGAGCTTAAAAATCCTGTTGAAAAAATAAACCTTACCTATATTCACCAAATTCCTTTAGTAAAAGTTTGGATCAACAATAAGTCTTATCAGTTTATTTTCGATACGGGCGCTCCGACAGTTATTTCCACAGAAATTTATAATGAGCTTAATCTTAAGAAGAAATATAGAACTAAAGTAGGAGATTCACAGAAAAATAAGCAAAAACAGATTTTTACAAAGTTGCCTGAAATGAAGGTTGACAATATAATTTTCACAAATATTGGAGCGATCGTCATAGATCTTAAAAGTCCGGAATTTGGATGCATGAAGATCGACGGAATTGTTGGAGCCAACCAAATGGCAAAATTATTCTGGAGAATCAATTACTCGGAAAACCTTATTGAAGCCACAAATGATTTTAATAATTTCTCAACGGAAGGCTATGAAACAATATTTGGTTTTAAGCCAAAATCCCAAAAAACACCTGTTATTGAGTCTGAAATACTGGGTAGAAATATCGATCTTATGTTTGATACAGGATTTACGGGAAAAATAAAAATTTCTGAAAACAATTACGATCCTAAAAACGAAAAGATAAAGTTTGTCGAAATGTACGGAGCAAATTCTGTCGGAGCTTTCGGCGCTGGAAAGCCCATTTCTTCTTATATTTTTAAAGTGGATGATATTATGGTTGAAGGTCAAAAGTTTGAAAATGAAATAATAATGACCGGGAATTCAAATCTTATAGGAAATGAATTCTTCGAAAGATTTAAATTTATTCTTGACTGGGAAAACAATAAAATCTACATGCAGCGTATTAAAAATAATCCTGTAAAGCTGGAATCATTCGGTTTCGGATATCGTTTTATTGATCTTAAAGCTGTTGTTGTCATGGTATTTCGTGAAAAAGATTTTCCATTAAAAACGGATGATATCATTCTTAGCATTAATAATGTAAGCTTTGAGAATTTAAATGAAGAATCTTCTTGTCATTACTTTTTGAACAGAGTTGAAAAAGAAACAGATTCAATAGATATTAAAGTTAAACGTGACGGTAAAGTTTTAGATTTTAAATTAGATAAAAAAGAATATTTAAAATAATAAAATATTTTTCACCAGCTTTTATCAATGATAAAAACCATTTGCGTCATTACGATTGCGCCCAAAAGCAATTCTCTTTTATTGACTTTATCAAAAGTATCTTCCGCAGAATGATGATAATCAAAATATTTTTGTGTGTCTACCACCATTTCAATCAACGGAATATCTAGTTTTTTGAGCGGTGCAATATCCTGAATGGCGTCAGTCTGGTCAAAATCATAAACCCCATACGGAAGGAAATATTGTTTCCAAGGATAAACCAGGCGCCTTCTTTGCGGCGACATATCCAGGGAAAAGCCTCTCGGTGAATATCCTCCAGAATCTGTGCCTAAAGCAAGAATGTGCTTTTCTCCTTTCTTTTTTACATAGGCTGCATAGCTTTCACGGCCTTGTCCGCCATTTTCGCTGTTGGCATATAAAACGACTCTTATTGTGTGGTTGTTATCCAACCCCAAAGCTTTAAAAGTTCTTAAAACTTCGAGACATTGCACAACTCCCGAACCGTCATCATGAGCACCTTCCGCAAAATCCCACGAATCGAGCTGAGCGCCCAAAACAATAACTTTGGAATCTTTTTTTCCGGGAATTTCTCCAATAATATTATGGTTAATTGTTTCGCCTTTAGATTCGGCAGACATGTTGAGTTTTGCTTTTACGGTTTGCTTTTTTAAAAGCTTTTCCAGTTCATCAGCAGATTTTACTCCAATTGTTACAGCAGGTATTTTAGCCTTATCATCTGGCTCGTAATAAATTTGTTTAGCGTGAGGAATATCGTTCGAAGCTGTTGTTAATGATCTTATTATTAAAGCTTTTGCGCCTTTCTGTCCAATCACAGATGCTGAAAGAAGCTTTGATTTTGCTGCTATAAGGTAAGAATCTACGGTATTTACAATCGTCTGATCGATCGGATAATTAACAAATACGATTTTATCTTTTACATCTATAGATTTCAGGTTTACCCATTCATGAACATCATTCACCATCAAGATATCGCCAATAAGATCTTTGCCTTTTGTACCTTCCGAGTTCCCAAATGAAAGCATACGGATATTTTTCCATTCTCCGGATGCGGTCTTTATTTGCAAAGATTCTCTTCCTCTTACCCAGACAGGAACTCTTACTTCCTGTTTCCAGATGTTTTCTGCACCGGCTTCTTTAAGTTTTCTTTCGGCCCATTCTGTGGCTTTTGCATAGCCTGGCGTTGCGCTAAATCTGGGGCCTACGCCTTTTGTTAATTCGCTCAGATTATTATATGCGGTGCCATTCACAAAAATTTCGTCGGAGATTTTTTTAAACTCGTCTATATAATTAAATTTCGGAATTGGAGTAACTTTTCTTACTGTTTTTTTCTGAGAAAATAAAAATCCACTCAAAAAGAGTGGAAGTATGATGAGTAAGATTTTTTTCATTTTTCCTGACCTTTTCTTTCGGTGCATAAAAATAAAGAAAAATTTATGAATTATTGTTTCATGTCATACATTAATAAAGCAGTTACAAGCTTAGGCTCGATAAATGTACATTTTGGAGGCATGCTTAGCTTTAAATCTGAAATTTTTATCATATCATTAAAGCTTACAGGATACACTCCGAAACCTACTTTACCTTCTCCAGCGTCTACTTTTTCCTTTAAAAGCTTTATTCCGTCCAAACTTGACGATCCTTTGATGTAGCTGATCTGATCAGAACTATCTGAATCTTCAATTTTTAAAATATTTTTAATAATATACTTATCCAAAAGATGATGGTCAAGATTGTCTAAAGACATTTCCTGCGAACGAAGATCATGTTTCACATGAAGAGAATAAAATTTACCATCCAGATACATCGAAATGTGGAATTTCTGAGAAGGATAATAAGGAGTTTCTTCTTTTTGGTGAATCAGGAAGTATTTTTCAAGCTCTTTCAAAAACTCTTCGGTGCTAAAATCGCCTATATTATTTACAATTCTGTTATAATCATGAATTTTAATCGATTGGTTGGAAACTATAAAGCTGTAAACAAAATTATAAGCTTCGGTTCCGTTGTGTTTTTTATTTTTTTCTTTTTGACGTTTTGCATTAAGAGCTGTAGAACCAATTCTGTGATGCCCATCAGCAATATAAAATGAATCGATCTGATCGATTACTTCTTTAAATTGCTGGAGCTTCAGGCGATTATCAATCCTCCAGATTTTGTGACGTATTCCCACCGAATCTATATGATTGAAAATAGGCACGTTTTTTTCCTCATGCGTCATCAACAATTCAATTTTAGAATTGGAAGGGTAGGTGAGCAATACAGGCTCAGCCTGAAGGTTTACTTTTTCAAGATAATGAGCCAGCTTTTCCTTCCTGTGCGGAATAGTACTTTCATGCCTTTTTATTTTTCCGTTCCAGAAGTCTTCAATGCTTGCAAGGCCCAAAAGTCCTCTGAAAATCTGTTTATTAGGATAAATCTGCTCATAAAGATAATATGATGAATTGTCTTGTACAAGAGTTTTCTCCTCAAGCAGCTCTTCAAAAGTAGATCGTATTTTCCTTAAATTCCTGTCGACATCTTTAGATTTACTTACAACATAAGGTTTTATCATGTTGATATAAGTCTTTTCAACCTGCGCTTTTTCGGCGATTTCAGATTGAGTGAAATTATCTAAAGGATGAGTTGGAAATGTAGATTCATGATCTTTATGAGGTCTTATTCCACGGAAAGGTTTAAAAACAGGCATATTATATTTTATAATTTCTTTTTAATCTCAATAATTTGTTCTGCAAGCTCCACACCTATTTTTTCTTGTGCATCAACAGTGTTTCCGCCAAGATGTGGTGTAAGAGAAAGGTTGGGGTTCATTAATAAAATAAGTTCCGGTGTTGGCTCGTTTTCAAATACATCCAACGCAGCTCCAGCAACTTTTCCGGATTCAATAAAATCGAGTAGGCTAACTTCGTTGATAACGCCGCCTCTTGCAGTATTAACTATATAGACACCATCTTTCATTTTTTCAAACTGAGCGGCATCGATGATATATTCATTGGTTTTAGGAGTATTGATACTGATAAAATCTGTGTCTTCCAGAAAAGCTTCCATATCATTGGTGGAAGTAATTTCAAAATTAACGGTCTGGCCGTCAAAAAAACTTAAACTAATGTTTTCGGTTCTGGGCTTTCTGGTAAGAACTTTCACTTTCATTCCTAAAGAAATTCCTATTTTTACGACTTCCTGGCCAATGCTTCCAAATCCGATTACTCCCAATGTTTTCCCCGAAAGTTCATAAGCATTGCTGAAAGATTTTTTCATTGCATTAAAATGCGTTTCCCCTTCCAAAGGCATTAATCTGTTGGATTCGTGAAGAAATCTTGCCAGCGAAAAGAAATGTGCAAAAACCAATTCAGCGACCGATTTTGAAGATGCTGTAGGTGTGTTTATCACATACAAACCTTTATCAATAGCATATTCTACATCAATATTGTCCATGCCAATACCGCCTCTTCCGATTATTTTCAGACCCGGACAAGCGTCAATCAAATCCTGTCTCACTTTCGTTGCACTTCTTACGAGAAGAACGTCAACATTATTTTCATTGATAAAGTTAATAACGTGATCCTGCGCGACTCTGTTGTTAAGAATTTCGATTCCGGCTTCTTTTAAAGCAAATTCTCCTGCTTTTGAAATTCCGTCATTAGCTAAGACTTTCATATTGTATTTTTTTAGATATTAGATTTCAGATATTAGATTTCCAGACTTTTTTGTCTTTTATCTCATCTCTAAAATCTTTTCATCTTTTTATTTTTTTGCGTTGCCTAATTTAGTTTATTTTATTGACTTCATTACATCCACCAAAACCTGCACACTTTCAATCGTTAAAGCGTTGTATAAACTGGCTCTGTAGCCTCCCAAACTTCTGTGACCATTTAATCCGTTGATTCCCGCAGCTTTCCATGCAAGGTCAAATTCTTCTTTTTTACTTTCATCAGTCAGTTGGAAAGAAACATTCATCAGCGAGCGGTCTTCTTTTTTGCAGAACGTTTCAAACAACGGATTGTTGTCTATCTCGTCATATAAAAGTTGGGCTTTGGCTTCATTTCTTGCTTCAGCTGCAGCAATTCCGCCATTGTTTTCAAGATGTTGTAATGTAAGCAAAGATGCATAAACAGGGAAAACCGGTGGTGTATTATACATTGATTCTTTTGCAATGTGCTGAGAATAATCTAATATCGACAGCATATTTTCTCTTCCTGTTTTGCCTAAAATTTCTTTTTTGATAACCACTAAGGTTACGCCTGCTGGGCCCATGTTTTTCTGAGCACCCGCATAGATTAAATCAAATTTTGAAAAATCCAATTGTCTTGAGAAAATATCAGAACTCATGTCGCAAACCATCAAAGTATCTACTTCAGGGAAAGTTTTCATTTGTGTTCCGTAAATTGTGTTGTTTGATGTGCAGTGAAAATAATCATATTCTGAACCCACTGTATAATCTTTAGGAATAAAAGAATATTTCTCTTCTTTTGAAGATCCCAAAACATCTACCGTTCCTAATTTTTTTGCTTCTTTAATGGCTCCCGCAGCCCACGTTCCTGTATCCAAATAAGCTGCTTTTCCGCCGACTTTCATCAGGTTGTAAGGCACCATTGCAAATTGTAGGCTTGCACCTCCGCCTAAATATAAAACTTCATAATCGTCACCCAGATTCATTAATCTTTTTACAATCGCACGAGCTTCATCCATCACCGCTACAAAATCTTTGCTTCTGTGAGAGATCTCAAGAAGAGACAATCCGATTCCGTTAAAATCCAGGATTGCTTCTGCCGATTTTTGAAATACTTCTTCCGGTAAGATACATGGTCCTGCGCTGAAATTGTGCTTTTTGCTCATAATTTTACTTTTGTTTTTTTAAGAAAATAATTCTTTATTAATATTGTGAAGTTTTTTCTGAAATATAAAGTTAAAAAAACCGTCTCATCATTCATGAGACGGCGTAGTTTATTCACCGTGTAAAAATACTTTTTTGTTAAGCAGTGCCTCTTCAGATTCCACATGATCTTCGTCCGGAACACAGCAATCTACCGGGCAAACGGCTGCACATTGTGGCTCTTCGTGGAAACCTTTGCATTCTGTACATTTATCTGTTACAATAAAATAAACATCATCATTTACAGGCTCCTGAGGCGCATCTGCATCTACCGTCAATCCCGATGGTAATGTTACAGTACCTTTCAATTCTGTCCCTTCGGAAGCTTTCCAATCTACTGCTCCTTCATAAATCGCATTATTTGGGCATTCCGGTTCGCAGGCGCCACAATTAATGCATTCATCAGTTATTTTAATAGCCATCGCTAATTTTTTTTAAATTTGCACAAAATTACAAAATATTCCTCAATTTTACAGTAATTATGAATACGGAAAAGCAAGTTTTAGGACTTATTGAATTAAGTAGATATATAAAAGCGTTTTTAGCAAAAAAAACTGAAGATTTTAATGATAAAGATTCAGAATTTGAATCGGTGTTAAAGAAATCAGAAATAGAAAATCCATGGTTTACCATTGAAAACCAGAAATTCGCCTTGAAACAATGGTCGGATCTGCTTACCAACGAAAAGCTAAATGATTGGCTAAAAGCTTATTCAACATCAAAAACAACAAAAAAAGTAGGTTTGATCCTTGCGGGGAATATTCCTTTGGTGGGATTTCACGATGTGATTTCTGTAATTTTGAGCAATCATATTCCGTTGATCAAATTATCTTCAAAAGACAAGCAGATGCTTCCGTTTATTTTAAGAAAATGGAAAGAGTTTTCAGGTAACGAAATTGAATATGAATTTGTCGAAAGACTTGCGGATTTTGATGCCATAATCGCTACAGGAAGCAACAATACGGCAAGATATTTGGAGTATTATTTTAAAAATCATCTTAGTATTATCCGAAAAAACAGAACTTCTGTTGCTGTTTTGAAAGGTGATGAGACGGAAGAAGAATTGAAGCTTTTGGCGAATGATATTTTCCAGTATTTTGGTTTGGGTTGCAGAAATGTAACTAGACTTTTTATTCCGCAGGATTTTGTTATTGACCGATTGTTTGAAAGCTTTATAGATTTTAAGGAAATTATCAATCATAATAAATATGCGAATAATTACGATTATAATCGGGCGGTTTATCTTTTAAATCAGGATAAATTTTGGGACAATAATTTTGTAATGATGAAGGAAGACGAAAGTCTTTTCAGTCCGCTTTCTGTAATCAACTTCAGCAGATATTCTTCTTTAGATGATGTGAAAGCTTTTATTGCTGAAAACAACGAAAATATTCAATGTGTTGTCGCTAAAGATGAGTTTGATTTGGAGTCAATTCCTTTCGGGGAAGCGCAAAATCCAGGGCTTGATACTTATGCAGACAATGTCGATACGATGAAGTTTTTGGAGGTAATATAATATATCTTTGTATCTTTAAATTTAAAACCAAATCATAAAATGAACAAAATCCTTTTAATTGTATCACTTTTATCTGCTCCGCTTTTTTATTCGCAGGAGGTTGTAGATCTGAAAGTTGAGAACAACAAAAAGTCTGATACGCCTTTAGACTTGACTAAAAAGCAGATTGAATTATATAATGGTAACTTTTCAAAGTTTATCAGTGCTTTAAAGTCATCTGACCGAAAAACAATGGAAGCTTTGCTTTCTGATAATGCCAAAAAAGTCGTGACGGAAGCTGTTTACGAAAAATTGTCTGCTGATATTGACAGCAATAGAAAAATGGAGATCATTAAAACAGCTTACAAGCCTTTGATGGACGGTAACACGTATCCGATGATTCAATATAAATATGCGGATGACAAGGCTCCTGAACCAAATGAAGTGATCACTGCCGTTTTTGAGAACGACGGAAAAATTCTCGGAATTAAACCTTTTAAAAAACCAAAATAATTTATTCAACTCAAAATTATAAACTATGATGACCAATGTTTTAGTTGCTGAATCTACAGAGATAGAAAAGGCAAGTTTTTACAAAAAAACGTATTTGCACGTCGCTTTGGCGATTTTAGCTTTTATAGCTGTTGAAACGATTTTATTAAATATTGTTCCTGCCGAAGTGATTTACATGATGATCGGGCAAAGATACAGCTGGCTGCTTGTTATCGGGATTTTCTGGCTGGCTTCTTTTTTGGCTGCCAAATGGTCTTTATCCCAAAGTAAGTCGACTCAGTATTTAGGATTGGGCTTTTATGTATTGCTTGAGGCGGCCATATTTTTACCGCTTATTTATATGGCAATAGCTTACACGGGAGGCGGAGAAGTGATTTTTCAGGCTGCAACACTTACCGTTGCAATGTTTGCTGGAATTTCTGCGGTAGCTTTCACTTCAAAAAGAGATTTTTCTTTCTTAAGAAATGTAATCGTTATCGGAGGTTTTATCGCCATCGGATTAATCGTTGGAGGAATGATCTTCGGTTTCAACCTCGGACTTTGGTTTTCTGTAGGAATGGTGATTTTAGCTTCTGCAACGATTTTGTATCAGACAAGCAAACTTAAAGATTCTTATGCAACCGATCAATATGTAGGCGCTTCTTTACAGCTTTTTGCTTCTATAATGTTGCTGTTTTGGTATATTTTAAGCATTTTAATGAGCAGAAGAAGCTAAATTAAAGCATGAATTATAAGTTTTGAGTGATGAGTTTTTTAAAATTTATAGCTCACTTTAATAAACCCAAAAATCCTGATGTGTTTCATCGGGATTTTTTATTGTAAGAATGATTAATTCTTAGAATTTTTTAAATATTTCAATTTTTAAATAATAAATTATTTATCGATTGATCCTAAAACTTTCTGAGCAAATGAATTTAAAGCATCTTTTTCGCTCATTCCGTTTTGTACATTGGCGTGCACTTCAAGTGCTCCGCAAATATTTGTAATCAATTCTCCCGCAACGTTTAGGTCTTCCTCGCTTGTTCCTCTGAATTCGCTGAAACTTTCTAAAACTTCCAAAGTTTTTTCAAGATTTTCAGGAGTTTGGTTTTGATAGAATTGTCTAATTATAGGTAATTTCATAATTACAATTCGTTAAATAAATTAATTAAACTTTCAGCTTGATTAGACTGAACCTGATTTACCAATTCGCCGTTTTTGAAGACCGCAAAAGTAGGTAAATTGTCAACTTTAGCCAATTTTCTGCTTTCCGGCAGTTTTTCAGCATCTACATACAAAAAAGGAATTTCTTCGTTTTCAGATGCCAGCTTTTTAAATTTCGGCTTCATGATTCTGCAGTTTCCGCACCAGGTTGCTCCGTACTGTACAACCACTTTTTCATTGTCGCTTACAATATTTTGCAGCGTATCTTCTGTTAATTCTGTATACATAAGTTTATTTTTAGAAAAAAATAAACAATGTAGCAATCCAATAATTTATCAATCTAACAATTAAAATATTTAAAATTGTTACACTGTTAGATTGCTACATTGTTATATTGAAATCTTAGTTCTTAGCTAAATACTCAGCAGTGGAAGTTCTGTCAGCTTTCATTGCTTCTTTTCCTTCTTCCCAGTTTGCAGGGCAAACTTCACCGTGCTTCTGAACGTGAGTGTAAGCGTCAATTAATCTTAAATATTCTTTTACGTTTCTTCCAAGAGGCATATCGTTTACAGACTCATGGAAAATTTTTCCGGTCTCGTCGATAAGATATGTTGCTCTGTAAGTAACGTTTGAACCTGTGAAAGATTCGTTTCCTTCTTCATCATATTCGAAATCCTGATCTACGATTCCCAACATATTTGCCAATTGTCTGTGCGTATCAGCCAAAAGCGGATATGTAACACCTTCGATACCGCCGTTATCTTTTGAAACGTTCAGCCAAGCAAAGTGTACTTCATTGGTATCGCAAGAAGCTCCGATTACTTTTGTATTTCTTTTTTCAAATTCACCTAAAGCTTCCTGAAAAGCGTGAAGCTCAGTCGGGCATACAAAAGTGAAATCTTTCGGATACCAAAACAAGATAACTTTTTGCTGGTTGGTTGTAGCTTCTTCAAAGATATTGATTCTAAGATCATCACCCATTTCAGACATTGCGTCAATCGTTACGTTTGGGAATTTTTTTCCTACTAAAGACATAATTTTATTTTTTTTGATTTAAATTTCTTGTGCAAATATATAATTTTCTATCTATCATAAAAACACTTTTTGATAAATAAAATCTATAATTGTTTTAAAAATTAGCTGTATTTTTCCAAAGTTTCTTTTACTCTTTTCATCGCTTCTCTTAAATCATCTTCTGAAGCAGCATAAGAAAATCTGATACATTCAGGACTTCCGAAAGAAACACCTCCGACGCAGCCAACGTGAGCATTTTCAAGGATAAACATTGCAAAATCATCAGCATTTTTAATTTCAGTTCCATTTAATGTTTTTCCGATATAATAAGAAATATCCGGAAAAAAATAAAAAGCGGCTTTTGGTAAAACAACTTTAAAACCAGGAATTTCTTTAATTAAATCATAAACCAGATCTCTTCTTTTCTGGAAAGCTTCGATCATGTATTTATATTCTTTCGGATCAGTTTTTAAAGCGGTAATTGAAGCTCTTTGAGCCACGGTATTTGCGCCGCTCGTCATTTGCCCCTGAATTTTTTCACATGCTTTTGCCAGCCATTCCGGACATGCAGAATATCCGATTCTCCAGCCCGTCATTGCAAAAGCTTTAGACATTCCGTTGATTACGGCAGTTTGTTCATAAACTTCAGGAAACTGAGCAATTGATGTTGTTTTTGTTTCGTAATTGATGTATTCATAAATTTCATCCGAAATTATAGTAACATGAGGGTATTTGGCAATGACTTTAGCGATGGATTTTAATTCATCATAAGTATAATATCCACCGGAAGGATTGCAAGGCGAGCTGAAAAGAACAGCTTTCGTTTTATTGGTAATTGCTTCTTCAAGCTGTTCGGCCGTGATTTTAAAATCAGTAACATACGAAGTTGGAAGCATTACAGAATTTCCGCCCATCATTTTTACCATTTCATCATAGCTTACCCAATAAGGTGCGGGAAGCAAAACTTCGTCACCATCATTCACGATTGCCGCCAAAACGTTTAAAATTGACTGTTTTGCGCCATTCGAAACACAAATTTGTGTAGGTTTATATTCTAATTGATTGTCTCTTTTTAATTTTTCAGAAATCGCTTGACGAAGTTCCAAAAATCCCGGAACGGGCGAGTAGTGGCTGTAATTTTCGTTGATCGCATCAAATGCGGCTTGTTTTATATTGTCAGGAACATCAAAATCCGGTTCACCAAGCGTTAAGCTTATTACGTCTATTCCGCTGGCTTTCATTTCTCTGGCCTTATTAGACATTACGAAGGTTTGAGAGTAACCTAATCTATTTACTCTGTCTGAAAGTTTATCCATGTATTCTTTTTGTCTTTTAACAAATATAAAAAACTTAATTTGAATAAAATGTGAATCGCTTATTTCAAATTTGAAATAGGAAATCCGGCGATTTAGTATTATCTTTAAAAAACAATATATAAATATGAAATAAAACTTATTTTTGCTTTTTTATATAATAAGCCTCATGTCAATAGCGTTAATTCAGAAATACTTTCCGGATCTTTCAGATAAACAGATCGATCAGTTTACAAAACTAGAAAGCCTTTACGGCGAATGGAACGAAAAAATAAACGTGATCTCCAGAAAAGATATGGAATCATTGTATGAAAAACATATTCTTCATTCTTTGGGTATTGCTAAAATCATGGAATTTGCGCCGGATACGAAAGTTTTGGATGTTGGTACAGGCGGTGGTTTTCCTGGAATTCCTTTGGCTATTTTATTCCCCGAAACTCAGTTTACATTGATTGATTCTATCGGAAAAAAAATAAGCGTTGTAAATGCTGTAGCAGAAGGCATAGATTTAAAAAACGTAACTGCAATTCACGGAAGAGCAGAAAAGGTGAAAGAAAAATTCCATTTTGTCGTAAGCCGTGCCGTTACGCAGATGCCTGAATTTTTGCGGTGGCTGAAAGGTAAATTTGAAAAAGAACAATTTAATACAAAACATAACGGAGTTCTTTATCTGAAAGGCGGTGATTTAGCTGAAGAATTGGCAGGACTGAAATGTGAAATTTATAATCTTAAAAATTATTTTGATGAAGAGTTTTTTGATACCAAAAAAGTAGTTTATCTATCAAAAGGTAATTTTAACTCTTAATTTTAACATAAAAAGGAATAATTTTTGATAATTAACGTTTAATAATCATAATTTTATTACAAGATGAAAACATGGTTTAATATTGGTTTATCGGTAGCTTTTGCAGCAATTTCACTCACTTCGTGTAATGATAACGACGATTATGAAACTATTGAATATACCGACCGGGTAAAAATCGACAGTGTGAAAATTGTAAATGATACCATGTCGGTTTTTGGTATTCAAAGCATCCGTACTTATTCTACTTATGCTTCCAAATGTAAGGGATTTTACGGTTATGATTATATTTACGCTGATGATTTTTCTAGGGATGTTACTGCTTATCAATATCATACGAATGGGACTTGTACACAGGCGAATTATACAGCTGCCAATCAAATTAATTTCAGTCCGCAGAAAGTAGGAACTTATACTTTAAGATTCTGGAACGGCGATAACAGCTGGATTACCAAAACAATTGTTGTAGAATAATGAAATGTATTATTTTAGTTTTCTGTTTGTTATTCAACACTTTATGGAGCCAGAAAATAGAGTGGGAGAAAGATAAAAAGCTGGTTTGGAGTAATTTTAAAAGTAAAGTAAACAACCAAAGAGGAAAAAACGTAGTCGCGTACACGCATTGTGGCTGGGTTTATTCTGTTGTGAAATCCTCCAATCCCAAAGCTCCTGCAAAAGTAGACATTCAAACTGTTTTCAACGAAGATAAATCCTGGAAAGACGATAAAAGAATTAATGATTATGTTCTCAATCACGAACAGAAACATTTTGATATTGCTGAAATTTACGCAAGAAAAATACGTCAGGAAGTTTCAGGGAAAATCAAAACCACTGCAGATTTCAACAGATATTTTCAAGGAATTTATAATAAAATTTTAAAGGATTATAGAAACTTTCAGACCTTGTATGACGGCGTTACAGAGCATGGAATGAATAAAGAAAAACAGGCTGAATACGACACAATAATCAGCAGTGAGCTTGAAAAATTAAACAATTACCAAAAACTTTGAAATTCCTCAACAAAATAATTGATGAGCTTTTGGCTCAGAACTCCGATTTATCTCAATTTAGCATTGTTTTGCCGGGTAAAAGGCCGATCGTTTTTATCAGGGAGATTCTTGAAGAAAATAATTATTCAGGTTTTTTGCCCGATTTTTTTACGATCGAAGAATTAATTATCGACATTGTAGATAAGCAGCCGATTCAGGGAATTGCTTTGTGGCTTTTTGCGTTTGAAGTCTATAAAAGTCTGAATCTTATTCCGAACGATGATTTTGCGGAATTTTTAAAATGGTTTCCAACGCTGCAAAAGGATTGGGACGATATTCTGAAATTTTCAGAAAGTGATGAAGCGGTTTTGCAGTATATGTTTGATGAAGAAAGAATCAAAGAATGGGCTCAGGATTTAGGAGATAATGAAGAAATTCCACGTAAAAAATTCCTGAATTTCTGGAGGAATATGAATGTCTTTCTTCCTGTTTTAAAACAAAAACTGAAAGATAAAAACTGGGCAACTCCGGGAATGATTCATGAAGCGGCAAAAACTCAGATCGTTGAGTTTTCTAAAAACACAACTAAAAAATTTGTTTTTTGCGGCTTTAATGCTTTCACGCCTGTTGAGGAAAAACTGATCAGAAATCTTTTACAATGGAATAAAGCGCAATGTTTTTTTCAGGCAGACCATTATTATTTTGACGATGAAAGGCAGGAAGCGGGAAAGTTTTTCAGAAATCATAAATTGTGGAAGGAATTCAATGACAGCAGAAGTTTTAACTGGATTGAAAACGACTTTAATCAGCCAAAAAATATAAAAGTGTATGAAGTTTCAGGAAATGTGACGCAAACGAAAGTGCTTCCTGATATTTTTAAAGAGATTGATAATAAAACCTTTACCAATACAGCGGTGGTTTTATTGGATGAAAATCTTTTGCCGGCAAGTCTTGATGTAATGCATGATGTTGAAAATCTGAATATTACAATGGGTTTTCCGTTAAAAAATCTATCATTTTCAAATGCCGTTAAACAGCTTTTTTACCTTCAAAAGCAACTCGAAAAAAATAAATCTTCATATTATTACCGCGACGTTTTCCCGATACTTGAAGAGCTTCCGAAAACTGAAAATGACGAATTGATCATCAATGATTTTAAATCTAAAATTGAAGAAAGAAATATTGTTTATATTTCTCAGAACTTATTTTCAGAACTATTAAATGAGCTGTCTTATTTTAATCTTCTCCAAAAGGCTGATTCAGGACTTCTTTTTTTGGATTTATTAGTTGCTTATTGTAAGAAAATAAAATGGATGCAACTTGATGATATACAATACGAAAACGTTTCTCACTTCGAGAATGCCTTTAGGATCATAAAAAATCAGGTTTCATCTTATGACTTCCAAATTAAAATAGAAACTTTAGAGATTCTGATCAATCAGCATATTAATTCTGAAAGTATTGATTTTCAGGGTGAGCCATTAAAAGGCTTGCAGGTAATGGGACTTTTGGAAACCCGTCTCCTTAATTTTGAAAACGTTATTTTACTTTCTGTAAACGAAGGGAAATTACCGCTTGGGAATTCACAGAATACATATATTCCGTTTGACATCAGAAAACATTTCGACTTGCATACTTTTCTTGAAAACGACAGCATTTATGCGTATCATTTTTACCGTTTGATTCAGGATGCACAGAATGTACATTTATTGTTTAATGCATTGAGTTCAGGCGTCAATACAGGTGAAAAAAGCCGTTTTATTACACAAATCGAAATGGAAAGTTTACATGAGATTGAACATTTAATTGTTGAAAATAAATCTGAGCCAATCACAACCCGACCTATTGAAATTGCCAAAACAGAAATTGTCTTGCAGCAACTCGAAAAGTGGAAAGAAAAAGTTTCGGCCTCACATCTTACAAGTTATCTTTATAATCCGATTGATTTTTATTTGTCAAAAATTTTAAACACCTCCGAAACTGACGAAATTGAAGAGGAATTGTCAGTAAGAAATTATGGAAATCTTGTTCATTACACACTTCAAGAAATTTATGAAGTTATAAAAGGTAAAGTTTTAAAACAAAGTGATTTACAGAATTTGATTCAACGAATTGATGAATATATAAACATTGCCATTGAAAAACTAAAACATCAGCCCGAATTTTACAATAAAGGCATGAATTTTATCCATAAAGCTATTGCTAAAAAAGTAATTGAAAACATTCTGAATCACGATTTAGAATTAATAAAGCAAGGAAATTCTTTAGAAATCATTGATATAGAAAGAAGGTTTGAAAGCATCGATTTTTATCTTGATGAAGAAAATAATGATAAAGTTTCTTTTTTTGGCTTTATCGACAGAATAGACCGCCTCAACGGAACGGTGAGAATTATCGATTATAAAACAGCAAAAATTAAAAACTTATGCGTTAAGATTGATGAAAACAACGTTTCAGATTATTTTCATAACAATGATAGAAAACAGGCTTTACAACTTTGTATTTATCAATATGTTGTACAAAGTCTTCCTGAATTTTGGGGCTTTCCGGTTGAAACTGGGATCTGGAGTTTTGCTGATGCCAAAAAAGGTGTTTCGTCGCTCGAATTTGCACAAGGAAATCTTGGTGACGCTATGAAATCTGTCAAAAATCTTATTCTTGAAATACTAAATCCCGATATCAATTTTATAGAAAATGTAAAAACATATAATTATTAAAAAAGTCCGGTTAAAAACACCGGACTCTTTTATATTGTTAAAAAGCATTAAAACCCGTAATATCCAAACCTGTAATCAGCAAATGAACATCGTGCGTTCCTTCGTACGTAATTACCGATTCTAAATTCGCGGCATGTCTCATCATTGGAAATTCTCCCATAATGCCCATTCCACCAAGAATCTGACGCGATTCTCTTGCGATATCGATCGCTATTTTCACATTATTCCTTTTTGCCATCGAAATTTGAGATGGTGTCGCTTTATGGTCATTTTTCAAAGTTCCCAACTGAAGACAAAGTAACTGGGCTTTGGTAATTTCCGTTAAAAATTCAGCTAATTTTTTTTGTTGAAGCTGGAATGAACCAATTGGTTTTCCAAACTGTTTTCTTTCCTTAGAATACTGAACCGCGGTGCAATAACAATCAATTGCAGCACCGATTACGCCCCATGAAATACCATATCTTGCAGAATTTAAACAAGATAAAGGACCTTTCAAGCCTGTAACTCCGGGAAGTAAATTCTCTTTCGGAATTTTCACATCATTAAATACCAATTCTCCTGTTTTTGATGCTCTTAAGCTCCATTTGTTGTGAGTTTCTGGAGTTGTGAAGCCCTCCATTCCTCTTTCAACAATTAATCCTTGTACTTTTCCTTCTTCATTTTTAGCCCAAACAACAGCAATATCACATAAAGGCGAATTTGTAATCCACATTTTGGCACCATTTAGAAGATAATGATCACCCATATCTTTAAAATAGGTTTCCATTGAACCAGGATCTGAGCCATGATTTGGTTCGGTCAATCCAAAAGAACCGATCATTTCACCGGAAGCCAATTTCGGTAAATATTTTCTTTTTTGCTCTTCAGAGCCAAATTCGTTAATGGGAAACATCACCAAAGAACTTTGTACAGATGCAGCTGAACGCACCGCAGAATCTCCTCTTTCCAACTCAAGCATAATCAAACCGTAGGAAATCTGATCTAATCCTGAACCACCATATTCTTCAGGAATGTAAGGCCCTAAAGCTCCGATTTTCCCTAATTCTTTCATTAAATCCGGTAAATCGGTATGATCCTGAGCCGCCTGATCGATATGTGGCATTACAAAACTTTCAACCCAATCTCTTATCGACTGGCGAATAAGCTTGTGTTCTTCGGTAAGTAGAGCATCAATTCCAAAATAATCGGGGATGCTTGTAAGAGGATAATATGACATGTAATTTAATTTCCCTAAAAATAATACTTTTCAGAATGTCCGAAGTATTTTTTTCTAAAAAAATTGAAACTAATCTTTAATAAATTTATAAAGATAAGGAGCTTTGTTGGCCGAGCCGTCGTAGAGTTTTTCAAGCCTTTCAAGAGAGTTCATACTCAATATTTTTCTTTGGAAATTATTTCGCCTGAATTTTTCACCCAAAATCGTTTCATAAAGAGACTGAAGATCTTTCATAGTAAATTTTTCCGGTAAAAGATTACTTGCAGCGACTTGAGTATCTATATTTTTGCGTAAATGTTCCAATCCTTCAGAAATTATTCTGTCATGATCAAAAGCCATATTCGGAAGCTTGTTTACTTCAAACCACGCACATGTTTCATTAAAAGCATCAGGAAAAGTGTTGGCTAGAGAAAAATCAATCAGACTGCAATAACCAACAGTAATGAAACGCTGTAAAATCCAGTGATCTTTTGGCACATCAAGACCTTTATTATTGATCAATGTTTTATGCACATTATTTTCGGTACGATCCAACCTTCCAAAAGTGTGAAACTGATCAAGGAAAAGCCCTTTCAGGTGTGTTCGTTCGTACAAAACCCTGTCGGCAGCTTCGCGAAGATCTTCATCAATAAAAACAAAGCCGCCGGGAAGTGACCACAAATCAAGATCGTGATATTTTAATAATAAAACTTTCAGAATATTATCATGGAAACCGAAAATGGTACAGTCAACTGAAATGTTGGGTATAAAATTCTTTTCCTCGATCAGTTGTTTTAAAGTTTCTATGTTTTTTGAGCCATCAGTTTTCATGGATGTAAAAATAAAATTATTTTTTAATTTTTTTGAGAATGATGTTTAAAATATAAAAAGCTTAGAGCAAAAAGAATCATTACTGCAGCTAAAATGTAAAGTGAATAATACATTAACAACTGGTTTTCAAAAAGCAAAGACATCAAAATTGAACTTACAGCGCTTCCCAATGAAGAGAAAATTACAATAACCGAAGTGAATGTGTTGATCTTTTGATTATCAATCTGTGAAATCATTTTTGAATTGATAAGCGGGTAAAGCGGTGAAAGAAAAAGCCCGATGACAGGAAACAAAAATAAAGGAACATCTGAATTTCCTGAGCTAAAGTATTGACTTAAAAAAATCGAACACAATATAATAATGATCATTAAAACACACAAAAAATAATATTTTAACAGTGAAAATCTGTGAATAACATTGGCCGTAATTATTCTTCCTATATAAGAAAAAACTGCCAGCATTGATGAAGCCTGAATAGCAAAAAACGAATTGACCTTTAAATGGTTTTTGTAAAAAGATGGCAGCCAGGAATTAAAACTTTGTTCGGTAAAAATGATGAAAAAGGTTATTGCAAAAAATAGTAAAATAGGCGTTTTGTTGAATGATCTTAAATGTGATGCAATACTTGTTTTCAGGTTTTTGTCTGTCTCAATAATTTGCGCTTTTGAAAATAAAAATATAGTAAAAAATGAAATCAGAGAAATAAGAAAAAAGCCAAATTTCCAGTATTCCGAATATTGACTGGCAATTAAAGATCCAAAAACAACATTTACAACAAATATTCCGACCATAAAAGCTGCTTCAACGCTGTTCATTGTTTTGGCAAGAGATTTTTGATCTGTAAAATTATTCCTGATGATTCCGTAAACACATATTTTTCCGATTGCAAAACAAGTCCCAATAATAGCAAACCAAAGCTTGTAAAACCAAAAAACCTGCGCAAAAGGCAGAATCAATGAACAAAAACCAACAATACTTAATGCTAGAATTAAAGATTTTTTAGTACCCGTTCTGCTGATAAAGTTAACGGCAAAAAGTGAAATAAAAGCAATAGGCAAATCTTTAAAAGATTCCAGAAATCCAAGCTTGTCAAAACCTATTTTCTCCTGTGAAAGCTGCAAAATCACAATGCCCATACAGTTTAAAACCATCGAGAAAATAAGAAAGGTAAGTTGGAGAGGTAAAGAAATTTTGGTTGGCTTAGTGCTCATTTTGGGGATAAAGTTGTAGATTTTTTAGTGTTTTTTTAAGGTATTTAACATAAACTTTAGACCTTTAAAACCCCAAAAATAAACGAAATATTAAAATAATTGTGAATATAATGTTAAGTATTTAAAAAAAAATATATTTTTATTGTCTCAATTTGAGAATTAAAAAACTAACTGTATATGAAAGTAAAAATATCAAGAAGTTTAGGGATGGTTGCTGTGCTTTATTTTACGGCAAATTTTAATGCCCAAAACACATCCGCTGATACCATTCAGAAGGAACAAAAAATTGAAGAAGTGGTAATGATCGGCTACGGTACTCAGAAAAAGAGTAATGTGACGGGAGCAATATCTAGTTTGAAAGCGTCGGATATAGAAGATATTCCTGCGGGAAGACCAGAGCAAGTTTTACAAGGTAGAGCTGCCGGTGTTACGGTGATATCAAATTCGGGTCAACCAGGTTCTGCTGCAACAGTAAGAGTGCGTGGAGTGACTAGTTTTGGAGCAGGAAGTAATAATCCTCTTTGGGTAGTTGATGGCATTGTTGTAGATAATATTTCTTGGCTGAATCAATCTGACATTGAAAGTATGGAAATTCTAAAAGATGGTGCTTCAGCAGCTATTTATGGGGTTTCTGCTGCAAAAGGAGTGATTTTAGTTACTACTAAAAAAGGTGCAAAGGGTAGATTGAATTTATCTTACAACGGATTTTATGGCTTCGGAAATGCTGCAAAGAAATTAGATCTTTTAGATGCAACTCAATATGCTACCATTATCAATGAAGGGTTTACAAATGATGGTAAGCCTGCCAGATTTTCTAATCCGGCTCAATTTGGAAAAGGTACAGATTGGCAAGATTTAATATTTAATACCGCAGAAAGAACTTCTCATGAATTTAGCGTAAGCGGAGGAAGTGATAAATCTACATTCTATACGTCTTTTGGATATTACAGTCAGGATGGAATCGTAATGCGTGATATTTCTAATTACAGAAGAATTAATGCAAGAATCAACTCCAATCATAAGGTATTAGATTGGTTGACAGTAGGACAGACATTCTCTTATACTAACAATAAAACAAAAGGAATCAATGCGAACGGAGAATTCGGTGGTCCTTTGAGTTCTGCGATTAATCTAGATCCGACAACTCCTGCTGTAGTTACAGATTGGTCTATGGTAGATCCAAACTTATATACAAATCCTTTTATAGTAAGAGATTCAAACGGAAACCCATATGGGATTTCTCCTTACGTAAATCAAGAAATGTCTAATCCGTTGGCTTTCAGATATACACAACAGGGAAGAAATAGCTGGTCTGATGATTTTGTTGCCAATGCTTTTGCTGATGTAAAATTTTTGAAGCATTTTAATTTCAAGTCTAGCATCAACGGAAAACTTTCTTATTGGGGAAATCAAGGGTTCACACCAAAATTCTATCTAAGCCCAACATACAGTAATTTAGGATTCAACAGCTTATCTAGAAATACAAACAGAAAACTTGAGTGGAGTTGGGAAAATACAGCAACTTACCAAAATAAATGGGGGAAACACAGTCTGAATGTTTTACTTGGGCAAGGAGTATATGAATATAATATAGGATATGGTCAAACTGTAACACATACCAATTTACCTGTTGAGAACTGGGAAGATGCATCATTTAATTTTGATTTATCAAGAGAAAATATATTAGCAGATGCATATGATGGTATTCAAACACATAAAGCTTCTTATTTTGGGAGGATTACTTATGATTATGATAATAAATATTTGTTCACAGGTACAATGCGTAGAGATGGGTCATCACGATTTGGGGGTAATAAGCATTGGGGAAATTTTCCTGCGGCATCATTAGGTTGGAATATTTCAAACGAAGAATTTTGGCCAGAAAATAAGATTATTAATACAGTTAAACTAAGAGGAGGATATGGTGTATTAGGTAATGATGAATTTGAAAATTTTAAGTTTGCAAGTTTTATGGTTTCCGGTAGTAATTATACAAATGGTAACAATACAATCATTACCGGATATGCACCTGCAACTTTAGAAAATAAGGATCTTCACTGGGAAGAAACCTCACAACTTAATATTGCAGCAGACATTAAATTTCTTAATAATTTCAATCTGACTGTAGATTATTATAAAAAGAAAACGACTGATATCTTAAGACAAATAAGCATTCCCGGTTATGTTGGTGTATCTACTAATCCTTGGGCAAATGTGGGAGATATGAATAATACAGGAGTAGAAGTAAGTTTAGGATATAATAAAAAATGGTCAGATTTTGGAGTTTCGGTAAATGGTAATTTTGCCTATTTAAAAAATGAAGTAATTAAGCTGGAAAATGGCAGGAAATTTATTGATGGCCCTGGATTTCAATCAATGGGACCTGTTTCCAGAGCTGCATTAGGAATGCCTTATGGATCATTTTACGGATTTGAGTATGACGGGATATTCCAAAATCAATCTGAAATTGATAATTACAGAAATTCAAACGGTGCACTTATTTTACCGGGCGCAAAACCGGGCGATTTCAAATGGAAAGATATTAATGGTGATGGGCAAATTACCGATGATGACAGAACATATCTAGGAAATTCTTTACCAAAATATACATTTGGTTTAACATTTAATCTGAATTATAAGAATGTTGATTTAATGATTTTTGCTCAAGGTCAAGCTGGAAATAAAATTTTCCAAGGTCTAAAAAGATTAGATATGCTTGATGCAAATTACCAAACAGCAATTTTAGATCGTTGGACAGGTGAAGGAACTTCAAATGATACACCAAGGATTTCTAGAGATGATTTAAATAAAAATTACTCGAGAATGTCTAATTATTATTTGCAAGATGGTGATTATCTAAGAGTAAAGTTGGTGCAACTTGGTTACAGTTTACCGAAGCAAGTCTCAGAAAGTCTCGGAGCTAGTAAAGTAAGATTTTACATTACTGCTGAAAACTTATTTACATTTACTAAATACACAGGCTACGATCCGGAGATTGCAGCAGGTGATGATTTCGGCATAGACAGAGCTTATTATCCACAAGCCAGATCATTCTTATTTGGAGCTAATATTCAATTTTAAAAAGATAAAAAATGAAAAACAAAATATATAAAAGCATAACAGTTTTATTATTATCTGGAATAAGTGTCATCACTGTATCATCATGTAATGATAATTATATAGAAGATATAAAAAATCAAGGAGCATTCGATACCAACAATTATTTCTCAAACGAAGAGCAGTCATTCAGTGCTTTAGTAGGTGTTTATGATATTATGAGGAAATATGCCGGAGGTTTTGAAAACACGGTAACCTTTATGAACGCCGGATCAGATGACTTCTATTCAGGTGGAGGAAGTTCTACAGATGGCGCGGGCATTCAAGGTTTTTCCAGCTTTACAATCAACCAAAATACGGTTCCGTTGAGTTATTGGAAAGACTTCTACCAAGGTATTGCAAGAGCAAATCTGGTAATCAAAAGAGTTCCGGATGCAAATATGGGAGAAGCTCAAAAAAACAGATTTATTGCCGAAGCCAAAACATTGAGAGCACTATATTACTTTGAATTATTAAGAATGTTTAAAAATGTTCCGCTTATTTTAGAACCAATAAGTGCTAATTCAGATTTTTACAGTATTCCTCAAGCACCTCCTGCTACAGTTTATGCCCAGATTGAATCTGATATCTTATCTGCAATACCTAATCTGCCGACTACGGTTTCAGGAGCTGATAGAGGGAGAATAACTCAAGGATCTGCAAAAGCTATTTTAGGTAAGGTTTATTTGTATGACAACAAGAAATCAGAAGCTGCAGCACAATTTGCAGACGTTAATGGTACTCCGGGACAAACAAGTCAGTATGGTTATAAATTAGTAGATAATTTTGCAGATTTGTGGAAAGTAGACAATAAGTTTACTACTGAATCTATTGTAGAAGTGATGCATACAAACCAAGGAAGTTCAGATTGGGGCTTTTGGGGGCAAGGAAATGATGAAGGAAATTCAATTTGCATTATGACAGGATTAAGATCTTATACTCTTAAAACAACAACTCCAAATAATGACGCTCCAGATTTGGTTTCTGGTTGGGCGTTCAATCCGGTGACAGATGATTTATTCAACTTTATGCAAGGAGATCCGCGTATGAATGCAAGTATTTTGAATGCTAAAAAGTTCATGCAGGAAAATAAAATCACTTATTCTCCTGCTTACAGGGATTCTGGATATTTTTTGAATAAATTTCAGCCTAGAACAGCTGATAAATCAAATTTGCCAGGACCTGTAGAATTGAACTTCCGACAAAATTATATGGTAATTAGATTAGCAGATACTTATCTAATGGAAGCAGAAGCTTTGAATGGAACTGGCGCAAGAGCTCAGGCTTTATTAGATGCTGTTAGAGCGAGAGTGGGGCTAACTTCAGTTCCGGTTTCTATGCAAGCTATCAAGGATGAAAGAAGAAGAGAATTAATTGGTGAAGGCCATCGATTTTTTGATTTGGTAAGATGGGGAGATGCTGCTGCTAAATTAGGATCAAGAGGATTTGTTAGTGGAAAAAATGAGATTTTACCGATTCCTTATAATGATTTAGTGAATACAGCGATCAAACAAAACCCAGGTTATAATTAGTATGAAGTTTCACAATTTATATAGTTTCTTTTTAAAAAGTATCACACTTTCGAGTGTGATACTTTTGCCTTTATCAGCTTGTAAATCAATTGATTTAAATGAAAAAGATCAAGTTCAGATTTGGTTGACAAAAGGTGATGAAAGCATAAAATTACAGCAACAATCTTCGATCAGTTTTGTAAATGATCCGAATAATTTTCAAAATATTGAAGTTGACGATTCGCAAAAATTTCAATATGTTGATGGTTTCGGATATACTTTGACGGGCGGAAGTGTTGAAGTAATCAATCGGCTTTTACCTTCCAAAAGAAAAGCTTTATTGAAAGAGCTTTTTGGAAATGATAAAAACTCTGTTTCCATAAGTTATTTAAGGTTGAGTATTGGCGCTTCAGATTTGGATAGCGAAGTTTTTTCTTACAATGATCTTGCTGAAGGAGAAACGGATCTTTCGCTTTCAAAATTCAGTTTAGAAAGAGACAAAGATTTGATTTCGATGTTGAAGGAAATTTTAGCAATCAATCCGAAAATGAAAATCATTGCAGCGCCTTGGTCTTCTCCAACGTGGATGAAAGACAACGGAAAGTCAAAAGGCGGAAGCTTAAAACCTGAATTTTATGATGTTTATGCAAAATATTTTGTAAAATATATTCAGGAAATGCAGAAAGAAGGAATCATAATTGATGCTATTACTCCACAAAACGAGCCTTTGCATCCCGGAAATAATCCGAGTTTGTACATGAGTTCGGATCAGCAGAAAGATTTTATTAAAAATAATTTAGGCCCGACTTTTAAAGCAAACAGAATTAAAACTAAAATTGTAGTTTATGATCACAATTGCAACAAACCGGAATACGCCATCAATATTTTAAACGATCCTGAAGCTTATCAATATATTGACGGTTCGGCTTTCCATCTTTATGAAGGAGAAATTTCAGCTTTAAGTACTGTACATAACGCTTTTCCAAATAAAAATTTGTATTTTACAGAGCAGTGGACGGGCGCAAAAGGAACCTTTAATGAAGGTTTGAACTGGCATACAAAAAACGTGATTATAGGCTCAATGAGAAACTGGAGTAAGATTGCTTTGGAATGGAATGTCGCTAATGACAGCCAATACAAACCCCACACAGATGGAGGTTGCACGGAATGCAAAGGTGCAATTACAGTTTCGGATAGTGAAAATTTCACAAGAAATGTTTCATATTATATTATTGCACACGCTTCCAAATTTGTTCCTGCCAATTCGCAAAGAATAGCTTCCACTCAGACTGATAATCTTGCAACGGTTGCCTTTAAAACTCCTTCCGGAAAAAAGGTTTTAATCGTTCAGAATAACAGTAAGATCGAAGAAAAGTTTAATATTAAATATAACGGAAAAGCAGCAACGGTAAACCTTTTTGGAAATTCGGTTGCTACATACGTTTTTTAAAAAAGAAATAGCATGAAGAAAAAATGCCTTTTATTATTATTTGCAGTATTTGGTTTTGCTGCTTCTGCACAAAAATCTGTCGACCAAAAAGTTTCCGAGATTTTGTCTAAAATGACTTTGGAAGAAAAAATCGGTCAATTGGTTCAGTACAGCGGTTTTGAATATGCTACAGGACCACAAAATTCAAATTCTGCAACGGTTTTAGAAGAAATTAAAAAAGGTAAAGTTGGCTCAATGCTGAATGTAGCCGGAGCGGAAGAAACCAGAAAATTTCAAGAATTAGCATTAAAATCAAGACTAAAAATTCCTTTATTGTTTGGACAAGATGTAATTCATGGATACAGAACAACTTTTCCGGTGAATATTGGACAAGCTGCAAGCTGGGATTTAAAATTAATCGAAAAATCTGAAAGAATTGCCGCAACAGAAGCCTCGGCTTATGGAATTCACTGGACTTTCGCGCCAATGGTTGACATTGCAAGAGATCCGCGATGGGGAAGAGTAATGGAAGGTTCGGGTGAAGATACTTATTTGGGAACTCAGATTGGTTTGGCAAGAATCAAAGGTTTTCAGGGAAAAGGATTGGGCAATATTGACGCAATTATGGCTTGTGCAAAGCATTTTGCAGCGTATGGAGCAGCAGTTGGCGGCAGAGATTACAATTCCGTTGACATGAGTTTAAGACAATTGCACGAAACGTATTTACCACCTTTCAAAGCGGCTGCAGAAGCGGGCGTTGCCACTTTTATGAATTCTTTCAATGATATTAATGGAATTCCGGCAACAGCAAACAAATATATCTTAAGAGACTTATTAAAAGGAAAATGGAATTATCAGGGTTTTGTGGTTTCAGATTGGGGAAGTATTGGCGAAATGGTTCCTCACGGTTACGCAAAAGATAATAAAGAAGCTGCCGAAAAAGCAATTATTGCAGGAAGCGATATGGACATGGAAAGCCGTGCTTACATGACAGAACTTCCTAATTTAGTTAAAGAAGGAAAGGTTGATCTGAAGTTGATCGATGATGCAGCGAAAAGAATTTTAGTTAAAAAGTTTGAAATGGGATTATTCGATGATCCTTACAGATTTAGCAACGAAAAAAGACAGAAAGAGCAATTAAATAATCAGGAAAACAGAAAGTTCGGAAGAGAATTTGGTTCAAAAAGTATTGTTTTATTAAAAAATGAAAAGAACATTCTTCCGCTTTCAAGATCAACAAAAACTGTTGCGCTGATTGGCCCTTTCGGAAAAGAAACTTCTGCCAATCATGGTTTTTGGTCGATTGCTTTTAAAGATGATAATCAGAGGATTATCACTCAGTTTGATGGAATTAAAAATCAGCTAAATAAAAATTCAACTTTACTTTACGCAAAAGGTGCAAACGTTGATGATCAGGACAAATCTATGTTTGCTGAAGCTGTAGAAACGGCAAAAAAAGCAGACGTTGTGATTATGACTTTAGGCGAAGGCCACGCCATGAGCGGTGAGGCAAAAAGCAGAAGCAACATTCATTTTTCGGGAGTTCAGGAAGATTTATTAAAAGAAATTGCTAAAACCGGAAAACCAATTATTTTAATGATCAATGCAGGAAGACCTTTGGTTTTCGATTGGGCGGCAGACAATATTCCGACGATTTTGTATACTTGGTGGCTTGGGACGGAAGCCGGGAATTCTATCGCAGACGTTCTTTTCGGAACCGTAAATCCTGGCGGAAAATTGCCCATGACTTTTCCAAGAAATGTGGGGCAGGTTCCAATTTATTATAATCATTACAATACCGGAAGGCCTGCAAAAAATAATACTGACAGAAATTATGTTTCAGCTTATATTGATTTGGATAATGATCCGAAATTTCCATTCGGTTATGGTTTAAGTTATACAACTTTTAAGTATTCTGATATGAGTTTAAGTTCAACAAACCTTAAAGGAAATCAGACTTTGAATATTAGTGTAAACGTATCCAACACTGGAAATTATGATGGAGAAGAAGTGGTGCAGCTATACATCAGAGATTTAGTTGGAAAAGTAATAAGGCCTGTAAAAGAATTGAAAGGATTTCAAAAAGTTTTCATTAAAAAAGGAGAAACCAAAACGATTAATTTCAAATTAACTCCTGAAGATTTAAAATTCTATGATGATGAATTGAATTTTGATTGGGAAAGTGGTGAATTCGATATTATGGTCGGAACAAATTCCCAAGATGTTCAGATAAAAAGAGTCAACTGGTCAAAATAAATATTAGCTTTTACAAAACAGCAGCGGGATAAAACCCGCTTTTGGTGGTAAAAGACAAATAACAGGATTAATTAAACTCAAAACTTTGACATGAAACTTCAAAATATCATCACCATTTTAATCGGAGGAACTTTAGTTTATTCTTTTTCAAATTGTGCTTCTAATAAACAAGATTCAGATATGAAGCTGGTTTGGAGTGACGAGTTTAATAAAAAAGGATTGCCGGATTCTACAAAATGGAATTATGATGTCGGCGGTCACGGATTTGGAAATGAAGAATCTCAATTTTACACTAAAAACCGTTTGGAAAACGCAAGAGTGGAAAAAGGAAACCTGATTATAGAAGCAAGAAAAGAAAATTGGGAAGAAAGTAAATATACTTCTGCAAGGCTTTTAACGAAAGGCAAATTTTCATTCACGTACGGAACAGTTGAAGTAAGAGCAAAACTTCCGAAAGGACGCGGTACATGGCCTGCAATCTGGATGTTGAGTGAAGACATGAAAAAATGGCCCAATGACGGCGAAATTGACATCATGGAACATGTAGGATACAATCAGGGTTACATTCACGCTTCAATACACACGAAAAATTATAATCATCTTAAAGCAAGTCAGAAAACGGATACCTTAAAAGTTGATGATGCCAGTGAAAAATTTCATATTTATAAAGCAGACTGGACGCCGGAAAAGATTGATTTCTACATCGATGATAAGAAATTTTTCTCCTACATCAACGAAACAAAAACTTATGAAACATGGCCTTTTGACAGACCGTATTTTTTAATTTTAAATCTTGCTGTCGGTGGATTTTGGGGCGGAAAAGAAGGTATTGACGACAGCGTTTTTCCTCAGAAATATTATATCGATTATGTAAGGATTTATCAGAATAGAATGGATGTAAATAATTAAATTAAAACTTCATATTAACATTTATTTAAAATCGGCGGCACCTTTGGTGCCGCCGATTTGCTTTTATTGATAGAATACAATAGTTGATTATTCGATATCGTATTTGTTGATTACTTTCTGAGAAACTCCGGTACTGCTGAAACCTCCGTCATGGAAGAGATTCTGCATTGTTACTTTTTTGGTAAGATCAGAGAAAAGACTTACACAGTAATCTGCACATTCATTAGCGGTAGCATTTCCAAGAGGCGACATATCTTCTGCATATCCTAGGAAACCTCCGAAACCTTTTACGCCACTGCCTGCAGTGGTAGGAGTAGGAGATTGTGAAATTGTATTTACACGTACTTTTTTCTCACCCCAATAATATCCGAAAGTTCTTGCAATACTTTCCAAATACGCTTTGTTATCGGACATATCGTTGTAATCAGGGAATGTTCTTTGTGCAGCAATATAAGTAAGTGCCAAAATGCTTCCCCATTCATTCATGCAGTCTTTTTCCCAAGCCACACGCATTACTTTATGAAAAGAAACCGCAGAAATATCCCAGCCTTTTTCCAACCAGTCGTAGTTCATTTCAGTATAATGCTTTCCTTTTCTTACATTTACGGACATCCCTATGGAGTGAAGTATAAAATCTATTTTTCCGAATTTTGCTGTAGCCGCATCAAAAAGTTTTTCAAGATCTTCTGTAGAAGTAGCATCTGCACCTATCACTTCAGAACCTGTTTTCTCTGCTAAACCGTTCAGTTCTCCCATTCTTAAAGCAATTGGAGCGTTTGATAAAATAAATTCAGCACCTTCTTCATGGCATCTTTCAGCAACTTTCCATGCGATAGATTGTTCATTAAGGGCTCCAAAAATAATTCCCTTCTTGCCTTTAAGTAAACCGTATGACATAATTTTTTAATGTTTATTGATATACAAATGTAGCAATAATTTGTGTTTAGAGCATAATAAAAAACAGAGCCTCACGAAAAGACTCTGTTTTTTTGAATAATATATTGAAAAGACTTTATCTTAATTGGTCTTTTTGTTCCATTCTGCTTTTACATCTTCAGCAGCATCTTTGGTTTTTTCCCATGCATCATTGGCTCCGTCTTTAATATCTTCCCACGTATCGACAGCGTTTGCTTTTACTCTGTCAAACCAATCTTCTTGGTTTGCCTCTTCATCATTTTGTCTTTTTTCATTGATATAATCTCTGGCTTTGTCAGCTAAATCATTGATTTTCCATTTTGCATCATTGGCTGTGTTTTTTAAAGAATCTTCTGTATTATTTACTGCGTTTTCTGCTTTGTTGTAATCCTGATTGTTCATAATATTTTTTATTTAAGTGTTATTTGTTTAGTTAAAACAATAACTATTCCTAAAAAGGAAAATGTTTGTTAAACTTTTCATAATCTTCTGATCATCTTTTCACAAGGTGTATTATATTTGAATAAAATAAATATATGGATAAAATACGTTGCGGATGGTGCGAGAAAGACGATTTGTACAGAAAATATCATGATGAAGAGTGGGGGAAACCCGTTTATGATGACGAAACTATTTTTGAATTTCTAATTCTGGAAAGCTTTCAGGCGGGCCTGAGTTGGTATACAATTTTAAGCAAAAGAGAAAACTTCAGAAAAGCATTTGATAAATTTGATTATAAAAAAATTGCTCAATATGATGATAAAAAAGTTGAGCAGCTCATGCAGGATCCCGGAATTGTAAGAAACCGCCTGAAAGTTTTGGCAACCATCACCAATGCTCAAAAATTCATGGAAATACAAAAAGAATTCGGAAGCTTTTCAAAATACATTTGGGGTTTTGTAGGCGGAAAACCAATTGATAACAATCCTGAAAGCTTAAAAAATGTTCCCGCAACCACAGAAATTTCAGATGCTTTATCAAAAGATCTGAAAAAAAGAGGATTCAAATTTATGGGTTCTACCGTTGTTTATGCGCATATGCAGGCGACGGGAATGGTAAATGACCATATTAAAGAATGTTGGGTGAGATAAAAAAAGAAAACTAATAACTAATTATATGACTAAAAAACTATTCATTGCAATATCTATAATTGCATCTATTGCTGTATTTTCACAGAAAAAAGAAAAAAAAGAAGAAACTTATCCCAAAGCAGAGTTTACATTGGAAGACGGCAACAAAATGTCTGCACTTTTTGTTGCCTATACTTATCCAAATGGTTCTTATCCAAGTTTTTTCGACAAAGATGATATTTACAGTTTTGAGTACAAAACCTCTCCTGAAGCCAAAACAGAAAAGATAAGTGCCAAAGAAGTAAAGGCAATGAAGATTTATAATGACGAAGGAGATTTTGTTAACGGTGTTGAGCGACTGGATATGAAAGCCATCAATAGCAATGGAGAATTAGTAGATAAAACAAAACGTTCTTTCCAACCTCTATTATATGATGGGAAAATACAGATATTCGGTTCCAATATTTTCATGTGTCAAGGGAATATAAAGTCTCATTGCACGTATGTTTATTCAACCTTTTATATAAGGAATAGTAAAGATGATTTTGCAATAATGCCGGTTGATTATGATCGCATCAATCTTTTCAATTTTGGTTCTGTCGAAGAAAAAATGATCGGAGCTTTTCGTGTTGTAGGAAAAAATTGTGAAAGTTTTAATCAATATTTGTCTTTTTTGGAGAAGAAATTAGGAGAAAAAGAATTCAGAAAAAAATTCAAAGAAGAATTTAAAAAAGTTCGTACCGAAGCCTTTGAAGAAGCTAAAAATAGTGGGAAAAAAGGAAACTTTCAGAATATTGTAGGCGACAAGATGCTGTTATATTATCTGAATTTTTACAGTGGTATCGTAAAAGAATACGAAAAAAACTGTCCAAACTAAAAATAAAAACTGCTGAAAATTTTCAGCAGTTTTTTGTTATTTAATAATCCGTTCCAAAACCCATTCAATTAGGTTTTTTTCTGAAGTATTATGATCTTTTGAGAATTCCCCGCGACTTCTGTTGGCAATCACATTATTTACCGTAATTGCTTTATGACCTAATAATTTTGAAAAAGCATAAATCGCGGAAGTTTCCATTTCAAAATTGGTAATTCCCAAATTGTTTAATGTTTCCAGAAACTGTTCGTCCAGAGCTTTCAGACGCAGCTGTCTTCCTTGTGGCGCATAAAAACCGGGGAAAGTCGCTGTATTTCCGTGATATTTTGCATCCTTATAAAGTTCGCCAAGTTCTTCAGACCATTCTGAAAAATAAAGCATTGGTTTTATCTTTTCATAAGGAAACTGATCTGAAAAATGTTTTGAAAATTCATTTTCAAAGGTGTAATCCTGATAAAAATTCATTAAGCCGTCTAAACCGACAACATTTTGAGTGACGAGCATATTGTCAACTTCCACGTCAGGATTTACGCTGCCACAGGTTCCCATTCTGAATAATTGTAAAGATATATGCTCCGTTTTGAATTCTTTATTTTCAAGATCGATATTTACTAAAGCATCAAGCTCATTCATCACAATATCAATATTTTCCGTGCCGATTCCGGTAGATAAAACCGAAATTCTTTCGCCGCGAAGAGTTCCTGTATGCGTGTGAAATTCCCTTTTGTTTTTCTTGATTTCTATGGTGTCAAAATATTTTGAAACCTTAGGAACACGGTCCGGATCACCCACAAGAATGATTTTTTCAGCAATGTCTTCCGGCAGAAGATTAAGGTGGTAAATGCTTCCGTCTTCATTCAAAATAAGTTCGGAAGCAGCAAGTTTATTGAGCATAAAATATTTTTTTAGTTTTAATCTGTAAAAGATTTTTAGGATTTTAAAAATAGTGAAAATACCCGAAATGAAAATATAAACATTACTTAATTCACTGTTAAAACTGTGGTAATGTAAAGACAATACTTTTACGGATAAAAATTTATGAGATTGTATTTGTTGCTTATTGCTGTTTTGCTGACGGGATTTTCGGTAATGTCATTTAATCCTGTTTACAAAGGTTCAGAGACCGAAAACACAATGCTTAATCAAGGTTTGAGGAGCTTTAAAGGTAGGCTTGAACAACTAAAAACAGATGCTGATCTTTTCCGGGAAGGTAAAATTTCCGTTGAAAACTTACAATTATCGCTTAAAAACACTAGAAATTCGTACAAAGAAATAGAATTTTATATCGCCTATCATTATCCCGAATTTGCTAAAACCCACCTGAATGCCGCACCTTTATTCCGGATTGAAGCAGCAGGAACATCGGCTTACACGCTTCCGCCGGAAGGTTTGCAGGTGCTTGATGAACTTATTTTTTCGGATGAAGCTACTGAGCAGAAAGATAAAATCGTAGAAATTACAGACTTTCTTTACAACAGCTACAATAATTTTTATTTAAGTGCAATAAAAAACGGTTTAAGTAAAAGCAACAATAAAACTTTATCTTTAAGAATAGAGTTGATCAGAATATATACTTTAGGATTGACGGGTTTTGATACTCCGGGCTCATTAAATATTTCTGAAGAAGCATCTTTTGCTCTTAAAGGAATGAAAAATTATATTAAAAATGAACCTTATTTTAAAAGCTTCAATACTTTAAAAGCAGAACAATTACTTATTGAAAGTGAAAAATATCTTTCTGAAAACAAAGATTTTGAAACTTTTGATCGAATTGAGTTTTATAAAAAATATCTTCAGCCTTTATATGAAGAATTAGGCAGTTGGGACGGAAATCCTGATGATTTAAAAGAATTTTCAGGTTGGAATCCGAATAACAAAAACTTTTTCAGCAGTGATTTTCTTGATCCTTATTTTTACACAATTTTGAAGCCTTCGGAAGATAATGAAGAACTTAGGAAGTTGGGAAAAGAAATTTTTTTCGATCAAAATCTTAGTGACAACGGAAAAATGAGCTGCGCAACCTGCCATTTACCCGAAAATGCTTTTACAGATCTTAAAACAAAATCTTTGAGCAATGTCGAAGGAAAAACTGTTTTGAGAAATTCGCCGTCTCTTTACAATGCAGTTTTTGCTAAAAGGTTTTTTTATGACATGCGGGCTTATTATCTTGAGCAGCAGGCGGAACACGTGATATACAACGATCAGGAATTTAATACAAGCTACGAAAGCATCATCAAAAAGCTGAAAAGTAAGCCGCAATATAAAAAAACATTCAAAAAAGCTTTTAAGAACGGAGAAATCAGCAAGCAAAATTTTTCTAAAGCTTTAAGCTCATATGTGGCTTCTTTATATTCTTTCGACAGTGATTTTGACCGTTTTATGAGAAATGAAAGGGAAATTTCTGAAGACGCTAAAAAAGGTTTTAATCTTTTTATGGGGAAAGCCAATTGTGCAACCTGTCATTTTGCGCCGCACTTTTCAGGTTTGGTTCCGCCATTTTTTAATGAAAATGAATCTGAGGTTTTAGGAGTTACCAAAAAGCCAATCAATATTTTGCCTTTAGAAATAGATTCGGATAAAGGAAGAATAAACAGCAACGTGAAAAAAGAAAGTTCGTGGATCTACGAAAATTCGTTCAAAACAATGACGGTAAGAAATATTGCGCTTACAAAACCTTATTTTCATAACGGAGCTTTTACGACTTTAGAGGAAGTTTTAGACTTTTATAATGAAGGCGGCGGCGAAGGATTGGGCTTGAAAATGAATAACCAAACGCTTCCGCCAGATAAGCTGAACCTTACAAAAGTGGAAATACAGCAAATCATCGCTTTCCTGAATTCTTTAACGGATGTGAGCAAAACGAAAGAGTAATTGAACATTTATCATTTATGGATTATTTAACGATTTATTAATTCACGTAACATTAGGTTTGAGATTTATTAATATTGATCGAGGTTTATTTAAAACACTATTAATAGAGGCTTCACAGTAATAAAATAGCTTTGCAGTGTCTAATAAAAGTATTAAAAAATGAAAAAAAGATTACTCACAGTTTCGGCACTTGTATGCATGATAAGTTCGGCACTTCAGGCGCAAACAACAATTTTTGCACAAGGCTCATCTTGGAGCTACAACGACACCAATGTCGCATTGGCAGATCAATGGAAAAATGCAAATTATAATATCTCGACATGGTCTACAGGAAACGGACCTTTAGGATACGGTGATCCTGTAACGACAACGATCAGCAATAGTTTGATTACGGCTTATTTTGCTAAAGATTTCACGGTAAACTTAGCAGACCTGAGCGCCACCATGGAGCTTGGCGTGATGAGAGACGACGGTATCGTTGTTTATTTGAATGGTGAAGAAGTGGTGAGAGACAATATGCCGGCTGGTGCAATTACTTTTAGTACATTATCGAGCACAACAATTGACGGAGCTGCCGAAAGCTTGTATAATATATTTTCAATTCCAAAGGCTAAATTTGTACAAGGAGTCAACAGAATCTCTATTGAGCTGCACAACAGAGGAGCTTCAAGTTCAGATTTAAGGTTGGATGCATATCTTAAAACTACAGTTACAACACCACCGGTGACTTCATGTACCGGAACACATATCAGCTGTTTTACATCGATTGTTCCGACAGCTCAAACATCGAAGCTTATTATTCCTACAGAACATAGATTTCAGCTGATCCTTAAAGAAGGAGATAATTATACAGAAGGCGGAGGTCTTGTAGGTGGTTTAAATGATTTTACTGGTTATGTTGCAAAAAATGCAAGCAGCACAGACGGATATCTTTCAGTAAACCATGAAACAAATCCTGGAGGAGTGACAATGGCTGAGATCAATTATAATGCTACGACAAAACTTTGGCAATTAACAAAATCAAGAGCAGTTGACTTTTCTACTCCGAGTTTGGTGCAGACAATCAGAAACTGTTCTGGCGGAGTGACACCTTGGGGAACCATCGTTACCGCAGAAGAATCTGTAACAGGTAATGACGTGAATGCGGATGGCTACAAAGATTATGGCTGGCTTGTTGAGATTAATCCTGCAACGGCACAGGTAATTTCTATGAACGCCAATGGTACAAAAGGAAAACTTTGGCAGATGGGAATCATGAATCATGAAAATGTAGTGGTAAATGATGCCGGAACTGTCGCTTATTACGGAGAAGACGGCGGAACGCACATGGTTTACAAATATGTAATGGATACTCCAAACAACCTTTCATCAGGTAATTTATATGTTTTAAGACTAGATCAGGGATTAAGCAACGGAAATCCTGTTGGCACAACTGCAACCTGGATTCAGGTTCCTAATAAAATACAAGCAGATCAAAACAATACCCCTGCTTTAGCACAATCTTTAGGCGGAACATCTTTTAATGGAGTAGAAGATATCGAAATAAGCCCGATTGACGGAAAAGTATATTTTACAGCAAAAGGATTAGATAAAGTATACCGTATGCAGGATAACGGAATGACGGCTTCTCAAGTTGAAGTTTTCGTTGGGGGCTCGTCCACACAATATTCTTTCAATACCGCACAAGGAATGAAAACAGAAGCTTGGGGAGACGGAAATGACAATCTTACTTTCGACGAGCTTGGAAATCTTTGGGTATTACAGGATGGTGGCAAAAATTACATCTGGGTTGTAGGTCCGGATCATACGCCGACAAATCCGAATGTAAGATTATTTGCTTCAATGCCGGCAGGTTCAGAGCCTACAGGTCTTACTTTCACACCTGATCATAAGTTTGGTTTCTTCTCCATTCAGCATCCGTCTTCAAGCATCGGGACAGATATTGATGCAACAGGAAATACAATTGATTACAGTGGAAAATCTGCAACAATCGTTATCGCTCGTCAGCAGTTTTTGGGAACAAGTGGCTCGTTGGGTACCGTTGAGCCGGTTTCACAAAATGAAGTAACAGTAGCTCCAAACCCCACATCAGGTATTGTAAAAATAAACGCTCCAAAACCGTTGAAAAATCTTGAAGTAACCGCTTACAGCATGGATGGTAAAATTGTTTATAAGAAGAAATTTGCTGAAAACAATTCTTCATTAGATTTAGATCTTACGTCTCAGCTTCAGGTTTCAAGAATTTTGATGGTGAATATAGAAGCCGATGGATTCCAGAAAACCGTGAAAGTTCTTAAAAAATAATTACTAATTTTCTTTCTTGGCTGCCGGCAGTTTCTTTGCCGGTGGCTTTTTATTTTATGAAAAAAATATTGCTTTTATTTACCGTTTTTTTGTTTAGTCAGATAAACGCGCAGATTGATCCTGTAAAATATCCAACTTATACAGATATAAACGCAGCGCTCGAAACTAAAAATGTTGTGTACAGCATGAGTTTTCGTGACAAAGGTTTGTATAATCTTCCGCCGGAACTTAAAAAAATGGATTCTCTTTTTTTCCTGAACATCATGGGAAACAATCTTGAGAAAATGGATAAAGAAATATTTTTGCTGAAAAATCTAGAAATTTTAAATGCCAACGCAAACAGTATCAAATTTATTCCTGATGAAATCGGCGAACTCCAAAAACTGACAACTTTTTCAATCAATCTTAACAGCCTTACCAATATCAATTCTAATATTTCGAAGCTTCAAAACCTGAAAGTAGTTCATTTTGATGCTAATAATCTTAATGTTTTTCCCGAAGCTTTATTGGAAATTCCTTCGTTGGAAGAAATCAATCTTCACAGCAATCAGATAAGTTTTGTTTCGGAAAATTTGGATCAGATAAAAAATTTGAAATATTTAAATCTTTCAGCCAATCAAATCAATGATTTGGGAGAATTGAGATTACCGAAAAATCTGAAATATTTAGAATTGCAAAATAATATGCTGAATAAAATTCCGGAAACATTATTTTACTCCGAAAATCTAGAGTTTCTCAACTTAAGTGATAATAATTTAAAGGAAATTCCTTCGGCAGTCAAAAAACTCAAAAATGTTGCGAGCCTGAATCTTGCAAACAACAAACTGACCGATCTTCCAAAAGAAATGAATCGTCTGAAAAAGCTCAAAACCCTTATTTTAGCAGGAAATCCTATAGAAAAATCAACTTTAGAAAAGCTGAAAAAATTATTGCCGAATACCCAGATTTACTTTTAATTATCCGCCGACTCTTTTTGTTTTAAAGCCCATTTCTTTAAGAATATTCATGATTTTATCACGATTGTCACCTTGTATGATGATCGTTCCGTCTTTTTCCGAACCGCCGATTCCCAACGTGGTTTTTATTTTTTTTGAAATTTTCTTCAAATCCTCTTCACTGCCTTCCCAACCTTCAACGATGGTTACGGGCTTTCCGTTTCTGCCTTTTTTTTCAAACTTGCAAACCAAAGGTTCTTTTTGCTTAAACTGCTCTTCAGGCATCTGAAAATCCTGCTCCTCATGCTCAGGAAAAAGGTTTTTTAGTTGATCTCGTAAATCCATAAAGCAAAATTAAAAATAATAATGAATACTTGAATTATTTGAATTCAAATTTATGCAGGTCAAATTCTTCAATTCATCCTAAAATAAATAAATTTGTAACATAAAAGTAATAAAAATGTCGAAAAAAGCAATATTAGCCATCCTCGACGGATGGGGATTGGGTACAAACCCTGATGTTTCTGCATTAGATAAAGCAAATACACCGTTTATAGATAGCTGCTATCACAGATTTCCTCATACAACTTTAGAAGCGAGCGGCCTTGCTGTTGGACTTCCATTGGGACAAATGGGAAATTCCGAAGTCGGACATATGAATCTTGGAGCGGGAAGAGTGGTTTATCAGAATCTGGTAAAACTCAATATGGCGGTTGAAAATGGTACTTTAGGACAGGAAAAGATCATTCAGGAAGCCTTTGCTTATGCAAAAAGAGAAAATAAAAATGTACACTTCATCGGTTTGGTTTCCAATGGAGGCGTGCATTCACATATCAATCATTTAAAAGGTTTGCTTTCTGCGGCTAAACAATTCGGGCTGAACGAAAATGTTTATGTTCATGCATTTACAGACGGTAGAGACTGCGATCCGCTTTCCGGTTTAGGATTTATAAAAGAGCTTCAGGATCATATGGAGCATACAGTCGGTAAACTGGCAACGGTAACCGGAAGATATTATGCAATGGATAGAGACAGACGTTGGGAACGTGTGAAATTGGCTTATGATGCTTTAACGGAAGGTGTTGGATTACAGACCAGTGAGGCGATTTCGGCTATTCAGGCTTCTTACGATATGGGGATTACTGATGAATTTATCAAACCGATTATTGTAGTTAAAGAAACTCAGATTGGAAATATTGTGCCTGTCGCCAAGATTGTAGATAATGATGTAGTGATTTGTTTTAATTTCCGTACCGACAGAGGCCGCGAAATTACAGAAGTCCTTTGCCAGCACGATATGCCTGAATATTTTATGCGAAAGCTGGATCTTCATTATGTCACTCTCACCAATTATGACAAAACCTATAAAAATGTAAATGTTGTTTTTGACGAAGAAGTTTTAAAAGAAACAATAGGTGAGATTCTTGAAAGAAACGGGAAAACCCAGATCAGGATTGCCGAAACAGAAAAATATCCTCACGTTACCTTTTTCTTTTCGGGAGGTCGCGAAGAAGTTTTTCATGGGGAAAAAAGATTGCTTTGCCCAAGCCCGAAAGATGTGCCTACTTATGATCTTAAGCCTGAAATGTCTGCTTATGAAATTACAAATGCTATTTTACCTGAATTGGAAAACGAAACTGCAGATTTTATCTGTTTAAATTTTGCCAATACAGATATGGTAGGTCATACAGGAGTTTTTGAAGCGGCTGTAAAAGCCGCCGAAACAGTAGATAAATGTATTGAAAAAGTTGCAACTACAGCTTTTGAGCACGGATATGCGGTTTTTATTTTGGCAGATCACGGAAATTCGGATGTTATGGTAAATCCGGACGGAAGCCCAAATACACAGCATTCAACCAATCTTGTTCCTTTAATTGTAATGGATAAAGATCATCACTGGAATTTAAAACCAGGGAAATTAGGCGATATTGCTCCAACTATTTTGAGCGTAATGGGAGTTGAAATTCCCGCAATAATGACAGGAGAAATTTTAGTGAGTTAATTGATAATAATGTGACGCAATCGCCGTTATAGGAAGAAAAAGTGGAGGTTTTTTTTATGATTTATATCAGACATATTATGAGGCACATATGATATTATGCCTCAAATAATAAATAAATCATATCTTTGTAAATTATAAATGTATTTTTAGAAATGTATAATATTCTGGTAAGAAAAGAAGTAATGGGTATTTTGGAAAAGGAAGTTGGTTCTTTTCTCGATAAGTTTTTGACTCCAATTGAGAAAATCTGGCAGCCTTCAGATTATTTGCCAGATCCTTCTAGTGATAACTTTAAATATGATTTAGACGAAATCCAAACTTTTGCCCGTGAAATGCCTTATGATTTATTCGTAACATTAATTGGTGACTGTATTACCGAAGAAGCTTTGCCTTCTTATGAATCTTGGTTGATGAGTGTTGACGGAATTGATCAGGAAAAAAGTGGACCGGGCTGGGCAAGTTGGATAAGATCTTGGACTGCCGAAGAAAACAGACATGGAGATTTATTGAATAAATATCTTTATTTGTGTGGCAGAGTAAACATGAGACAAGTAGAGATCACAACACAATATTTAATCAGTGATGGTTTTGATATCGGAACCAGTATGGATCCTTACAGAAACTTCGTGTATACAAGTTTTCAGGAAACGGCAACCAATGTTTCTCACAGAAGAGTAGGTACATTGGCAAAACAGTCCGGAAACGGAAAACTGGCAAAAATGTGTGGTGTAATTGCGGCAGATGAAGCAAGACACGCAAAAGCATACAAACATTTCGTAACTAAAATTTTAGAATTAGATCCATCGGAAATGATTTTAGCATTTGAAGATATGATGCGTAAAAAAATCGTTATGCCGGCTCACATGATGAGACAATCTGGTCAGAAAGCAGGTGAGCTTTGGGGACATTTCTCAGATGCGGCACAAAGATGTATGGTTTATACAGGCCAGGATTACATCAATATCATGAAAGATCTTCTTGACGAATGGAAGATAGAGCACATTACAGGTCTTACAGAAAAAGCAGAAAAAGCTCAGGAATATCTGATGAAGCTTCCATCAAGATTACAGAAAATTACAGACAGAATTTCTACTCCAGATTTACAGTTTGAATTTAGCTGGGTTAAAAAATAATTAGACTTTAACAATAAATTATAAATTGAAGTGCCGGATGTTTTTCGGCACTCTTTTATTTATTTATTATCTTTGCCCAGCTAAAAAAACAACAAAATGTTAAATAATAAAAAAATTGCTGTAGATTTCGATGGAACAATTGTAGATGATGCATATCCGGCAATTGGAAAAGCTAAAATATTTGCGTTTGAAACATTAAAAAAATTGCAGGCTCAAGGTTTCAGATTAATTCTTTGGACTTACAGACACGGCAAAACCCTTGATGAAGCGGTAGAATTTTGCAAAAAAAACGGAATAGAATTTTATGCTGTTAATTCAAGTTTTGAAGGAGAGGTTTTCGATTGTGAAACACAATCCCGAAAATTGGATGCAGACTGGTTTATTGATGACAGAAATTTAGGAGGTTTTCCGGGATGGGGCGAAATTTATAATATCATCAATGAAAGAATAGAATTCCGTGTTGAAGGAAAAGAAGTTTTAGCCTATTCAAAACTAAAAAAAGAAAAGAAAAAAGGACTTTTCTGGTAGAAATAATTTAGACATTAGAAGTTGGTAATTAGAAATTAGTTTTTAATACTGCTTTTAATTTTATCATAAAGAATTAGATGATTGAAGTTTTTATTAAACTAAATATCCACTAAGTTATAAGTCTAACTTCTAGCATCTAATATCTAACATCTATTTAAAATGATTCAATTAAAAACAATAGACGAGCTTCGTCTTATGAAGCAAAGTGCGCAGTTGGTTTCCAGAACATTAGGAATGTTGGCAAAAGAGATCAAACCAGGAATTACCACTTTGTATTTAGATAAATTGGCGCATGATTTTATTAAAGATCATGGTGCTGAACCTGCATTTTTGGGTTATGGCGGATTTCCAAATTCGCTTTGTATTTCACCCAATGAGCAAGTTGTACACGGTTTTCCAAATAAAGAAGAAATAAAAGAAGGTGACGTACTTTCTGTGGATTGCGGCGCTGTTTTAAATGGTTTTGTAGGCGATCATGCTTATACATTTGAAATTGGTGAAGTAAAACCGGAAGTCAAAAAACTGCTTCAGGTTACCAAAGAGTCACTTTACAAAGGCATTGCACAATGCGTGAGAGGAAAAAGGATTGGCGATATTTCATATGCGATTCAATCACATTGCGAAAAAGAAGGTTACGGAGTCGTAAGAGAATTGGTTGGTCATGGTTTGGGCAGAAAAATGCATGAAGATCCGCAGGTTCCCAATTACGGAAGACAGGGAAGTGGTAAAACTATTAAAGACGGTTTGACGATCGCTATCGAGCCAATGGTAAATCTTGGAACTGAAAAAGTGAAATTCCATAATGACGGTTGGACGGTAACGACTTTAGACAATCAGCCTTCCGCACATTTTGAGCATGATGTTGCTGTAATCAACGGAAAACCTGCTTTGCTTTCTACTTTCAAATATGTTTATGAAGCTTTGGGAATAGAAAGTGATGAAGAAAAGCCATTTCAAATGGATTTTTAATGAAAAAAGTAACAAAATTTTTACTGAATAAAATCCCGCGTCCCATGCTTATTCAGATGAGTGTTTGGGCACGTCCGCTTATTTACAGGTTTTTTAAGGGTGACGAATTTTATGACCCTATTGACGGACGTTCTTATCGCAAATTTCTTCCTTACGGATACGGAAAACAGCGGGAAAATGCTTTGTCACCAGGAACTTTAAGCCTCGAAAGACATCGCCAAATGTGGCTTTATCTTCAAAATGAGACCGACTTTTTTATTAAAAACTATAAAGTTCTGCACATCGCTCCTGAACAGGAATTTTTAAGAAAGTTTAAAAGAATGAGCAATCTCAATTATATTTCGGCAGATTTATATTCTCCGATTGTTGATGTGAAAGCAGACATTCTGAACCTTCCGTTTGCTGACGAAATTTTTGATATCGTATTTTGTAATCATGTTTTGGAGCATATTGAAGATGATGCCAAAGCAATGAGTGAATTGTATCGTGTTTTAAAACCGGGCGGCTGGGGAATTCTTCAGGTTCCAATGAAAAATTCTTTGGAAAAAACGTATGAAGATTTTACAATAAAAGACCCAAAAGAACGGCAGAAACATTTCGGGCAATACGACCACGTTCGCTGGTACGGAATGGATTATTTTGATCGCCTTCGTAAAGCGGGATTTGAAGCGGAAGTCAATTTTTATTCTCAACAATTTTCCGAAGCTGAAATTCAAAGATATGGCTTAAGGCACAACGAGATTTTGCCAGTTGTTTACAAGAAAAAATAATAAAAAACATCTTCAATACGAAGATGTTTTTGTTATAATAATTATTCTTTAATAAAAATGTAAGGTTTAAAATTTTCAACAACCAAAATATATTGGCCATTCTGAAAACCGCTTACATCGATTTGAATATTTTTATCATCACTAAAAGTTTCGTACAATAATTTGCCTGTCATTTCGTAGATTTTTACACTCAAATTCTTTTCAATTTCTTCTACATTTAACATCTGCTTAGTCGGGTTTGGATAAATTACAAATGTTTTTTTATTGATGTTTTCAGCGGTAGATAGAAAAGAATTGTTGTAATAGATTTTGTTTCCATTAACAGGATTTGTGATGATCAGTGTTTTAGAATTAGCATTATTTATTATCTCATAATTAAAAACATGGCCATTCCCCGGGCTCATATAAAAGGAACAGTTCTTTCCATCAAAACTTTGTACCTCTGCTTCATTTACTCCGTAATATACTGCAAGCGTGCAAATAGTCGAATTTTTCGTAAAACTATCAGATGTTGATGAAAAAGTAATGTTGGGAGAAGCTGTGTTGTAATAAGATGAATTAAAAACATACATATTATTTCCAATTGAATTAAAGTTGGAAGGCGAAACAGGACCTATTGCAGGAGTTGTTGTCGTTTGTCCGTTCATTACAATTTGCGAAATATACCAGCTATTGCTGAAAAGCTCAGGATTTTGCGCAAATGATAGGCAACTGAAAAGAGTGAAAAGTAAAATTTTCTTCATAATTTCGTTTTTATAAAAATACGAAATTTACTAATGTGAAACAGCTTTCAATCCTATTACTGAGCCAATTAAAGTTGAAATAAAAAATATTCTCCAGAAAGTTACAGGATCTTTAAAGAAGAAAATTCCTACCAAAGCCGTTCCTACCGCACCAATTCCCGTCCACACTGCATAAGCTGTTCCGATCGGCAAGGTTTGTGTGGCTTTTATAAGCAGCAGCATACTTATCGTTAAACATGCTAAAAAACCTCCAAACCAATAATACATTTCGCTTCCGGAAGTTTCTTTTACTTTTCCTAAACATGAGGCAAAACCCACTTCAAATAATCCTGCAATGATTAATATAATCCAACTCATTCGTCAATAATTTATGATGCAAAGTTCAGTTTTAAAGCTTATTTAAAATTTTACAAATGATAAAAAATGAATTTTGATTTAGAAATCTTTTTAGATTATTTTTCAGATTTAAATAACTTAACGAAACAAGAAATATTATCTCGCAGATTATGCAGATTAAACAGATTTATTTCACCCATCAATCAGCGAAATTTGCCAAATCAGCGAGTGTAAATTATAATTTTATTTCCGCTCGGATTCTGCTAAGGCTTACCTGCGTGATTCCCAAATACGATGCAATATGACCAAGCTGAACTCTTTGTAATAAGTATGGTTTTTCTTTCATCAAATCTTTATACCGTTCCAACGCGGTTTTATATTGTCTTGAAATAATCATTTCTTCGGTCTTTACCAATTCACGTTCTGCAAATTTTCTTCCCCAATTGGCGATCTGAATATCTTCATTGAAAAGCGTTTTTAGCTTTTTGGTTTCGAGCTTATACAATTCGCAATCTTCTAAAAGTTCGATGCTTTCGTAACCTGGTTTTTCATCAACATAACTTTTCATTGAGACAACAGGTTCGCCTTCTGTTCCAAACCAAAACGTAATATCATTATGTTCTGTTGAAGCATACGCACGCACGATTCCTTTCTTTAAAAAATAAATATGAGGAATTATTTTATCAGCTTCCATCAAGCAAAAACCTTTTGGATAATGGATTTCGGAAATATGCTCTTTCAAACTTTCTTTCGAATCTTTCGGAAGCGGGTATATGTTGTCAATTATTTTGTCAATATCCATAAAGTATTTCCTAATGTGGTTTTATTTGGAATAAATAATTAGTTCAAAAATAGACTTTTTTAGGCATCTAATTTTGATATTGGTCGCAAGACCGATTTTGTTTTACTAACTTTGCGATTCGTAATAAAAGCGATTTAATTTTTTTATATGCATAAAGCAGGATTTGTAAATATCGTTGGAAAGCCAAACGCCGGAAAATCAACTCTTCTTAATCAATTGATGGGTGAAAAACTGGCTATTGTAACACAAAAGGCGCAGACAACCAGACATAGAATTTTCGGGATTTATAACGAGGAAGACTTACAGATCGTATTTTCCGATACACCCGGAGTTTTAGATCCTAAATACGGTTTGCAGGAAAAAATGATGGATTTTGTAAAAGATTCTTTACAGGATGCTGATGTCTTTCTTTTCATTGTAGACGTTACCGATAAAGCCGAACAATCAGAATTCTTAATTGAAAAATTAAATAAAATTCCGGTGCCGGTTTTATTGTTATTAAATAAAATTGACCAGACCAATCAGGAAGGTCTTGAAAAAATAGCTACCGAATGGCACGAGAGAATTCCTAAAGCTGAAATTCTTCCCATTTCTGCGTTGAATGCTTTCAACACAGATGTTATTTTACCAAAATTAAAATCAATGTTACCTGAAAGTCCGGCATATTATGATAAAGATATGTATACGGATAAGCCGGAAAGGTTCTTTGTAAACGAAGCCATCAGAGAGAAAATTCTGTTGAATTATGACAAAGAAATTCCGTATTCTGTGGAAGTCGTTACCGAAATGTTTAAAGAAAAAGAAGGAATCATCTTCATCGATTCTATTATTTATGTAGAAAGAGATACTCAAAAAGGGATCATTATCGGCCATAAAGGAGAAGCAATTAAAAAAGTAGGAACGGAAGCAAGATTGGATCTGGAAAAGTTCTTCTCAAAAAAAATTCATTTAAATCTGTTTGTTAAAGTAAAAAAAGACTGGCGTAAAAACGATCGCGACCTGAAAAATTTCGGTTACAGATAGACTAAAAAGTCAATATTCATCGTTGTATTAAAAGATTTTTATTATCTTTATTTAAAATTTTTAATCCATGAGCTATTCAAACTCAAAAACTAATCCGATCATTATAGACATTGCTTTATTAATCGTACGATTATTTGTTGGTTTTGCCATGTTGTCTCACGGTTATCCAAAGCTTCAGATGCTTTTGGAAGGTGGAGATATCAAGTTTTATGATTTTCTTGGCTTGGGATCTACAGTTACACTTATTTTAGTGGTTTTTGCAGAATTTGTGTGTTCTATTTTCCTTATTTTAGGGTTATTTACGAGAATTGCAGTAGGGTTTTTGATGTTTACAATGATCATTGCGGGATTTGTCGTGCATGGCGCAGATCCTTTTGAAAAGAGAGAAATGAGCTTTCTTTATCTTGGAATTTATCTTTTGCTGATTACTTTTGGCGCCGGAAGAATCTCGATTGATGGCATGATCGAAAAAAGAAGAAGAGCTTCAGATTGGTAAAAATTATTAAAAAATATATACAGGGCAACAATTTTTTTGTTGCTTTTTTATTTGTCTAAAGATTAGTTTCAAAATTATATCTTTTTTGGTTAAGAAGTTTTCATTAAATTCGTGAAAAATCAAAAGATAATGAAGATCAAATTGACAATCTGCCTGCTTGCATTTCTAAACTTATATGAAGCACAGGAAAATATTTCTTATCAGAAACCATCTGCAGAAATCCTGAAGCTTGCAGATTACGAAAGACCACCAATTGTTTTAACCAATTCTAAAAAAGACTGGATCGTATTTGTATATCGCCCAACTTATAAAACTTTGGACGATCTCAATCAGCAGGAAATGAGACTTGGCGGTTTAAGAATCAATCCGGTAACCAATATTTCAAGCACAACATCTTATTCTTACAATCTGAAAGTAAGAAAGATGAATGATAAGAATGAAACTCAGGTAAAAGGTTTGCCCACAAATCCTAAAATTACCAATACTTCCTTTTCACCGGACGAAAAGAAATTAGCTTTTACCAATACAACCGACAAAGGGGTTGAGCTTTGGGTTGTCGATCTTGAGACTGCAACTGCAAAAAAGATCACAAAAGATAACTTAAATGCCAATTTGGGGAGTCCATATAGCTGGATGAAAGATTCTCAAAGTCTTTTGGTAAAAGTACTGCCGGAAAACAGACCTCAATTGATCGATTCTTCCAAAGACTTGCCTACAGGCCCAATTGTTTCCACGGCAGACGGAAAAGTATCTCAAAACAGAACGTATCAGGATTTGCTTAAAAATCCGCAGGATGAAAAGAATTTTGAAATACTTACCGCGTCAGAATTGTATACCGCCGATCTGAACGGGAACCTAAAGAAAATAAAAGACCAGGATATCTACGCAGGAATAAGCTATTCTCCGGACGGAAATTATCTTATGCTCACAACTATTAAAAACCCTTTTTCATATATTGTTCCGCTCAGCAGGTTTCCGATGACATCTACCGTTTATGATGCCAAAGGAACTGTAGTAAAGGTGGTAAATGAAGTTCCTTTAAATGAAATCATGCCTAAAGGCTTTTCTTCCGTAAGAACAGGAAAAAGAGACATGAGCTGGAGAAGTGATCAGCCCGCAACTTTAGTGTTTGCGGAAGCTTTGGATGGAGGCGATCAGTCGAAAAATGCCGAATTCAGAGATGAAATCTTTACCTGGGAAGCACCATTTGCGGCTGCTCCAAAATCTTTCTTTAAAACAAAACAAAGATATGGCGGCACGAGCTGGACGAATAATCATTACGCCATCGTTTCGGAAAGCTGGTACGACACACGAAATACAAAATCGTATCTGGTAGATCTGAATAGCGGAAAAGCTCAGGTAATTGAAGACCGAAATTATCAGGATGTTTACAATGATCCGGGAAGCTTTAATACCACAAAAAACGATTTCGGAAGATATGTAGTTGATATGAAAGGGGATAAAGCTTATTTAATTGGTGACGGTTTTACAAAGGACGGCCAACATCCTTTTATTGATGAGATGGATATAAAATCTTTAAAAAAGAAAAGGCTCTATACTTCAAACCTCAAAAATGCCAAAGAAGAAATCATAGACATTATCAATCCTTCGAAAGGAGAAGTTCTGACGATTCAGCAGTCGGCAAGTGAATATCCGAATTATTATAAAAAGAATATCAAATCTAATAAGTCTGAACCGGTAACGCAATTTGCCAATCCGTTTGAAAGCATTAAAGATGTTTATAAAGAAGTAATCACCTATAAAAGAAATGATGGCGTTACTTTGACCGGAACGCTTTACTTACCGGCTAATTATGACAGAAAAGCGAAGAAAGAAAAGCTTCCTTTACTAATTTGGGCTTATCCTACTGAATATAAAGATAAAAATACAGCAGGACAAAATACACAGAATCCGAACGACTTTACATTCCCTTATTACGGATCTTTCGTGTATTGGACGACCAAAGGATATGCTGTGCTTGATGATGCCGCTTTCCCGATCATTGGTGAAGGAAAAACTGAGCCCAACGATACTTTCATTCCACAATTGGTTGCCAACGGAAAAGCTGCAATTGATGCCGTAGACAAACTAGGGTATATCGACCGCAATAAAGTGGCTGTCGGCGGACATTCTTACGGTGCATTTATGACCGCCAATCTTTTGACACATTCTAAAGATTACGCCTGTGGAATTGCCAGAAGTGGTGCATACAACAGAACTTTGACGCCTTTCGGTTTCCAGAGCGAGCAGCGAAATTATTGGGATGTTCCGGAAATTTACAACACAATGTCTCCGTTTATGAATGCCGACAAAATGAAAACACCAATGTTGTTGGTACATGGCGACGCAGATAATAATCCCGGAACTTTCACATTGCAGACTGAAAGATATTTTCAGGCCTTGAAAAACCTTGGAGCACCCGTAAAAATGGTTCTTCTACCGAAAGAATCTCACGGCTATGCAGCCAAAGAAAATATTCTTCACCTTCTTTGGGAACAGGATCAGTTTCTAGAGAAATGTCTAAAGAAATAAAATTGTAAAACCTCGCTTGAATAAGCGAGGTTTTTGTTTGTTGATTAGCAAAGTAAAGTTTAATAAACGTCTCGAAGCAGGAAATAAACTTTGTATGCCAATAACATTACATTTGAGGTTTGATTTAACCCCCTTTAACCACTTAGTTAACGGCCTGCATCCCCTTAGGTAACGGTCTGTAGGGGGTTGTGTAAGGAGGTGTAGCCAGTTTCGGACAGGGTATAACCTCTTGTTTAAGGGGCTATAGGTAGTTACTAAACGGTATTCACCTACTTCAGTAAGGGGTTGGAGGTGCTTAAATACCACCCGAAGACGGTTGGACAAGCACGTAAAAAGTATTTTTTCAAATAAACAAAACCATTTATTTAGAATGAATTTCCTTTTTAATAGAGCTACTTTAAGTTTAATTTCATCATTATATCCATCTGTTCTTCATTACCAAATTTGAAAATATGCTTATCAAATTCTACAAAACCATTCTTCCTGTAAAACTGAATGGCTCTCGGATTTTTTTCCCAGACACCGAGCCAGACGTATTGTAAGTTCTTTTCATTGGCGATTTCTAATGCTTTACCATAAAGAATCTGCCCGACCTTCTTGCCGTGAAAATCTTTTGAGACGTATATTCTTTCAATTTCAAGCGAATTGTTGTCTTGTAATTCGGTTTGTGCTTTTCCGGTATTTACTTTTAAATAGCCAATCACATTATCTTCTGCAAGAGCGAAATAAAACTCTGAATCATCGTTCTTAATTTCTGAAGTCAGCTTTTCTATGGTAAAACCTTCAGTCATGTATTTTTCCATATTCTCTTCGGTGTTTTGTGAAGAGAATGTATCAAAAAACGTTTGTTTCGCAATGTGCTGTAATTGCTCTGCATCATCGATGCCGATTCTTTTAAGTACAATATTTTCCATTGATTATGATATTAAATTACAGTAGTTTTTATTATTTAAACACTAAGAAAATGAAGAGATTAAGTTTGATTAAGATTCAAAATAAATTTAAATAAAGAAGCATGCTCCTTTTCTAAACGCAAAGCTAAACAAGGAGGTTTTATTATATGATTTTACTATTTAAAGTTAAACAAAGGCGTTACACTTAACAATGAAATACTATTTTGTTTTACTTTCATAAACATAAACTTGTTCTTAAATTTCTTAATAACTTAAATCACTTAATGGTTTAAATTATTTATCCGTTTTTAATTCTTTTTGCCGACATATTTAAAAATCGTTTAACTAAAAAGAATGCAGAGATCGTAAGTCCTAAACCTAAAGCGATCCACATTCCGAAAGCGCCCATTTCAAGGGTTACACAAAGGAAATAGCCTAAAGGAATGGTAATAACCCAATACGCAATAAAGGTATAAATGGAAGGTATTTTCACGTCCTGCAATCCTCTGAGAATTCCCAGCGCCGTTACCTGAATTCCGTCCGACAATTGAAATAAAGCAGCAATAATCATCAGTTTTGAAGCTAAGCTGATCACTTCGATCTCTTCAGGCCTTGTGAAAAATCTGGGAAGGATGTTTTTACCTAAAACAAAAAACAATCCGCAGATACACATGAAAATAAAGGCAATTTTTAGGTTGTTGATGCCTACTTTCCGCAATTCTATAAAGTTCTGTTCGCCCAGCTTTCTGCCGATCATCACTGTTGAAGCCACACTGAAACCGATACATAAATTAAAAGTAAATGATGCCATGCTCAACGCAATCTGATGCGATGCAATGTCGTGCGAAGAGATCAACCCACAAATGAAAGCCGCGCCCGCAAAAGCTGTCACCTCAAAAAACATTTGCAATGCGGTAGGTAAACCTATTTTTATCATTTTATCAAACATCTTCTTTTTGAAAACCTGTGCTTTTAAAGAAAAATCTTTGATGTATTGCCTTGTTTTTTTCTCTCTCAACAAAACATAATACAGAAAAACAACCATGAAAACTCTTGCAATCAGGCTTGCTAAAGCAGAACCTTTGACGCCCATTTCAGGAAATATCCAAAGTCCTTTGATCAAAACATAATTTAAAACAATATTAATAATGTTTGCAATAATGGTCGCTTTTGTAACGCCGATCGTATAGGAAAGGCCTTCCGAAACTTCTCTCAAAGTCTGAAATGCCATAAACGGGACAATGCTGATCGCCATGATCCAAAGAAAATCTACCGTATCGGGAATGATTTTTTCCGGCTGCCCCGAATGATAGAGTAGCGGAAGGCCCAAAAGCAATACCGCCATCAGAATAATCCCCACAGACATATTGATAATAAAACCGTGACTGAAAACAGAATTGATCGTTGCATGGTCGTTCTGAGAATGCGCCTCAGAAACCAAAGGCGGAATGGCAAAAGAAAAGCCCAGCGCCAAAACAAACATCGAAACAAATACTCCGTTTCCTAAAGACACCGACGCCAGGGCATCAGCACCAAGCAATTGACCAACAATAATGTTGTCAAATAAATTCACAGAAACCTGCCCAACCTGTGTAAGCATCACGGGAAGCGCCAGCGTTAAGGCTTCTTTCGTATAGTTTTTATGTAAAAAATTCATAACAGTTCAAAAAAAAATTTGCAGCATAATTACCGCAAATTTTTATAATGTATTTTAATTAATAATTAAATTATTTCCTTACAAAACTTGCAACATCCTCTTCGGAAACAGTAGCTCCACCAAGGATAATTAATCTTTCAACAACATTTCTCAGCTCTCTGATATTTCCTGTCCATGAAAGAGCTTTTAAAGCTTCAATGGCAGTATCGTCAAACTTCTTTAAAGCAGTTCCGTGCTCATCCGAAATCAATCCTGCAAAATGTTCTACCAAAAGCTTGATGTCTTCTTTTCTTTCATCCAACGGCGGAACATAAATCTCGATCACCGACAATCTGTGGTACAAATCTTCTCTGAATCTTCCGGCTTCAATTTCTTTAGCCATATTTTTGTTGGTCGCTGCCAAAACTCTCACGTCCACCTTTATTTCTTTATCGCTTCCAACAGGGGAAACCTTGCTTTCCTGCAGCGCTCTCAAAACTTTTGCCTGTGCAATAAGGCTCATATCACCGATTTCGTCAAGGAAAATAGTTCCGCCATTGGCCTGTTCAAATTTTCCCTGCTTATCTTTTATAGCACCTGTAAATGATCCTTTTACATGCCCGAAAAGCTCAGATTCAATCAATTCTGAAGGAATAGCTGCACAGTTTACTTCCACCATCGGGCCTCTTGCTCTTTCACTTAAATTATGAATTGCATGGGCCACAAGTTCTTTACCTGCACCATTGGGTCCTGTAATCAATACTCTCGCATCCGAAACAGAAACCTTTTCTATCATATCCTGAATTTTTTTCAGAGCAGCAGATTCACCGATCATCTGGTATTTTTTGCTTACTTTTCTTTTCAGGGTTTTATTTTCGGTCTGAAGATTTTTATTTTCTTTCTTTAAAGTTTCTTTAACCAAAGCATTTTTTACACTCGTGATCAATCGGTTGATGTCAATTGGTTTTGAGATAAAATCGTAGGCTCCGTCCTTTAGACAAGCTACCGCAGAATCAATATCGGCATGGCCGGAAATCATAATAAAAGTAGACTCGGGTTTCAATGCTAAGCTTTGTTTCAGGAGTTCTGTTCCGGAAAGTTTAGGCATTTTGATGTCTGAAATCACCAACGCAAAGTCTTCTTTTTCAATAAGTTTATAGCCTTCCAGGCCGTCTTCGGCAATTACAAATTCATAATCGGTAAGTTCCTCCGAAAGAATACTTTGAAGTACTCCGGAAATTGCTTTTTCGTCTTCTACGATAAGGATTTTTTGCATAGTTGCAAATTTAGTTAATTTTGCTTGATTTGTAACAAAAAGTATTCCTAAAAATGCTATTTTGAATAATCTCTTCTGCCAAAAATAGCCGATCCTATACGCACAGAATTGGCACCACATTCAATGGCATCGGCAAAATCGTCGCTCATGCCCATCGATAAGGTTTCTAAAGGCTTTGTTTGGCTAAAATTATCGAAAAGAGTTTTTAATGTTTTGAATTCTTTTTTTACCTGCTCTTCATTATCCGTAAACGTTGCCATTCCCATTAATCCGACTAATTCGACATTCGGAAAGTCACCATTTTTAAGTTTTTCGAAAAGGTAGTCAGCATCTTTAGTTTCGAGACCAAATTTACTTTCTTCTTCAGCAATTTTCAACTGAAGCAAAACTTTGATAATTCGGTTGTGCTTAGCGGCTTCTTTGTTGATTTCGGACAATAATTTTTCAGAATCTACACTTTGAATCGTATCAATAAATTCTGCTATATATTTTACTTTATTAGTCTGCAAATGACCGATTAAATGCCATTGAATGTCTTTCGGAAGGAGCGGATGTTTTTCCATCAATTCCTGCACTTTGTTTTCTCCGAAAACTCTCTGTCCTAAATCATAAACCTCCTGAATTGCAGAAACAGGATGTGTTTTTGAAACCGCAACCAGTTGTACATTTTCCGGAAGCTGGCTTTTTATATTGCTGTAATTTTCTTGAATACTCATGTTGCAAATTTCTGAATTTTTAAAGCAAAAAACTAATGAAAGATAAATTTAATAAGTTGTTGGGAAAAAACTGTCATTGCGAGCGAAGCGAAGCAATCTCTTAATAATCTTAATGACTAAACAATTCTTAATGTTTTAAGATTAATCATTAAGCAAAAATGGAAATTAAGGATTTAACCAATATTTATTCTAAAATTCCCTTCAAATACAATGAATTTTTAATCGCAGCAGTTCCCCAAGTATTATTAAAAAATATAAAAGTTTTCTTTTGAGAATCTTTAATTTTCTCAGCAATTTCATCAAGAAAATCTTCGGGATATTCTGATTTGTAAAGTATAGGCTTTCCGTGAAGTCGGTAATAAATAATTTCAGAATGATTGATAATCACATCTTCGGACATGTTTCCGGGAAAACTGACGCCTGAAAAAACAATGTTGTTTTCTTGAAGAAGCTTGGAAATTTCATCAGTCCACCAGGAATTATGACGAAATTCGATAACATTTAAAAAATTAAAATCGAGATTATCAAAAATCAAACTTATATTTTCAGGAGTATTTTTAAAAGAAGGCGGAAATTGATACAAAAAACCGGAAAGTTTTTCTTTTAAATTAATCTGAATATGGTTGCAGAATTCTAAAATTTCTTCTTTGCAGTCTTTCAGCTTTTTTTCATGAGAAATTGTCTTTGGAATTTTAATGAAAAATCTAAAGTCGTCAGGAGTTTCATCAAACCATTTTATTAAGGTTTTTGCGGTCGGTTTTCTGTAAAAGGTAGAATTGATTTCAACCGAATTGTATGTCTGAGAATATAAAGTAAGAAAGTCTTTGGATTTTGCGTCTTCCGGGTACAATGATCCTTTCCAATCATTATTGTAAAATCCCGAGCATCCGATAAAAAGATTTTCTTTCTCCATTAAAATGTATTAAGCTATATAATTAAAAAAAATATTATTATTCTAAATATTGCTAAAATATTTCCTTATATTTAGAGTGAATAAAGTTATTTGTAAATTAAATTCTTTATTATTCTTTAAATGGAAATAGAAGTGCCTTCTTAACGAAATTAATATCTACATCCATCCTTTTCTATATTTTAACTAAAGACATAAAAATACAAATTATTCTATTTAAGAAACATCAATAAATATAAATTATGAAAAATATTAAAAGAAGTATTTTACTATTCTTTTTATCTGCTATTCTTATTATTTCGACTTCGGGACATCATTTTGAGACCGATCTTGCTAAAAAGTATCCACAAATGGATTTAACAGATTTGTTTGTTTTTGAATCAAACGAACCGAATAAAACTGTATTTCTTTTGGATACAAATCCGCAATCTAAAAAAGACAGCTTCAATTTTACAGCTAACGGAATTTATAAATTTCACGTTGCCAATAAAAAGGATTTTACCGAAGGGCAAACTTTCAGCTTTACTTTCAAAGATAACAAAGTGCAGTTTTATTGGGATGAAAACCCTGAAAATGAACTCAATAAAACCGGAATTCTCATTGCGGAAGGACCGATAAACCGTGTTTTGGAACTGAGCAACGGAATAAAAATCTGGACCGGAACTACACAGGATAATTTCCAAGGAAATGCTGTAGGAGCCGAGCTTTTCAAGCATAAAATCCTCGATGAAGGGACTTATGATTTGTCGGCTTTTGATGTTGGAGAAAAAGGAAATTATTTTGGAGTAGGTAAATCGTCGGTGATAGTTTTTGAAGTTCCCAATGAGCTTTTATCTAAAAATATATTTTATTATGCATCAACTTCTCTTGAAGAAGAACCGAATCACTGGCATCAGGTAAATCATATAGCCAATGTCCTGTTTCCTCATTTCTACATGAGTTATGATGATAAGTTGAGAAGTAAGTACGGTTCCCAAGGAGCAGTCGAAGATGAAGAAATAAAACAAAATGTCATAAAAAATCTTACTACTTATGTAACCACAGCAGGAATCCAAAAAGATCCAAAAGCATATGTGGAACAATTAACGAAGCGTGTTTATCCTGATGTCGTTCCTTATCAGGTAGGAACAAAAGCTTCTTATGCGATCGATGAATTCAACGGAAGACCATTGCATGATGATGCCATGAATGTATCTTTAGGACTTTTGGCGGGTTCTGAAACAGCTTTAGATGATCAGGTAAATATAAAGCCCGAAAGATATCAAGCTGATTTTCCTTATACAATACCTATCGATAATGACTACATCAAAGCGTCACAAAAATCATTAAAAGTAAATATAGAAAATCCGATTGGTAGTGAAAAAAATGTTGCCCAAAACACAAACACTACCGAGACACCCTCTTCAAATAACTGGATTTACTATGGTTTAGGTGCTTTGATTATAATTTTTCTCATCTATTTCTTCTCCAGAAAAAAGAAATAAATCTAAATTAAAACTGAAAATATAACTTCTCATTCTATTCAGAGTGAGAAGTTTTTATATCCAAATTAACAGAATTCAGACGTAATGAATTTAGAATCACAGATAAAGAACTGAAGCTCATCGCCGCTGCAGCAATCATTGGTGATAATAAAATTCCAAAAAACGGATACAATAATCCTGCCGCGATCGGAACTCCTAAAACATTGTAAATAAATGCAAAAAACAGATTTTCTTTAATGTTTCTCAAAAGCTTTTCACTTAACAATTTTGCTTGTGCAACACCTAAAATATCTCCTTTTAATAGTGTGATTTCTGCGCTTTCAATCGCAACATCAGTTCCGGTTCCCATTGCAATTCCGATATTGGCTTGAGCAAGAGCAGGGGAGTCATTGATTCCATCGCCGGTCATTGCAACGATTTTTCCTTCTTTCTGAAGTTTTTTCACTTCATTTAATTTATCTTCAGGAAGACAGTTTGCTTTAAAATGTTTTATACCCAATTCTTCTGCAACTGCTTTTGCGGTATGTTCGTTGTCGCCGGTCATCATCATTACATCGATACCTTCATCTATCAATTCCTGAATCGCTTTTTTAGAGGTTTCCTTTATTTTATCCGTAAAACTAATGAATCCTAAAACAATATTTTCCTGAGCAACATAAGAAATTGTGTGTGCTTTTGACTGAACTTCAACTGCTTTTTGCTTCAAATTTGCAGGAATTGAAATTTGATTTGAAGTCAATAAGCTTTCGTTTCCTAAATAAGTTATTTTTCCATTGATATTTCCTTTTACTCCTTTTCCTGAAATATTTTCGAATTGTTCTACTTTTTCAGTTGAAATATTTTCTTCTTTCGCTTTTTTGATAACAGCATTCGATAACGGATGCTCGGAATTCTGGTTTAACGAATAAGCTAATTTTAAGACTAAATCTTTATCATTATCAATTGTTTCTATATGTTCCACCGAAGGTTTTCCTTCCGTCAAAGTTCCTGTCTTGTCGGTAATTAGAACGTTTACTTTATTCATTTGTTCAAGAGCTTCGGCATTTTTAATCAGGATTCCGTTTTTTGCTCCTTTCCCGATCCCGACCATCAAAGACATCGGAGTTGCCAAGCCTAATGCGCAAGGACAAGCCACAATTAGAACCGCAACAGCATTCACAAAAGCAAACAGACTTTTTTGGCCTTCAGGACCAAAAAGCTGCCACAAAATAAAAGTCAAAACAGCAATTAAAATAACAGCCGGAACGAAGATTTTCGCAACTTTATCCGTTAATTTCTGAATCGGAGCTTTGCTTCGGCTGGCTTCATTCACCATTTTAATGATTTGGGAAAGCAATGTTTCATCACCTACTTTTTCAGCTTTCATGATGAAAACCTGATTTCCGTTGATCGTTCCCGAAGAAAGTTTATCATCAATATTTTTTTCCACAGGAATTGGCTCGCCCGTGATCATACTTTCATCAACAATTGAATTTCCTTCAGTAATTTTTCCGTCTACAGGAATTTTTTCACCAGGTTTTACTTTTAATAAATCACCAATTTTTACTTGCGAAAGAAGTACTTTTTTTTCTTCACCATTCACAATAAGATTGGCTTCGTCGGGAGAAAGATTCATCAATTCTCTGATTGCGTTTCCTGTTTTCTTATGAGCTGCAGCTTCCATTAACTGTCCTAAAATAACAAGCGTTAAAATCACACAAACCGCTTCGAAATACAGCGGAATCTCATGATTGTGTCCTCGAATCTGGTGCGGAACAATATCCGGGAAAATCAAGGCAACAATACTGAAAATAAATGCTGCTGTAACGCCTAAAGCAATAAGGCTGAACATATTAAGATTCCATGTTTTAAAAGAAACCCAGCCTCTTTTCATTAAAAACCAACCCGAATAAAATAGAACAGGAAGCGTTAAAATCAACTCAAAAATTCCTTGGATTTCATGAGAAAAAGGGAATTCAAAAAACATTCCGCCCATCGAAAGAATGAAAACAGGAATAGTAAAAGCCAAGGAAATAATGAATTTTCTTTTTAAAATAGTATAAGTTTCATCTTCTTCTTCGTCTTTGTCGGGCATTCTTACCAGATCCATTCCGCAGATCGGACAATCTCCGGGCTCATCTTTGATGATTTCAGGATGCATCGGACAAGTATATTTTGCCGTTTTCTTCTCGGGATATTTTACAAGATCCATTCCGCAAACCGGGCAGCCAACATTGCTGTCGTAGACTTTGTCACCTTCACAATACATCGGACAATAATATTTTCCTGCCATTTCATCTGTAACTTTTGGAGTTTCGTGATGATGATGAGCGTGATTGTGAGAATGGCTGTGCGAAACCGTATTTTGGACCAAACCTTCGGTGATTTCTTCCAAATGCATGTGGCAAATAGGGCAATCGCCTTTATCATCATAGATTTTATCGCCTTCACAGAACATCGGACAATAATATTTTCCTACATTATCTTTAAAATTTTCAGGTAAATTGGTGGACGAAAATGTAGGTTTATGATTCGGGTCTTTTGCTGATTTTTCCTCGATCGGAACCAGATACATATTACAAACCGGGCATCTTTCACCTTGCTTGAAATAAACTTTATCACCTTCACATTCCATCGGACAGTAATAAACCGACGACGAAGAAATGCGGTCTTGTGGTTTTACGAAAGCTTTCTCAGGATTGTTTGGATCTTCAAGTTTGTATTTTCCAATTTCTTCTAAAGCTTTATTTAAAGTGTTTAGATTTATTTCTTTATCCGAAGTTACAGTTGCCGTGTTGGTTTCAAGATTTACATCAGCTTTAATATCTTTCAGACTATTTAGTTTTTCTGAAATTTTTCTCTGACAGCCAGAGCATGTCATTCCAAGAATTTTATATTGTTGTTCCATGATTCTTTAATTTATGGTACAAATTTCCAAAATACAAATAGAAGCTTGTTATAAATTTAAGGATAATGTTTATAGAATTTTGTCTCGGATTTGGATGGAAATGTTATAAAAATTAAAAGCCGAAGAGTTTGATGAATATTTAAACATATCAATTTTAATCTTTAAAAATCTCAAACATGATCAAGCGGTTTTCTTTTATTGACTTCGAGCTTTTTAAATTCGGTAGGAGTGTAGCCTGTGCTATTTTTGAATTGTGACGAAAGATGCTGCACACTTTTATAACCCATATGAATTGCAATTTCGGTCAAAGTAAAATCATTATTAAAAAGAAGTTCTTTTACTTTTTCAATTTTTTGAAGAATATAATATTGTTCTAAAGTCATATTTTCATTCTGGGAAAACACTTTAGATAACGAACTATAATCTCTATGTAATGCGTTACTTAGAAAATTTGACAATAAAAAATTTTCGTCTGTATCTAAACGTCCGATCTTTAAAATAATAAGGTTTTTAATACTTTCTATAAGCTGCTGAGAAGAACTTTTTATGATTTCAAAGCCAATTTCTTCAAGCATTTTCTCGATATTGTGAAGATTATTTTCTGAAAGTTCAGATTCAGTTTCCACTTCGCCAAGGCGAGTTGATCTTACTTTTATACCTTCTTTTTCAAAAATTGCAAGAACGGCAGAAATGCAGCGTTCACAAACCATATTTTTTATAAAAACTTTCATAATTGACTGTTTAATCTGTCTTTTACGAATTCTACTTTTGTTTTTCCGTGTGGCGCAGGATTTCCGTTTTCATCTAAATTTACCATTACGATTTTATCAACCGTAATGATTGTTTGATGCGTCATTTTGTTTCTCACATCACATTTTAAAGTGAGAGAAGTAGATCCAAATGCAGAAACTTCAATACCAATTTCAATAATATCTCCTTGTTTTGCAGAACTCACAAAATTGATTTCTGAAATAAATTTTGTAACCACTTTTTTATTTTCCAACTGAATAACAGCATATAAGGCCGCTTCTTCATCAATCCATTGTAATAATTTTCCTCCGAAAAGTGACTGATTTGGATTTAAATCTTCAGGTTTTACCCATTTTCTCGTATGATAATTCATCTTTTGATAGTTTGAAGAAACAAATTTAACTTTAATTTTCGGGTTGATCAACCAAATTACATTTACTGATCAGAAAAGAATCATTTAGATTCTCAATTGGCTTTTTTTGAACGCATTGCTTTTACTTTAGTTATCGATTCATCATTTAGTAATATTTGATATTCTTCGCTTTCCAAAGGATAAATCGCAATTTTACCTTCCAGATTATGATGAAATCCAAAGCCATATCTTTTTGCCAAAGGTGACGACCGAAGACACGGTTGACCTTTTGAAAATAGCTTAGCTTTTCTTCTTCTTTTTCACTTTCCGGAATATCATTTTTAATGACGTGACATTCAAATAAAAGTTCGTCAGAAGTATATTGATAAGGTTTTTTTGTTAAATATTCAAACTGTAGTTTTGCTAAACTTTTTACTTTCTTTTCTGGCGGTATTTCGCTTTGAGAAATTGGGCAGTCTTCAGCTGTTTCAATAAAGTATTGATGTAATTTGTGGTATGTTGTTTCATAATTAATAATTTTTAGCAATTTAATAATATTAATTGGATTGCTAATTGATGTGATTTATGTATGTAAAATATTGATTAATAGCACGATATAAAACACAATGTTTCTTTTGTGTGTTAAATTTTCTTTAATTGCCGAAATACTTATAAAAAAGCTTTGATTTATTTATTTTAATTGTATCTTGCAACTGTTTATATTTGGAATCAATATTATGTTCATTATTATGTTGTTTTTCTTATATACCAAGTTTTATATATTAATTTTTAATTTTTTTTTAAAATGAACATTTTTGTTTCAAACATCAATTACGCAACTAAAGAATATGAGTTGCACGATTTATTCGCAGAATTTGGCGATGTATCATCTGCTAAAATTGTAACAGACAGAGAAACTGGCCGTTCTAGAGGTTTTGGTTTCGTAGAAATGGGTGATGAAGAAGGAAATCAAGCTATTGAAGCTCTTAACCAAAAAGAATTCAACGGAAAAGTACTTAACGTATCTGAGGCTAAGCCAAGAGAAGAAAAACCAAGAAGAAGTTTTGACAATAACAGAAGCGGAGGTGGAAGTTATGGTAACAACCGTGGAGGAGGTAACTCTGGAAACGGTGGTGGTTACGGAAACAACAACCGTGGAGGTAACGGCGGTGGAAACCGTTGGTAAAAAATAGAAGCGGCTTTTAAGCCGCTTTTTTTATGTCTTTATTTTTCTTTTATCAGCAAAAATGCATGATCGTAATAAATGTTTTCATGATTACGAGCACTTTTCTCCTTTATCAAACTTTTAAAGATTACTTTAAGCTGATATTTCCCAAGCTCTTTTTCAAAAGATATTTCTCGAAGATTTACATTTCCTGATTTATTTTTATGCTGATTTAGCAGACTATTGATTTCATTGGTGAAATCTGCATTTTCGTTGTTGTTTAAAGTTATCTTTAAAATTGAATCATCAGATTTTTCTGTAATGTGAAAAAGATCACCATTGATTTGTTTTTCGCTGTCATTATTGAAAGAATCTAAATCAAAAAGGTATTGATAACCATTTATATCAATAAATTTTTTCTCAGACATCAAAGCAAGCCTGTAAAAATCAGTGGATTTTGTCTTATTCACATTTTCAAACATATTTCTGATATTGCTACTATATATCCAAAAGTTCTTTTCGTCGACATATTTTTTTTGACTTTTAGAATCAACAAGCTTTAAAAGGAAATCTGTTTGTTCTCTTTTTGCCAAAAATTCAAACTTATTGGCTATTTCATTCACAACGGTATCATTGACTTTTTTCTGGAAATTTATTTTGTTATTTACCAAAAGCTGGTTTTCACTCAAAACTTTTAAAAGCTCTGCCTTTTGACTTCTTTTTGAAACACTGAAAGAATTGAAATAAGGAAAAACCAAAGCGAAAAATCCAAATAAAAACAAGCTTATCGGAATAAAACGGATGTTAGACTTTTTATCAAAAATGAAATAAAATACAATACACAAAATCCACAAAGCAAGAAGAAGTACAAAATATCTCGGTTCTGTATAACCGTATTCTAAAATACGCGTAAAAATTGCCGTGAAAAGCAAAATAATCAAAGGTACAATCGTATAATAAAAAAGCTTTGAAAACATCCAAACCCAAGATTTGGTGTGATCTTTTTTTAACGGATGTACAAGAAGTAAGGCAAGGATCCCAACAATGCTGTACGCTAAAATGAGATAAGAAACCCAGCCTCTCGGCAGCTCCCAATTGATTAATATTTTAAATGAATAAAAATATAAAATCACCACATAAATAAGAAGCAACGGAATAAGGATAAATTGTGTAAAAAACTTTAATATAACCGGATATTCATCGTGTTTTTCGAGATGGCTCAATCCTTTTCCATCAAATAAAAGAAACACAAGCACACTTCCGAAAATCATCATAACGTAAAACGTTTCAATATAAATTTTTTCGCCAAAATTGAAATCAAAAAGCTGATCAACCGCCACAATAGCAAGTTCTACGCCTCCTGTAAGTACTCCTGTGAAAATTCCTGTAAGAACAATATTTACGAATAGATTTTTGTTGTACTGCCAAAAGCTGTGTTCTTTTTCTTTTTCTAAAAACGGAGCAAATGAAACCAGCAAATGACTTAATATCGCTGTAACTATTATAATGTAACCATAAACTTCATTAAAATTTTCTTCCTTTTCAGGGAAAATAAAATAAAAAGCGATAAGAAATAAAACGCCTCCAGTTTCGTAAAATTCGGATCTTCCGATTCTCTGTGAAAGCATCTTCATCGCAAACATCAGAGAAATACCCAAACAACAGCAAATAGTAAATTTTGAATAAATGTAAAAAAGTGCTTTATGATTGTTGTATTCAAACATAAGAATAGCGCCGGCTGATGCCAGTATCACCATAACTAAAACAAGCGGATAACGGGAAATTACTTCTTTTACCCGACTCATTGTTTCTCTAAATTTTTCTTTCATGATAAGTGTTTTATTTAAGTTATTCTTTTTCCTTCTTTTTCTTTTTTTTCTTGTCTTTTGCTTTTTTGTTCTTTTTAGGATTTAAGATTTCTTCGGCATATTCAAGTTTTGGTGCTTTTATTTTTACAGGCTTCATTTCAATTTTAAGATCAAAATAAGCTCGCAAATCGTCTTGTGTAATTAAATTTTCATTAAATAAAAACTCTAAAATTTCTTTTCCAGAATTGTTGAAAAAGTTGCGCGACATTTCTCTCAATAAAAATTTTTTATACTCTCCAAAAGGAACGATCACGCTGTATTTAAAAATTCTTCCTTCTTTTTCGGTAGATAAATATCCTTTTTCAACAAGTATTTTCAAGTAAGTGGAAACTGTATTTTGGTGGGGTTTCGGTTCCGGATGCTTTTCCATAACATCCTTTAGATAAAAGGAATTGAGATCCCAAAAAAGTTTCATAAGATTTTCTTCTGCTGACGTAAGATGATTTATTTTCATATTAAAGTTTAAATTTTAAGAAAAAAGGAAAGATTTAAAAACGCGTTATTTAATTGTAGTTTCCACAGGAATCACTTCAGTTGGCAAATCGTTGCGCTGATATTTATTATTGCAATAAAGATAAATAAAAGAAACCAAAAAAGCGATGCCCGCACCCATAAATACTTCTTTTACAGTATGTCGTTTTAAAATAACCCGGGTTACACCCACCAAAAATGCAATTGCGAGCCATGCAAATCCGACTTCTGTGTCAAACGCAAAGAATAATGCAGCCACAAAAACATTGAAAGCAGTATGCATCGAGCTTTTTATATACAAATTGCTGTATTGTAACGAAAAAAGAAGAATAAGGATAAACAACATTACAAAGTCGATGAATCCGTTTTTAATGTAGTTGAATGTTAAATAAGATACGATACACACCGCAACAAAAATATATAACGTTTTCCGTTGAACCCTGTTTGATACATCCATATTTGTATAACGACCTGTTTTGACATTCCAAACAATCCAGATTATTATTGGAAGAATGGTAATCAACAAAATTGGCAAAAAGTGTGTGATAGCTTCTTTAAAAGTATAATTCTGAATACTGAAATAAACAAAATAAATAAACAGAGAAACTAAAGGATTGAAAAAATCTGAGATAATTCTGGAAATAATTTGTAAAAAAGATGTCTTATTTTCTTCCATGTTCAAGTTTGTGATGTAAATATAACATTATAACTAAAAAACTATTGACTGGTATACAATAAAAACGAAGTTTTTTTTATAATTTTGCTCAACTATTTTCATCATAAATAAGCAAGAAGCTAGCACATGAAAGAATTTTCTAAAGAGGTATACCTGAAGTGGTATGAAGATATGACAATGTGGAGAAGGTTTGAAGACAAATGCCGTTCTCTTTATCTAAAGCAAAAAATCAGAGGGTTTTTACATTTGTACAACGGACAGGAAGCTATTCCTGCAGGTTTTACACATGCAATGGATTTAACTAAAGACAGCATGATCACTGCTTACAGATGCCACATTCATCCGATGGCGATGGGAGTAGATCCTAAAAGAATCATGGCAGAACTTTGTGGTAAAGCTACAGGCACATCAGGCGGTATGGGTGGTTCTATGCATATTTTCAGCAAAGAGCACCGTTTCTACGGAGGTCACGGTATTGTTGGCGGACAAATTCCTTTAGGAGCGGGTATTGCTTTTGCAGATAAATATTTTGACAGAAAAGCCGTAAACATATGTTTCTTTGGAGATGGAGCTGCAAGACAGGGTTCTCTTCACGAAACGTTCAACATGGCAATGAACTGGAAACTTCCGGTGGTATTTGTTGTTGAAAACAATCAATATGCGATGGGAACTTCTGTAAAAAGAACAGCCAATCACGAAGATATTTATAAATTAGGTTTAGGATACGAAATGCCTTGCCTTGCCATTGACGCAATGGATCCTGAAAAAGTTGCTGAAGCAGCTTACGAAGCTATCGAAAGAGCTAGAAGAGGAGACGGACCTACTTTTATCGAAGCAAGAACCTACCGTTACAGAGGTCATTCAATGTCTGATGCTGAACCTTACAGATCTAAAGATGAAGTTGCTATTGCGAAAAAAGATGATCCAATTGAATTAATCAAAGCGAGAATCTTAGAAAACAACTGGGCAACAGAACAAGAATTGGAAGCTACAGATAACAAATCAAGAGAATTTGTTGAAGAATGCATTGAGTTTATGGAAAACTCTCCGTATCCGACTGCTGACAAGATCTACGAATATGTGTATGCTCAGGAAAATTATCCATTCTTAGATAAATTAGAAAACTAAAATCAATAATTAATTTGAAATTTGAAATTTGAAGTTCCAGAAATCTCAAATATCGAATATCGAATCTCAAATCAATATAAATTATGGCAGAAGTAATTACAATGCCACGTCTTTCCGACACTATGACGGAAGGTAAAGTGGCGAAATGGCATAAAAAAACAGGAGATAAAGTAAAAGAAGGTGATATTTTAGCTGAAATTGAGACAGATAAAGCTGTTCAGGATTTCGAATCTGAAATTGAAGGTACTCTTTTATATGTAGGCGTAGAAGAAGGTGCTGCTGCAGCAGTAGATTCTATTTTGGCAATTATTGGTGCTGAAGGAGAAGATATTTCCGCATTGAAAGGAGGAAACGCTCCGGCGTCATCTGAAGGTTCTGAAGAGAAAAAATCTGAAGATGAACCTAAAACTGAAAGCAGTTCTGCAAATTCCGAAGAAACTTCGTCTGAAGTTCCTAAAGGTGTAGAAGTGATTACAATGCCAAGACTTTCTGATACCATGACAGAAGGTAAGGTAGCTAAATGGCATAAAAACGTAGGAGATACAGTGAAAGAGGGTGATCTTCTTGCTGAGATCGAAACCGATAAAGCAGTTCAGGATTTTGAGTCTGAATTTAATGGAATATTATTAAAGCAAGGCGTTGAAGAAGGAGGTGCTGCACCTGTAGATTCAATTTTGGCAATGATTGGCCCCGAAGGAACAGATGTTTCAGGAGTTGGAGCTGCTAAGCCTGTTGCGAAATCTTCAGAAAAACCAGCTGAACAAAAATCTGAAATCAAAGAAACTAAAACAGAAGAAAAACCTGCCGAACAAGCTGTAAATTCTTCATCAACCGAAAGAGTGGCAATTTCTCCTTTAGCTAAAAAAATGGCTGAGGAAAAAGGAGTTGATATTCAGTCGGTTCAGGGTTCAGGAGAAAACGGAAGAATTGTAAAGAAAGATATTGAAAATTATCAGCCTTCACAAAAAGAATCTTCCGCTGCTTCAACTTCAAATGCTGCGGCAGCTCAGGTTGCTGTGAATTTTGTTCAAGGTGAAGATACGGAAACTCCAAACTCTCAGGTAAGAAGTATCATTGCAAAACGTCTTGCTGAAAGTAAATTCTCTGCTCCTCATTATTATCTGATGGTTGAAATCAACATGGATAAAGCGATCGAAGCCAGAAAAGAAATCAACTCGTTACCGGATACTAAAATTTCATTCAACGATATGATTATTAAAGCGACTGCTGTTGCTTTAAGAAAACACCCGCAGGTGAATTCAAGCTGGGCTGGTGATAAAGTGATTCACAGAGGAAATATCAATATTGGTGTAGCAGTTGCAATTCCTGACGGATTGGTGGTTCCTGTTTTGAAAAATACAGATCAGATGAACTACACCCAAATTTCTGCTGCTGTGAAAGATATGGCCGGAAGAGCAAAATCTAAAGGTCTTAAAGCAAACGAAATGGAAGGCTCTACATTCTCGATCTCAAACTTAGGAATGTTCGGAATTGAAACGTTTACAAGTATCATCAACCAACCGAATGCTGCCATACTTTCTGTAGGTGCAATTATCGAAAAACCGATTGTGAAAAACGGTCAGATTGTAGTTGGAAACATTATGAAGCTTTCATTGGCTTGTGACCACAGAGTGGTGGATGGCGCTACAGGGGCTCAGTTCTTACAAACATTAAAAACATATTTGGAAAGTCCATTAACATTGTTACTGTAATTTTCTTTTTATATTATACTAAAACCTCTCATTTCGAGAGGTTTTTTTGTTTTAAATTTTATCAATTCTTAAGTTTGCTTCTAACTTCTAACTTCTAACTCGAGAATCTTTGTCATTATAAAATAATATCCTATTTTAGTGAAAAAATATTAATGAAGAGAATTATTATCGGAATGCTTTCTTTTTTAAGCATTATAACTTATGCACAAAGTCAAAAATTTATTTACGAATATAAATTTGTTAAAGATTCTACCGAAAAAAGTAAATCTGAAACTGAAATAATGGCTTTGGATGCCACAAAAATTGGCTCTAAATTTTACAGTCTGAAAAGCAGTATCGCAGATTCTATACATCGTGACAGAGTGAAAAAAGAAGCAAAAGATTTTTCGGGAATAGATTATGGATTGGTACATTACGTGGTTGAAAAAACATATCCCGATTTTAAAATTGAGTTCTTCACCATCTTAGAAATGGATAAGTACAAGGTTACCGACAAGAGAAAATTAGATTGGAAAATACTGCCGGATAAAGAGAAAATGGGTGAATTTAATACTCAGAAAGCTTCCGTTAGTTTTGCCGGAAGAACTTGGACAGCGTGGTTTGCAACTGATATTCCGATTCAGGATGGACCTTATAAGTTTTATGGTCTTCCCGGATTGATTGTAAAATTGGAGGATAAAACCCAATCGCATTCTTTTGTATTAAAAGAAATCAAAAAGCTTCCTGAAGATTATCAATGGGAAAGTGAGAATAAAAAAAAGAGCTTTAATGCAACAGTTCCACTCGATGAGATAAAATATAAGAAACAGTTTATTGATTTTAGAAATAATCCGGCTAAAAGTTTAAGACAAATAGTTTCAAGCAATCAAAAAATAAATATAATTGATATGACCGGAAAACCCTTAGATATTGAAAAATTGATTAAAGACAAAGAAAGAGCGGCTAAAGAAAACAATGCCAGAGACAATAATGTTTTAGAACTTGATTTACTACAATAAAAAACGCCCGAAACTTTAGTTTCGGGCGTTCTATTTTAAACTAAAAATGATTAAGCTAATTTCTGCGAATCTGCAATAAACTGAGCCAATCCGCTATCTGTTAACGGGTGCTTCAATAAACTCAAGATCGGAGGAAGTGGTGAAGTGATCACATCTGCGCCAATTTTTGCACAATCGATAATATGCATCGAATGACGAATTGAAGCGGCTAAAATTTCAGTTTCGTACATATAATTATCAAAAATCAATCTTATTTCCTGGATCAGATTGAGCCCGTCAGTTGAAATATCATCCAGTCTTCCCAAAAAAGGAGAAACATAAGTCGCACCCGCTTTAGCAGCTAAAAGAGCTTGTCCGGCAGAGAAAATCAATGTACAATTGGTTTTGATTCCTTTGTCCGAAAAATATTTTAAAGCTTTGATTCCGTCTTTAATCATCGGAATTTTCACGACAATATTCGGGTTTATTGCAGCCAATTCATCGCCTTCTTTGATCATTTCTTCGTATGTTGTAGAAAGTACTTCCGCAGAAATATCGCCATCTACAATCTCACAAATGGCTTTATAATGGTTTCTGATTGCCTCAGCTCCACGGATTCCCTCTTTTGCCATCAATGAAGGATTGGTCGTTACGCCATCGAGGATTCCAAGATCTTTAGCTTCTTTAATTTGCTCTAAATTAGCAGTGTCAATAAAAAATTTCATTTGATTTATAGATTTATTTTTGCAAAGATAATGATTACTTTGCGAGTGGAAAATTCGCCATTGTAATTTAATGATGCTATTTAAATCTTATCGAAATTCATTTAAAAAGAAAATTTATTTACCATTAAGTTTTATTTAGTAATTTAAGAATATTAAGTTTTACTTAAATTTGTTATTCATGAAAAAGAACCATTTCACAGCAAAGCTTGAGATTATCGGTATCAATCCTTTTGTTTTTGTTCCTGAAAAAATTTTGGAGCATATTTTTGAAGCTGCAGGAAAAAACAAAAGTCCGATTCCGGTAAAAGGAATTGTAAATGGTAAGGAATTTAAGCAGAATTTGATGAAATATTTAGGTGAATGGAGATTGTATATAAATCTGACAATGCTGCAGGATTCTCCCAAAAGAATTGGCGAAATGATTGATGTTTCAGTTGAATATGATGATGAAAACAGAAGTATTTCTATCCATCCGCAATTGCAAAAAGCAATTAAAGAAAATGATTTGGCTCGTAAAAATTTTGAAAATTTGATTCCTTCAAGAAAAAAAGAATTAATTCGTTATATCAATAATCTCAAAACCGAAGCAAGCATCAATAAAAATATCGAAAAAATCATCAATCATCTGAAAGGTGAAACAGATTTCTTCGGAAAGAAAATAAACTGAAATAAAACTTTTTTTGAACCATTAAGATGAATGAAGATTTTAAGAATATTAAGATGTTTCAAATGCATTTGATTAAAACTTATTCTAAACTTATATGGTTTAAACAAATTAAAATTATTAAAAAAAATGAACATTATATTAGCCTCAACTTCCACAATTTTCGGTGGAGAATATCTGGAATATTTAAAAGAAGAATTAATACAATTATACGAAGGAATTGACGAAATTATTTTCATCCCTTTTGCAAGACCCGGCGGGATTTCTCACGACGACTATACAGCAAAAGCACAATCCTTTTTTGAAACTATAAATATCAAAGTAAAAGGACTTCACGAATTTGAAGATAAAGTTGAAGCCTTAAATAACGGAAAAGCCTATTTTACAGGCGGTGGAAACACCTTTTTATTGGTGAAAACTTTGCATGAAGAAGGTTTAATGTCTGTTTTAAAAGGAAATATTAAAAAAGGAAAACCTTATCTTGGATGCAGCGCTGGAAGCAATATCGGTGGTCAAAATATGAAAACGACGAACGATATGCCGATTGTTTATCCGCCAAGTTTTGATTGCATGGGATTGGTTCCTTTCAATATCAATCCGCATTATTTGGATCCAAATCCGGATCTGAAACATAACGGGGAAACCAGAGAAACCCGAATTAAAGAATTTTTGACTCAAAACGATATTAAAGTTGTCGGACTTCGGGAAGGAAACTGGATCAGAAGGATTGGCGACAAAATTACTGTTGAAGGAAGCGAGCAAACAAGAATTTTTGAAAAAGGAAAAGAACCTTACGAAATAGAGTCGGGAAGCAAATTGTAAATTTTAATTATATTTGATAAGGTTTAATAGCTTCAAAACAAAAAATACAATGAAGAAAACGCTTGCTGTTCTCACGCTTTCGACGCAAATATTTTTCGCCCAGAATATTACTCAAAAATTAGAAAATGCAACAAAGGATTTAATGAATTCTTCTGCGGCGGTTTCATCAAATTTGTCATTTTATGTTTCGGATGAAAACGGAAATTTGGTTTATGAATTTCAGGGCAATAAAGGGCTTTCAACCGCGTCAACTCAAAAAATATTTACGGCAGCGGCAGCTCTGGAAACTTTAGGAAAAGATTTTACTTATAAAACGACTTCAGGTTATTCGGGAAATATTTCAGATGGAAATCTGAACGGAAATCTTTTCATCTCTTCCACCGGCGATCCAACTTTAGGAAGCTGGAGATACGACGGTTACAAACCGGAAAATTTCAAAAAAAAATTGATAGAAGCTGTTAAAAGTTCAGGAATTTCAAAAATTTCAGGTGATTTGATTATCGACGATTCATATTTCGATCATCAGACGATTCCCGGAGGCTGGCCTTGGGATGATCTGGGAAATTATTACGGAGCCGGAGTTTGGGGCGTCAATTGGAGAGAAAACCAATTTGATATCAACATCAACGGAACCGATTTCAAAAGCTTTTCTTATCCTTTGGAAGGTGTAAAATGGCTGAATGATTTGAAAGCAGCAGGAAGTTCGGATCAAAGTCTGATTTTTACGGCACCGCATTCCGATGTTGCTTTGATCAACGGAACTTTACCTTCCGGAAAAACAATGACGGTTTCAGGGTCTACACCAAATCCGCCTTTACAGCTGGGAATTGAAGTTCAAAAATGGCTAAAAGAATCGGGAATAGAGCTTTCAGGAGAAGTGATTACAAATTCTCAATTGGAAATTGAAGGCAAAAAGCCTTTAGATTTTCCAAAAAACAATACTATTTTGACGTACGAATCGCCGACTTTAGATAAAATAATTTATTGGTTTCTAAGGAAAAGCGTGAATCTGTATGGCGAAAATTTAATTAAAACTTTAGGAAAAGAAAAAAAAGGAAATCCAAGTTTCAAAAGCGGAATTGCTTATCTTAAAGAATTCTGGAAATCCAAAGGAATCAATGGAAATATGATCAATTTTGCTGACGGGAGCGGACTTTCACCACAAAATTATGTTTCTGCAAAAGCGGAAGTTCAGGCTTTATTATATGCAAAAAAACAAAGTTGGTTCGAAACGTATTATGATGGTTTTCCAACTCAGGAAAACGGCATGAAAATGAAAAGTGGAACAATGCGCGACACAAAATCTTATGCAGGATATCACGCTTCGAAAGACGGAAAAAAATATGTATATTCAATTATCATCAACAATTATCAGGGAAGCGGCAGCACGGAGCTGCAAAAAATCCTTACTATTTTAAAATAAAAAATTGAAAAAGAGATCCATTTTTGCCAGATTCAACAACTGGTTTATTTTTTCACTCATGACTTTGGTTGTTGTAATTATTGTTATTTCATCTACATTGGTAATCAACTATTTAATGAAAGAAGAAATAAAAAGAGTTGATATTTTAGCTAATGCAATAAAATTCCAGCAACAGGAAATTTCACCAAGTTTGGAGGTTCAGGAGCTTCTTCTCACCATTTACAGCTCAAATACAAATATTCCTGTCATTATTTTAGATAAAAATGATCAAATTATTGAACATAAAAATATATCTGAAGAATTCAAAAATGATAATGAAATAGTTGCATTAGCAAAAAGAATGGGACAAAAATATCCGCCGATCGAGCTGGAATTTTCAAACGGGAATAATCAGTTTGTTTATTATGACAATTCCAAAATTCTCAATAATTTACAATATTCTCCTTTTTTGCTTGGTTTTTTTGTTCTTTGCTATTTTTTATTCTCTTTTTGGTTTTTGCGGACAATTAAAAAAACGGATGAAGGCTATCTTTGGGCAGGATTGGCAAAAGAAACTGCGCATCAGATCGGAACTCCATTGTCTTCAATGATCGGCTGGATGGAAATTATGAAGCTTGAAAACTCCGAGTCTGAAGGTGTTTATGAAATTGAAAAAGATATCGAAAGACTAAAAACCATTTCCGAAAGATTCTCCAAAATTGGTTCGGTACCGGAACTGAATGATATGAATTTTAATGAAACAATTCAGGAAAATTATGATTATTTGAAAACAAGGATTTCTGGGAAAATTAATTTTACTTTACATCAGCCAATGTATCCGATTTTGGTTCCGCACAACAGAATTCTGATGAGCTGGGTAATTGAAAATTTGGTGAAAAATGCGGTCGATGCGATGAAAGGCGAAGGCGTTTTGCAAATGTCGGTCTTTGAAAGAAATAAAAACATTTTAATTGAAGTAAAAGATACCGGAAGCGGAATGACAAAATATCAGTCAACAAACGCTTTTAAACCTGGATATTCTACCAAAAAAAGAGGCTGGGGCCTTGGTTTGTCTTTGGCAAAAAGAGTGGTGAAAGAATATCATAACGGAGATATCAAAATTTCGCAAACCGAAGTAGGAAAAGGAACGACATTTAGGATTATTATAAAAAAAGGATAATAAGCTGCTAAAAATAGACAGAACAAAACCTTGAAAGAAAACATTAATTTAAAATCAAAATCATTATTTTTGAAGCATGATTAGAGCAAGTAATATTCATAAATCTTATGGAAGCCTGGAAGTTTTAAAAGGAGTTGATCTTCACATCAAAGCCGGCGAAGTGGTATCGATTGTTGGAGAATCCGGAGCGGGAAAATCTACACTTTTGCAGATTTTAGGAACTTTAGACAGCCCGACAAATCCTAAAAACAACAACACAGAAATTACACTGAATGGCGAATCGTTTATTAATATGAATGACAAACAGATTTCAAAATTCAGAAATCAGAATATAGGTTTTGTATTTCAGTTTCACCAGTTGCTTCCGGAGTTTACAGCTTTAGAAAACGTTTTGCTTCCAACAAAAATTGCTGGAGCCAGTGAAAAAGAAGCTATCGAAAAAGCTTACGACCTTTTTGAAGACCTTAAAATAGGGCAGCGAATGCATCACAAACCCAATCAGCTGTCGGGTGGTGAAGCGCAAAGAGTTGCGGTGGCAAGAGCTTTAATCAATTCTCCAAAAATCATTTATGCGGATGAGCCGACGGGAAATCTGGATTCTAAAAATGCAGATGATTTGCACAAACTTTTTTTCGATTTGAGAGATAAATACAATCAGACATTTGTAATTGTAACGCATAATCCGAATTTAGCAGAAATAACAGACCGAAAGCTGGTGATGAAAGACGGAATGATTATAGAATAACACTTTGATGATGAAAAAAAATATTTTCCTGTTCTTTACGATCATCTTGTTTTTTCAGGCAAGATCGCAGGAAGGAAATTTTGTATTGCCAGCTTCAAAGATTACGGAAATCAAAGATTTTGTCAAAGGAAAAAATTACAATCAAAATATCGCTGTTTTCATTAATTTTAAAACACATTCCGGAAAGTTCAGATATTTCGTTTATGATCTGAAAAACAACAAAGTTTTGCAAAAAGCAGTGGTTTCTCACGGTTCAGGATCTGTAATTTCAAGATCAGATAAATTGAAGTTTTCTAATGTTGAAGGCTCTTATCAATCGTCTTTGGGTAAATATGAAATCCGCGAAAGCTATATTGGAAAATTTGGAAAAGCATACAGATTAAAAGGACTTGACAGCACAAACAGCAATGCAATGCAAAGAGCAATTGTTCTGCATTCTTACGATTGTGTTCCTGATAAAGAGTCTGAAAATCCGACGTGTTTAAGTTTGGGATGTCCGATGCTTTCAAAAATTGCTTTTAATCAAACCGCAAAATATATTGATGAGTCTAAAAAACCTGTTATTTTGTATGCATTTTATTAAACTAATTTCCGCCACTTAAAAATCATGTCCATAAAATTTCTAGCCGAAGACGACAGACCGAGAGAAAAGTTTTTACTGAAAGGTAAAAATTCAGTTTCAGATTCCGAATTACTGGCAATCATTATGGGAAGTGGAAGCAGAAACGAAACGGCGGTAGAACTGGCAAGAAAAATTTTGACTTCCGTAAACAACAGCTGGCATCAACTGAGCTTATTATCGATAAAAGATTTAATGAAATTTAAAGGAATCGGCAAAGTAAAAGCAATTTCAATAGCCACCGCATTGGAAATTGGCAAAAGGAGAGCATCGCAAGAAATTCCGGAAAAACCACAGATTTCAAGCAGCAATGATGCTTATCAAATACTTAAAATACATCTTGAAGATTTAAGAACTGAAGAATTCTGGGCCGTTTTTTTGAATCAAAATAATAAAGTAATACATATTTCCCAGCTTACACAAGGCGGAATCAATCAATCAATTGTCGATATCAGAGTGCTTTTTAAAACAGCATTGGAGCATTTTTCGACAGGAATTATTATTTCTCACAATCATCCGTCCGGAAATTTAAAAGCAAGTAACGAAGATATCGATATTACACAAAAAATTAAAAAAGCAGGAGATTTGATGAATATTCAGCTTTTGGATCATTTAATCATTACACAAAATTCATATTTTAGTTTCGCAGACGAAGGAATATTATGATCAGAAGATTGAAATACAACGAAATCGACTTTGAAAAATACACAAAATGCTTGGAAAACTCCGAACAAAGGAAATATTCTGCAACAAAAGATTTCTTGGATATCACCTCAAACAAGCAATGGGAATTGTTGGTTTACAAAGATTATGAGGCGGTAATGCCGGTGCCTTATGTTTACAAGTTTGGAATAAAAATCGTTCACAATCCGATGCTTTGCCAGCAATTAGGCGTTTTTTCCAAACAGGATTCCGTTGGTCTTAATGAGGATTTTCTATCATTTTTAGAAAAAAAATATTTGATAAGAATTTATCCTTTTAATGATTTCAACCAATTTTATTCAGGCTTAAAAAAGAAAAAAAATTATATCATATATCCCGACATTTACGAAAAAGTATATGCTAAATATTCACCAAAAAGAAAAAGAAAATTACGATCAGAACCGGAAATTCTAAAAAATTCTGAGATAAAAGAGATAAATTTTAGTGATGCTGAAAATTTTATAAAATCTAACTTTTTGGGTGCAAATAAAGAACAGGATGTAAGTCGTTTCATAGACATTTTTAAAAAGTTTTATAATTCCGGCTACGTTATTTTTTCTGCTTATTTCTATAAAGATAAGATTGTAAATATCATTGCGGTATATTCGGATAAAAAAGTCAATGCATTATTGGGCACATTTAATGATAAAAATTATGTAAAAATTTCCGGTGCATCCATTTTAATTGACAATATTATTAAACAAAATATAGAAAAAAAGGTTTTTGATTTTGAAGGAAGCGAGTTGCCTAATGTTGAAGAATTCTTCAGAGGTTTTCGTCCGGAATTAAAACCTTTTTATATTATAGAAAGCTCAAAAAAAGACTTAGTGAAAAGGTTTTTAAGTATGAAATATTTATTTAGCAAACAGTAGTTTCTTTAGATTGTTCTGAATATTATTGCTTAAATTTATAAAGTTTTATTAATGCAATTTAGTGATGTTAAAAAAAATTCGAAACTACAAGTTACCTTATATTATTTACAATTTTTTCAATAAGAAAAAGCTGAAACACAACATTCCCCTTTACAAAAAGTATGGAATTCAAAAGAGTTATTTTTCTAGTATTTCCAGTAAAGATTTTTCACTCCTCCCCGATACAGAAAGGAAAGTTGACGAACAAAAGCTTATAAATACAGACTTTTACAAACATCTTACAGAAGAAAATCAAAAGAGTGTACTTGAATTTGATGATAAAGGTTTTTTAGTATTAAGGAATTTTCTGACTTCTGAAACAGCCGATCAGATCAACAATGAGATTGATAAGTTGATAGATTCGGGAACCATAAAATTTCGTTATGGCGGCAAGCTGATGTTTGTGATTCATCATTCTGAAATTATTAAAAATATTGGAAATGATCCCAAATTAGTAGAATTTTTATCCTTTTTAATTGATGGCCAGGCAAAGCTTTTCCAAAGCATCAATTTCATCAATGGAAGCCAGCAAAAAACCCATTCAGACAGCATTCACATGACAACATATCCTTTAGGCGGCCTTTTGGGAGTTTGGATTGCTTTGGAAGATGTTGATAAAAATAATGGTGCTTTACATTATATTCCCGGAAGTCATAAGTTACCTTATTTCTTAAATTCAGATTATGATAACGAAGGAACAGCATTTAAAATTGGAAAGAAAAGCTATGTTGCTTATGAAGATTTTCTTGCTGAAAAAGTGAAAGAATTAGGCTTGAAAAAAGAAATTTTTAGAGCAAAAAAAGGTGATCTTCTGATTTGGCATGCCAATATTTTGCATGGCGGCGAGCCTCATTTAGACAAATCCCGAACAAGAAAAAGTCTTGTGTATCATTATTTTGATGAAAATAGTGTTTGTTATCATGAAGTAACGCAAAGGCCGGCGTTATTTGAGCTGTAATTCAGAAAATATTGCTAATTTTGCCACTTCAAATTATGACAGATTTTTCAGAATATTTGCCGTACGCGTTTGCATTGATTATAGCAATTCCTTTTTTGGTTTTGCTAAGACAGTTTGTTTATACCTACATCAAATTAAAAAATCAGGAAATGAAATTACTTTCCGTAAAATCAAATTCTGAAAACAAAACACATTCTTACGAAAGAATGACCCTTTTTCTTGAAAGAATAAAACCTTCAAATCTTATTCTGAAATTTGATAAAGGCTTAGCTGTACACGAATTTGTCTTCTTAACTGAAAAAACAATCAATGAAGAGTTTGAATATAATTCTTCGCAGCAGCTTTATATTACAAAAAATTCATGGCAAAATATAGTTGATTCTAAAAATGCCGTCATAGATTTGCTTCACAAAACTTATGAAAGCCTCAATAATAATCCTGATCTTGATGAATATAAAACGATTTTCATTATGAATTATATCAATGGTGAAGATTATATCGGGGCAACCATTGAAGATTTGAGAAGAGAAATTTTAATAATAGCATAAAAATATATAAATAAATGATTCCAAATTTTAAAGCACATCCGTGGCATGGGATTTCTGCAGGAGAAGATGCGCCAAACGTTGTCAACGTTTTCGTGGAAATTGTTCCTTCAGATACCATTAAATATGAAGTTGATAAAGTTACAGGATATTTAATGGTAGACAGGCCTCAGAAATTTTCTAATATTATTCCTGCATTATATGGTTTTATTCCAAGAACGTATTGTCATGATGAAGTAATGAAACTAGCCGTAGAAAGCGGTGCAGATGACGTTACAATGGGAGATCATGATCCTTTGGATATTTGTGTGCTTAGTTCTCATAATATTCATTCGGGAGGCATGTTGATGAAAGCCATTCCGATCGGTGGTTTTAAAATGATTGACGGAGGCGAAGCTGATGATAAAATTGTTGCTGTAATGGTTGGGGACCATGCTTTTGGACATTTCAGAGATATTGCAGAATTACCTGAAGCTGAAGTAAAAAGGCTGATGCATTACTTTTTGACCTACAAAAATCTTCCGGATGAGCCTGCAAAATGCAGAATTCAGGAAGTTTACGGAGTAGAACATGCCAGAAAAGTGATTAAAGCCTCACAAAAAGATTACGCAGAAAAATTCGGAGGATAAATTATCTTTCTTAATAATAGTTTAAAGAGCAAATGAAAATTCATTTGCTCTTTTTTTGTTAATTTTAGTGAGTTACTAATGTTTTTTATTTTAGCAATAAAAATATTTGCTATATTTAATAATCTATTACCAAAAAAATAATAAACTATGGACTTATTTATGTTAGTGCCAATTTTTGGTGTTATTGCGTTATTGTATACATTTATTCAGAGCAATTGGGTCACGAGACAAAATGCCGGAAATGAAAAAATGAAAGTTATCAGCGGACATATTGCTGACGGAGCGATGGCTTTTCTAAAGGCCGAATACAAGGTTTTGGTCTATTTTGTCGTAATTGTTGCCATTCTTTTAGCAATTATGGGAATGACAAATTCAAATTCTCACTGGAGCATTGGTGTTTCCTTTGTAATTGGAGCCTTCTTTTCGGCTTTAGCAGGTTTTATAGGCATGAAAATCGCCACAAAAGCCAATGTAAGAACAGCTGAAGCTGCAAGAACATCACTTTCAAAAGCCCTTAAAGTTTCTTTTACAGGAGGTTCTGTAATGGGAATGGGTGTTGCGGGATTAGCGGTTTTAGGCTTAGGAGCATTATATTTAATTATAAAACAGATTTTCGCTCCTGATGCTCCGGTAGATTCTCATGAAATGGAAAGAACGATAGAAATCCTTACAGGGTTTTCTTTAGGTGCAGAATCTATCGCATTATTTGCAAGAGTGGGAGGTGGTATTTATACTAAAGCAGCCGATGTTGGCGCCGATCTGGTAGGAAAAGTTGAAGCCGGAATTCCCGAAGATGATCCTAGAAACCCTGCTACAATTGCTGATAATGTTGGGGATAATGTTGGCGATGTTGCAGGAATGGGAGCGGATTTATTCGGTTCGTATGTTGCGACTGTTTTAGCAACAATGGTTTTAGGACGTGAAACGATGTCTGATGATGCTTTTGGAGGTTTTGCGCCTATTCTTTTACCGATGCTTATTGCCGGAACGGGGATTATCTTTTCCATGATAGGAACTTTATTTGTTAAAATTAATGATAACGAAGATTCATCCACATCAAGTGTTCAGAATGCTTTGAATCTCGGAAATTGGGGAAGTATTGTAATTACTGCAATCGCTTCATACTTTTTGGTTACTTATCTTCTTCCTGAAACAATGGTTTTACGAGGCCACGAATTTACCAAAATGGGTGTCTTCGGAGCAATTATGGTCGGATTGGTTGTAGGAACTTTGATGAGTATCATTACAGAATATTATACAGCGATGGGCAAAAGGCCAGTTTCCAGCATTGTAAAACAATCTTCAACAGGTCATGCAACCAATATTATCGGCGGACTTTCGGTAGGAATGGAATCTACTTTTTTGCCAATTCTTGTTTTAGCCGGAGGTATTTACGGTTCTTACCTTTGTGCCGGACTTTACGGTGTTGCAATTGCCGCCGCCGGAATGATGGCTACAACGGCCATGCAGCTTGCTATTGATGCTTTCGGGCCTATTGCAGATAATGCAGGTGGAATTGCAGAAATGAGTGAATTGCCAAAAGAAGTTCGCGAAAGAACAGATATTTTAGATGCTGTAGGAAATACAACTGCGGCTACAGGAAAAGGTTTTGCGATCGCTTCAGCTGCATTAACGGCTTTAGCTTTGTTTGCGGCTTTCGTAGGAATTGCAGGTATCGACGGCATTGATATTTACAGGGCAGATGTTTTAGCCGGATTATTTGTGGGCGGAATGATTCCTTTTATCTTTTCATCTCTGGCTATCACTGCAGTTGGTCAGGCTGCAATGGCAATGGTAGAAGAAGTAAGAAGACAGTTTAGGGAAATTCCCGGAATTCTGGAAGGAAAAGCCGAACCTGAATACGAAAAATGCGTGGCCATTTCTACAGATGCTTCCATCAGAAAAATGATGTTGCCAGGCGCAATTGCGATTATTTCCCCACTTTTGGTAGGATTTATTTTTGGTCCGGAAGTTTTAGGAGGCTTTTTAGCAGGAGCAACCGTTTGCGGGGTTTTAATGGGAATGTTCCAGAATAATGCAGGCGGAGCTTGGGATAATGCTAAAAAATCTTTCGAAAAAGGTGTTGATATCAATGGCCAGACTTATTATAAAGGTTCAGAACCGCATAAAGCTTCAGTAACAGGAGATACCGTTGGTGATCCGTTTAAAGACACTTCGGGGCCTTCGATGAATATTTTGATTAAATTAATGTCAATTGTTTCATTGGTTATTGCTCCTACTTTGGCTGTTATGCATAAAGATAAAATTGATGCAAACAGACAGGCAAAAATCGAAAGCCTTACAGGAATGACGGCTGCTCATACAATCAATCAAGATACTCCGGGAAATAATATAGTTGCTGCCCCTGTTGAGATAGTAGGTCAGCTCAATGAAAATGGCGATTTTGTGTATGATACAGGAAATATTCAGGAAATAAAATTAAAAGACGGAAAAATAATTTCTTTAGGAGAGCAAAGCCAGATTTTTGTAATGCATGATTATATTAAAAATAATAATCAGGCTGTGCTAGAGCCTAATTCCTGGTTCACGATTGAAAATCTGTATTTCGAAACCGGTTCCAGCGATCTAAAAGCAGGTTCTGAAATCCAACTGATGAATTTGGCAGATATCTTAAATGCATATCCAAATTTAAAAATAAAGTTGGGAGGATATACAGATAATTCAGGAAATGAAGAAACAAATCAAAGACTTTCCAACTTAAGAGCTCAAACAGCGAAACTTAAATTATTGGAAATGGGAATTGCTGCCGACAGAGTAGAAGCAGAAGGTTACGGTTCTCAATATCCGGTTTGTGCTGCAAATGATACTGACGAATGTATGGCTAAAAACAGAAGAATTGATGTAAGAGTTATAGCTCTTTAAACTGTTAATTTAAAAATAAAAAAGCGCTGTAATATTTTGCAGTGCTTTTTTATTTTTAAAAATTGTAAAAACATTAAAGTATACAAATACATCAACAATTACAAATTCTTTTTCAAATGCTCCAAAGCTTGCACAATCACATCATCTTTTTTAACAAAACTAAATCGTATATAATCTGAATTTTGCTTAGAATTATAAAAAGCCGAAAGTGGAAGACACGATACTTTTTTTTCAACGGTAAGCCATTTGGAAAACTCAACATCAGTCATGGTTTTAGATACATTTCTGAAATTCACAACTTGAAAAAAGCTTCCTTCAGATTTTTGTTCAACTTCAAGAGGTGTATCCTTAATTAATGTATTGAAAATGTCTCTTTTATGCTGCATCATTTTTTGATTTTCTTTCGGATCAAACACTTCAAGATATTTAGCAATTGCATATTGACAGGGCGAATTTGAGCTGTACGAAATATATTGTTGATGATATCTGAAGTTTTCGAGCAGCTTTTCAGATGCGATGAGATAACTGACTTTCCAACCGGTTACATGAAACATTTTGCCAAACGAAAAGATGGAAAACGTTCTTTTTTTAAGCTCAGGATGTAAAAAAGCACTAAAATGCTCAATGTCATCATAGCAGTAAATATCGTAAACCTCTTCTGAAATAAGATAAATTTCCTGATTTTTAATTAAATCATACAGCTTATTCCATTCTGTAGCGCTCCATGTTTTTCCTGTCGGATTTTGTGGAGAATTGATGATAATCGCTTTTGTTTTTGCTGAAATACATTTTTGGAGCTTTTCCCAGTTTATAGCAAAATCATTGTCAAGATCATAATAGACGGGAACGCCTCCGTTCATCACAATTGAAGGTGCATAAGTGTAATAAGACGGCTGAACGACGATCACCTCGTCTCCAAGATTCAATATAGATTTTAGTGATGTATAAAGTGCAAAAGTAGAACACGGAACAATACTTATTTCTTCCTTTTTTAATGATAAACTATTCGGTCGGTTCTTGTTGAATTTCAGAATATTATTGATGAGAAAAGAGTTTCCTGCAAGCGATTCGTAACCGTGATTGATCATGTCCGAAGCTTCTTTCAGATAAAACCTCAATTGAGAATCAATCTCGAAATCCGGAAGGCCCAAGGACAGATCAAAACTATTATGCTTGAAAGCCAGTTCAGACATTTCGGTAAAGAAAGTGAAATCATTAAATCCGTATTTTTTTTTCATAGTGTTTATCAAATATATAAAAAAAATGATTGTGATCTTTACTTAAATTATTTTTGTTATTTTTAAGCAAATAAATTATTAATGAAAAAAATTCTCTTACCCATATTCTCGGCAGTTGTTTTGGTAAGCTGCGGCACTTCAAAAGTTACGACGAATAGTCAAAATTCAAATAATACTGTAAGTTCAAATTCTTCAAAAAGTGATAAGGCTTTTCAGGCTGCTTATCAAAATATTAAGCTTGAAGATTTAAAGAAAAACTTATATGTAATAGCGTCTGACGAGATGGAAGGACGTGATACAGGAAGTCCCGGCCAAAAAAAGGCAGGTGAATATATGATCAATTATTATAAAAATTTAGGCATATCTTATCCAAAAGCTTTAGGCTCTTATTACCAAAAAGTTCCCTCAGAATACATGAAGCAAAGAGGTTCAAGCCTTCCAGATTCTGAAAATATTTTAGCTTTCATTGAAGGAAGCGAAAAACCGGAAGAAATCGTGGTTGTGTCTGCACATTACGATCATGTGGGAACAAATAATGGAGTAGTTTTTAACGGAGCAGATGACGATGGAAGCGGAACTGTTGCGGTAATGGAAATTGCAAAAGCTTTTCAGGCAGCAAAAAAAGCAGGAAACGGACCCAAAAGATCAATATTGTTTTTGCATGTGACGGGAGAAGAGCACGGACTTTTCGGTTCTGAATATTATTCTGATAATCCGGTTTTCCCTTTGGCAAACACGATTGTAGATCTTAATATTGACATGATCGGAAGGGATGATCCTGAAAACAGAGGAAAAAAATATGTATATGTAATAGGTTCTGAAATGTTGAGTTCAGAATTGAAAGTTATCAACGAAGCTGCCAATAAAAAGACCGTTAATTTAGAATTAAATTATAAATATGACGATCCAAAAGATCCGCAAAGATTATATTACAGATCAGATCACTACAATTTTGCTAAAAACAATATTCCAGTAGCTTTTTATTTTGACGGAATTCATGAAGATTATCATAAGCCTACAGATGATGTTGAAAAGATAGATTTCCCTTTGTTGCAGCAAAGAACTCAGTTGGTTTTTGCAACCGCTTGGGAGATTGCAAACAGGGAAGCAAGAATTGTTGTTGACAAAAAGTAAACATTTTAAAACATTTTAAAACCTATAAGATTTTCTTGTAGGTTTTTTATTAATTAAAATATAGATTATGAAGCAGAATATAAAATCAATCCGTCCGTTTATCGGTGCCAAAAATTTTGGTTTAAGCAGAGCTTTTTATCGTGATTTAGGTTTTGAAGAAACGATTTTGGAACGCAACCTTTCAGTTTTCAAAAAACAGGAAATCGCTTTTTACCTTCAGGATTATTATTCAAAAGAATGGATCGAAAATACAATGATTTTTATAGAAGTTGAAGATGTAGATTCGTATTGGGAAGAGCTTCTGTCATTGAATTTTCAGGAAAAGTATGAGACGGCCAAACTCACGCCGATCCGCACAATGGATTGGGGAAAAGAATGTTTTGTACACGATCCGTCGGGAATTCTCTGGCATTTTGGAGAGTTTTTTGTGACTAAGGCTTAAAATAAAAAGAATCCGCTCTTTAGAAGCGGATCCAGTAGATAAATACATCTCATTTTTTTAATTAGACAACAACAAAAAAGCACAGCCGACGATGCTGTGCTTAAATTTTTATTTCAAATTTAATTGCAATTTCAAAGCTGAAAAAAGCAAAAAATGATTTCATTTCAGATTTATTACATAGTAAATGTAGGTATTTTTTTAATACGGAATATAAATTAAATGTTAAAATTCACAAGTTTTCCACATTTTTTTGTTGATAAGTATGAAATACTGCTTTTAATATCTTAACAATTTAATTTCCAAATATTGCATACTTTAATTATTGATTCAACTTTTCAGCAATATATTTCGCTGTATGCGACTTTTTATTTTTGGCAAGATCTTCCGGAGTTCCTTCAAAAACAACTTCCCCGCCATATTTTCCGGCTTCCGGACCGATATCAATAATATAATCAGCACTTTTTATAATATCCGGCTGATGTTCTATGACGATAACGGAATGTCCAAGCTCAATCAAAGCCTGAAGAGATTTCAACAATTTTTGAATATCATGAAAATGCAATCCGGTTGAAGGTTCATCAAAAATAAACAGTGTTTTATCCGTCGTCACGCCTTTTACAAGAAATGAAGCAAGCTTCACACGTTGCGCTTCGCCGCCGGAAAGGGTCGAAGAGCTTTGCCCAAGCTGCAGATATCCTAAACCAACTTCCTGAAGCGGAGTAAGTTTTGTAACGATTTTATCTTCTTTATTTTCTTTGAAAAAATCTAAAGCTTCGTCAACCGTCATGTGAAGAATATCCGAAATATTTTTTTCGTCAAATTTTACTTCCAGAATTTCGTTTTTAAAACGTGTTCCTTTGCAGACTTCACATTCAAGCTCAATATCTGCCATAAACTGCATCGAAACATTGATCACGCCTTCACCTTTGCATTCGTCGCATCTTCCACCGTCTACATTGAAAGAAAAATGTTTAGGTTTGTAGCCCATCATTTTTGATATTTTCTGCTTAGAAAACAAATCTCTGATGTCGTCATAAGCTTTCAAATACGTTACAGGATTGGATCTTGACGATTTTCCGATCGGATTTTGGTCGATTAATTCGATATTTTTTATCAGCTTTTTAGGAAATTCTACAGAATCATAATCTCCTTTTTTGCCACCCATTCCCAACTGAATCTGAATATCGTTGGTCAAAATTTCCTTCATTAAAGTAGATTTTCCACTTCCGGAAACTCCTGAAATCACAACCAAACTTTCCAAAGGAACATCAACGTCAATATTTTTCAGGTTATTCTGTCTTGCGCCTTTTATGAGGATCCATTCTTTGGCTTTTCTACGTTTTTCGGGAACTTTAATTTCTAATCTTCCCGTCAGATATTTTGAAGTAAGCGTGTCGGCATTTTTCAGTTCTTTATAATCACCTGCAAAAACCAGTTCGCCACCAAGATAACCCGCTTCCGGACCAATATCGATAATGTAATCTGCGGCTTTCATCACATCTTCATCATGTTCTACAACGATAACCGTATTTCCTAAATCCCGGAGATTTTTTAAAACTTCAATTAAATTTTCGGTATCTCTTGAATGCAATCCGATGGAAGGCTCATCCAAAATATAAATCGAACCAACCAAAGAACTTCCCAAACTCGTTGCCAAGTTGATTCTCTGGCTTTCACCACCCGAAAGCGTGTTTGAAGTTCTGTTTAATGTCAAATATCCTAAACCTACTTTTAGTAAAAATTCAATACGTGTTGTGATTTCGTATAAAAGTCTTTTTGCGATTTCTTTATCGTGTTCTGAAAGCTTTAAGCTATTAATTAAAGGTAAAAGCTCATCCAAAGGAAGCTCGATCATCGACTGAATATTGTGCCCGTCAATTTTTATCCAAGTTGTTTCTTCACGCAAGCGCAAACCTTCGCAGGTCGGGCAAAGCGTTTTACCACGATAACGCGAAAGCATTACACGATACTGGATTTTATATAAATTTTCTTCAAGCATTTTGAAGAAATTATTCAAAGAAGGGAAGCTGCTTTTGCCGTCGCCTTTCCAAAGATAATTTTTCTGCTCTTTGGTGAGTTGATGATAAGGCTTATGAATAGGGAATTCTTTCGCTTTTTTGATAAAATCTTTTTTCCATTCGCTCATGCTTTCCCCTTTCCAGGAAGCAACGGCGTCTTCAAAAACTGATAAAGCCTTGTTTGGAATCACCAAATCTTCGTCAATACCGATCACTTTTCCGTAGCCTTCACAAGTTGGGCAAGCTCCGTAAGGATTATTAAAGCTGAAAAAATGAACATTCGGCTCCAAAAATTCTATTCCGTCGAGCTCAAATTTATTTGAAAATTCTTTTATTTTTCCGGTTTCTGTATTTTTTAAGGCGCAATATCCGTGGCCTTCATAAAAAGCCATTTGAATAGAATCTGCTAATCTTTGAAGGAAACTTTCATCTTCTTCGTAAGAAAAACGGTCGATCACCAAATTGATAATCATTCCTTTTTCGGGAGTGAATCCAAAACTTTCAAGATCTTCAATTCCTGCAACATTTCCGTTTATTTCAAGTCTTGTAAAACCGGCAAGCTTCAGAATATTTAAATTTTCACCAAAATTATCAATATCATATTCCAAAGGAGCGGTCAAGAAAAATGAAGTATCTTTTTTAGCAGATTTAATATAATCAATCACATCAGAAACAGAATCCTTCTTTACTTCATCGCCCGAAACCGAAGAATATGTCCTTCCGATTCTTGCAAACAACAGCTTCATGTAATCATAAATTTCTGTTGAAGTTCCTACCGTAGAACGTGGATTTGATGAAATTACTTTTTGCTGAATCGCAATAGAAGGCGCCAAACCTTTGATATCGTCAACCTTGGGCTTTTCAAGCTTACCCAAAAACTGACGCGCATACGAACTTAAACTTTCAACATATCGTCTTTGTCCTTCTGCATAAATTGTATCGAAAGCCAAAGAAGATTTTCCGCTTCCGGAAACTCCTGTAATGACGATCAATTTATTTTTCGGGATTAATACATCAATGTTTTTCAGGTTGTTAAGGTGCGCATTTTTAACGTAAACCTGTTTTTTTATATCTATTTCTGTAATTGGATTCATAGTAAAATTAAGACCTACAAAAATACGAATTTCTTACCAAATTAATGATCTAAAAGAACTTTTTCCAAATACAGATTAAGAAAAATAATATTTATACTTTAAAATAAAATCTAATTTCTCATTATGAGTATTTTATTACAGTTATAAGATTAAAAAGATAAAAGTTTACACTTTATTTCCTGAAAATTCATAGATTTATGCGTTTATTTTTCATGATATGTATCATTTTTTATTTATACTTAACTCCTGTAATTTTGAACAGTTTCAAATTATAAACAAGTAACATGATAAAAAAACTGGGAACTGTATTTTTTCTTGGAACGCTTTTTAGCATTCAGGCTCAGGAAAAAACTGCTGATATAGATTCTGTGGAGATTCAGGGTAAATTTATTGCAATACCGTATAAAAACGCCAATCAGAATATTTCTGTGATCACAAAAGCAGATATTTTAAATTCACCTGCAAAAAGTATTGACGAAATTCTTCAGCAAATACCCGGAATGGATATCAGAAGAAGGGGAGCAAATGGCGTACAAAGCGATATAGGTTTTCGTGGAAGCTCTTTTGAGCAGGTTCTTTTACTTATCAACGGTATTAGAATGAATGATTCTCAAACGGGCCACAATTCTTTGAACGTTCCTGTCGATCTGGAAGATGTTGAAAGAATTGAAATTATCAAAGGTCCGGCTGCAAGAAGATTTGGGCAGAACGCTTACGCCGGAGCGATAAACATCGTTACAAAAGCTTATCCCGGAAAAAATGTGAAAATAAGCGGTGAAATAGGTGATTATGAAAGCTATGGTTTAGGTTTGAATGCCAATTTTGGTAATGAAAAGTTTTCTAATTTATTGCAGGTAAATTCAAATTCGTCACAAGGTTATCGTCACAATACAGATTTTGAAATAAGGAATGTTTTTTATCAGAATCAATTGAAAATAAAAGACGGAAACATAAGATTACAGGCCGGTATTTCCGAGAAAAAATTTGGAGCCAACGGTTTTTATTCGTCACCAAAAGCCACCGAACAATACGAAGAATTGCAGGCCTCAATTGTAAGCTTGGCGCATCAGCAAAGCTTTGGTAAATTTAAGCTTAATTCTAATGTGTATTGGAGAAGAGGCCAGGATATGTATTTATTTAACAGAGAAAAGCCTGAAATTTACAGAAATATGCATATTGGAAATAATGTTGGCGGTGAAGTCAACTCAAGCTATACTTCAAATTTGGGAACTACAGGTTTAGGTGTAGAGTTGAGAAAAGAATTTTTGTCAAGTAATAATTTAGGTGACAGAGAAAGATTTGTTTCACAAGTATTTTTTGAACATAATTTTTCTTTAATCAACAATAAACTTTTAATAACTCCGGGAATTTCTTGGGCAAATTATTCAAACGAAGGAAACTTTTTTTATCCGGGTTTAGATGTTGGCTTTAACTTTAATTCGAATCATAAAATCTATGGAAATATCTCAAAAGTACATCGGGTTCCAACTTTTACAGAATTGTATTATAGCAGCAAAACAGAACAAGGAAATGAAAATCTAGTTCCTGAAAATGCAGTTTCGGCAGAAGTAGGTTATCAGTTCCAAAAGAGTAATTTCCTGGCAAAAGCAAGTGCTTTTATAAGAAATTCCAATAATGCAATTGATTGGGTGAAAAACTCTTTAGAAGACCCAATTTGGTATGCACAAAATGTCGGAGAAATTGATACAAAAGGAATAGAAGCAGAAGTGAATCATCAATTATTTTCTTGGTTGAAGTATTCGTTTGGCTATACTTTTTTAGATACAGAATTTACAGAATCCAACCAATATGTTTCAAGATATGTTTTAGATAACCTTAAGCATCAAGTCGTTGCAAAGCTGCAAACTAAGTTTTTAAAATACTTTACCAATGAGCTGGTTTACAGATATAATGACAGAATAAATCTTGGAAGTTATAATCTTTTAGACGAAAAGCTCAGTTTCAGTAAAAATGATTTTTCTGTTTATGCGTTGATTAATAACGTAACGAATACCGATTATACGGAAACTTTTGGAGTTCCAATGCCACAAAGATGGTTTCACATTGGTTTTACCTACAATATTAATATTAAGTAAACTTAATATTACGGAATAATTAAATCTATTACTTTTGCAAAAATTTTGTATGAAACTTATTTTAAGTCTAAGCTTACTTTTCAGCCTGAGTTTTTTTAAAGCTCAAGAACATATTTCCAGCTTCAATGCGCTCACTCTTACCTATAAGTTTCATCCAAAATTTTTCCTTTATGCTGAAGGTCAAATGAGAGGTATTGAAGAATATGCTTATCCTGATTATTACGAAATAAAAGGTGGATTAGGATATAATCTGACAAAAAACCACAAACCTTTTATCGGATTGGGAAGATACGCAACCTATAAAGATCATGCAATCAACAAAGAAGAATTCAGGGTTTGGCTGCAGGATGTCATTGATTTTAAAAAAGGAGTCGTAAAATTTGAAAACCGATTCCGGGCAGAAAAATCTTGGTTTCATGAGCCTCAAACAGGTAAAAATTCTGAAAGGATGCGTTACCGTTACCGTTTAAATATTTCGGTACCTTTGAATGCCAAAAAAATTGAACCCGGTACTTTATTTGCCAATGTATACGATGAAGTATTCTTTGTAAGTCCCATTAAACCTACATTTGCGCGCAATAGAGTATATGGCGGTTTTGGATATCAGATTGATGAAAATTTCGGAATATTAAGCGGTTATCTTTGGCAAAGAGAATTTGATGCAAAAGAAAACAGAAATTTACATTTCGTTTACTTAGCTTTGAATATTAACATTGACGATACCGATCAGCCATCCAAAACGTATCACTTTCCGGGAGCTGATTAATATTTTTCAGATAAATAACGGTAAGCTTTCAGGTATTTGTTGAATCTTGTGATGTCTTTTGACGTAAGTTCGCGGTTGACTCTTCTCAGATCCATATTATCACGAAGATCGTTTAGCTTTACGGCTACAGCCAACGGAGATCTTTCTGTTCTTCTTACAAAATCATCATAATTTTCGTCCGGATCATACTTTGTGAGACAGCTTACTGCGTACAAAATATATTCAGGAAATCCTTCGTTTCTGAGGAATTCAAGACTGAATTCTTGTGGATGATCTTCAACAACATCATGTAAAACTCCTACAATTTTTTCGTCCATTGTTTTGCCATATTCCATTACACGCATGACGTGAGCAATGTATGGAGCGTGATATTTGTCTTTTTGACCTTTGTGCGCTTTGTCTGCAATTTTTATGGCTTTATGTAAAAGTTCTTCCTTTGTCATTTTAAAAAATAGAAATACAAAAATAAAAAAATGCCTTAAAAGTATAAGACATTTTTTTAAATTTATTTATTGTTCTTTTTAATGTTAATCCTCTTCTACAGACGCTGTTTTTGCATTGTTTTTCACAGAATCAATACCTTTTTCCATACTGCTTTTGGAAGAATACATCTGGCTACTTCCTATAAATTGTCCGTTTGCTGCCTTTAAGTTAAAATATGACTTGTCGTTCGCCGATATTTTTCTTTCAAACTTTGAGTCGTCCTGAGAATTTGTTTTTACGGAATCAATACCGTTTTCACAGCCTGATTTTGAAGAATAACCCTGACTTGTCAGAATAATTTCTCCATTTCCTGCTTTTAAATTGAATTGATAATCTCCGTCTGTTCTTTTCGAAATGATAAATTTTGCCATTTGTTTAATTATTTTTTTAAGTTTTTATTTGTGTCAAATATTTTTTTTCTTGATTTTTCTTTTAAATTTTCGAAATCTAAAGCATTCAATATTTTGTAATTTGAAGGATCTATTTCATTAACCTTTAAAGCAGCATAAAGATCAGGGTTTTTTGGCTTTGTAACCAACATTTTATAAACTCCATTTTTATCTGAAGGTTTAGAATTATCTTTTAAGTTCAATAAATTATTGTGCTTTAATATTTTATTTGGGGGAATAACGAGCAACTTTCTTTTATCCGTTTCTTGAGCAAACAACAGCGTAGAATTACCGATAAGCAACAAAAGTAACATTTTCATAAGCGAATTTTCAATAAAAGTAAAGAAAAAATACGAGAAACAAAAAAAAACGCCTCAGAAAATGAGACGTTTTTTGAATTCATTAAATTTATTATAAAGACTAATAATGTCCTTTTTCAATATAATGAGCCGCTACTTTTTCAGTTAACGCCACTACATTCGGGTTGTTCGTGTACTTCGTAAATCTTCTCAATCCGGAAAGCATCATTCTCTGTTCGTCACCTTCTGCGAAAGAAACGATTCCTTCTTTTGCCGCAGAAATGATTTTTTCAACCGCTTTATAAAGGTTCAACTGAGCCATTGCAGATTCTACAGAATCAGTAGAGAAATGTTTTTCAGCTCTTAAAATTGCAGATTCTGCCATATAAATTTGGTTAAGAATTTCAGAAGCATTCAATAATAAATGTTGCTGTTTCTCAATATCCATCATATATTTTTGAAGAGCAGCTCCTGAAACCATTAAGAAAACCTTCTTAAGATTAGCAATAATCGCTTTTTCTTCGCTCATAAATGCAGAATAATCAGGAACTTCAAACGACGGAATTCCCATCAATTCTTTGCTGATCGTCATTGCAGGAGACAATAAATCTAATTCGCCCTTCATTGCTTTCTTGATCAACATTCCAACTGCCAAAAGACGGTTAATTTCGTTGGTTCCTTCATAGATTCTTCCGATTCTTGCATCTCTCCAAGCAGATTCCATCGGGGTATCTTCTGAGAATCCCATTCCGCCGTAGATTTGAATTCCTTCATCAGCCGTAACCTGCGTAAGATCAGATACAAAAACTTTAAGAATAGAAGCTTCAACGGCAAATTCTTCAACCCCTTTTAGTTCGGCTTGTTGATGATCCATCCCGCCAGCAACCAATTCTTCGATTTTATCTTCTACATTTTTTGCTAAACGGTAAGAACCCGCTTCACTCACAAAAACACCAGTTGACATTTCTGCGATTTTCTTTCTGATAGCTCCGAAAGTTGAGATAGAAACTCCGAACTGTTTTCTTTCATTTGAATATTGAATCGAATGGTTTAGAATTCTTCTTTGTCCGTCAAGATTGGCAGCAGCTAATTTAATTCTACCAACATTCAAAGCATTCAAAGCGATTTTGAAACCATTATTTCTCTCACCCAACATATTCTCAACAGGAATTTTCATGTCATTGAAGAAAACCTGACGCGTAGATGATGAACGAATACCTAATTTGTGCTCTTCTTCACCAAAAGATAAGCTGTTTGGATCTTCTAATTCTGAACGGTTAATTACAAAACCTGTGATATTTTTATCATCATCAATTTTCGCAAAAAGCGTGAAAGTATCCGCAAAACCTGCGTTTGAAATCCACATTTTTTGTCCGTTGATGATGTAATGTTTTCCGTCTTCAGATAATTTTGCTCTTGTTTTCCCTGAGTTTGCATCCGAACCAGCATCCGGTTCAGTCAAACAATATGCGCCGAATTTTGTACCAGTTGCTAAATCCGGAAGATATTTCTTTTTCAATTCTTCACTTCCGTAAAGTAGAGTTGGTAATGTTCCAATTCCTGTATGTGCTCCATAAGCTGTTGCTAACGATCCATTTCCTCCCGAAACATAATCGCAAGCCAACATTGTGCTGACGAATCCCATTCCAAGGCCGCCGTATTCTTCAGGAACGGTAATTCCCAAAAGTCCCATTTCGCCTAATTTGCGCATTGTTTCTTCGGTCAAAGCATAATCTTTTTTCTCGAAACGGTCGTGCTTCGGTACAACTTCTCTGTCTATAAATTCTTTCGCAGAATCACGAAGCATTTTTTGCTCTTCTGAAAGTTCTTCCAAAGAGAAGATTTCGTTTGCAGGGATTTCTTTTATAAGGAATTCGCCGCCTTTTACTATATTGCTCATTATGTTTATTTTAAATTTTAGATTATAAATTTTAAATTATTGATTCCCAGTTATAAATTTTCAGATGAAGTTTTAATGATCTTAGTCAAAATATTAATTATGCTTTCAATTTCCTTCAAATATGGATCAATCTCGATTTGAACTAAATTTGAAGATTGATAAAGTTTCAACCAATATTTAGTTTCTCTAGCTTCCTTATTTGCAATTGAAAGTTTTGAAAATAAAATCTTTTTTTGATTGAGCTACAATTGCATCGAAGTTCCGCAACGAAGAATTTGTTTGGATAAAATAAATTCACTTTGAGCTTTACATTGAATATAAAATTTAATAATTCTTAATGAAGACTCGAATGTCTTTATCTGAATCAAATTATCTTCTTTGAAACTCATTTCATCTAAAATTTATAATTAAATTAAAGAAGTTCAAAAATACTCGCTGCTCCTTGTCCCGTTCCTACACACATTGTAACCATTCCATATTTGTTTCCGCGTTTTCTCATTTCGTCAAGAAGCTGAACGGTTAATTTTGTTCCCGTACATCCAAGTGGGTGACCGAGAGCGATTGCACCTCCGTTTACGTTTAAAATATCAGGATTTAGGTTTAATTCTTTTTTAATGGCAACAGATTGAGAGGCAAATGCTTCGTTTAACTCGATTAATTCAATATCTTTTAATTCTAAACCTGCTTGTTTCAACGCTTTTGGAATTGCATAAATTGGTCCCATTCCCATGATTCTTGGCTCCAGTCCGGCTGCGGCATACGCAACTAATCTTGCTTCCGGTTCAAGACCTAATTCTTTGACCATTTCTTCACTCATCACCATTACGAAAGCTGCTCCGTCACTCATCTGAGAAGAGTTTCCTGCAGTTACGCTTCCTCCGTTGGCGAAAACAGGTCTTAATTTAGCTAAACCTTGTAAAGAAGTATCCGCTCTCGGACCTTCATCCACTGAAAAATCAAACTTTTTAGTCTGCATTTTCTGGTTTTCATCCAAAAAATTATACTCAACAGGAATTGAAACAATCTGATTAGCAAATTTACCTTCCTGATTGGCTTTTAAAGCTTTCATATGAGATTCAAAAGCGAAATGATCCTGTTCCTCTCTTGTGATATTATACTGTTTTGCAACTTCTTCAGCCGTATAACCCATTCCCCAATAATAGTCAGGATTTGTTTTGGCGATTTCCGTTTCCGGAACCGGTTTGTAACCACCCATCGGAATGTAAGACATTGATTCTGTACCACCTGCAATGATACAATCTGCCATTCCTGCCTGAATTTTTGCAGAAGCAATCGCAATCGCCTCACTTCCTGATGCGCAATATCTGTTTACGGTAACTCCGGGAACTTTGTCTGTATTTAATCCCATTAAAGAGATTAAACGGGCAACGTTTAAACCTTGTTCGGCTTCTGGCATTGCGTTTCCTACGATAAGGTCATCGATTCTGTTTTTGTCTAATTGCGGAAGTTCAGCCATTAATTTTTCAATAACTGTAGCTGCCATTACGTCAGGACGAGTAAAACGAAGGGAGCCTTTTGGCGCTTTCCCTACCGCTGTTCTAAATCCTTTTACTATGTATGCTTGTTTTGACATTTGTTTTAATTATTTGATTTAAACATACACTTTGTCATGCTGGAAGCATCTCTACGAAGTTTAGATTCCTACGGAATGACAAAGTTTGTGTTAATTTGGAGTTATTAATTTCTTAATGGTTTTCCGTTTTGCAACATATATTGAATTCTCTCCAATGTCTTTCTTTCACCACAAAGCTGTAAGAATGTTTCTCTTTCAAGATTCAATAAATATTGTTCAGTTACGATTGTTGGTTCAGAAAGATTTCCACCGACCATTACGTTGGCTAATTTATCTGCAATTTTCTTGTCGTGTGCAGAGATGAAATTTCCTGTTAACATTTGGTCAGTTCCAACGTAGAACATTCCCAAAGCATCTTTACCCAAAACTTTTACTTTTTGTTCGATTGGTTGAGTATAACCATGTTCGGCTAAACTTATTGCCAACATTTTTGCTGTTTTTATCTGTGTTCTTTTATCAACCGCTACAATATCTTTTCCTTTTTCAAGAATTCCCATATCGTAGGCTTCATAAGCGGAAGTTGCTACTTTACCCATTGCTATATTCATGAAAGCTTCACGAAGTCTGTTATTTTTAACATCATCATTGTGGAATTCTCTTGAAGTTCTTAAGGTCAGTTCTTTAGTTCCGCCACCGCCAGGAATTACACCAACTCCGGTTTCAACCAATCCGATGTAAGTTTCTGCTGCTGCAACCACTCTGTCGGCATGCATTGTCATTTCGCAACCGCCGCCAAGCGTCATTCCGTGAGGAGCAACAACGACAGGAATTGAGGAATAACGAACTCTCATCATCGATTTTTGGAAATAAGCAATCGCCATATTCAAATCATCCCAATCCTGTTCGATCGCCATCATTAGAATCATTGCTAAATTGGCTCCGACAGAGAAATTCGTGCCTTGATTTCCGATTACTAAACCGTCATATTCTTTTTCGGCTAAATCAATCGCTCTGTTTAATCCATCTAAAACTTCACCTCCAAGAGAATTCATTTTAGAACGGATTTCGAAGTTGATAATTCCGTCACCCAAATCTTCAATTGAAGCTCCCGAATTACTCCAAAGCGTTTTGTTTTTTCTGATATTATCTAAGATAATAAAAGCATCTTGTCCGGGAATTTTGTTGTATTCACCTGAGTTTTTATCAACGTAAATGCTTTGTCCTTCATCATTAACTTTATAGAAAGTTTCTACATTTTTTACCCAGTCTGAAACTTCATAGCCAGCTTCTTTAGCCAATTCAACACCTTTTTCAACGCCAACGGCATCCCAAATCTCAAACGGACCGTTTTCCCAACCGAAACCAGCTCTCATCGCATCATCGATTTTGTAAACTTCGTCGGAAATTTCAGGAACTTTATGCGAAACATAAGCGAACAATGAACCTAAAGATTTTCTGTATAATTCGCCCGCTTTATCCTTTCCACCAATTAAAACTTTAAATCTGTCAATCGGTTTATCAATGTTTTTAGTTAATTCTAAAGTAGGAAAAGAAGATTTTCCTTGAAGTTCATATTCTAAAGTATCAAGATTTAATCCATGAATTTCAGATTTTCCTTCAGCATTTTTGATTTTTTTGTAGAAACCCTGTTCAGTTTTAGAGCCCAACCATTTATTTCCTACCATTTTCTGAATATAGTCGGGTAAGGAGAAAACGTTATAGAAATCATTTTTCTCTACGCCACTTTCCCGAACTCCGTTCGCCACCATTACCAAAGTATCCAATCCGACAACATCAGCAGTTCTAAACGTTGCAGATTTCGGTCGCCCAATTATCGGGCCGGTCAATTTATCTACATCGGAAACATTTAAGCCTAATTTTTGAACATTATGCAGTAAATCCATCATTGAGAAAACTCCAATTCTGTTGGCAATAAACGCGGGAGTATCTTTTGCTAAAACAGTTGTTTTGCCCAAGAATTTTGCTCCGTACGCCATATAAAAATCGATAATCTCTGGAAGCGTATCGTTGGTCGGAATAATTTCTAAAAGCGGAAGATATCTCACGGGATTGAAGAAGTGCGTTCCTGCAAAATATTTTTTAAAATCTTCGCTTCTGCCTTCTACCAGCATGTTTATTGGAATTCCGGAAGTATTTGAAGAAACTAAAGTTCCGGGCTTTCTGAACTGTTCGATTTTTTCGTAAACTGATTTTTTAATGTCCAGTTTTTCAATTACAACCTCAATAATCCAGTCGGTGTCTTTAATTTTCTGTAAATCATCATCAAAGTTTCCAACCTTTATCCTATCTGCAAATTTCGGAGAATAGAGTAGAGCAGGACTGGCTTTTTTGAGTTTTTCAAAGTTTTCGGAAGCGATCCTATTTCTTACCGCTTTATCATCTTTGGTCAAACCTTTTTTCTGTTCTGCCTCAGTCAGTTCAAAAGGTACGATATCCAAAAGCGAAACTTCTACGCCAATATTGGCAAAGTGCGCCGCAATACCGCTTCCCATAATTCCTGAACCAAGAACCGTAACGTGTTTGATTCTTCTTTTCATTAGATTATATTTATTTTATTATTGGTCAAATGTTACCTTTACGGCTTCATTTTGTTTATTTTTTATTGTTAATATCTGTTGCAATTTTCATGATTTCTGTCATCACTTCTTTAAAAGTTTCAAGCTTTTCGGGAGCGATTTTTTCCATCACTTTTTTATTGAAATTGACTACAACTTCTTTAGATAAATTCCTGGAATTCAAACCTTTATCAGTAAGCTTAATAATTACTTCTCTTTTATCCGAAGTTGTTTTTTCTTTATAAATATATCCGTTGTCTTCCAAAAGTTTAATAATTCTTGTTAAAGACGTCGGCTCAATTGCCATTTTCGGACCCAGATTGGTACTTCGTGTTCCTTCTTTGGGATCAATTTTTAGTAATGTTAAGGCCTGAACCGCTGTAGAATCGTGTTCCTGAGCCAATTCGGTATACATTTTTGAAACAGCCAACCAAGTCTGTTTTAAAATGAGATCGACATTTTCAGTTTTCTCTTTATTATCCATCATATTTTTTTGCTAATCGGTTTTATCAAATGTAGCAAATATTATGCATGCATAGTATTATTTTTAGTTAAATTTTATTAACATATTGATTTTTAGAACATTAAATTATATGATTAGCATAATACTATGCATGCATAGTATCTGAAATACTTAAAGAAAATAAACAATTAATGAATGTTTTTAATAAAATTTACAATTTCTTCGAAAGATTCGCATTGATGATTTTCAGAATTGTAAGAAACTATCCAAAAACTGTCGTGATATTTAAAATCGAGAAAAGAAAGATCTTTTTGGAAGTTTTTTTGAAGCAAAGAATACAACATTTCTTTATGAAATGTTGGAGCTGTGATTTTAGGAGCAATAAAGTTTTCGTTCACCTGAAATAAAGAGACATTCGTTAGCTCTTCATGCTGAAGCAAAATATCTTCTACCAACCCGGAATACAAATGATTATTTTTTACATACCAAATTTTATCTGCAAATTCTTTTGCTAAACGCCAGTCGTGAGAAGAAAAAAGAATCAGTTTATTTTGCTCTTTTGCCAGTTTTCGAAGGGTTTTAAGAATGATTATTTTATTTTTTTCGTCAAGATGTGTCGTCGGTTCATCAAGAATAATAATTGAAGAATTCTGTGTCAAAGCTCTTCCAATAAAAGCTTTTTGAAGATTTCCGTCTGAAAGATTTTGAAGTAAAGTGTTTTTGTATTGACTTAAATTTAATTCTTCAATAATATGCGAAACTTCTTGTCTGTCTTCCTTTTTAAGCTCAAAATAAAAAGGATAATAAATGTATTTTCCTAAAGAAATAAGATCTTCAACCGTATAATTTTGTGGAATGACAGATTTTGAAAAAACAACCGCAATATTTTCTGCAATTTCCTTAGCGGAAAGGTTTTTTATGTTTTTATTTTTAATGATGATTTCACCGTTTAATAAGGAAATCTGATGAAGAATTGATTTAATTAATGTGGTTTTTCCTACGCCATTATTGCCAATTAACAAGCATACTTCGCCTAAATTCAAGTTTGCATTCGCATTTGAAATTAAGGTTTTGTTGTAGCCGATATTTGCTTGTTTTATTTGTAGATACATTTCTCTTGTTGGTTCATCGCAAAGGCGCAAGTTTGTTTACAAAAATAATGTTTTAAGGCGCAAGGAATTTGACTTTGTCAAATTTTTATAACGTTTAATTACAAAAAATTCACAATTCTTGTTACTCCGTTTTTGAAAACATCCGATTGAAAGTTTAATAATAATCCCAATTTACAATTTGTCATTTTTAAATAAGTCAAAAGTTGAGCTTTATGGGTCGAATTAATATATTCAACTGTTTTTATTTCTAAAATTAATTTATTTTCAACAATCATATCCAACCTGAAAGCATTTTCGATTCTTAATTCTTCATAAACAATTGGAAGTAACCGTTGTTTTTCAACAGATAATCCGGCTTTCGTCAATTCATAAAACAGACATTCTTCATATACATGCTCAAACAATCCGGCTCCTAATTTTTTATGAATTTTTAATCCTGTCTCAAAGACAATTTTTGATAATTCGTTTTCTGTCATTTGTGTTGTGTTTTATATTACCTCTTATTGGTCATTCGCAAAGGCACAAACGTTTTTAATCTTCATGTTGTTTAAGGTGCAAAATTAAAGATTTCAACAAGTGTAGAATTGCATTAACTCTTTAATAATTTTGCGGTCCTAAATTTTATCAAAGATAAAATCCTTGCGCCTTAAAACAAACTAATCAAATAAACTTTGCGTCTTTGCGATAACCAACATTCTAAACTTTATTCTGCTTCAAAAGCATCATCAAAATCACAGGAATTCCAAAAATAGAACTTATCACATTCAAAGGAATCTGTGTTTTTTCTGCAACAATTGAAAATAACAACATCATCAGCATTCCCAAAAACATATTCAAAATCCATTGCTGCCAAAGTTTTGCAGGATTATAAATCAATCTGCAAAAATGCGGAACAATAATTCCTATAAATAAAATAGGCCCTAAAAACGCCGTAATAGAAGCAGAAAGTAGGGAAGAAGCAACAATGATCAGTAATTTTAACTGATTCAAATTTACACCCAGACTTTGTGCATAAGATGTTCCGAGTGAATTTCCGATTAAAGGTTTTATTGTTTTAAAACAAATAAATAATCCTATCAAAACTAAAATCGACAACACAATAATCTGATTTCTCGAAACCATATTATTAGCCCCAAAAGACCATAAAATATAGTTTTTTAAGCTTTGATTTTCTGCATAAAACTGAAGCAAAGAAACAATAGCTCCGGCAAATGCAGAAACTAAAAACCCGAAAATTATCAAATAAGATTTATCCTGAAATTTATTTGACATTGATAATAAAACCAACATCAGAAGTAAACTTCCAATGATTGCCGATAAACTTAGAAAACTGTTTTGCAAAAATTCGGGAAGAAGAATATCGTGCGAAAAGAAAATGTAAAAAGCAACCGATAAACTCGCTACAGAAGTGATTCCTAAAATATCCGGACCGGCTAAAGGATTCTGGAAATATTCCTGCATCAGAAAACCGGAAGAAGGAATTGAAACTCCAGCCAAAAACATTACCAATACGCGGTTAATCCTTATTTCAGCAATTTGTCCGTTTTCAGAATCCTGAAAAAAATCTTGTAGATTTAAGCTTAAAAATCCTGTGTTCAGATTAATAAATGATGCAAAAGCAATTGCAATCATTAATGCTAAACAAAGGATTTTAAATTGAGCTGACATTCAGAAAAATCTGTGAAATTTATTTTAAGAAAGAATCTATTTTGGAATTCAATAATTCAGAAGTCATCATTCCTAAATATTCATCCGTTTTTTCGCCTTTTCTCATATAAGTAAAGGGAATTGCTCCGCCGTCCCATTTATCAAAATTATTTTGAAAAAAGTTGCCGTCCAGCTGGCTTCCATCCAACAAAATGGTATTATTTCGGATCCCGTGTTGATCTACAAATTGTGGAACTTCAGAATCCCATACTTCTTTACTATCAAGGCTTATAAAAGTGATTTTTACAGGCTGACCTTTCAGCTCTTCAATTTTTTCTTTAAAATGAGGAATTTCTCTTACGCAAGGCCCACACCAGGTTGCGAAGAAATTGGTTACATATAAAGTATCATTTTTGGTTTGTAAATAATCTGAAGTCTGAGCTGGTGAAAGTGACTGAAGTTTTGCAACAGAAGAAACCGGTTCAGGAGCAACCGCATCAGAAATTGAGTCGGCAGAAACAGTGTTATCTTCTGTTTTTTCGGCTTCTTTTTTGCAACTGAAAAGTACGGTAATTAAAAACGTCGATAAAATTATCTTTTTCATATTTATTTTTTTATTTTTGAATCTGAAGTATGGAACAACAAATCTATAAAGGGAAACTGACACAGTTTCATCGGCTAAAAATAGCTAAAAAGGAAGACCTGACCAAAAATACTTTTTCGTTGGAGCTGGAAATACCTGAAAACCTGAAAGAGAAATTTAAATTTGAAGCGGGCCAATTTGTAAGTGTGAAATTTGAAGCTCATGGCGAAGAAGTTATCAATGATTATTCAATGACTTCGGCTCCGTACGAGGAAAAAATAAGTTTGGGAATAAAAGTAAGTTCGCCTGACGGAGCAACTTCCCAACTATTTAAAAATTATAATATTGGTGACGAATTATTAGTGAGCGAACCCAACGGAAGGTTTACTTTAGTTTCAAAGCCAAGTGAGTTCCGTACAATTGTGGGTTTTGCAGCCGGAATTGGTATTACGCCTATTTTAAGTCATTTCAAAAATATTCTTCACACCGAACCGCGAACAAGATTGTTTTTATTTGTTGGTAATAAAAGTTCGAAAGATCTTATTTACAGAGAATTGCTTGATAATCTTGCCAGAACTTATTCAGAAAGGTTTCAGGTTTTCTATTTTTATTCTCAAGAAAAAACCGCAAATAGTTTTTTTTATGGAAGGCTCAACGAGAAGAAATTAAATTTAATTATCAATCAAATCCTTCATTTGGATGATACAGACGAAGAATCTACAATTTGGGATGCCGTTGACGAAGTCCTTATTTGCGGAAAAGGAGAAATGATAAAAGCATTGGCAAACGCTTGTTATCATCACGGTATTCCGAAAAAAAATATTCATTTTGAACTTTTTGAGGAGTTTAATGATGATATTTATCCTATTGAAAAAGAATTTCCTTTAATAGAAAATGTTGAAGTGGAATTTAAAACTTTAGGAGAAAAATATCAAGCCGAGCTTCCGAATAATAAAGAGAAAATTCTGCAACAATTATTAGAACAAAAATTTCCTGCACCTTATTCGTGCAAATCCGGAATCTGTGGTGTTTGCGAATGTATTCTGGAAGAAGGCGAAGTGGAGCTTCTGGAAAATGAATATCTTACCGAAAAAGAAGAATCTGAAGGGAAAATCCTGGCTTGCATGTCGATCGCCAAAACTAAGAAAATAAAGCTTAACTTTGATTTTAATTGAGAATCATCAGAAACATATTCAAGCTTATTTTTTCATCAATAGAACTTGTTTTTCTTTTGATCTGTCTTTCCAATATTTGGGTTTTCGGGCTTACAAACGGTCGAACGTATAACAAGATTTCAAAAATTCCGCCACGTGAAGTTGCTTTGGTTCTCGGTACATCACCAAGAATGCGATCAGGAACTTCAAATCCTTATTTTACCAAAAGAATGGATGCCGCGGCATTGCTTTATCATCACGGAAAAATCAAAAAAATCATCGTAAGCGGCGAAAAAAGCAAAGGTTATAATGAGCCTGCCGCCATGAAAAATTATCTTATCTATCAGGAAGGCGTACCGGAAGATATTATTATTGAAGATCCTAAAGGTTTTAATACCTACAAAAGTATTCTGCGCTGCAAAGATGTCTATAAAAAAGAAAATGTAATCATCGTATCACAAGGTTTTCATAATCTTCGGGCCTTATTTTTTGCTAGAAATAATAATATGAATGCTTTAGGTTTTGATGCGCAGGATGTGACAAAAGCAGAAAGTTTCTACAGAAATCAATCCCGTGAGATTCTCGCAAGAGTAATTGCTGTAGTTTATTTTATTTTGGGTATTTCTCCTGATTAGAAAGGATATCCAAAGGCAATATTTAAAGTCGGTTTTAGTGGTTTTATATCATGAAATCTCCATCTTTCGCCATCCGGTTTATTTGGATCATAAATTTTATATGCAAGATCTAATCTCAAAGTGATGTATGCCACATTTACTCTTAAACCAAACCCGCTTCCGATCCCCATTTCTCTGATAAACTTATTGAATTTGAATTGATCATTAAAACCATTATCTTCAGTATTCCATATGTTTCCGATATCGGTAAAAATCGCCCCTTCATACATATCATTAAACGGAATCCTATATTCAATATTGGTCGTAAGCTTTATGTTTCCCATGAGATAAGTACGCACTCTTTCGTCAATTTGCGAGCCTCCGGGACCTAAACCGCCAAATGCAACCCAAGCACGAATATCATTAGAACCACCATTAAAATAAGACCTTACAAATGGCATTGAGGATGAATTTCCGTACGGAATCCCCAAACCAATAAACTGGCGTAAAGCTAAAGTCTGATTGTTGATTTTAAAATATTTTCTGACGTCAAAATCTAATTTTACAAATTGTGCATAAGGAATTCCGAAAATTGTTCTTTCAGGACTTCTAAGGATTCCGCCGCCATCATCTCTTTTCTGGTTGAAAATGCTCGGAATATTACCTGCCAGTTCTATTTTTCCGTTGAAATAAAAAGCGTTAGGATAATCTTTTTTCCCGATTTCATTATAAATAAAATTATAAATCATCGATGAAATGATCACATCCTGCGTTTGTCTGTCTTTATTCACAAGCGTTCCCCGGAAGGAAACAATTCTATCGGCTCTATCTTGGTCAAGAGATGCAATATAATTATCATCGTTTACGATTTGCTCAGAGACCTGATCAAGCGTCAATACACCAGAATTAAATTCTTGTTCAGCTTGAGGATTGTAATTAAAATAATCTGCAAAAACCTCTTTTCTGATATTATTATCGTTGACGAAATAATCGTAATAATTGTCTTTATTCTTTGTTAAACTGAATAACGTATTAAACAAAGTAAGCCGATGCGAAACTTTATCATCTACATTAGCAAAATAATTTAAACCTGTATTAAAATTCACTCTTCCCAAGCCTATATTATTCTGTATCGATGTTCCTAAAACAATAGATGAAGTAGGAGTGTATCTTTTAGGAATAAGCTTATAATAGTTGAAAGGCAATAAAAGGCGCGGAAAGCTCAATGCTGCCTGCGCAGATATTTCATATGCCAAAATTCTTTTATCTAAATTTTTCGGGTTTCTGATGGACCCGAATGTTCCTGAAAGGCTTGTAGAAAGGTTTTCCGCACCTCTGAAAACATTCCGCGTCGTTAAATCCACAGAAGGCGAAATTCCTAAATTTAATAATTGCGAATAATTGATATCCGTACCTACTTTTACTTCATATTTTGGAAGAGGCTTAAGAAGGTATAAAACATCAATGATGCTGTCGTTTGGCTTCACAGAACCCCCTTGTCGTAAAGAATCTTTAGCTTTCAGAATACTGAAGTTATTCATTGCCAGGAGATTCCTTTTTGTAAGATCCAGTTTTTTCTGATCATAAACAGATTTGTTGTCTACAATGATTGCACGCCATAAAGAAGAAGATTTGTAATTTTCATTCATCTTATGAAATCTTATTCTTCTGAGGCTGTCTTTCACTGTATTTTTCGGGAAATCGGAAGCGTTTTCAACGATGGCAACATCAATATTTCCAATTGTCGATTTTTTATAAGGCGTATCTAAAGAATCCTTATGTATTTCTAAAATCAGCGGTACGTTTTTCCGATCTTTTAGAGAGTCGGCAATGAAATAAATTTCATCATTAGCATTGTTGAATTTATAATAACCGTTTTCCCGCATTAAATCATTAATTCTTGACAGCTCTTTTTCAAGAACAGTCTGGTCCAGAATTGTTTTAGACCTTATGAGGCTTTCGTTAATAGTTTGCTGATACAGGCTTTTAATTCCCTGATCCGGAATATTGTAATAATAATCTTTTATAAATGTCGGAGAATTATGCGTAATGAAATATGTAACAGCAGCTTTTTTAGCAGTAGAATCGAGATCATGTTTAAACTTCACTTCAGAATCCCAATATCCGCGATAGGTTAATCTTTTTTCGATGGATTGAGCTCCTTTTTCGGTTCTGGTTTGATCTAAAATTACCGGCGCAGTTCCCCAATTATGCATCAACCTGTCGATAAACAGACTTTTGCCGACACTGCTTTGCATATCATATTTTATAAAAAGGGAGTCTCTCAGCTTCTGATCTCTCATTTCGCTGGGATACGTCATATATTCATTGAGAACTGTGTCATATTTTGGGTTGGCGGCATTGTAAAACCATAATCCCAAAGGCATAAAAAGAAACTGTTTTTTATTGGGCTTTTGCTGAACATAATCTTTCAGCTCATCATCAAACGGCTGCTTCTTATCTTCAAACTCAAAGTTGTTTTTTGTGAGCAAAAATTCTCCTTCGGGTACTTTTTTTGTGGTGCTACAAGCATAAAGTACACCAACTACTGTTGCAAATGATATAATTTTATAATATTTTTGAGGAGAATTCTTAAAATGCTTACAGCTCATACAATAAAAGTTTTACAGTCTTTAGATAAAAAGAAGTTCAGGCAAAAATACAATTTGTTTTTGGTTGAAGGGAATAAAATCATTTCCGAACTTCCCAATTCTAACTTTAAAATTAAAGAAATATTTTCTACAAATCCTCAAAATTTAAATTTTAGGGATACAATTATACATCAAATCACTGAAAATGAATTAAAAAAAATAAGTTTTCTGCAAAATCCTAAAGATTCTGTGGCTGTTTGTTTTTTAAATGAAGAATCGAAATCTGAAGATCAAAATATTCAATTGGTTTTAGATGGGATTCAGGATCCGGGAAATCTGGGAACAATTATCCGTCTGGCAGACTGGTTTGGAATCGAACAGATCATTTGCAGCGAAGATACCGCCGATTTTTATAATCCGAAAGTGATACAGGCAAGCATGGGTTCTTTCACAAGGGTAAATATGGTGTATTGTAACCTTTCAGAATACCTTTCTACAACGGAAAATATCAATATTGGAACCGATATGGAAGGAGAAAGCATTTACACTTTTGAAAAGCCTGAAAAACTTAATTTAATTTTAGGAAATGAAGGAAACGGAATACGTCCCGAAACCGAAAAACTCCTTCAGAAAAAAATAACTATTCCCAGATTTGGAAAATCAAAAGCTACTGAAAGCCTAAATGTTTCTATGGCTGCAGGAATAATTCTTGGACAATTGTTTTCAAAATAATTAAGATTTAGGATTTAGAAATTAGTTAAAATAAAAGTTTACTGTTTCCTAAATCCTAATTCATAAAAATTATATAAGTTGTTCCATGCTTGAAAGACTTCTTTTTTTCTGATAACTTTCCAGTTTTTTTCTGACAAATCTTAAAGCCATTGGCGCTACATAAATTAAAGCGGCACCTAAAACTTTCTGTTTCCAGTTTGCGCTTTTCATACTTTTCTTTGCATAATTGGCAATAAATGCGGTTACAGCAAGTCTTATGACATTGTCCAATGCATCGCCTTTGAGTGCGCTGCTGGCCAATCCCATTGCAGCATTTTTACTGATGAACATATCTTTCACTTCGGATGTCAATTGTCTGGCAATCACATCTTTTCTGATTACGGTTTTTTCTTCGCCATCTTCATCTACTTTTTCCTGAAGATATTGATCCGTCAAGCCATTGGTAAAAGCGCTGAGGCTTTCTTTAGTATTCTTAAAAGTCAAAAGTGCTTCCAAATCATCGATCTCACTTTTTAAAAGCTTTTTCTTTGTTTTTAGTTCTTCCAAACTTTGATAGTTTATGCTCATAATTTAGTGATTTAAAAATTGAATTACTTTATTGGCTGTAAGATGAATGATTCGTTTTTTAAAAATAACAATAAGAATCATCACAAGCAAATAAAATGAAGCGACAATTAAAAAGCCATACGAAGTATTGTTCAATGCTTTACCCAGAAGAAAGGCAATTCCGAAATTGAAAAGAATGATAAAAAAAGCAAAAGCAACAAGTAAAACAACCAGATAAGCAATAACGCCTGAAAAAATTGAAGATTTTTCTGTAGCCTGAATTTTCAGTAAATCGATTCTTTTTGATGCATATTCTTTTAAAGTCTCAATCATTGTTTTTTTTTTAAGTTACAAAAAAAGGAACTTTAATGGTCAAAGTTCCTTGTGTCATTTTACGAAAAATAAAATGTTATTTTTTTAGATCATTCAATCCTGCTTCAACATCTTTTACCATGTCAGTTGTTTTAGAGACAATCTGATCTCTATACTTATCGTATCCGTCTTTTACGGTGTGCGCAACATTGCTCGCCGTTTCTTTAAAAGTAGAAGAAATACTATCGTATTGATCTTTTACTTTGTGAGAAACTTCACCATATTTATCTTTTGCCTGATCTTTAAGATCGTTGGCCTTTGTTTTGATTTTTTTTCTGGTTTCTTTACCTTCTTCAGGAGCATAAAGCATTCCTAAAATTACCCCTGCTGCAGCACCTGCAAGAAGTCCTGCCAAAATACCGGCTGTATTATTTCCTTTTCTAGACATTTTCGTTTTTTTTAATAGTTAATAAATACTAGTTTTATATCTTAAATATTACAATTAATATACCAAATACAAATTTATCGGATAAAAATTATCTTTTTTTTATGTGTGTCAGAATGCTTTCTATTGTTTCCTTTTTAGTAAGCATCGTATTATCAATCACAATCGCATCGTCTGCTTTTTTTAGCGGTGCTATTTCTCTTTCGCTGTCGATACGGTCTCTTTCGATTAAATTTTGTTTTACCTGCTGCTCATCTACTTCTATACCAAGGCTTAGAAGTTCATTATATCTTCTTTTTGTTCTTTCATCAATGCTTGCTGTCAAAAAAAACTTAAAGTCTGCATTGGGCAAAACGACCGTTCCTATATCTCTGCCATCCATAATGATGCCGCCTTTCTTGGCCAGATTCCGTTGTGATTGCAAAAGAAAATCTCTTACTTCTTTTTGTTTGGCAATAAAACTTACGTTTTCTGATACTTCGTTAGATCGTATTTCTTTAGAAACATTGATACGATTCAGAAAAAGAACCAGCTCACCATCATCATTTTTAAATTCAAGATCAATTAATGAAAAAGATCCGAAAAGCTGCTGAAGGTCTATTGAGCCGTCTTCATTCAGACAATTTTGTAATGCAAACCAGGTAATGCCGCGATATAAAGCTCCTGTATCCAAATGTACAATTCCCAATTTTTCGGCAATGATTTTTGAAATTGAGCTTTTCCCTGTAGATGAGAATCCGTCTATAGCTATTACTGGTTTTTTCATAATGCAAATTTCAAGATTTTTTCCGAAAGACAAAGAAAGTTTTAATCAAAAATCCGAAATTATTCTCCTCTGTGGCTGCTCAAATCTATCGAAATTCCTATCTGATTGACGTTGGAAGAATTATGGTATCTTACATGTGCATAGTCTATTCGGAATTTTGAGATTTTCAAACCAAATCCTCCAGAAAGTCCTGAAAAATTTCGCTGATCTGCCACCGCCAATTCATTTCCTCGCTTTACATTATAGCCTAATCTAACATTAAAGTTTTTTTCAGGGAAAAGCTCGGCGCCCAAAGAAAAGTGATCGGCAATTTTTCTTCCAACATTCACTTCCTGGCCGTTTACATTATAATCTGATGAGATATCAAATTCCTGCAAATCGTGCGCAGTAATGGTAATAGCCAAAGGAAAATTCTTTAAAATCCTTGTATATCCCAAATCTACCCTGAATGGAAGATTTTCTCTTTCTCCGTTGAAAGATTTGAATTGATATCCGAAATTTCTGAAAACAAGAGAAGCAACTTCCTTAGATTTTTTGTTGTGATAAGTAACTCCCAAGTTTCCTGCTAAAGCTGATGAAGTATACGTATCAATTTTTGAAGTGATAAAATTAATTCCTCCACCGATCGTCCAATCTTCTTCAAACTGATAAGCATAACCGCCACCAACAGCAACATCTGACGCAGAAAATTCGCCCAGTTCAAAACCACTTTCGTCAGTTCTGGGAATGTTTCCGTAGCTCATGTATCTTGCATTTACAGTAACCATGTGGCCGTTGTCGAGATCTTTCGCAAAACCAATAGTTCCGTATTTTGAATCTGCCAGATAAGCCGTTGCATTTACAGAAAGCTGCTTGTCCGAATCTTTATTAAGCAAAGCAGGATTGGCAATTGCAAAAGAAACATCATAATCTCTTATCGTAATTGCATCACCGCCCAAAGCAGCCTGCCTCGCCGAAACCGGAATATTAAGAAATGGATAGACATTTGTTCCAGTTTGTGCAAATGAAACAAATCCCGAAAGAAATAGTGAAAAAATGACAATTTTCTTCAAATCAGTATTTAATTAATGCAAAAATAATCCTTTTTCGTACTTATCAAAATATTTACATCATTATTTACTATTAAATATTTTCTTCTTTCAATATTTTTAATGATTATATTTGCAAAATTAATTTTCGGAGAAATAAAGTTCTCAAAAACTATTATAAATTTAAAGATGAAATATAAAAGAATCCTTCTAAAACTGAGCGGTGAGGCGTTGATGGGAAACAGACAATACGGTATTGACAACGAAAGGCTGACAGAATATGCTGAGGAAATAAAAAAAGTCGTAGACAGAGGCTGCGAAATAGCCATCGTGATTGGAGGAGGAAATATTTTTCGTGGAGTAGCCGGTGCTGCAAAAGGAATGGATAGAGTACAGGGTGACTACATGGGAATGCTTGCAACCGTAATCAACGGTATGGCATTGCAAGGCGCTTTGGAAGATGCCGGAATAAAAACAAGACTGCAATCTGCAATAGAAATGGATAAAATAGCCGAACCTTTCATCAAAAGAAGAGCGGTAAGACATCTTGAAAAAGGTAGAGTCGTAATATTTGGGGCGGGTACAGGAAATCCTTATTTCACTACAGATACCGCAGCAACATTGAGAGCCATAGAAATAGGAGCAGATGTCATTTTGAAGGGAACCCGAGTAGACGGTATCTACGACAGCGACCCTGAAAAGAACGAAAATGCAGTAAAATATAATTCATTATCTTTTGATGAAGTTTTTGAGAAAAATCTTAAAGTAATGGATATGACCGCATTTACATTAAGCCACGAAAACAAGCTGCCGATCATCGTTTTTGATATGAATAAAGACGGTAATTTGCTGAAAATTGTAGAAGGAGAAAATGTTGGTACTTTAGTGGATTTGTAGTTTAAATAGCTAATTTTAGGGCTTGGTTTTTGATTAAAGAAAAATGCCATATTCAAAATTACTTATTACTTATCATTCATCATTTATAAAAAATGTGTAACCTTTCAAATTTTAAATACATAATGGAAGAATTAGATCTTATCGTAGAATCTGTACAACAAGACATGCAGGCCGCCATCAAACATTTGGAACATGCGTTTCAGAAAATCAGAGCGGGGCGTGCGTCTACGACAATGGTTCAGGACGTAATGGTAGAGTATTACGGAGCAACGACACCGATCAATCAGGTTGCCAATGTTTCTGTTTTGGATGCGATGACCATCTCTATTCAGCCGTGGGACAGAACTGCAATTGGTGCGATAGAAAAAGCTATTATCAATTCCAATTTGGGCTTTGCACCATCTAATAACGGAGAAAATATCATTCTGAATGTTCCGCCTTTAACTGAAGAAAGAAGAAGAGACCTTGCAAAACAGGCAAAATCTGAAACCGAACAAACCAAAATCGTTGTAAGAAACGCCAGACAAGACGGATTGAAAGAGCTGAAAAGACTTGAAGGTGTTTCGGAAGACGCTATTAAAGCGGTAGAAGCAGATATTCAGGAGCTTACGGATAAATATGTGAAAATTTGCGACGAGCATCTTAAAACAAAAGAAGCTGAAATTATGAAAGTTTAATTTTCAGTTTTTACAATTATAATAAAGTTGGCTTTGAGTTTTTCAGAGCCAACTTTTTATTTACAGACATTTGATGGTGTCTCTTTTGCCTTTATTTTTTAAAAGCAGCTTAAAAGTTTTCTGTAATTCTTCAACCGAGCAGTTTTGACTTTCTTTGTTTTGAACATTTTCAGGCTTAGGATTATTTGCGGAATTTGATTTTAAAGTGTATTCTTTTTCAAGACATTTTATCGCTTTATTATTGACAATGTAAAAACGCTTTTCTGTAATATCGTCTTTTGTTTCGGGCTTTTCCGGAGATCCGCCATCAAAATTCCAGGAAATTTCATCTTTAAAAATAAAAAAAGGATCGCCGTTTTTAATAAAATAATTTTCAGTTGAAGAAAAGTGGCTGTATTCAGCATAAGAATGTTTTACGATTTTCAATTCTCCTTTTTCGGAATAGAAAACCACGTTTCCTGATCTTTCGCTGTTGCAGTCATAATTGAAGCCAACAGAATCCAATTGTTTTGATTTTAATTTTGCATTCAGACGATCATATTCTTCTTTAATTGTTTCAACTGAAGTTAAATCTTTATCCACCAATAAAGCGTCTTTCACTTCAGAACTCAAGCTGTCCGATACAGCTGTATTTTCACTAATCTTCTTGTCAGTTTCATTTTTACATGAAAAAACAAGAAACAACCCCGAAATCAAAAGTATTTTTTTCATATTAAATTTTTATTGATTACGGTTTTAAAAACAAAAAATGTGCTGCATTTAATTCCTTCGGACAACACAAAAAAGTCCGGAAAAAAAACCGGACTCTAAATTATTGATATCTTTTATGCTCTTTATTTTTACTAAATCTTTTCGTAATCGGCTTTAAAAGTGCTTTATATTTCTCCGAATCGAATAGTTGTGAATCTGTCAGCGCTTTATAAGTCATTAAAACTCCAAAAGGAAACAAAATAATATTCGGAAGCCAAGCCGCCAAATATGGACTCATCTTTCCAGACCAAGCCACATTTTCAAAACCAACATTGATTACATAGAAAATAATGAAAATAACGATGGCTACAATCACCGGAACTCCCATTCCTCCTTTTCTGATAATGGAACCTAAACTCGCACCAATCATAAAGAAAATGATGCATGTAAATGAATAAGATATGATTCTCTGCTGATAAATAACTACTTTGCTAAAGTATTTTATGCTGGGATTGAGTTCATTATTTTTGTTGTCGAGCGTACTTTTAAGGTTATTTAATCTTTCGTGAGCGTTGTAAATGATTTCCAGCTTTTTGTCCGATTTCAAAGTGTCGAGCTTGTATTGAGATTTAACGGGAGCTTTAGCTTTGTTTTTATCCATATAACTGATGACTGGATTGGTCTGCGAAATGACTTCGTTGCTTATTCGATCCGCCATTCTGTCATTTTCTTTCTTTGTTTTATCAATTGTTGTATAGAGTTCTGTAAAGGTCTGAAAACGGTAATCGTCGGTGATTCTTTCCTGTTCAATGGCTCTGTTGATGATTTCACTAATGTCGAAGTGAGAAACCAATGTGTCAAATTTTATTGCCTGATCGGGCTGTTTTTGTCTTACATTTTCAGGTTTTCCGGCGTAGCTGTCTTCAAAAACATATCCGTTATATAAAACCAATTGCAGATAATTTTTATTGGACGGAGTTACAAATTTCCCTTTTTCGGCAACAATCGATTGTTGATTTTCAAAGGTGCTGGCTTTTTTGTGAATGAAAATCCCTTCCAAGTCTCTTCCTTCATCACCCTGAATCTTATCAAACTTCACCATATAACCCGGAATTTGATCAATAAACTGGCCCGGCGTGAAATTCAAGGCAGGTTTTGTTTGCGCAATATTAAAAAGCATATTTTTCGCCTTTTTCTGAAAATCGGGAATAATATTATTTGAAAAGAAATAGAGTAGGATTGCCAACAAAGTAACTACTCCCAAAAGCGGCATCATTACTCTTGTTAAAGAAATTCCGGCAGCTTTCATGGCGGCAAGCTCGTATCGCTCACCAAATTCCCCGAATGACATGATACTCGCTAAAAGTATCGTTAACGGTAAAACCATACTTACAACACTTACTCCAAGGTAAAAAAGGAGCTTCATGATTTGCAGATAGCTCAAACCTTTTCCCATAAACTGGCCCAACTGAATCCAGATAATGTTTACAATAAAAATGAAAAACAATACACTGAATATAAAAAAGAACGGCCCAAAAAAGGTTTTAATAATATATCGGTCTAATATTTTAAACATTCGCCAAAATTAATCAAAAAGCCACAAAGTTTCCTTTGTGACTTTTAAATTTTAAGATTTATTTAGTATTATAATTCTGTTACCAGATAATTTTTGAATTTATTTTTATCAAAAACAAACATTTTCGGATCCAGCTGCTGATTTTCTTTGTATTCTTTGATATCAATCACTGCAATATCTTTGTTGTTTCCATGCTGCTCAAGCTTCAGCATTTGCTTTTTTGCTGAATCTACAAAAATGTAAATATATTTCAACCCGTTTGATTTTACAGGAGTTAACTTTATAAAATCTGCACTTCTTCCGTCAACAGTCTTTTTACCTCCGTAAGCCACATTATAATCGTTTCTGTAGGAAGTAAGATAATTGATAGGAGAGAACATTGTGCTGCTTTCATTAGGCTTTGCAACCGTTACTTCCATATCTTCGGTATTGATATTATAGATTTTGTTACCATCAAAAATCTGCTCGGTTTCCATGATTTTCAATTTGTATTTATCTCCGGCAGCATAATAAATCCCCGGTTCTGTTTTGGTGACAGTTCCGTTGACGCCGCTCCCGAAAGCAAATTTAAAATACGTATTCTTTTTAGACTTGTAATTGGCTGTAACGTCATCCAATATTTTCTTGGCTTTAGCGTCAATTTTCTGAGCCTGTGCAAAACCAATGCTTCCTACAACAAAACTTGCTAATATTACTTTTGAAATTATTTTTTTCATGTTTTTATTTCTAATTTTTACTATTCTTTAGACATTCTGTCATGCTAAAGGTTAAAATTAATACTTATTTGTCTTTTAACTTCGCAGATCTTCCAAAAACTGTTCCAAAGAATGAAGGTCACTTATTAAAACTTCTCTTGCTTTGGCTCCGTTGAAGCCGCCAACAATACCGCTTGCCTCAAGCTGATCCATAATTCTTCCGGCTCTGTTATATCCTAATTTCAACTGTCTCTGAAGCATTGAAGTCGAACCTTGCTGAGTTGAAACAATAATTCTCGCAGCATCTTCAAACAAAGCATCTTTTTCGTTCGGGTCAAAAGCTCCGATGGTACTTGTCGTTTCTTCAGAAACATATTCAGGAAGCATAAATGCCGAAGCATAACCTTTTTGTTCGCCAATGAATTCAGCTAATCTTTCAACTTCCGGAGTATCAACAAATGCGCATTGAAGCCTCAAAATTTCATTTCCGTTAAAATAAAGCATATCACCTTTTCCAATCAGCTGATCCGCGCCCGGAGAATCCAGAATAGTTCTGGAATCGACACTCGAAATCACTCTGAATGCTGCTCTTGCAGGGAAATTCGCTTTAATCATCCCAGTAATTACGTTCACGGAAGGTCTTTGTGTAGCTACAATCAGGTGAATTCCCACCGCTCTTGCCAGCTGCGCCAATCTTGCAATCGGAAGCTCAACTTCTTTTCCGGCGGTCATAATTAAATCTGCAAATTCGTCTACAACCAGAACAATATATGGTAAATAACGGTGTCCGTTTTCAGGATTTAATTTTCTTTCGCTAAATTTTTTGTTGTATTCCTTTAAGTTTTTACAAAATGCATTTTTAAGCAGATCGTATCTTTGATCCATCTCCACACAAAGAGAATTCAGCGTATTGATTACTTTATTCGTATCCGTAATGATTGCATCTTCCGAATCCGGAAGTTTTGCCAAATAATGTCTTTCGATTTTTGAATATAATGAAAGTTCCACTTTTTTAGGATCAACCATTACAAATTTCAGTTCGCTCGGATGTTTTTTGTAAAGCAGTGAAGTAAGGATTGCATTAATTCCGACAGATTTACCTTGTCCTGTTGCTCCCGCCATCAATAAGTGAGGCATTTTTGACAAATCTGCCATGAAAACTTCATTAGAAATCGTCTTTCCAAATACAACCGGAAGATCCATGTCTGTAGTCTGAAATTTTTGTGAAGCAATTACCGAACGCATAGAAACCATCGTCGGATTTTTCCTTGGGACTTCAATTCCGATCGTTCCTTTTCCTGGCATTGGCGCAATAATCCTGATTCCTAAAGCCGAAAGGTTCAAAGCAATATCATCCTGCAATTTTTTGATCGCAGAAACTCTGATTCCCGCTTCAGGTACGATTTCGTATAAAGTTACGGTTGGTCCGATGGTCGCTTTAATTTCTGCAATTCCAACATTGAAATTCTTCAAAAGACCAACAATTTTGTTTTTATTTTCTTCTAATTCTTCCTTATTAATATGAATTTCTTCATTTCCGTAATCTCTTAATAAATCTAAAGTCGGCATCTGAAATTTCGCCAAATCAAGCTTATGATCGTACAAGCCGTGTTTTTCAATCAAATCGTTGGATTGTTTTTCAGAATCGTCTAAAATCTCAACAGCCGGCGCAACTTCTACATTAAATTTAATTCCGTCCGCCGGAGAAGTTGATGGTTTCAGATCAAAAGCGTCTTCAGGTTTTGTTGTCGGAATATTGGGTTTAGTTGTAAGATTTAAGTTTAAAGATTGTGAAAAGTCTTGTTTATCTCCTTCAAAAGAAGTCTGATTTGGTGTGACGATTTTTTCCACATCAGCGGAAGTTTTCAGAGGCTCATCTTTTCCGTTTTCCGAAAGATCCGTTACTTTTACATTTAAAGATGGTTCCTTGATTTCGCTTTCGAGCTCTTCATCAGCTTCAAAATTTTCACTTGAATTTGGCATCATCGATTTTACTCTTCCGATTGTGTTTTCATTAATATCGTTCAGTTTTGACTTAATAGAACTCGGGCGGAGATTAAATTCCAAAATAAAATATAAAGCAATACTCGCCACCAAAACTAGCCAAAGCCCCACCGTTCCTATGATTGCATTAAGAGAATCCATGATCTGATATCCGTAAACACCACTCAAAACACCTTGTCCTTTTGTAATGGCACCAAACAAAATGGGAAGCCAGCAAATGAAAAATAATGAGTGTCCAATGGTTTTCCAAGGCTTGAATATTTTCTTTTTTAAAATAATCGTCCCAAAAACCAGGAACAAAAAGGCGATGATAAATGAAGCCACCCCAATGCTTTCGAAAATGAAAAGATTCCCTAGCCAATCGCCAAGTTTACCAAAGAGGTTTGAAGATTGTATACTCTTGTCAAGCATCGTTCCTGCCTGGCTTTGATCCGCCTTCCAATTCATTAAGTATGAAACAAATGAAAAAGTAAGAACTACGGAAAAAAGTATAAAAGTAAGCCCGGAAAATACCCGCGGCTTAGATAAAAATTTGCCTTTTTCAGGCGATTCCTGTTGTTTGTTTTGTGTGTTTTTATCCATAATATCAATGAGGCAAATTTAATGTTTTTTCGACATTAAACGAATGCTTTTTTGTTAAAAGCAATTTTAATTTTCCTTTGAATTCTAAAGAAATTTTTCTGTTTGATTTTAATTTTTGATTGATTAAAAATATTTAAAATAAAGCAAATCCAGTTAAAAAATATGATCTATTTTAATTTGATAATGTTGCGGAGATTATAACATAATAATATGAAAGAAAAAATTAATCAGATTTCATTTTTTGAACTAGTTCAAAGGTCAGGAATTTCCGGACATCTAATTTTGTACTATAAGTTTTAAAGAAAAAATTATGAAAAATATTTTAAGAAACACAATGATTTTAAGTTTAACATTAGTCTCATTATTAACAATTAACGCACAAAAAAGAAACATGGAAAATACAGCATTATTAATTATCGATGTACAAAATGATTATTTCAAAGGGGGAGCCATGACATTGTCAGGAGCGGAAGAAGCGGCAAAAAAAGCACAGCAAGTGTTGGAGTTTTTCAGAAAAAACAATCTGCCGGTGATTCATATTAAGCATCTGGCAACAAATGAAGGAGCAACTTTCTTCCTTTCCGACACAAAAGGTGCGGAAATCAATTCCTTAGTCGCTCCAAAAAATAAAGAAAAAATAATCATAAAGCATTATCCTAACAGTTTCAGAGAAACAGACCTTCTGGAATATTTACAGTCAAAAGGGATCAAAAATCTTGTGATTACAGGAATGATGACGGACGTTTGTGTAGAATCCACCACCAGAGCAGCTTTCGATTTTGGTTTCAACAACCTGATCATCGGAGATGCTACAGCAACCAGAGACAGAAATCTGAACGGTAAAGTTGTAAAAGCAGAAGAAATTCAAAGGTCGTTTTTAGCAGGGATTTCAGTACTGGGAGGTCTTTACGCCAAAATTGCCAACGCAAGAGATTTCATAAAATAATTGCAATCACTTTAAAGCTAGATGTAATAAAAGTATCAATATAATTGGTATCTTTATTTTGCTTAAATATAAATGATGTTTGATTTACTTTATAAAAATATTTCCAGGCACATCCATCTTTCCGAGGAAGAATTCCAGCAATTTTCCGTTCCTTTTACATTAAAAGAATACAAGAAAAAAGAGATTGCCCTTAAAGAAGGTGAGCATTGTCTTTTTGAAGGTTTTGTTCTGGAAGGCTGCTTTAAAGTATATTTTCTGAACGAGGACGGTCTTGAGCAAACGCTGTATTTTGCCGTAAAAGAATGGTGGATTACCGATCTGGACAGCCTTATCAACAATGTTCCCAGCACTTTAAATATCGAAGCTCTCGAAGACAGCAATGTACTCATGATCTCCAGAAAAGATAAAGAGAATTTGTATGAAACTATGCCGCAGACAGAAAAACTTTTCCGGATTATGAACCAAAAATCTTCAGCAGCTTTACAAAGAAGAATTCTTTCTTTAATGAGTAAAACAGCAGATAAGCGTTATCTCGATTTCCTTGAAAAATATCCTACGCTTGAGCAACGGATCACGCAACAGCAGGTTGCAGCTTATTTGGGAATTTCACATGAATTTTTAAGTAAAATCAGGAAGAAAACAGCCCTGAAAAAATAACCGGATGTTTAACGGGATATTTATAAATTAAATGTGAATTTATTTAATTTTTCATAACAACAATTTAATTATTAAGAACGTTTCAAAATAACGCAAATCCACTCTAAAGTGATAAAAAACAGCTTTTTTTATCCTCTTTGTGGTTTATCATCCTTATTTTTGCATGTCAAGTATATTAAATCATGAAGAAGATCCAGGATATTCTTATTTCAACCAGGACAATGGCTGTTCTATTGTTGGCGTTCGCGGTTTCAATGGCTTATGCAACGTTCTTAGAAAACGACTATGGAACGCCCACAGCGAAAGCATTAATTTATGAAGCAAAATGGTTTGAGCTAATCATGTTTTTGCTTATTTTAAATTTTATAGGAAACATAGGGCGTTATCGTCTTTGGAGACGCGACAAATGGCCGGTTTTGGTTTTTCACCTTTCGTTTATTTTGATATTTATTGGTGGTGCGATTACGAGATACGTAAGCTTTGAAGGACAAATGGTGATCAGAGAAGGTGAAACTTCTAATGAAATTGTTACCGATAAACATTTTTTTAAAATTCAGATAGAAGATAAAGGTGATGTTTTGAATTATCAGGATGTTCCTTATTTAATGTCGCCTCTGCATAAAAACTTCAATGCAACTTACGATTTTCACGGAAAGCAGGTAAAAGTGAAAACTTTGGATTATGTTCAGAGAAAAAAAGACAGTTTAATTGCTGATCCGAATGGCGCAGAATATCTTCATTTGGTTTCTACAGCGGAAGCCGGAAGACAAAATATTTTTATAAAACCTGGTGAAACAAAATCGATCAACGGAACTTTAGTAACATTCAACAGATCAATCGACGGTGCTGTTGAATTTAAAAAAGAAAACGGAAAATTGCTAATAAAAACTCCTGTAGACGCCAATTATATGACGATGGCAACACAAGCTACAGGAAATACGGTAAAAGATGAATTTCAGCCTTTGGTTTTAAGAAGTCTTTATACAATCAATGAATTAAAATTGGTTGTTCCTGAAGGACTTAAAAAAGGTAAATTAATGGCTTTTGAAGGCGACAGAAAGAAAGACCAAAACGTTCCCGATGTGATGACGGTTGAAATTGAAGGGCCGAAAACAAAACAAATTGTAGATTTATCAGTAGAAAGAGGAAATCCAAACGCCTACAAACAGGTAACCATGGACGGACTGAATATTATGGTTGGTTTTGGACCAAAAATTTACAACACTCCGTTTGCTTTAAAATTAGATGATTTTGTGATGGAAACTTATCCGGGAAGTTCTTCTCCGAGCGCTTACGAAAGTCATGTAAAAATCATTGATGAAGGAAAACAGATTCCTTATAAAATTTATATGAATCATGTTCTTAATTATAAAGGATATCGTTTTTTCCAGGCGAGCTTTTCGCCGGATAGAATGGGAACAGTTTTATCCGTAAACCATGATTTCTGGGGAACTTTAATATCTTACATCGGTTACGGATTCTTATTTTTAGGAATGTTTGTCATTTTCTTCTGGAAAGGAACCCATTTTTGGAAATTAAATAAAATGCTGAAAGACGTCAACAAAAAAAGAGCGGCGGCTGTTTTACTTTTATTTTTAAGTTTCGGACTTAATGCCCAGAAAATTGAAACTCACGGCACGACAGACGGAAGCAGAGAACATATTCATGTGGAAGGCGACGGTCACAATCACACGTCAGATTCGCAGGCTATTCAAGCTCAGCCACAAGCTCAGCAGAATTCTATGGCTGCACCTTTAACGAAAATGAAAATGATTTCTCCTGACGAAATCATTGCAAGAAATAAAATCAGTGCAGAGCATGCGGATAAGTTCGGATATCTTTTGGTACAGAATTTTGAAGGTAGAATTGTTCCTATCAATACACAGGCTTTAGATGTGTTAAGAAAGCTTTATAAAAAAGATGCTTTCAGAGGAACAGATGGAAAGTCACTTACCGCTAATCAATGGTTTTTATCGATAAATACAGACACGCCGAGCTGGACAATGGTTCCTTTGATTAAAATCGATGCGAAAGGAGGAAAAGACCTTTTAGAAAAAACAAAAGCCAACGAAGACGGATATACTTCTTTAATGAATCTTTTCCCGGCAGATGCTAATGGAAATCTGACTTATATTTTGGATGAAGATTACAATACGGCTTTCCGTAAAAAACCGGCAGAGCAGTCTGAATATGACAAACAAGTCATTAAAGTAAACGAAAGAGTACAGATTTTTAATGAATTTTTCAGTGGACAGTTTATGAGAATTGTTCCTGTAAAAAACGATCCGAATCATACTTGGCATTCGTGGCTGGACCAAAAAATGGAGCCGGATATGGAATCTCAAAAAGTAATGGGACCTTATTTTGCAGAAGCTCTTCAGGCGCAAAAAACCGGTGACTGGAGCAAAGCGGATATTGAATTGGCCAAGCTTTCAGAATATCAGCAAAAATGGGGCAAAAATGTAGTGCCTTCACAATCTAAAGTTGATCTTGAAGTATTCATGAATAAAGTGAATCTTAATTTCAAGCTTTTGATATTTTACACTATAATTGGAGGTTTATTATTAATTTTAGGTTTTGTTGATTTATTTAAAAACAACAAAATCTTAAGCAAAACAATTAAAATAATCATTGCAATCGGAGCGATTGGATATATTTGCCATTTTCTGGGATTGGTCGCAAGATGGTATATTTCAGGTCACGCACCTTGGAGTAACGGTTATGAAGCGATTATTTTTATTTCCTGGGTTGGTATAACGGCCGGATTAATATTGTACAGAAACTCAAACGCATTGATTCCTGCTGCCGGATTTATGGTTGCGGTTATCATGATGGGCTTTGCACACGGAGGTTCAGCTCTTGATCCGCAGATCACACCGCTGGTTCCTGTTTTGAAATCGTATTGGTTGATTGTACACGTTGCAATTATTGTATCGAGTTATGGTTTCTTTGCTTTGTCGATGATTATTGCAGTAATTTCATTAGTGTTTTACATCATCTCAGATAAAAAATTATTTAAAATTCATAACGATACAACTTTAAAAGAATTGGCAATTGTTTCTGAAATGTCTTTAACAATCGGGCTTTTTGCCTTAACGGTTGGAAACTTTTTAGGAGGAATTTGGGCAAATGAATCTTGGGGAAGATACTGGAGTTGGGACCCGAAAGAAACTTGGGCGTTTATCTCAATTATGGTGTATGCGTTTGTTTTGCATATGAGATTGGTTCCGGGATTGAGAAGCAGATGGGCATTCCATGTGGCAACGATGTTTGCGTTTTGTTCGATGGTAATGACGTATTTTGGGGTAAATTATTACTTAAGTGGCCTGCATTCTTATGCGGCAGGAGACCCGGTTCCGATTCCTGCTTGGGTTTACATCGGCTTATCGACAATGTTGGTGCTGGCAATAGTTTCATACATTAAATTTGCAGCTTTAAAGAAGAAATAAAGATCAATTAAATATTATTAAATCCTGAAAGTTATTCTTTCGGGATTTTTCATGTATAAAATGATCTGTATTTTAACAATTAAAACTCGAAACTTACAATTCACAATTCAGAAATAATTTATATCTTTATGATATCAAATTAATATCACTTTTAAAAAATTTACACTCATGGAAAAAATTTTAAAACCAATGTCAGGCTATTTGGCTTTAGTTATCTGTTTAATCTTGTTTATTGCATCTGCATATTTATTTATTACAGGAATTAATACAGAAAACGTTACCAATATTGTTTTATCGGTAATTGCTTTTATTTTGTTTTTCTTTTTTATTAAAGGTTTAATGATTATCCAGCCCAATCATTCAAGAGTTTTGAATTTCTTTGGAAAATATGTCGGAACAGTTAAAGACAACGGATTATTTTTTATTAATCCGCTTTATTCTTCGCAGAAAATGTCTTTACGTTCTGAAAACCTTCAAGGACAAACTCTGAAAGTAAACGATAAAATGGGGAATCCGATCGAAATTGCTGTTGTTATGGTCTGGAAAGTTGGTGATACGTACAAAGCGGCTTTTGATGTTGAAAGATATTCAGATTTCGTGAAAATGCAGAGTGAAGCTGCGGTTCGTCATTTAGCGATGAGTTTTCCTTATGACAATCTTGAGGACGATCATGCGCCGATTACTTTAAGAGAAGGCGGCGACAAGATCAACTCTATTTTGGAAGAGGAATTGACGGATCGACTTTCAAAAGCGGGAATCATCATTCAGGAAGCGAGAATTTCGCATTTGGCCTATGCTTCGGAAATTGCGGGGGCAATGCTTCAAAGACAGCAGGCCACAGCAATTGTTGCGGCAAGAACCAAAATCGTGGAAGGCGCAGTCGGAATGGTAGATTTGGCATTAAAAAAGCTTTCAGAAGAGAATATTGTAGAATTAGATGATGAAAGAAAAGCGGCAATGGTAAGCAATTTAATGGTTGTTCTTTGTGGTGAAAAAGCAGCTCAGCCAATTTTAAATGCAGGAACTTTGTATAATTAATTTAGTTAAGATTTAAAGAATATTAATCTTGACGAAATGAGGTCAAAGATTCGACAAATAAATACGTTTGCAGTCTTTGCATAAAAAATGAAATAGAAGAAATGAAATCTGAAAAAGCTCCAAAACCTCCCGAAAATAAAAGCAAAAAATCTTTCGTCATAAGGATTGAAGAGTCAACTTACAAGCTTCTCGAAAAATGGGCAAATGATGAATTCAGAAGTGTAAACGGGCAGATTGAATACTTGCTTCATCAAAGCTTAATAGAAGCAGGAAGAAAGAAAAAAGAATAACAGTTTATGTTAATTGACTTATAAAAGCAGAGAAATTTCTTTGCTTTTTTTATTTGATACAACTTTGTAAAGTGTCTGCGCCGAAATAAAATATAACTAGCCAAACCAAACCTTTTATAGTAAAAAAGGCAAATCCGGCCCAACCGACACGCTTAAACCATTTTTTAAATTTTGAATTATTTTCCTGAGAATTTTCCATTTCTGACTGCATAGATTTTATACTGCAAAGATAAAGATGTTTATAATCATTCCAAATAAAAATAATGTTAAATGATTAAAATTTGACCATTCTGATAATTATTTTTATCTTAGGCAAAACGAAAAGTAAACATTTATGTCTAAAAAAGTCAAAGATTTTGGAATTGAAAAATCATTAAAGAATCTTGGGATCAAAGCTGAAAATAAAGGAACTTCTACAGGCGGAAAGTTTTTCGCATCAGGGAAAACCATTGAAAGTTATTCTCCGTCAGACGGAAGATTGATCGCCAAAGTGAAAACTTCATCCGAAAACGATTATGATAAAGTAATTGATTCTGCACAAAAAGCATTTCAGGAATTCAGAATGATTCCGGCCCCCAAAAGAGGTGAAATCGTAAGGCAGCTTGGGCAGAAATTAAGAGAATATAAAGATGACTTAGGGAAATTGGTTTCCTACGAAATGGGAAAATCTTTGCAGGAAGGGTTGGGTGAAGTTCAGGAAATGATCGATATCTGTGATTTTGCAGTTGGTCTTTCGAGACAGCTTCACGGCTATACAATGCATTCCGAAAGACCGGGACACAGAATGTACGAGCAATATCATCCGCTTGGCATCGTTGGCGTGATTACCGCTTTCAACTTTCCGGTTGCTGTTTGGGCCTGGAATACAGCTCTTGCATGGATCTGCGGAAATGTTACCATCTGGAAACCTTCAGAAAAAACGCCTTTTTGTGCCATCGCATGTCAGAATATTATGATGGAGGTTATTAAAGAAAATAATCTTCCGGAAGGTATTTCCAGTGTTTTGGTTGCAGATCATGAGATCGGGCAAAGATTGGTGGAAGACAAGCGTGTCGCAATGATTTCTTTTACAGGGTCTACAAGAGTCGGAAGAATGGTTTCTTCTAAAGTTGCCGAAAGATTCGGAAAATCTATTTTGGAATTAGGAGGAAATAACGCGATTATTATTTCCAAAGATGCAGATATTGATATGTCGATTATCGGTGCTGTTTTTGGCGCGGTAGGAACTGCCGGGCAAAGATGTACTTCTACAAGAAGGCTGATTATTCATGAAGATGTTTATGATGAAGTAAAAAATCGATTGGTAAAGGCTTATGGACAACTAAAAATCGGAAACCCGCTGGATGAAAATAATCATGTGGGACCGCTTATCGACGTTGATGCCGTAAATCAGTATGAAAAGTCAATTGAAAAATGTAAAAAAGAAGGCGGAAAATTTGTTGTGGAAGGCGGCGTTTTAAAAGGAAAAGAATACGAATCCGGATGCTATGTAAAACCATGCATCGCTGAAGTAGAAAATTCTTTCGAAATCGTACAGCACGAAACTTTTGCGCCTATTTTATATTTAATTAAATACAAAACTTTAGAAGAGGCGATTGCTATACAAAATGACGTGCCTCAAGGTTTATCTTCTGCGATCATGACGCAGAATTTGAGAGAAGCAGAGCTTTTCCTTTCTCATTCAGGATCAGACTGCGGAATTGCCAACGTCAACATCGGAACTTCCGGTGCAGAAATCGGCGGCGCATTCGGTGGAGAAAAAGAAACCGGTGGCGGCAGAGAATCCGGTTCAGATGTTTGGAAATATTACATGAGAAGACAGACCAACACTATTAATTATACTGCACAATTGCCTTTAGCACAAGGAATTAAATTTGATTTATAAGAGCTTAATATAAACATTTAGTATTTAAAGATTAAGAAAGATAACCATTTATCATTTTTAATCTTTAAATACTTTTTAATCTGGATCACAAAGAATATGGAACAAACACTAGAAACAAAAACTAACAAAGTAAAAGAAATAGTCGGCAAACATGTTTTGGCAGACGGTTTTGATTTTGTAATGGATATCGAAAACTCTTACGGATCGTGGATTCATGATCAGGTGAGCGGTAAAAATTATCTTGATATGTTTTCAATGTTCGCCTCGGCATCTATCGGTTACAATCATCCTTATTTGGTGGAAAAGTCTGCATGGCTGGGGAAAATGGCTATTAACAAACCAACTTTAGCAGATGTTTATTCTAAAGAATATGCCGAATTTTTGCAAACCTTTGAAAGAGTTGCAATGCCCGAAGAGCTTCAATATGCTTTTTTTATCGAAGGCGGAGCTTTAGGCGTAGAAAATGCTATGAAAGCTTGCTTCGACTGGAAAACTAAAAAGAATTTTGAAAAAGATATCGACGTTGAAGCTGGAATCTGTATACATTTCAGACAGGCATTTCATGGAAGAAGCGGTTATACGCTGAGCTTAACGAATACCGCAGACCCAAGAAAATATCAATATTTTCCGATGTTTGAATGGCCTAGAATTTTAAATCCTAAATTGCACTTCCCAATTACCGAAGAAAATTTAGAAGAAACCATTAATAATGAAAAACTGGCGCTTTTAAATATAGAAGAAGCCATTTTATCAAACCCTAATAAAGTAGCTTGTATCATTATTGAGCCGATTCAAGCAGAAGGTGGCGACAATCATTTCAGAGACGAATTTTTTGAAGATCTTAGAAAACTTTGTGATGATAATGAAGTTTTGTTGATTTTCGATGAAGTGCAGACCGGAATAGGAATTACAGGAAAAATGTGGGCGTTCCAGCATCTGAACATCGTTCCGGACATTATTTCTTTTGGTAAAAAAACTCAAGTTTGCGGAGTTTTAGCAAACAAAGAAAAATTTGATGAAGTTCCGAATAATGTATTCAGAGAAAGTTCAAGGATTAATTCCACTTTTGGAGGAAACTTTATTGATATGCTTCGTTTCCAATTGGTAATGGAAGTTATTGAAAAAGAAAATTTAGTTGAAAATGCTAAAGTTGTCGGAGAATTTTTATTGGAAAAACTACAGGATCTTGCCGTGAAATATCCCGATAAAATTTCAAATGCAAGAGGAAAAGGACTAATGTGCGCCATAGATTTGCCGACGCATGAGCAAAGAAATCATTTAAGAGAAATTCTTTATAATGACAGTTTAATTATTCTGGCTTGTGGCGATTGCTCGTTGCGTTTCAGACCGCATTTGAACGTAACTAAAGAGGAAATTCAGATTGCTTTGGATAAAATTGAAAATAATATTAATAAAATTTAAAACTTTAAAATTTGGATTTTTGTAAAATTCATCCTATATTTAGATACTCAAACGGATAATATATGGAAAGAAACACGCGAGTATCAGTTTTTGAAAGTGACAATCCTTCAGAAATTCAGTTGATAAAGTCTAAATTAGAAGAGGCGCAGATTGCAAATGATGTAGAAAACAATTATCTTACTTTCACAACTACGCCTACGGCAACAACGCTGAAAGTGATGGTTGATTTATCAGATGAGAAGAAAGCATTTGAGATAATCGATGCTTATCTTCAACAAAATCAAAATCAATAAAATCAATTTCATAATTTTAAATTTTACTACTTCGGAACCGAAAATTAATTTTTATTAATTTTCGGTTTTTTTAATGATAATGAATTATTTTTTCGGAAATCTAATTATATATTTTTTAATTTTAATCTTTGAAAAAGTTTATGACTCAGGAACAACAAATTGAATTCAGAAAAGCGCAAGCTGAAGATAAAAATAGTATTTGGGAAATTATACAACAGGCAATTGAAAGAAGACGAAAAGACGGAAGCAGCCAATGGCAGAACGGATATCCTAATCTTCAGACAATAGAAAGTGATATTGAAAAAGAGTTTGGTTACGTGCTTACGATAAATGACAAAATAGCAGTTTATGTCGCATTAATCTTCAATGACGAGCCCGCTTACAGTACAATTGAAGGCGAATGGCTGAGCAACGGGGAATTTGTGGTTGTACACAGAGTTGCCGTGCATGAAGATTTTGCGGGACAAGGATTGGTGAGAAAGCTTTTTGATCATATTGAGCAGTTTACTAAAGAAAACAATGTACAAAGTGTAAAAGTAGATACCAATTATGATAACATTGCAATGCTCAAAATTCTTGAGAAAGCAGGTTATTCTTATTGCGGAGAAGTTTTTTTAGCCGGCGGAATGAGAAAAGCTTTCGAAAAGCTATTGATTTAAAAAACGTCTAAAAGTTAAATGGCTTTTGATTGATTCTTTATAAAGCTATGTATTTATAAACTCTATCGGGTTTGTTCGTTTGGTTCCGAACTAATTTCTACTTTTGTTAAAATTTTTATATATGAATAAAAGTATAGAAATTGATGAGAAGATTTTTCAGGATGCAGTGAAGTTTTACAGCACAATATTGAATCTGCCTCCATTAGCTTCTAAAATATATTCCTACCTTATTTTCGATTTTGAAAAGTTGGGAATTCCTTTTGACGAGTTTGTAGAAGTATTTTCTGCAAGTAAAAGCTCAGTTTCTACCAGCATTTCTTTACTGTTAAATTCACAGCTGATTGTTGATGTCAATAAAATGGACGAAAGAAAACGTTATTTTTTCGCCAACGACGATTACAAAAAAATCAGATTTGAAAAAATAGTTCAGAAAATGAAAGACGAATTAAAACTTATAGACGATCTGGAAAATTTCCGCAAAGTAAATGACAAAGAATACGATCAAAAAATGGAAGTCTATAAATCTCTTTTAAACAAAAGTATTTCAAATATTCAAGAATCTCTTAATAAACTATAAAATGACAAACAAGCTTTTATTATTTTCTGTGGCAGCATTATCTTTAACTGCCTGCAAAAAAGAAGCTCCGAAACAGGACGGACCAAAATCTTACCCTGTAGTTTCGGTAGAAAATAAAAATATAGTGGGGTACGATATTTTCCCTGCAAGTATTGAAGGAAGGATAAATAATGATGTGCGGGCTAAAATTCAGGGATACATTACTCAGGTTTTGGTAGATGAAGGACAATATGTGACCAAAGGACAGCCTTTGTTCCGTCTGGAAACCAATATTTTGAACGAAAGCGCCGCCGCTGCAAAAGCCGGAATAGGAGCTGCTCAATCGAATATTGTAGCTGCGCAGGCTGCCGTAAATGCCGCTCAGGTTGAAGTAAATAAGCTAAAACCTTTGGTTGAAAAAAATATTATCAGCAATATACAGCTTCAGACCGCACAGGCAAACCTTTCAAGAGCTCAGGCACAGCTGCAGCAGGCCATTGCCGGAAAACAACAGGCTTCAGCAGATTATCAAGGTGTTGCAGCAAATATTGATTATTCAGTCATTCGTGCGCCAATTTCAGGAGTTATTGGAAAGTTGCCGTTAAAAGTCGGAAGCTTAGTGGGACCGTCTGATCAGGTTCCTTTGACTACAATTTCAGATACGTCCGAGATTTTCGCTTATTTTTCTATGAATGAAAAAGAATATTTTGATTTCCTGGAAAAATCTGTCGGAGCATCTGTTCCGGAAAAAATAAAAAACCTTCCGATGGTCGAATTGCAACTGGCAAACGGAAGCATTTATCCTGAAAAAGGTAGAATTGAAGCTATTACAGGCTCAATAGATCCTACAACTGGAACGATTCAGTTTAGAACTTCTTTTTCAAATCCTCAGAAACTTTTAAGTAACGGAAACAGCGGAAGCATCAGATTTCCTAAACATTTTGATAATGTTTTGGTTGTTCCGGAAAGTGCAACTTACGAGCAGCAAGGTGTTGTTTACGTTTATAAAGTAGAAAAAGATACTGCTAAAAATGTAGTTGTGGATATTATCGACAGAATTGACAATATGGCGCTTATAAATAAAGGAGTAAAAAAAGGTGATAAAATCATTGCTGCAGGAATCGGAGGCCTGAAATCAGGAACTCCTGTAAAACCAAAGCCAGTGAATATGGATAGCCTTGTTCAATCTATAAAACCGAAATTCTAAAATGATAAAAAACTTTATTAACAGGCCGGTTTTATCTACGGTTATATCAATTATTATTGTAATACTCGGTGTTTTAGGGCTTATTTCCCTGCCGGTAACACAATATCCCGATATTGCGCCGCCTACGGTAAGTGTAAGAGCAAACTATACGGGAGCCAATGCCGAAACGGTAATGAAAAGTGTAGTTGTTCCTTTGGAAGAGCAGATCAACGGGGTTGAAGGGATGGATTATATTACTTCTTCAGCCGGAAATGACGGTTCAGCACAAATTCAGGTATTTTTTAAACAAGGAATTGATCCGGATATTGCTGCGGTAAACGTTCAGAATCGTGTAACAAGAGCTTCGCCTTTGCTTCCGAGCGAAGTGACACGTTCCGGTGTTGTTACTCAAAAGCAGCAAACCAGTGCTTTGATGTATATGTCATTTTATTCTGAAAATAAGGATATTGATGATGTTTATCTTCAGAACTTTTTGAATATCAATATTATTCCAAACCTGCAAAGGATAAACGGAGTAGGTGAAGCCAATGTTTTTGGTGGAAAAAACTATTCGATGAGAGTTTGGCTGGATCCTGCAAAAATGGCGGCTTATCAGTTGACACCCGATGATGTAACGACAGCGATCAACGAGCAGAGTAGAGAAGCTGCAGCGGGTTCTATTGGACAAAACAGCGGCAGCTCATTCGAATATATCATTAAATATGTTGGTAAATTCAACGAAAAAGAACAATACGATAATATCATTATTAAAGCTTTAGGTAACGGACAAAACTTAATGCTGAAAGATGTTGCGAAAATAGAATTGGCAGGCCAGTCGTATTCAGGAATTGGTGAAAACGGCAACAGTCCTGCGATCAGTATGGGTATTTTCCAGACTCCGGGTTCTAATGCTCAGGAAATTATTAAAAATATCAAGGAATATCTTAAATCTGCCGAAGGAAGTTTTCCAGAAGGGATTAAATATACTTTCAACTTTGACACCAATGAATTTTTGGAGGCTTCGATTGAGAAAGTTCTTCATACATTGATCGAGGCTTTTATCCTTGTATTTATTGTTGTTTATATATTCCTACAGGATTTCAGATCAACTTTGATTCCGGCGATTGCAGTACCTGTATCTATTGTCGGAGCTTTCTTTTTCCTTAATCTTTTTGGATATTCCTTAAACTTACTGACGCTTTTTGCCTTGGTTCTGGCAATTGGTATTGTTGTAGATGACGCTATTGTCGTCGTCGAGGCAGTACATGCCAAAATGGAAAACGGTGTTTCCAACGCCAAAAAGGCAACGGTAGAAGCCATGGACGAGATTACGGGTGCTATTATTTCAATTACTTTAGTAATGGCGGCGGTATTTGTTCCGGTTACATTTATTACTGGCCCAACAGGGGTTTTCTACCAACAATTCGGGATTACTTTGATTGTAGCAATTGTAATTTCTGCAATTAATGCATTGACTTTAAGTCCTGTATTGTGTTCTTTATTCTTAAAACCTCACGACGAGCATCATGAAGATTATAAGGATAAAAACTTTATAAAGAAATTTTTCTATAAATTCAATATTGCATTCAAAACAGCTACAGAAAGATACGGAAGAGGTTTTAAATTCTTATTAAAACATAAATGGGTTACCCTTCTTATTTTCGCTATTACAGGTGGTATTTTATTCTGGGCAAGTTCTACAATGAAAAAAGGTTTCGTGCCTACAGAAGACCGCGGAATTATCTTTACAGACGTTCAGCTTCCTGCCGGAGCTTCAATGGAAAGAACATACAACGCTCTGAAAACACTTCAGGCAAATGCTATGAAAGTTCCCGGTGTACAGAATGTAACAATTTCTACAGGACGAGGCTTTTTATCCGGAAACGGTAGTAATAATGGTCTTGCTTTTGTAAAATTAGCGCCATTTGCAGACAGAAAAAAGGATGGACTCACGTCAGAAAACATTACCAAAAAACTCTTTGGAATTGCAGGGAAAGTTCCCGATGCCAAAGTTGTATTTTTCCAGCCTCCAAGTGTGCCCGGATTCGGTAGCAGCGCAGGCTTTGAAATGGTTTTATTAGATAAGTCGGGAGGAGATTATGTAGATTTGGACGACAAAACCAATCAATTTATCGGAAAACTGATGGAAAGACCCGAAATTGAGTTTGCCCAAACTTCATTCGATACAAAATATCCGCAGTATCAAATGGAAATCAATGTTCCTTTGGCAAAACAGCTTGGTGTTTCCGTGAATGAAATCCTAAGCACAATGCAGGGATATATTGGTGGCGTTTATACAGCCGACTTTACAAAATACGGAAAGCAGTTCAGAGTAATGGTTCAGGCGTTGCCGGAATCCAGACAAAACATTAATAATCTGAATGAGCTTTATGTAAAAACAGCTTCAGGAACAATGTCGCCGATTTCTCAGTTTGTAACGCTTACAAAAGCTTATGGGCCTCAATCTGTAAGCAGATACAACTTATTTACTTCTGTTAAAATTACAGGTGCAAACTCAGCTGGATTCAGTTCCGGGGATGCAATCACGGCGGTACAGGAAGTGGCTCAGGAAACTTTGAATCAAAATTACGATGTAGAATTTACAGGTTTGACGAGAGAAGAATTGAACTCGGGATCGCAGACTTTATTGATTTTCGCTTTAAGTTTGGTATTTGTTTACTTTATTCTTTCTGCACAATACGAAAGTTATATTCTACCTTTGGTTGTGGTTATTTCACTTCCTTTAGGGGTAATGGGAGCCTATTTCGGACAGAAAATAATGGGACTTGAAAACAATATTTATTTCCAGATTGCTTTAATTATGTTGGTCGGTTTGCTGGCAAAAAATGCAATTTTGATTGTAGAATTTGCCATTCAGCGGAGGCATCATGGCGAAAGCATTGCAACTGCGGCTATAAATGCTGCAAAAGCAAGGTTAAGACCTATTTTGATGACTTCTTTAGCCTTTATTTTCGGATTGCTTCCTTTAGTTTTAGCAAGCGGAATCGGGGCTGTCGGTAACCGTTCGATCGCAACCGGTGCAGCAATAGGATTATTGATAGGAACTATTTTAGGCGTGTTTGTCATTCCTGTTCTTTTTGTGATTTTCCAGACTTTGCAGGAGAAAGTGAAGCCTATCAAGCATGAAGAAATGAATTTAGCAGAATAAAAAATCTTTAAGGTTTTAAATAATGAAAAAATTATCAGTTATAATAAAAGGAACCGCATTTTCAGTTCTTACAATCGCAGTCTTATCGTCTTGCATGGCAAGAAAAGAATATGAAAGGCCGAAAAACATTGTGGATGAAAATCTTTTCCGTACAGATATGCTTCCGCAGGACAGCGCAAGTGTGGCTAATGTTTCCTGGAAAGAAATCTTCAAAGATCCTGTTCTTCAAAAGCATATTTCTAAAGCGTTGGACAACAATTTAGATATCAGGATTGCTTTACAGAATATCACATCTGCGGAGGCTTATCTTCGACAAAGTAAAGCCGCTTATCAGCCAACACTTTCAATAGGCCCGAATTATACATTTCAGACACAATCTGTCAATACGCAGTTTGGGCAGATTATTGGAGAAAGAAGATACGTTAACCAGTTTGATATTACCGCAAGCATCGGTTGGGAAGCTGATTTGTGGGGAAAACTGAAAGCTCAGGAAAAAGCGCAGTTAGCAACTTATTTAGGAAGCGTTGCGGCGCATAAAACTGTAAAGAGTGGTTTGGTTGCATCTGTTGCATCATCTTATTATCAGTTGTTAACTTTGGATGATCAGAAAAAGATTATTCAGGAAACTATAAAAATTCGGGAAAATAATCTGGAAACCACAAAAGCTTTAAAAGAAGCCGGAACCCTGACTGAAGTTGCCGTGCAGCAAAGCCAGGCTTTGGTCTATAATGCGCAATCTCTGTTAATAGATATCGACACACAGATTCAGCTTTTAGAAAATACGATGAGCCTTTTGATGGGCGAGCCGTCTCAAGCGATCGAAAGAACAACTTTAGACAACCAAATACTTCCTGAAAGTCTTGCTTTAGGATATCCGGCTAATCTTTTGGCAAATCGTCCTGATGTAATGCAGGCAGAGTTTGACCTGATGAATGCATTTGAACTTACAAATTCTGCAAAAGCACAGTTTTATCCTACTTTAAGACTTACCGGAAGCGGCGGATTGCAATCTGTTGATATTGATCATTTGTTTAGTGTAAATTCACTTTTCGCAAATATTGTTGGCGGATTGGCGCAACCGATTTTAAACAGAAGACAGATTAAAACAAATTATGAAGTAAGCCTTGCGGCTAAAGAAACGGCTTATCTTAATTTCAGAAAGACAGTTCTTACCGCCGGAAAAGAGGTTTCGGATGCAATAAGAGTTTTTTCTGTTCAGGATTCTTTTATAGATTTAAAAACAAAGGAACTTAATGCTTATAAAAACTCGGTAGAATATTCGCAGGAACTGGTAAACTACGGTTTGGCAAACTATCTTGAAGTGTTAAATGCCAACGTAAATTCATTAAACGCTGAATTGAATATCTCAAATGCTCAATACAGCAAAATGAAAGCGGCAGTAGATCTTTACCAGGCTTTAGGTGGAGGCTGGAAATAATTAAATTAAAATATTGATTTTAAACGTATGCTCGCTCAGCATACGTTTTTTTTATTCTTTTTTTGATGATATTGATTAAAAAATAATTATTCTGTACTTAATTAATCATCTTCTTAAATAAAATTTAATAAATTATTTGCAAATATCGTTTAATTACTTACTTTTGTACCGCTTCATGTGAAAAGCAACAAAAGGGGGATTGGCGCAGTTGGCTAGCGCGTTTGACTGGCAGTCAAAAGGTCACGGGTTCGAATCCCGTATTCTCCACAAACAAACTTTATCAAATTCTATAAAAGATATGAAAAAACTTTTTTTACTTTTATTTACTGCTTTTTTATTTATTGGATGTAGTTCTACCGACGAAACTATTTATGATTATATAGGAACCTGGTCCGGGACTTATGAAGGTAATGATAAAGGAATTTGGAATTTTGTAGTTGCCAACGACGGTAAAGTTACCGGAACCATGCATTCTGAAGATAATAATGAAAATTATAGCATTTCAGGACACCTTGATGCTTCAGGTCAATTGACGGCAGAGCTTGGTTTGCCTGCAGACGGGGAATTTGTCGGAACTTTGACAATTGATGAAAAAGGAAACGGCAATTGGACAAATTCAGTTCCAACTCCTGATAGAAGCGGAACATGGACCGGAGAAAAAAATAAATAATCTTATATCTAAAAATAATTAAAGCCTGTAAACTTAGTTTGCGGGCTTCTTTTTTTTAAACAAAACCCATCTGAACAATCTTGTTCTTTTTCTTTAAAGCTACAAAATGAAGTATCATATCTTCATCTGAAAAGTGTTTTTCAAAAGTAAATTCTTTTTGTGCTTTCTGAATTATTATTTGTTCTTCAGAATATTCTGTTACATATTTTTCAAAATCAATTTTTATAGTTGCAATTTGAGCTTCGTCGGCAATAATATCTTTATCTAAAAGCAAGCTTTTATCCCATAAATCAAACGAAATTGAAGCTTTATTATCAACATTTGCAATATTTCCAAACTGAAAATTTCTAAGCATTTCTTTCCCGATTTCTGTTATTATTCCATTTTTTACGGTTCTTTTTCCCCTTTCGGAAACGGTATCTAAATCTTTTATTGCAGTCATCAGTTTCGCAAATTTCTGATAGAGTAGAGCATCATCCGCTTCTTTAATAAAAGGATTTATGCATTGTCTTATTATTTTTCCGACTTTAGAACAATGCCCGAATTCAGAGCTGTTTTGACGTACTTTTTCATAAGATGGACTTTTCTTAAAAGCTGTTTTATTGAATCCGCTTTTTTTCCGGACAATATTTTTTCCGTTCAGGTTATAGAAAACCAAGTCTCCAACCGCTCCGTTTATTGTGATTAAACTTTCATATGTAGCCATACTGAATATTAAGGTTCAAATATAAGAATAAAAAATAAATCTATACTTTTATTATATAGTTATAGTATAGTTAGTATATAATTTAAATATAATTATTATATTTGTGTCAATCAATTTATCTGTTTAAAATCAATTGGATATGGATGTGAATTTTTCAGGAAAGTATAGCGGAACAAAAAAACTTTCAATTGTATTGTTTTGTGCATTTTTAGTCACTTCATGCGGAAGCTCTAAAAGTGTATCAAATACTAAAAGTTCCCCATCAAAATCTATATCAAAAACAGCGAACTTAAGAAAGCTCGATTCGAAATTTGACGGTAAAATTTCAGGTTCAGTAAAAGATATTTTGAAAAATGCCGAAAGATATCTTGGAACACCTTATAAATTTGGCGGCAATACTTCTTCAGGTTTCGACTGTTCGGGATTTACGGTGAAAGTTTTTGAAGAAAATGATTTAAACCTTCCAAGAAGATCTTCCGATCAGGCTGAAGCAGGAAAAAAAATCGACATTAAAGAAGCTAAACCCGGAGATTTGTTGTTTTTCGCAACAGCAGGTGGAAGCAGGGTTTCTCATGTCGGAATTGTGCATGATATAGGAAAAGACGGAGAAGTGAAATTTATTCATGCTTCAACTTCCAAAGGTGTAATCATTTCATCACTCAATGAAAAATATTGGAATAAGGCTTATCTGCACGCACAAAGAATTTTATAAGTTTAATTAAAATTCATGCAGTGAATGACGAATTTTTTAAAATTTCATACTTATCAAGCAAGCCAATAAAAAGCTTTTGATGAACTTTTTTGTATCTTTGGCGCTGTAATTTTAAACTAGAAACATGTCGTTACAACAAACTATTGAAAACATTTGGGATAATAGAGATTTACTACAAAATGAAGAAAGCCAAAAGACGATCAGAGAAGTGATTTCGCTTTTAGATTCCGGAAAACTTCGTGTTGCAGAACCTACAGAAAACGGATGGCAGGTAAATGAATGGGTAAAAAAAGCGGTCGTAATGTATTTTCCGATTCAAAAAATGGAAACTATTGAAGTTGGCCCGTTTGAATTTCATGATAAAATTCCTTTGAAAAGAAATTATGCCGAAAAAGGAGTAAGAGTTGTACCGCATGCGATTGCAAGAGAAGGTTCTTTTGTGGCTTCAGGAGTCATTTTAATGCCTTCTTATGTAAATATTGGAGCGTATGTAGATTCTGGAACAATGGTTGATACATGGGCAACGGTTGGAAGCTGTGCTCAAATCGGTAAAAATGTCCACTTAAGCGGTGGAGTTGGTATTGGCGGCGTTTTAGAGCCTTTGCAAGCTGCACCTGTAATCATTGAAGATGATTGCTTTATCGGTTCAAGATGTATTGTTGTAGAAGGGGTTCATGTTGAAAAAGAAGCTGTTTTAGGAGCCAATGTGGTTTTGACAGCCTCTACAAAAATTATTGATGTTACTGGTGATCAGCCTGTTGAGATTAAAGGAAGAGTTCCTGCACGTTCAGTTGTAATTCCGGGAAGTTATACAAAACAATATCCTGCCGGCGAATATCAGGTTCCTTGCGCTTTGATTATCGGTCAGAGAAAAGAATCTACTGACAAAAAAACGTCTTTAAATGACGCTTTGAGAGAAAATAACGTTGCCGTTTAAACGCAGTTTATGGCAATTCCAAAAAATATATTTCAAACTTTTAAAACCTCTGATCTTCCTTGGATCACGAGGTTTTATGTTAATAGGATGAAAAAGAAAAATCCGGGTTGGAAGTATCATTTTTATGATGACGCCCGTATTTTAGATTTTTTTAAAAATGAATTTTCCCCAGAATATTTAAAAGCCTATAAAAGCTTAACAATTGGAGCCGCCAAAGCAGATTTTTTCAGATATGCGGTTTTATATAAATATGGCGGCGTTTATATTGATATCGATTCAAGCGTAAAAACACCTTTTGACAAATTCCTGAAAGAAAATGATGTTGCCGTTATAAGCCCCGAAGGAAATCCCGGTTTGTACGGACAATGGGCTTTAATTTTTGATAAAGAACATCCTTTTTTAAAAAGAGTTTTGGAAAAAGTAGTTGACAATATTTTTACGCACCGTTTTCCAAATGATGTACATAAAACAACCGGACCAACGGTTTACACAGAATCTGTAAATGAAGTTTTGTCAGAAAATCCTTCAACTCCGCATCGCTTTGTAGGAATAGATTATGAAGGCCATTTGAATGTTAAATACAAATTGGGTCGCATTTTTCTTTATGGCAAAAAATCTGAACATTGGAGAAAAAAACAACATTCTCAAAACATTATAAAACCTATTGAAGATTAAATGAAAATAGCCTACGACGCCAAACGTTTTTTCCATAATGCTTCCGGACTGGGCAATTACTCACGAGATTTTGTTCGTATTTTGGCAAAATACTTCCCCGAAAATGAATATCTTTTGTTGAATAAAAACAAATCGGAAAGAGGCGAAGAAATTCTTAAAAATTCTAATGTTAAGTTTATTCAGACTTCAAAAGGAAATATGTCACGTCAGTTCAAAATGGGAAAAGATGCACAACGCCAAAATGCAGATATTTTTCATGGTTTATCGGGCGAATTGCCATTAAAGTGGGATAAAAAATCGATAAAAAAAGTGGTGACAATTCACGATCTTATTTTCGCACGTTATCCTCAATATTATTCTTTTTTTGACAGGAAAATTCATTTTTGGAAGTTCAGAAAAGCAGCACAAACTGCGGATAGAATTATTGCGATTTCCGAACAGACCAAAAAAGATATTGTTCACTATTTAAAAATCCCGGAAAGTAAAATTGAAGTGATTTATCAAGGTTGTTATCACGCTTTCAAAGAAAATCAATCCGAAGAATTTATTCTAAAAACTAAAGAAAAATTCAACCTTCCTGAAAGATTTATTCTAAATGTAGGTACAATTGAAGAGCGTAAAAATCTTTTAAATATCTTAAAAGCAATTCATAAAACAGAAATTCCTTTAGTTGTTGTTGGTAAAAAAACAAAATATTTTAGCAAAATAAAGCGATATATCAAGGTAAATAAAATGGAAAAACAGATTTATTTTCTTGAAGGTGTTTCGATGGATGAGCTTGCGACGATTTATAAGTTAGCAGACATCTTCGTTTATCCAAGCTTTTTTGAAGGTTTCGGAATTCCTGTAATTGAAGCTTTATTTTCAAAAACAGTAACGATAACTTCAAACAAAAGCTGTCTTCCTGAAGCAGGCGGAAAAGATTCTGTTTATATTGATCCCCAAAATTATTTAGATATTCAGGCTAAAATTAAGTTTCTTTGGGACAACGAATCTGAAAGAAAACGCCGTTCTGATAAAGGTTTTGAGTTCGTTCAAAAGTTTAATGATGAAACAATTGCCAAACAACTAATGAATTTTTATCAAAATATTTTGTAAAAAATGTTTGAAGTTTAAAAATAAGTTTTACATTTGTACCACAAAATTCAACAATGAAACCTAATTTTTTAACATTACATCATTATCATCATCTCTGCTAAGACGGAATTGATTGATATTATACATGTGTTAAAATCAAAAAATATTAAACCGTCTGAGTGAACAGGCGGTTTTTTTGTTTCTAAATTCTCAGAATTTTTTTTTCAAGAATCTGTTTTTATTTACTCAGGCTTAAACTAAACAAATGAGTAAATTAAAAATTGCGATCCAAAAAAGCGGTCGGCTGTACGAAGAATCTCTTCAGCTTCTGAAAGATTGCGGAATTTCGATCAACAATGGAAAAGATCAGCTTAAAGTTTCTGTAGACAATTTCCCAATGGAAATCATGTATCTCCGAAACTCCGACATTCCTCAATATCTCGAAGATGGAGTTGTAGACGTGGCTATTGTAGGCGAAAATCTTCTGGTTGAAAAACAAAAAGAGATCAATATTGTTCAAAAGCTTGGCTTTTCCAAATGCCGTGTTTCTCTGGCGGTTCCTAAAGATGTTGAAACCAATGATCTTTCTTATTTCGAAGGCAAAAAAATTGCCACTTCTTATCCGAATACACTTAAAAAATTCTTGGAAAAGAATAATATTTCCGCAGATATTCATGTCATTTCAGGTTCGGTTGAGATCGCCCCGAATATTGGATTGGCGGACGGAATATGTGATATTGTGAGCTCCGGAAGTACGCTTTTTAAAAATGGTTTGAAAGAAACTTTAACCATCTTGAAATCTGAAGCAGTTCTTGCTAAAACTTCCAGATTAACCCAAGAAAAAGAAAATATTTTGGAAAAACTTCTTTTTAGGATAAAGGCTGTGTTGAAAGCCAAAAATTCAAAATATATTTTAATGAATATTCCGAATTCAAAAATTAAAGATATTTCAAATGTTCTTCCGGTTCTTAAAAGTCCGACTGTAATTCCTTTAGCAGAAGCGGGTTGGAGCAGTATTCATTCAGTAATTGATGAAGAACGTTTTTGGGAAGTTATTGATGAATTAAGAGAAAATGGAGCGCAGGATATTTTGATAATTCCAATTGATAAAATGGTGATTTAATATGAAAACTTATAAATATCCGGATAAAAAAAACTGGAAAGAACTTACAAAACGTCCATCTTTAAAAAGAGACGAAATTTCAAAAATAATAACAGAAATCTTCTCCGAAGTTGAAAAAAAAGGAGACAAAGCATTATTATATTTTAATAAAAAGTTTGATTTAGCTGAAATTAAAAATATTCAGGTTTCTAAAACAGAAATTGAAGAATCAAAAAATTTGATTAGTGAAGAATTAAAAACAGCCATTCAACAGGCAAAAGAAAATATTACAAAATTTCATGCTTCACAACAACCTGAAATTCAGAAAATTGAAACAACAAAAGGAGTTGTTTGCTGGAGAGAAAACAGAGCCATTGAAAAAGTCGGAATCTACATTCCTGGAGGAACGGCGCCACTTTTTTCAACCGTTTTAATGTTGGCAATTCCTGCGCAATTAGCTGGTTGTGAAGAGATTATTTTATGCACACCACCAGACAAAAACGGAGAGATTAATCCTGCAATTCTTTATACGGCGCAACTTTGTGGCATTACAAAAATATTTAAAGTTGGCGGTGCTCAGGCCATTGCAGCCATGACTTTGGGAACAGAAAGTGTTCCAAATGTGTATAAAATTTTTGGTCCAGGAAACCAGTTTGTCGTTGCAGCAAAAGAATTTTCTCAAAAATATGGTATTTCTATCGATATGCCGGCCGGACCAAGCGAAGTTTTGGTGATTGCTGATGAACAGGCGATTCCTAAATTTTGTGCGGCAGATTTACTTTCGCAGGCCGAGCATGGAAGCGACAGCCAGGTTGTTTTTATTTCAACAGATTTGAAAATATTTAATGAAACAATTGAAGAAGTTTCTAAACAGATTAAAGAACTTCCACGAAACGAATTTGCTCAAAAATCTTTGGATAACAGCAATTTTATTCTTTTCAAAACGGTAAAAGAAGCAATTGAGTTTAGCAATCTTTACGCTCCGGAACACCTTATTTTAGCTCTTGAAAATTTTGAAAAATATATTCCTGAAATTCAAAATGCAGGCTCTGTTTTTCTTGGAAATTATTCATGCGAAAGCGCCGGAGATTATGCAAGCGGAACCAATCATACGCTTCCGACGAACGGATTTACAAAGAATTACAGCGGAGTTTCTTTAGACAGTTTTGTAAAGAAAATCACCTTTCAGCATTTATCAGAAAAAGGATTACAAAATTTAGGAAGCACAATAGAATTAATGGCCGAAGCAGAAGGATTGTTTGCTCACAAAAATGCCGTTTCAATCCGATTAAATAATTTAAAATGAAACAATTAGATATAAAAAACTTCGTTCGAAAAAATATTTTAGAATTGCAGCCTTACATCAGTTTTAGGGATCATAATGTCTTCAAATCCCCCATTATGATGGACGCCAATGAAAATCCGTTTGGAAAATACAATCGTTATCCGGATTCTACCCAGAAAAAACTAAAAGAAAAATTAGCAAAAATAAAAAACATTTCGCCTGAACAAATCGCCGTCGGAAATGGAAGTGATGAACTAATTGATCTGATTATCAAAGTTTTTTGTGAGCCTAAAAAAGATTCTGTCTTAATGATGAATCCTTCTTTTGCGATGTACGGATTTTATGCTTCAATTAATGAAAATATGGTTGTAAAGCTTGATTTAAATAGTGATTTTGAAATTGTAAAAGATGACTTTTTAAAGATTATTAAAGATACACAACCAAAAATTTTCTTTTTGTGTTCGCCTAATAATCCGACAGGAAACAGTATTAAAGATATTGAATTTTACCTTCAGAATTTTAATGGAATTGTTGTTGTGGATGAAGCTTACATTGAGTTTTCGGATAAAAAATCCAGCTTGGGACTTCTCAATAAATATCCGAATCTTATTGTTCTTCAAACATTTTCAAAAGCTTGGGGAATGGCTGGAGCAAGAGTTGGAATTGCTTATGGTTCAAAAGAAATCATCGGTTTTATCAATGCTGTGAAAGCACCTTACAATGTCAATTCTTTAAGTCAGGAACTGATTTTAAAAGGTCTGGACGATAAAAAAGAATTTGAAGAAAATTTAAAAAATATATTTGACGAAAAAGAATGGCTGAAAAATAAATTTGAAAATATCAGTTGTATCAAAAAAGTTTTTCCTACAGACGCCAATTTCTTTCTTATTGAATTTGAAAATGTTGAAGAAATATACCAAAAACTATTGGAAAAGGAAGTTTTGACGAGTAAAAGATCGCCTCAAACTCTAAATTGCATCAGAATAAATATTGGAAACAGAAATGAAAATATTCAGTTAATTTCTATTTTAAAAAACATTAAATCATGAAAAAAGTTTTATTTATAGACCGCGACGGAACATTGGTTATCGAGCCACCGACAGATTTTCAGGTTGATTCTTTAGAAAAACTAGAATTCTATCCCGGGGTGTTTCAAAACCTTTCAAAAATTGTTAAAGAACTGGATTTTGAATTGGTCATGGTGACAAATCAGGATGGTTTGGGAACAGAAAGTTTTCCTGTTGAAGATTTTATAAAACCACACGAAAAAATGTTGAGAACATTCAGAAATGAAGGAATAATCTTTAGTGAAATTCTAATTGATAAAAGTTTTGAGCATCAAAATTCACCTTCAAGAAAGCCTGGAATTGGTATGTTGGGCAAATACATTTATGGAGATTATGATTTGAAAAATTCTTATGTTATTGGCGACAGAATTACAGATATTAAATTGGCTAAAAATTTAGGTTCAAAAGCTATTTTCATTAATAAAACTCAAAATGAAAATGCAGAATTAACAACTGAAAACTGGTCGGAAATTTATAAGCATTTAAAACAAATTCCACGAAAAGCTAAAGTTTCAAGAAAAACTAATGAAACAGAAATTGATATTGAAGTTAATCTTGACGGCAACGGAAATTCTGAAATATCAACCGGCTTGCATTTTTTTGATCACATGCTCGAACAAATATCAAAACATGGAAATTTAGATTTAAAAATTAAGGTAAAAGGTGATTTGCAGGTTGATGAGCATCACACGATCGAAGACACGGGAATTGTCTTTGGTGGAGCAATTTTACAGGCTTTGGGAAAGAAAAAAGGAATCGAAAGATATGGATTTTTACTTCCGATGGACGATTGCCTGGCGCAGGTTGCAATAGATTTTGGCGGCCGTCCCTGGTTGGTTTGGGAAGCTGATTTCAAGCGCGAAAAAATAGGCGATGTTCCGACCGAAATGTTTTATCATTTTTTCAAATCTTTCACGGATTCTTCTAAATCGAATTTAAATATAAAAGCCGAAGGAGACAATGAACATCACAAGATTGAGTCCGTTTTCAAAGCATTTGCTAAAGCTATTAAAATGGCTGTAAATCAGACAGATCAGAATTTTAATTTACCATCAACAAAAGGAAGTCTTTAAATATGATCGCAATAATAAAATACAATGGTGGAAATGTAAATTCCGTACAAAATGCTTTAGAAAGACTAAATGCAAAATCTATAATTACAGATGATTTTGAATTGATTCAAAAAGCAGATAAAGTTATTTTTCCGGGCGTCGGTGAAGCTTCTTCAACGTTGAAAGTATTGAAAGAAAATGGTTTGGATATATTAATTCCAAATTTAAAACAGCCGGTTTTGGGAATCTGTTTGGGAATGCAGTTGATGTGTAAAAATAATGATGAAGGAAATACAACCGGATTGGGGATTTTTGATATTAATGTAAAGAAATTCCCACCGAAAGATATTGTTCCACACATGGGCTGGAATACTATTTCTGATTTTAGATCTTCCATTTTTTCTGAAATTGAAGATAAAAGCGATGTCTATTTTGTTCACAGCTATTATTGCGAATTTTCTGAATTTACCACTTCAGTTTGTGATTATATTTTACCTTTCAGTGCGTCTTTGCAAAAAGATAATTTTTTTGCAACGCAGTTTCATCCTGAAAAATCAGGAAAAATTGGAACCCGGATTTTAGCCAACTTTTTAAAAATTTAATGATGAAAATTATTCCAGCAATCGATATAATCGACGGAAAATGTGTGCGTCTGTCAAAAGGAGATTACAGCACAAAAAAGATTTATAATGAAAATCCGCTCGAAGTTGCAAAAGAATTTGAATATTTTGGGATTCAGTTTCTTCATTTAGTGGATCTTGATGGCGCAAAATCTAAACATATTGTCAATCAGAAAGTATTGGAAAATATTGCTAAAGAAACTTCATTGCAAATTGATTTCGGAGGCGGTTTGAAAACAAAAAAAGATATTGAAATTGCTTTTAATTCGGGAGCAAAACAAATTACGATCGGAAGTATTGCCGTTCAAAATCCTGAATTTTGCTTTGATTTAATTAAAAAATATGGCTCAGAAAAAATTATTTTAGGAGCTGATTGTGAAAATAAAAAAATAAAAACTTCGGGTTGGCTGGAAGAAAGTGATAAAGATGTGCTCGAATTTATTATTGAATATCAACAAAAAAGAATTGAAAATGTGATCTGTACAGATATTTCAAAAGACGGAATGCTGGAAGGCGTTTCGACAGATTTGTATAAAGAAATTTTAGAGAAAACAACGATTCAGTTAATTGCCAGCGGAGGAATTTCGTGTATTGAAGATGTTTATGAAATGAAAAAAATAGGTTGTTCGGGAACGATTATCGGAAAAGCGATTTATGAAGGCCAAATTGGCTTATCTGAACTAAAGAAATTTATTGAAAATGCTTAAAAAAAGAATTATCCCTTGCTTGGATATCAAAGACGGAATGACGGTAAAAGGAATCAATTTTGAAGGTTTGAGAAACGCCGGAAATCCTGTTGAATTAGCAAAGAAATACGAAAAAGATAGCGCTGACGAATTGGTTTTTCTGGATATTACAGCAACTATTGAGAAACGAAAAACTTTCGTTGAGCTAGTGAAAAGTATTGCAAAAGAACTCAGCATTCCTTTCACGGTTGGCGGCGGAATTTCTTCGATTGATGACGTAAGAAAACTTTTGGAAGCCGGAGCTGACAAAATAAGCATCAATTCTTCTTCCGTGAAAAACCCTGAATTAATTTCAGATTTGGCAAAAGAGTTTGGAAATCAGTGTATTGTTGTAACGATCGATACAAAATTTATCCACAATTCGGATTGGGTACATATTAAAGGTGGAAGAGAAATCACCAATCTCGAAACTTTACAATGGGCAAGACAAGCCGAAAATTTAGGAGCCGGCGAAATCCTTTTAACCTCAATGGATGGCGACGGAACGAAAAACGGTTTTGATCTGAGAATTACAAAACTAATTTCCGAAAATGTAAATATTCCCGTCATTGCTTCTGGAGGAGCGGGGAATATCAAAGATTTTGAAGATGTTTTCACGGAAACTAAAGCGACAGGAGGCTTGGCGGCAAGTATTTTTCACTTTGAAGAACTTAAAATTCAGGATTTAAAAAAAGAATTAATATTAAAAAAAATTGCAATACGATGAAAATAGATTTTAATAAAACCGGCGGACTTGTTCCTGTTATTATTCAGGACAACAGGACGTTACAGATTCTTATGCTTGGTTACATGAATGAAGAAGCCTTTGAAAAAACAGAAAATGAAAGAATCGTAACTTTTTTCAGCCGATCAAAAAACAGGCTGTGGACAAAAGGCGAGGAGTCTGGTAATTTTTTAACGGTAAAAGGTATTCAGATTGATTGTGATAATGATACTGTTTTAATGAAGGTAATTCCAAAAAATATAGTGTGTCATACGGGAAATTTCAGTTGTTTTGGTGAAAAAGACACGAAAGGTTTCTTATATGAACTGGAAGATAAAATTTCTCAAAGAATTGATGATAAAAATGAAAATTCTTATACTTATTCGCTTTTCCGGAAAGGCATCAATAAAGTAGCACAGAAAGTAGGAGAGGAAGCTGTAGAATTGGTCATCGAAGCCAAAGATAACAATGATGAGTTATTTAAAAATGAAGCTGCAGATCTTCTTTATCATTTTTTAATTTTATTAAAAGCTAAAAATTTTACATTAAGTGAAATTGAGGAAATCCTTCTAAACCGCAAATAAAAACCTGTGATTGCAAGCTTTGGTTTATTTTTCTATAATTATTTTTCTGGTAATATTTTCATTATCCGTTTTTAATGAACATAAATATGCTCCGGATTGTAAAAGAGAAACATTGATTTCGGTTTCGTTTGTAGATTTTAAAATCAATTTTCCGGACATATCTGTAATTTCAACTGTGAAATTTTTAATATGATAAGGTAAATCAATATGCAATGTATTTTTTGCAGGATTAGGATACATTTTTACAAATTCTAATTGATTTGCAGGAGATTCGTTCACTCCCAAAGTCGCCGTTGCAACAGCAAAATGCTGAAGTGCACCGATAGCAGCTTTTCCGACATTGAAAACATAGACCGGATCTAGGTTTGCAAAAGTATCATTTATTGTGTGCTCGTTATTACTCTCTATTGTTTCATAAAAACCGGTAATAATATCGCCTTTGTTTTCGAAAGGAATATAATCTGATGCGTATGCATTTGACATAGTTGTCTGCAATGGCGAATACAGCGAAGTGCACGTTGCCAGCTGCTGAGTAAATGTCAAAGAAGCAGCGTTGTTGGAGGCTTGGCCGCTTTGGTCGCTTTCACAGGTGATTGTATTATTGATATTTCCCAATTGCCCGCCAACCTGATCGATATTGAAAACAACTCTGAGATTCAACTGGCGCACGTTATTCTGAAAAACAACATTGTTTACATAATGATTGCTCCCCAAAAGACCTTGTTCCTCACCTGAAAAATGAATAAACTTGATAGAATATTCTGTCGGAATATCTTTTAAAATTCTTGCAGCTTCAAGAAGAATAGCGGTTCCGCTTCCGTTGTCGCTTGCTCCTACACCTGCAACTGTATCATAATGCCCACAAATAATAACGTAGGTATTGGGATAAATCGTACCTGTTTTGGTAATTATTAAATTTTTTGAAGTTGTATTTCCAAAAGAGAAAGTATCTTCTGTAACCTGACTTGCAGCGTAACCATAAGACTGGTATTTTGCCTTAAGCCAGTTTAACGTATTATTATTGGCATCAGTGCCTGTGGTTTTCACGCCCAATCCTGCAAACTCCTGAAGAAGTGAAGTAATATTTGCCTGTGTTACCTGATTGGCTCTTGACTGATAAGCCTGTATAAATGTCTGAGCCTGTATATTGCAAACAGCTAATGAAAGAAGCAGAAATGTAGATATTTTTTTCACTTTGAATGTCAATGTTATGTGGGGTAATTTTTTAGGCAAATGTAAATAATAAAAAAATCCCGAGCAAAAAACCCGGGATTTATATTGATAACAAAAAATTTTACATTATTTTACTTGATCTACAACTGCTTTGAATGCTTCAGGATAGTTCATCGCTAAGTCAGCTAAAACTTTTCTGTTCAATTCAATGTTGTTCTTTTTAAGAGCTCCCATAAACTGAGAGTAAGACATTCCGTGCTCTCTAGCTCCTGCGTTGATACGCATAATCCAAAGTGATCTGAAGTTTCTCTTTTTCTCTTTTCTTCCACGGTAAGCATATTGCATTGCTTTTTGTACCGCGTTTTTAGCAACAGTCCAAACGTTCTTTCTTCTACCGAAAAAACCTTTAGCTTGTTTCATTAATTTTTTTCTGCGAGCTCTAGAAGCTACGGCATTTACTGATCTTGGCATAATTTAATTGTTTTTTTGAAAAGGGCGGCAAACTTTTTCATTGCACTTGGCTGCACCATTTCAGGGTTAAAATTTTGAATTGTTATTCTTATAAACCGAATATTGGATTATAAAAACTACTTAATTGCTAATTGACGTTTAACGCTTTTTTCGTCCACTTTAGCAACATAAGAAGTAGTAGTAAGATTTCTCTTCTGCTTAGTTTCTTTTTTTGTTAAGATGTGGCTTTTATAAGCATTTTTTCTTTTGATCTTACCAGAACCGGTAAGAGCAAAACGCTTTTTAGCACCTGATTTCGTTTTTAATTTTGGCATTGTTTTGCTTTTTTATGTTTTTGTTATCAATATCTGTTTGAGATTACTCTTAAATATGAGAATAATGGTTTGCAAAAATACGAAAAAAATCTGAATGTAGAATATAAAAAGCAGCGAACATATATTGCTCACTGCTTTAGTTTAAATTTAAGCCAAATTATGATTTAAAGAATTCCAATAAATCTTTGTTGATTGTTTCAGCTTCCGTAGTTGGCATTCCGTGTGGAAAACCAGGATAAGAAATTAATTTACCGTTTTTAAGTAGGGTAGCGGCAACTTTACCTGTAGTTTCGAAAGGGACAATCTGATCGTCTTCACCGTGCATTACCAAAACCGGGACTTCTACACTTTTCAAGTCTTCTGTAAAATCTGTTTCAGAAAAAGCTTTGATACAATCGTAATGAGCTTTGATGGAACCATTCATACCTTGTCTCCACCAATTTCTTTGAATACCTTCAGAAATATTTGCGCCTTCTCTGTTGTAGCCATAAAAAGGGAAAGTAAGATCAATGTAAAACTGCTGTCTGTGGTTTGAAGTATTGTTGCGAATATCATCAAAAACAGACATCGGCACACCGTGCGGATTATTATCATTCTGAACCATGATTGGCGTTACTGCGCTTACCAAAACGGCTTTTGCAACTCTTCCGTTTCCGTGTTTTGCAACATATCTTATCACTTCGCCACCACCCGTAGAATGGCCAACGTGAATTACATCTTTTAAATCTAATGCTGCAACAATTTCCGCAACATCAGAAGCATAAGTATCCATGTCGTGACCTGTAGGAGTCTGTTCCGATCTTCCGTGTCCTCTTCTGTCATGGGCAATCACTCGGTAGCCTTGTTCTAGAAAGAAAAACATCTGCGCATCCCAATCATCGCTGGATAATGGCCATCCGTGATGAAAGAAAACCGGTTGTCCTTTTCCCCAATCTTTGTAATAAATCTCTGTTCCATCTTTTAATTTAAGTGTGCTCATTGTTCGTTTATTTATTTTATTAATAATTTAGAAATAATATTTTTATGTCATTTCCAAAACAAATGTAGAGCAAAACTTTTCATTAAAAATTAACATAAATCAATTTTAAAGAATATTTAATAATGATTAAAAAACAAAAAAACCTCAAATTACTTCGAGGTTTATATTACATTATAGATTTAGAATCTATTAAAATTATTTAGCTGGTTTTTTAGGACTCATCATCATAATCATTCTTTTGCCTTCCAGTTTAGGAAGCTGGTCAACTTTTCCAACATGCTCCAATTCCTGAGCGAGTTTTAGAAGTAAAATCTCACCCTGATCTTTGAAGATAATTGAACGTCCTTTGAAAAATACGTAGGTTTTCAATTTTGAACCTTCCTCCAAGAACTTTTCAGCATGCTTCTTTTTGAAGTCATAATCGTGCTCATCTGTCTGAGGTCCGAAACGAATCTCTTTGACAACCACTTTTATTTGTTTTGCTTTAAGTTCTTTTTGCTTTTTCTTTTGCTCGTATAAAAACTTTTTATAGTCTAATATTCTCGCAATAAAGGGTTCAGCTTTGTCTGAAATCACGACCAAATCTAATTCCTGTTCTTTGGCAATTTGTCTCGCTTTGTCAATCGGGAAAATTCCCGGTTCTACGTTGTCGCCCACCAAACGAAGTTCCCGTACACGGATCTTATCGTTTATCATATGTAAGTCCTCCTGAGGTGGACGTCTTTGTGGGCCTCTGTTGTTAAATCTTTGTGCTATTGCTTTATATTTTATTGGTTAATAACTAATTTTTAATTAAAAGATCAAAATTACCTTTTATTCTTACTATTTAATCTTTTAATACTTATATTTTTGCTGCATTCTTGAAATACGCTACAAACTCATCCATATTCATTACTCCAAGATCTCCTTCTCCACGTCTGCGTACAGAAATTGTGCCATCTCTTTCTTCATTTTCACCTACAACAAGCATGAAAGGAATTTTTTTCAATTCCGCATCACGGATCTTTTTACCCGTCTTTTCATTTCTGTCGTCAATTAATCCGCTAATATCGTTATTTTCTAAAAATTGTGAAACTTTTTTAGAATAATCTACATATTTTTCGCTGATCGGTAATATTGTAAACTGATCGGGACTCAACCATAAAGGAAAATCACCTGCCGTATTTTCCAACAATATTGCGATAAAACGCTCCATAGAACCAAATGGTGCTCTGTGAATCATTACCGGTCTGTGCTTTTCATTATCGTTTCCAATGTAAGTAAGATCAAATCTTTCCGGTAAATTGTAATCAACCTGAATTGTTCCTAATTGCCATTTTCTTCCTAAAGCATCTTTTACCATAAAATCCAGCTTTGGGCCGTAGAATGCAGCTTCGCCATATTCTGTAATGGTATTCAATCCTTTTTCTTTTGCTGCGGTAACGATGGCTGTTTCTGCTTTTTCCCAGTTCTCGTCTGAACCGATATACTTTTCTTTATTTTCAGGATCTCTTAATGAAATTTGAGCTGTAAAATCTGCAAATCCAAGTGAACCGAAAACATAAAGAACCAAATCAATCGTTTTCTTAAATTCGTCCATCAACTGATCCGGAGTACAGAAAAGGTGGGCATCATCCTGAGTAAATCCACGAACTCTTGTCAAACCGTGAAGCTCGCCACTTTGTTCATATCTGTAAACTGTTCCGAATTCTGCATATCTTTTTGGCAAATCTCTGTAGCTCCATTGCGACGTTTTATAAATTTCACAGTGATGCGGGCAGTTCATTGGCTTTAGCATAAACTCTTCACCTTCATTTGGCGTTTTGATCGGCTGAAAACTGTCTGCGCCATATTTATCCCAATGTCCTGAAGTTACATATAATTCTTTAGCTCCGATATGTGGCGTCATTACAAATTCGTAACCTCCCTTTTTCTGAGCATCAGAAAGGAAATTTTCTAATTTTCTTCTTAAAGCTGTACCTTTTGGCAACCAAAGCGGTAAACCTGAACCTACTTTTTCTGAGAAAGCAAAAATCCCTAATTCTTTACCTAGTTTTCTGTGATCTCTTCTTTTTGCCTCTTCTAATCTTTCAAGATATTCGGTTAATTCTTTTTGTTTTGGAAAAGAAATACCATAAACTCTTGTCAGCTGAGGATTTTTTTCATTTCCTCTCCAATAAGCTCCGGCAGCATTCAAAATTTTTACAGCTTTCACAATTCCGGTATTCGGAATGTGACCGCCACGACAAAGGTCTGTAAAATTGTCATGCGTTACAAAAGTGATCTCTCCGTCATTCAGATTAGAAATCAATTCAACTTTATAAGGATTATCTGCATAAGTTTTTAAAGCTTCTTCTTTAGAAACAGGGTATAAAGAGAAAGTTGAACCTTTTTTAGCATTTTCCAACAACTTCTTTTCGATCTTCTCAAAATCTTTTTCAGATAAGCTTTCGTCACCAAAATCTACATCATAATAAAACCCGTTTTCAATTGCAGGACCGATTGTCAACTTAGCATTCGGATAAAATTCAAGGATCGCCTGCGCCAAAAGGTGAGCAGAAGAATGCCAGAAAGCTTTCTTTCCAAGATCATCATTCCATGTCAAAAGCTGTACCGTAGAATCTGTGGTAATAGGCGTGGTGGTCTCGACTTGTGTGCCGTTTACAACTGCGGAAATGGTATTTCTAGCCAATCCCTCGCTTATAGATTTTGCCACATCCAAAGGAGTAACTTCTCCTTCAAATTCTTTGACGCTATTGTCTGGAAGTGTAATTTTTATCATTGTTTACTAAGAAATTTTAAGCTGCAAAAATACGCATTTTTTATCTCTTTGAGAAATTGTAACATGATAATTCACAAAAAATACAATTTATTTTAAATTTTGACGTTGATTAGTTTTTTTATTTTCAAAAAAGAATTTTCTTTAAATAAAAAAATACTAAGCTTTCACTTAGTATTATCTGTTTTTCCTGATTTGTTTTTGGAAGATTCCTGAACGTCTTCTTTATCAACATCTGGTGGATTTTGTTTCTGTGAAGAAGCCGGAATATCCCGGAAGTCTTCATTTTGTTTTTTAGTTTCTGCAGAATTTGCGGATTCTTTCTTTTTTTTATCGTCTTTTGAGTCCATAGCTTTTGATTTAAAGTGCTGAAAAACCAAGTTGCCCGGTTTTATCTTCTATGGTATAATTCAAAGCCTTTGCCAAAACGAAAATATTATTAAGATTTTTCATCAATTGTTGTCGTCCTTCATTTCTCAGTCTATTCTGGTCAACAGATTTTATTGCGGTTTGTTTTGCTTTTTGCTGTACATTTTTGATATCTTTTTCAGAAATCCTGTTTAAAAAAGAATCGTCAAGCGACTGAATTTCTACGCTTGGTGTAATTCTGATATCTGCATCCGGCAATTCTGTAATCGTAAGTTTTTTGTTAACAGAATCAACTTCTATTTTCATCTTATTCAAATCATAAGAAACCTGCGCATTTGTTTTTGTGTAGGTAATAATGCTGTTGCTGGTCATCTCTCTTCCGAAAAATTCGTAACCCATTTTGGTTTTCTGCATTGAAGAAATATCCTGCTCCAAAACCACCATTTTATTCATCTTGGCAATCTGATTGGTCAGAATATAATAATCAGATTTCTCGGTCTTATTGCTAATGTTAAGACAAGACCTGAAACTGAAAAACAGAATCAGCATCAGGAGAATTCCTGCAACAAATGATATTATTACTTTTATATTTTTCAAATCTATTTATTAAATATTTCTTTGATTACCGATTTGTCGTCTTTTTTCAAAATTTCAACCAAATCTCTTTCAATATAACCTGTTGTAGGCATTTCTATTATTCTTCCAATTTCTTTGCCGTATTTCTCAACGATAATTGTAGGAACTTTGTGAACATTATATTTTACTTCATCACCAGTCGGAGACTCCTTTTTGCGGTTTACTGCGATAATGGTCAATTTGCTTTCGGGATAATTTACTTCTTCCAGAATTTTCATCAATCTCGGAAAATCTCTGTGGCTATCTTCGCACCATGTTCCCAGAAAAACAATAAGGCTGTAAGAATTTATTTTTTCTTTTTTTAATTCTCCGATTGCTTTTTGGTCGAGCGCGTATTCATCATGCTCTTTTATATACCAATTGGCGTAAGGCTCTTTCACGAACTGATCTTTCAGCTGATGCCCCAAAAGCATTTTGCCGTCATTTTGGGTTTCAACTTCACGGTTTACGACAACTTTCTGGGCATTTACCTGATGAGTTGCCAATGCTAACGTTGAAACAAGAAGTAATTTGGTAATGTTTTTTTTCATCTATTTTTCGATAATTGTTTTTAAATCGGCAGGAGAGTAGTATTTGTTTTTTAAAACTTTATGATCGGCTTTTCTATAAACATTAAACTTTTCACCTGACTTTTCGTAGAAAGATTCTACATCTTTTTCTTTGTAAAACTCAACTGTTTCCTGCGCCTGTTCTTCATTATCGCAAGCTTTAGACATATTAGACCGTTGAACTTCATTGAATAGTTCTACAAATTTGCTGCCAAGACCAAATTCCAGAACAGCACCGCTCAATACATACTGCAAATCACAAAGCGCATCGGCAATTTCTACGATATTATTGTCTGCAATTGCCTGCTTCAATTCGTTTAATTCTTCCTGCAAAAGCTCAACACGAAGGTTACATCTTTCCGAAGAAGGAATTTGTGGCGTATCTAAAATAGGGGCTTTGAAAGTAGTATGAAACTCTGCTACTTGGTTCAGGCTGTCAATTTTATCCATGAATATTTTTAAATTTATGACAAATATAAAATTTTTAGAAGTTAGAAGCTAAAAATTAGAGGTTAGTTTTTACGTTTGTCGTTCTGAACGAGGGAAAAATTTATTTTTAATTAAAGATGAAATTCTTCGACTAAAAAAAGGCTGTCCGTTTCCGGACAGCCTCTTCAAAATTATATTAAAATGATTATTTTTTGATAAATCTTTTTGAGATTTCTCCAATCTGAATAAGATATGCTCCTGTAATGAGGTTGTTTACACTTACAGATCCACGCTCAAGTTTTCCTGATTTAATCAATTTTCCGCCCATATCAAAGATTTTATATTCTTCTGAAGTTATATTTGACACATTCAAAATATCTTTTACAGGATTTGGATAAAGCTTGATATCAGTGAATAGATCTTTTGTGTCTATTTCGCCTTTTGCCGTAGAACCTCCTATATTCAAAGTGTAATCTTCAACCTGTCCGTAAGTGTAGCTTCCACAAGAAGATGACGGAATAGAATTATATTGCATCATTACCCTCATTCTTGTAGTTCCAAGAGTTGCAGATGACGGAATTGTGATACTTCCGGTAACAGGTGATGTTGTAGAACCTGATTTAGTCCAAACCTTTTCGCCACTGTCTGTAAAGTCTCCATCTTTATTATAATCAATATATACTGCATATGCTTCATTATATTTAGTAGAAGTCCAAACCGGCGTTATAGAAATCGTGTAAGCGCTGCCTCTCGTCACATTCGTAGAAACAGAAGTGAAGTTTTCGTAACCTGCCGTACCTGTAGATGTATTATTTATGGTTCCGAATTTCACATTTCCAATTCTTTCGTCGGATGTATTTGTAGCTGTGGCAGAACAATAAGTAACCGTACTTCCGGCAAGAGTTGTAACACTTATAGAATTGCTTGAAGCTGAAATATTTCCTGCTGCATCTTTAGCTTTTACCGTGAAGCTATATGTAGTTGACGGTGAAAGACTTGTTACGGTATAAGTAGTAGAAGCTGTAGAACCTATCAATGAACTTCCCTGATAAACGTCATAACCTGTAACGCCTACCGCATCTGTAGCACCACTCCAAGAAAGATTGGTACTTGTGGAAGTCGTTCCTGAAGCTGAAAGAACAGGAGCCGTAGGTGCAACCGTGTCTGTACTACCTGAAGAAGCATTTACAGAAATATTGGCATTATTCACATCAAAGAAAATATGATTAGTTCCTTTTACCATAATTCTTCCGCTTGTAGTGGAAGAATTAGGAATTGTTACAGCCTGAGAACCGTCATTTGGTGTTGCTGCCAATAAGGTCGTCCAAGTATTTCCATTGTCGGTTGACCAGAGAACATCAACATTTGCGGTATTAACGCCGTTTGCTGTAGTTCCTGCAACATTCCAAGTTATCGTTTGAGAGCTTCCTCCTGCATAGCTTGTCGCAGAGTTTTGCGAAGTAATATTAAATGGTCCTGCTGTTGAATTAACCGTAATTCTTGCATCATCAGAATTGTTTCCGGAACCTCCCGCTCTGTTATCACGAACTGTAAATCTGAAATTTAATGTTCTGGCTACTGAAGAGAGAGCTTCCACAGTAATTTCAGAACCTGAAGTCGTTGTAGCTCCCGCTAAAACTGAAGACATTTTTGGAAAATATCTTACAGGCGAAGCTGTTGGCGTCCAAGATCTGAAATTAGGCCCGATGGTTTTTGTAGCGCTTGCCGCGGAGCTTGATCCCGTCTGAGAAGTAGAGGTAACGCTATCCATTTGCTCCCAAATATAAGTCAAAGGATCACCATTAGTGTCAGATCCGGTTCCGGTAAGCATAAACGGAGTGCTTTTAGGAATCGTATAATCTAAACCTGCATTTGCTGTTGGTATTGAATTTCCTGTTAAAGTGCTTATCGGACAGGTTTTAGTTTTAATATTATCAGTAATCTGCTGTACGCTTATTGCATGAAAAAAAGAATCTGAATGTGGCTGAACATCCTGAGCTGTAATTCCTGCATATCCCATAATAGTTGATCCGGAACCGGGCTCCATATTATTTCCTGTTATCTCATTGCTGGAATGTGAAAATGTATGATTTCCGCCATACTGATGTCCTAATTCATGAGCAACATAATCAATATCAAAACTATCGCCGGAAGGTATCCCGTCGGCTGGTGAAGTGTATCCGCTTCCTTTATAATTGTTTGGATATGTCGTTCCTTGATATACAGAAGTCGACATGTCATTACTACATACGCAACCAATGCATCCTGCATTTCCGCCGCCGCCCGTTGCTCCAAACAAATGGCCAATATCGAAATTATTGTTCCCAATAGTACTGCTTAAAGATTGCATAAGCTCATAATTCCATTTATCTAAAGAAGAAGCCGGCGAATATGGATCTGATGAAGCACTTGTATAAATCACAGCATCATTATTAGCAATAAGCACCATTCTGGAAGCAAAATCTTTTTCAAAAACTCCGTTTACACGAGTCATTGTGTTGTTCATTGCTGCCAGAGCATTTGCTTTTGTTCCTCCAAAATAAGCCGTGTATTCTCCGGTACACGAAAGTGCTAATCTGAATGTCCTTAATGTCGCATCGTCAGCATTCGGTCTCGCTGCTACATTGGCAATACCTTTTTGCGCAACATCAATTACCGTACATTCGAATTTATTAAGATCAGCTTTTTTGTCTGTTTTTTTATAAACTACATAAGTCGATAAATCTTTGGTATAAGGCTCAATAAAAACTGCAGATTTATCACCATATATTTCCATTGAAGACAATCCGAGCGGAGAAATACTGAAATAAACAGTGGAGTTGGGATCATCAAGACCTTCACCTACATAAGATTTGATGTCAGGATATTTGGCAGCTAATTGCGGATCGAAATTGGAATTTTCCTTAACTTTAAAGTTTTCCATTTTTCCTTCCGAATTTGGAAAAGAGACAATAATCTCAGATTTTTCTCCTGCAGCTAATCTTTTGGGAGCTTTAGCAAGTACATTTTTCAACCCGTTAATATCCAAACTGTAAATTTTGGGATCATTAACAAACTTTTTGTTTTCAAAAATCTCTGAAGTTGATTTTGCTGAATTTTCAGACCATAGACGATCGGTCTGAGCGAAAGAAACGCCTGTAATAAAAAGCATTCCAATCATCAATAATTGTTTTCTCATATAAATAGTAATTTGATTGTGGAATATCAAAGCTATAAAAAATATTATAATGAGAAACGAAAAATATTAATATATTTTTGAAAATTTAACACATTAACTATGTAATGCATTGCACGGAAATTGAAATTATTCAAAAAAAATAGCATACAATGAATGTATGCTATTAAATATATATTTTATTGTAATTATTGAGTAATATCTCTCCCAATAACCAGTCTTTGGATTTCTGAAGTTCCTTCACCAATAGTACAAAGTTTAGAATCTCTGTAATATTTCTCGGCAGGGAAGTCTTTTGTATATCCGTAACCTCCAAAAATCTGCACTGCGTTATTTGAAATTCTTACACATGCTTCAGAAGCATATAATTTTGCCATTGCGCCTTCTCTTGTCATTTTTTGCTTAGCATTTTTCAATGTGGAAGCTCTTTGTATCAAAAGTTCGGCTGCATCAATTTCTGTTGCCATATCTGCCAGCATAAAATTAATAGCCTGAAAGCTTGCAATAGATTTTCCGAACTGGTGTCTTTCTTTGGCATACTTTAAGGCTGCTTTGTAAGCTCCTTTTGCTGTTCCTAAACTTAAAGCTGCAATAGAAATCCTTCCGCCATCTAGAATTTTCATAGCCTGTTTGAAACCTTCACCAACTTCTCCTAATCTGTGAGAATCCGGTACACGAACGTTGTCGAAAATCAATTCCGCAGTTTCGGAAGCACGCATCCCAAGCTTGTTCTCTTTTTTACCAGAGCTAAAGCCAGCCATTCCTTTTTCTAAAACAAAAGCGGTAGAATTATTTTTTGCACCTTTTTCACCCGTTCTCGTCATTACAACAGCAATATCTCCTGAAATAGCGTGTGTGATAAAGTTTTTGGCACCGTTGATGATCCAGTCGTCACCATCTTTTACAGCCGTTGTAGACATACCTCCGGAATCCGAACCTGTATTGTGCTCCGTCAATCCCCAAGCTCCGATTACTTTTCCGGTTGCCAGCTGAGGAAGCCATTTGTTTCTCTGCTCTTCATTTCCAAATTCATAAATATGGTTGGTACATAATGAGTTGTGCGCCGCTACAGAAAGTCCGATCGAAGGGTCTACCTGAGAAATCTCATCCAGAATAGCAACATATTCGTGATAACCAAGTCCAGAACCTCCATATTGTTCAGGAATTACAATCCCCATAAAGCCCATTTCTCCTAATTGATGAAACAGCTCTTTTGGAAAAGTCTGACTTTCGTCCCATTCCATAATATTGGGTCTTATATTTTTCTCAGCAAATTCTTTTGCCGTTTCGGCTATCATTTTAATGTTGTTAATAGATTCTGTATTCATATTAAATAATAAGTTAGTCTTCAAAGATACTTAAATTGCTGAAATACGAAAATAATTATTACAAACAATAGGCTTTTTGTTTAATTATTTATTTTTAAGTTTATCATATTTTATATTGACCATTTTTTAATGGAATATTTCATGTGAAATGTAAAAAATTAACTAAATTAGTCTTCAAAATTCAAAGAATGGGAAAATTTTTACTTATTATAATTTTCATTTCAGCCTATATTTCAGCTCAGATTCCTTCGGGATATTATGACGGAACTTCCGGCTTAACAGGTTATGCATTGAAATCTAAGATTCACGATATTATTTCGGCTAAAAATATCAACTGGCATTATGGTGACCTTCCCCAATTTTACAATCAGACAGATTTAGATAAATATTATGATCATGGGCCAAACAATACTACAATTCTTTTGGATATTTATTCTGAAATTCCTTCAGGTCAGGATGCTTATGAATATACTTCTGTAAATTTAACAAGTGGAGCGGGAGCCGAAGGCTTGGGATACAACAGAGAGCATATGATTCCGCAAAGTACTTTTAGCACGAGCTCAAGCATCAGCGATTATCCAATGTACTCGGATTTGAATTTTATAATTCCTGTTGATGCAAGAATCAATTCGCTACGTAATAATTATCCGTACGGAATTGGCGGAAATACCAATTTCTATAATTTCACAAACGGTTCGAGGATGAGCAACGCAGCCATACCCAATTATCCTTACACGGGAAGAGTTTATGAGCCTATTGATGAATTTAAAGGCGATATTGCGAGAGCTTTATTGTATTTTGTTGTAAGATATGAAGGGAAATTAGGATCTTTTAATACCGCATACAGCACGTCGTCAACTATTACTCCCGCAACAGACCAATGCCCTTTTGACGGTACGGAAGAAAGAGCCATCGATCTGCCTTACATTCAGATGCTGAAACAATGGAATACGCTCGATCCTGTTTCTCAGAAAGAAATTGACAGAAACAATGCGGTTTACACTATTCAGAAAAATAGAAATCCTTTTATCGATCATCCTGAATGGGTAAATTTAATCTGGTCTGAAACACCGGATTCTGTTGCCCCATCAACTCTTTCATCATTGGTATCAACACAGCAAAATGCTCATTTCATTAATTTGAGCTGGAATCCAACTCCAGATACTGATATTTTGGGGTATAGAATCTATATTGATGGAGCTGCAACACCTATTGCCACAACCAAAAACACTTCTATTTCAATAGATCATCTGCTTCCTTCGACCACTTATACTTTTACGATAAAAGCTTTTGACAAAGGGTATTTGGAATCTGCGAGCAGCAACATGGTAACTGCCACAACTTTGGCTTCAGATTTTTACGCAAAAGATCTTATTATTTCCAAATATATTGAAGGAACATGGAATAATAAAGCTTTAGAAATCATAAATAAAACAGGACACGAAGTCAATCTCAACAATTATCGTCTAAATATCCAGTTTCAAAACACCACGAGCGGAAATTATTATTCTGGCGACACCTACGAGCTGGAAGGAAAAATAGCAAATAATGAAAGTTTTGTGATTTTAAATCCAAATACGTCGCTTCCATGTTATACAAACAGCAACGCTCAATTCTTAACAGCTTCTGACGCGATGACATTTTCTGGGACACATTATATAGAACTGGCTTATAACAAAACGGTAACCATTGACGCAATCGGAGCAAAATTTATGAATAATTCCAATGCAGATATTTCTCTTTACAGAAAAGGCAATATCGGTCATCCCAATCCGGATTTTAACAGCAGCGAATGGGATACTTTTGCTACCGATTATTGCCAGAATTTGGGCGTTCTTTCCACTTCAGAAGTACATTATACTGAAGAAAATGAATTTAAAATTTATCCAAATCCTGTGCATGAAAACATTTTTGTGAAAGGAAATACAGAAGAAGTGAAAACAATACACATTTCAGATTTCTCGGGAAAAATAATTTATAAAGAAAAAAATCCATTTAAAAACAAGAAAAACATTTCTGTACAAGGCTTATCAGCAGGATTTTACTTATTACAAATTAATAATAAGACATATCCGTTTATCAAAAAATAATTGTCATAATAAATATCAATAATTAGTATCTTTTATCTGTTTTATTTATAAGTAATTATGCTTATATTTGCAAAATGATAGCGGTCATTACCGGAGATATTATAAATTCACAACAAGCAGAAACTAAAGTTTGGATCAACAAACTTAAAAATCTTCTCGGAAATTGGGGAAGCACACCTGAAACATGGGAAATCTACAGAGGCGACGAATTTCAGTTCAAATGTAATATTAATGATGTTTTCTGGCATTTCTTAGCTATCAAATCGCTTATAAAAAGTCAGGAAAATTTAGACGTCAGGATTGCAATTGGTATTGGTGATGAAAGTTTTCTCTCTGAAAAAATTACAGAATCCAACGGTACAGCTTATGTACATTCAGGCAGATTATTAAATGATCTGAAAAATGACGGACACACGGTTGCGATAAAAACCACCAATGATCTTTTAGACAGAGATTTAAATATTTTGTTGAAATGGTCTTCAAAAGATTTCGACAACTGGACGATGGCAACTTCTGAAATCATTCACGAAATGATTATGAATAATGATATTACTCAGGAAGATTTAGCTAAAAAATTCACTATTTCACAATCATCGGTAAGTCAGAGACTGAAACGCGCAAACTACGACCTTATCGTAGAAACCAATCAATATTTTAGAAAAAAAATTGCAGAACTGTAAGACATGATTTTTACTAAACTCATATTGGCACATTTATTTGGAGATTTTATTTTCCAGCCAAATTCTTGGGTTTCAGATAAAGAAAACAAAAAATTGAAGAGCAAATATCTGTATCTTCATGTTTTGATTCATACGGTTTTAAGTTTCATTTTCCTTTGGGATATTCAACTTTGGTGGGTTGCAGTTTTGGTGGGGATTTCACACTTTATTATTGATGCTGCAAAATTAAATTTCCAGACGATTAAGAACAAAAAAAGATGGTTTTTTATCGATCAGGCTCTTCATATTTTAGTGATCGCAGGAATTTCATTTTATTGTAAAGAATTTAATTTTGAGTTTTTAACAGATCAGAATTTATTGAAAATAATAGCGGCTTCTTTATTTTTAACCACGCCTGCATCAATTGTTATTAAAACATTACTGTCTTCATGGACGCCTGTTCCGGAAACACAAAGCAACATACAAACCGAATCTTTATCAAGCGCCGGAAAATATATAGGAATCCTCGAACGTTTATTGGTTTTTACCTTTATTTTGGTAAATCATTGGGAAGGAGTTGGTTTTATGGTTGCTGCAAAATCTGTTTTCAGGTTCAGCGATTTGGCGCAGGCTAAGCAAAGGAAATTAACGGAATATGTACTGATCGGAACGCTTTTAAGTTTTGGAATGGCCGTTTTAACAGGTATTTTAATTAAGTAAAATAATATATAAATCTAAATACAATTGGAAATCGTAGATTCACGGATTCCTTAAAAAAAAGTAAAAATTATGAGTCAAAAGAAAGAAATGTTGTACGAAGGTAAAGCAAAGCAGGTATTTGCTACCGACAATCCTGACGAAGTTGTAGTGCGTTTTAAGGACGACGCAACCGCATTTAATGCTCAGAAAAAAGGACAAGTTGATTTGAAAGGCGAAATGAACAACGCCATTACCACTCTTATTTTTGAATATTTAAATGAAAAAGGAATCAAGACTCATTTCATTAAACAATTGAACGAAAGAGAGCAATTGGTAAAAAAAGTATCCATCATTCCTTTGGAAATGGTTGTAAGAAACTATTCTGCAGGAAGCATGGCCCAAAGATTAGGCGTTGAGGAAGGAATCAAATCTCCGGTTACGATTTTCGACATCTGCTACAAAAAAGACGAGTTGGGAGATCCGTTGATCAACGATCACCACGCTGTTTTCTTGGGTGCGGCTACTTACGATGAGCTTGACGAAATGTACGAATTGACTTCTGATATCAACGACATTCTGATCGATCTTTTTGATAAAATGAATATTATTTTGGTTGATTTCAAAATCGAATTAGGAAAAACTTCTACAGGTGAAATCATCCTTGCAGACGAAATTTCTCCTGACACATGCAGACTTTGGGATAAAGATACCATGAAAAAATTGGATAAAGACAGATTCAGAAGAGACTTAGGAGAAGTTACTGAAGCGTATGTTGAAATTTACAACAGATTAAAAAAATTACTTGGTAAGTAAGTTTTAGAAAAGTTGGATGTTTAGTTTTATATTTAACATAATATTTAATTTTTCATCTAATTAAAGATCTATCAAATAAATCTAGATTAGAAAAAATAGAAATGAAAAGTTTAGACATTCATAAAAGTGAATATTTAAAACAATTTGAAACTCAAACCTACGGAAGAAATCTTTTCAGAACGCAGGAAGAAGAAAGACTGGATGCTCCGAATGAGGAGTGTGGTATCTTCGGAATGTATTCTGATAATGATCTTGATACGTTTTCTCTTTCGCAGTTCGGGCTTTTTGCGTTACAGCACAGAGGCCAGGAAGCTTGCGGTATCTCCGTTCTTAAAGACGGAAGAATCACCAATATGAAAGATGAAGGTTTGGTTTTGGATGTTTATAAAGAGATCCAGGATCCTGAAGCTTTTATGGGAAATTCTGCAATCGGACACACTCGTTACACGACTGCAGGAGATAAAAAGAAATATAATTTTCAGCCATTTTTCGCCAAAAATGAATATGACCAGATTATACTTTCCATTGCTCACAACGGTAACTTGACCAATGCGAGAGAGCTGAAGCAAGAGTTGGAAGCTGAAGGCGTAGTTTTCAGAGCGACTTCGGATTCTGAAGTTATTTTAAGATTAATTCAAAAAAATCTTGATTTAGGTCTTCGTGGCGCTATTAAAGCAACAATGGAGAAAATTGAAGGAGCTTATTCAGTTGTCGGAATGACGAGAAATAAGTTTTTCGCTTTCAGAGATTTCAACGGAATCAGACCTTTGGTTTTGGGTGCAGTTGACGAAAAAACATATGTTGTAGCTTCGGAATCTGTAGCTTTAGATGCAGTTGGCGCTCAATATGTTCGTGATATTTTACCGGGGGAAATCATTTATACCAATGAAAATGAGCCCGGAAAACTGAATTCTTACATGGTAAACGAAGAGAGAGGAAAGCAAAGAATCTGTTCTTTCGAATATATTTATTTTGCAAGACCCGACTCGACTTTAGAAAATATCAATGTTTACGAAATCAGAGAAAAATCGGGTGAGAAAATCTGGCATCAGGCACCTGTAGAAGCTGATATTGTAATTGGAGTTCCGGATTCGGGAGTTCCTGCAGCAATTGGGTTTTCAAAAGCTTCGGGAATACCTTTCCGTCCGGTTTTGATTAAAAACAGATATATCGGAAGAAGTTTTATCGTACCAACTCAGGAAATGAGAGAAAGGGTAGTGAACCTGAAATTGAACCCGATTATTTCTGAAATCAAAGGCAAAAGAGTTGTAATCATCGATGATTCAATCGTTCGTGGAACGACTTCTAAAAGGTTGGTTAAAATTCTAAAAGAAGCCGGTGTAAAGGAAATTCACTTCAGAAGTGTTTCTCCGCCGATTATCGCGCCTTGCTATTTGGGAATTGATACGCCATCGAAAGACGATTTGATTTCTGCCAATATGACAACGGAAGAACTTAGAAATTATTTAGGAGTAGATTCTTTAGAGTTTTTAAGCACAGATAATCTGAAAGATATTTTAGGATCAGCAAACCACTGCTTTGGATGTTTTACAGAAGAATATCCTGTAGAAAAAGGTGAAGAAGTAGAATTATTTAGCTAAACAGCAAACCAGATACAAAAATGTCAGACTTATTTTAAGTCTGACATTTTTTTTATTGAATAATAGTTTCTTATTTAAATTTATAAGCAACTCCTACCTGAAATACATTGTTTCTTACAGCATCTCCCGGATTATTATCAACAATATCATTTAGACCGGCTACAAATCTTGCCGTAACTCCGAAATCATCAGTGAAATAATATCCCGCTCCAAGACCTATTCCAACATCAAAGCCCTTAAAAACATCATCTGCATCAAAAGATCCGACATCACTTTTCAGTTTTGAATTAATCAAAAATCCAAATTGTGGTCCTGCTTCTACATAAAAGTTTGGCACGAAATTATACTGAAACATTACAGGAATTGAGATGTAATCTAGATTTAGTCTTAGATCAGAATCTCCGTCATATTTTGAACCAACTCCATTATATAGAATTTCTGGCTGAATGCTGAAAGATTCTGCGATGGGAATGTTTGCAAATGCGCCACCATATATTCCAGCTTTTGCTTTTGAATCGTCTGCGGAAATTGAAGCAATGTTAAGACCAGCCTTCAAGCCAAATTTTACAGAAGATGAAGATGTAGCTTTTTCCTGCGCAAATGCTAATGAAGTCATAGCAACTGCAAAACTTAATAGTAATTTTTTCATGAGTTATTAGAATTTTTAATTTTCACTTCTCACTAAGCAAATTTCTTGCCAAAAAATATTAATTTATGAAATAATCAGTAAAAAAAAGCTTGATATGATAAAAAATAAATTTTATTTCTGCTTTAAATTCTATTTTATTTAAATATAAAAAAGACCAGACTTAAAATTAAGCCCGGTCTCTTTATTGAAATTAAAATTGTTTCTAAATCCTTAGAATTTGTAAGCCAAACCTACCTGGAAAACATTGTTTCTGATTGCATCAGAGCTTTCAGGTCTGTCTTTAGCAATATCAGTAACACCTGCTACATATCTTGCAGTAATACCAATATTATCAGTGAAATAATAACCAGCTCCTAAACCGATCCCTACATTGAAACCATTCAGGTTATCTTTATAGTCACCAGATTCGTTGATTACGTCATTATCTGATTCATTTTTCAATTTGTTTTTAGCACTAACTAAAAATCCGAATTCAGGACCAGCTTCTACATAAAAGTTCGGCACAAAATTGTACTGAAACATTACAGGTACAGCGATATAATCTAAATGTCTTGCGTAAGAAATTCTGTTTCCTGCGATATTTGTGTCATCATATTTGTCTCCATATTGGCTATAAAGTACTTCCGGCTGAATGCTGAAAGATTCTGCGATAGGAATGTTTGCAAATAAACCTGCATTGAAACCTATTTTTGAACCTTGATCATCCAAAGTACCATCGCTTGATAATGAAGAAACGTTCATTCCTGCTTTGATACCAAATCTAACTGGTGAAGTTGACATGGATGAAGTAGAAGTTGTCGTTGTCGTCTGAGCGAATGCTAATGAGCTTGTAATAACTGCTAAGCTTAAAATTAACTTTTTCATAACTTTAAATTTTTAATATTTACTATTCTAATTTTAAATTTTACTACCAAACTTTTGAGTTTGACGAGTGGTATCTTTCAAATAGTTTGCCAAAGTTTAAAATGATGATAAATATCAGGTTCTAACAAGCGTACAAAACAAAAATAAAATTTTTAATTACTTTAATATCAATAATTTAAAAACACAAAGTTACTTATCAAACTCATTGGAAAAAATTTAAATTTTTACTAAAAAATGGGTTTAAAATTTTAAAAACCGCTTAATTTTCTATAAAAGTCAATTGATTTCTGAATGTTTTTAGATTGACATTGATGATCAAATATACATTCACCTATATTGGAAAGCAGCGAAAAGTTGATTTTAGCATTTATATTCTTTTTATCATTTAATAAAAGTGAAAAAATATCTTCATCCTTAAATTCACTGATATCGATAAAACAATAATATTTCTTTATGTTTTCGATGATGGTTTCTGAAGTTTCTTTTGAAATCAAACCTTCAAGATACGAAAGATGAGTTTCACAGATCATTCCTAAAGCTACAGCTTCGCCATGTAAAATTGGAGTTTCTTTTTCAAGACACAGACTTTCAACAGCATGGCCGATCGTGTGTCCAAAATTCAAAGTTTTTCTTATATTTTTTTCGTGAAAGTCTTTTTCAACAACTTCTTGTTTAATGTCCATTGAAGTTTGAATATGCGGAATCACATTTTCCGGATCCAGCTTTTGAATCTGAATAAGATTTTCCCAATGAATTTTATCTGCAATCAAGCCATGTTTCAGCATTTCTGCAAAACCGCTCCGCAATTCTTTAAAAGGAAGTGTTTCCAAAAAATTAGGATAAACAAAAATCTGCTCCGGAAAGCTGAAAGTTCCCACCATATTCTTATAATGCATCAGGTCAATGCCCGTTTTTCCGCCAATTGATGCATCGCACATCGACAAAAGAGTCGTCGGAATATTGATAAAATGAATTCCTCTTTTGTAAGTTGAAGCTACAAAACCACCCATATCTGTGATTACGCCACCGCCAAGATTGATAATTAAGGCTTTTCGATCGGCATGCATTTCCGTAAGGATTTCCCAAAGATGATTTGCAGTCTGAATATTTTTCATTTCCTCACCGGCTTCGATCTCCAGAATTTCAAAACTATTTTCTGTTTCCATGCTTCCTAAAAGTACGGGAAGACAGTATTCGTGCGTATTTTCGTCTACAAGAATAAATATTTTGCTGAATGACTTTTCCTTAAGAAAATCGTTGAGCTGAGAAAAATTATGGTCTAACAGGCTGATCATTTTAAAATTTTTATTTATTTGAGATAAACTATTGTACAAAGTTATGATTCTTAATTTTTAACTCGTAACTAAATTAGTATCTTTGCAAAAATATTTAGAATGAGCAGAGATAATAACAATTCAGGAAGACCAAAAAAGCCGAGATCTTCAACAAGAAATTCGGATAGTCCTCGCTCTCCTAAATCTGGAAATTCTTCAGGTTCAAAATCTTTCAAAAAGCCCTTCAGCAGAAGCGATAGAGATACAGATACAGACAGCTCTAAACCTTTTAAAAAACCCGATTCTAGGAGATCTGATACCAGCTATGAGAGTCGAATGGAAAAGAAATATTCAAAAACTGAAAAAGAACCATTCGTATCCAATCAAAGTGAAGAGAGATCATCGTTCAAAAAGACCAGCTTCAAAAGAGGAGGTGACGCAAAAAACTTTGATACAAGAAGTAAATACGAAAGAGGAAGCTTAAAATATGGAAGAAGACCAGGAAGTGAAACCGACAGAGATGACGATAGAGCAAGGTCTTTTGTACAGAAAAGAAGATTCAAAAAGGTTGAAAAAGATGTTCATAAGGATACAATCCGTCTTAATAAATATATCGCCAACTCAGGAATTTGCAGCCGGAGAGAAGCTGATGAGCTGATTACCCAAGGTTTGGTAGAAGTCAACGGAAAAGTAGTGACAGAAATGGGTTATCAGGTTCAGAAAACGGATAAAGTAGTTTTCGACGGACAAAATATTACTCCTGAAAAACCTGTTTATGTACTTTTAAACAAGCCAAAAGGATATATTTCTACAACAAAAGACGACAAAGCAAGAAAAACAGTAATGGATTTGGTTGCCAACGCTTCCCCGTACCGTGTTTTCCCTGTCGGAAGATTGGACCGTTCAACGACAGGAGTTATTCTTTTGACCAATGACGGGCACATGACCAAGAAATTGACGCATCCATCATTTGATGCAAAAAAAATCTATCATGTAACTTTGGATAAAAAACTGACAAATGAAGATATGAAGCTGATTGCTGAAGGTATTCGTCTGGAAGAAGGGGTTGCAGAAGTAGATCAGATTTCGTTCATTGAAGGTAAACCTAAAAATGAAATAGGAATTGAAATTCATATCGGCTGGAATCGTGTCATCAGAAGAATTTTCCAAAGATTAGGATACGAAGTAGAAGCTCTTGACCGAGTAATGTTCGCAGGATTGACAAAGAAAAACATCAAAAGAGGACACTGGAGAATTTTAACAGAATTGGAGGTGAATAACTTGAAAATGCTTTAAATAAGTTTTGAGTGATGAATTATGAGTTTTAATTCGTAATTTTTTAATTGAAATAAGAAAACGACGCTGGAAATTTCAGCGTCGTTTTTTATCTTTACATGGTCATTCTGACGAAGGAAGAATCTCATTAAATGCTTTAAAAATTTATAACTACTAATAACTAATCTTACCCCAAAATCGTCACCCCTTTCTGAAGCATTTCAAAAATTGCATCTTTTCCGTTATCAGGTTTTACATTAACAGCACGCGTCCCGTTAAAGTGAAGGCAGGTTACATATCCGTTTGCCGCGGCATCGGTGCAGGTAAATTTGACACAATAATCCATCGCAAGACCTACAATTTCCAACAATTGAATATCATGATATTTTAAAAAATCATCCAACCCGGTTTTCATAAAGTGATTGTTGTCCTGAAAACCGCTGTAGCTGTCGATTTCAGGATTTTTACCTTTCTGAATAATGTGCGTTACTTTTTCTCTGTTCAGATCTTTATGAAATTCTGCCCCGAAAGTTCCTTCCACACAATGATCCGGCCACATAAACTGCGGAACACCATTTAAAATAATGCTTTCACCTACTTTTTTTCCGTTATTGCTTGCAAAGCTTTTATGATTGGCAGGATGCCAATCCTGAGTCAGAACAATTTGGTCGTATTCGTTTTCTTCCATCAGAAGATTGATATAAGGAATAATTTCATTGGCTCCGGGAACCGCTAATGCACCGCCTTCACAAAAATCATTCTGTACATCTACTATTATTAATGCTTTTTTCATACTTTAAAATTCTCGAATTTTTGATAAATTTACAAAAAACTAATACTCAAAAAATTGTCCAATTCTCAATTATCGGACAAAACGGCATTTAGAGAATAATTGTTTGATTAAAATTTTATAGGTTGGCAATCGCAAAGGCGCAAATTATAATTAAAAGTCTTTTTAAAGCGCAAAGATTTTTTCTTCTATTAAATTCATACGTTACTATTTTATATTTGGTGAAAATCTTCGATTTTATTGCGCCTTAAAGCAGTATTGAGAAATTAAAAATCTTTGCGCCTTTGCGATTTCCAACAAATCAACATCTTCTTTTTGTTATAAAATAATTACAATTACTATTTCGCTTTCGGCATATAAACCAAATACCAATTAACTTATCTTTGCAGGAAATAAGTATTTTTATGTCATTTGAATCGTTAGGATTATCACACAACATTATTCATTCCGTCAACAAATTGGGTTATTTAAAACCATTTCCAATTCAGGAGCAGGCTGTTCCCCTTATTTTGCAGGGAAAAGATTTGATGGGAATTGCAGAAACCGGTTCCGGAAAAACGGCTTGTTTTGTGATGCCAATTTTAGAAAAACTGCAAAATGCAGAAGTTAAAAAAGACCGTAATGTTCAGGTTTTGATATTGGTTCCTACACGTGAACTGGCGATTCAGATTGATGAAGTTTTCAGAGCTTTTACAGAAAATCTGAAGCGTGAAGTTCGTACAATGGCAGTTTATGGCGGTGTTTCTATCAATCCGCAAATGAAAGGCATGTTTGGGGTAGAAGTTCTGATCGCAACTCCCGGCCGTTTATTGGATTTGATTGATCATAATGCTTTAAGTATCTCAGAAATTCAACATTTGGTGATTGACGAGGCAGATAAAATGTTTCAGCTGGGTTTTGGTGAAGAAATGAATAAACTTTTCGCAATGATGCCTGTAGCGAAGCAGACAACTTTATTTTCAGCGACTTTAAATGATAAAGTTTCTGAAATGAAGGAACGTTTATCCATCAATCCCGTGATAATTGAAATTAAAAAAGAAGAATTTGAAATTGACAACATCGAGCAATTAGCTTATCATGTTTCTCCTGAAAATAAAGGCCCTTTTTTACGTTATTTAATTAAAGAAAAGAAAGTTGAAAAAGCTTTGATTTTTGTTTCGTCGACAAGATCTGCCGATAATTTGGTTGAAAAACTAAAGAAAAATAAAATAAAAGCAGTTGCCATTCACAGTCAGAAATCACAAGGGGCACGTAAAAATAATTTAGAAGAATTCAAAGTAAACGGCGCTCAGATTTTAGTTGCAACAGATTTGATTGGTCGTGGTATTCACATCGAATCTTTGCCTTGTGTTATTAATTACGAATTGCCACGTTCGCCTTTAGATTATATTCACCGGATTGGTAGAACGGGCCGTGCCAACGAAAAAGGAACCGCAATTAATATTCTTACTGATGATGAGTTGCAACATTTCAGAGTAATTCAGAAGAAAATGGGGAAGAAGGTGACTTTACAAAGAACAGAAGGTCTTGATCTGCACGGTTATTAATGTAAACTTAAAATTTTAAGCTTCAATTTTAGTATAATTTGAAGCTTTTTTTATGTTTAAATTTCTCGATATTTTGATAAATTTACGCATTCAATAATCAAGAGAATTGTATAAAATTAATGATCAGAAAAACTATAAATTACTTAAACAATGGATGATTTAGACGTTAAAAAATTTCCTATTGGAGAATTTCAGGAGACCGATAATAACTGTGACATCAAATTGGATGAGCAAATCAAGGTCATAAAAAATTTTCCGGGGAAACTAAAAAACCTTATTGAGGATTTTTCTGATGACCAGCTCGACATGCCTTACAGAAATAGCGGCTGGACGGTAAGACAACTTGTCAATCATATTGCAGACAGCCATGGAAATAGTTTTTTCGGGTTTAAGCTGGCACTTACCGAAGATAATCCGACTATAAAACCTTACGAAGAAGCAAAATGGGCAGAGCTTCAGGACAGCGCAAACATGCCGATAAAGCCAGCGATGAGAATGATAAAAGGAATTCATCAAAGATGGTACGTTCTTCTGAAAACACTTACCAATAAACAATTTGAAAGAACTTTTCATCATCCTGAAAAAGAAAAAGATCATAATCTGAGATATTACCTTGCATTGTATGTCTGGCATTGCAATCATCATTTCGCTCACATCGAAAACCTAAAGAAAGAAAAAGGTTGGTAAAGAAAAGCCTGCACGATACAATTTATTTTAATGAAATTGTCTTCAGAATTTCAAATCTTTCTCCAAATTCTCAACGGAGATGGGGAAAAATGAATGTTGCACAAATGTTGGCACATTGCGACTTGATTTTACAGATTCCACTTAAAAAAATTGAGCTTCCTAGCATTAATTTTTTATTCAGAATCATTGGTATTGTGACAAAAAGAGAAATACAGATTTTCAATAACGGAATTCCTCGCAATATGCCTTGTTTTCAAAAAGTAATCGTTAATTTTGAATGTGACTTTGAAACGACGAAAAATAATCTTCTGAAAACGCTTGATGCTTATCGGGAAGCTTATGAAAGCAATGATTTGCCGCAAAGCCACGCTCTTTTTGGAAAAATGAAAGAAAAAGACTGGGGTTTTTTGGAATATAAACACCTCAATCATCACCTGAAACAATTTAATGTATGAGTTTTTTTGATAAAATATTTGGCGGAAAACAGGAAGAAAATCAATCAAAATCTTTCTGGAATCCTATACAGTCTGAGCAAGACCTGGAAAATGCTGTGAAAAAATCTTACCAGCAGAAAATTGCAATTTTTAAGCATTCGACAAGCTGTTTTATCAGTAAAACCGTTTTGAAGAATTTTGAAAAAGAAATTGAATCTGCAGAAGAAACCAATACTGTTCTTTATTTTTTAGATCTTTTGGCATACAGAAATTTGTCCAACAAAATAGCCGAAGATTTCAATATAAGACATGAAAGCCCGCAACTTCTCGTTATAGAAAACGGAAAGGTAATCAACAACGCATCGCATCAGAATATATCTATAAGTCAAATTGCATTATGAGTAATATAAATACCTATTTAGCAAAAGTTCTTGATGTTCCTTTAGAAAAAGTGAATCTCTGCAGCATGCAGTACGAGACAAAAAAAGTGGCAAAAAACCAGTTTCTTCTTCAGTACGGTGAGATTTGCAGAAACATATTTTTTGTTGAAAAAGGGCTTTTGAGAATGTATTCCATAGACAGAAACGGTAAAGAGCATATCATACAATTTGCTCCCGAAAGCTGGCTGATTTCCGATCGAAGCAGCATGTATTTTAACGAAAAATCATTGTATTATATAGAAGCTGTGGAAGATTCTGAAGTCTTGCTTCTTCATGTAGATTTTTTCAACAGATTGATCGAAGAGTTTCCAAACAGCATTGAAAAAAGTGACGTGCTTGTACAAAAGCACGTCAAAAGTTTACAGGACAGAATCAATTCTTTGTTGGGTGAAACTGCCGAGGAAAGATATCTGAAATTTATAAAAATGTATCCCGACCTGCTTCTCAGAGTTCCGCAGTGGATGATCGCTTCTTATTTAGGCATCACGCCTGAAAGCTTAAGCCGCGTAAGAAAAGAGCTGGCCAGAAAGAATTTTGTTACAGATAAATAACTTTTAATCCGGATTTAAAATTGTAATGAGCCTGTTTAAATATTCCTGTTCTTTTAAAACTTTTTCGTAAGATTTTTTAGCATAAACAGGACAAAGACGATATCCTTCATGAAGATAATTCTCATTTTCTATATATGTGTCAAAATGAGCGGAATATTCTTTAATAAATTTATCAATAGTTTTTCTTTTAATTTCGCATAAAGTACTGTTCTTAATCTTTTGTAAAGACGAAAGAATACAAGATTTGTCTCCTGTAAAATTAATAATATTGGTAAACTTAAAAGTTTCCTGAGGCACGCTGCTCACATCTTGCAGAATAGCATGCGGCTTATCTTCAAAAATCATGATTATCAGTTTTTAAGGTTAAACTTAAATAGTTGCGTTTCCTTCAACTCCGTCGGAATTGTTGGTTTCATTTCCGGTGATTGCAGCAGCTACAAAACTTATTAAACTTACCAATTTTCCGGCTTTTGTATCCCAATAATAGCTTTCTTTAGGCTCTACACGGATAATCGATACATTTGGATCGTCTTTACCGTCAAACCATGCATTGGCCATTGCAGACCATTTTTCTTCAATTGTAGATTTGTCTTTATAAATCGAAGCGTCACCATACACGGAAAGGTATTGAGAATCGCTGTTATTCATAAAGAAAAGCTGAACACGGCGGTCTTCTTTTATTTCAAAATTTTTGTTACTGGCTTCACTGCTGATAAACCAAAGATTACCCGAATCATCTGTTTCTTGAAGACTCATTGGCCGAGAATTGATCGGAAGAGTTTCAAGATCAGTACAAAACATACAGATTCTTGCTTCTTCGGAAAGTTCTTTAATCTTTTTAATCGCATCAATGTTGGTTAAATTTTCTGTAGACATATTATAATTATTTTGTGGTTTAAATAAATAAAATTTATCAATATAAAATCTTCTCTGAATTTTTCAATTCAAAAATCTAACCATTTTTTAAAATTAATCAAAAAAAATAATTATTTTAATGTTTTATTAAGTAATTCACTAAAAACATTATCGTTAATGAAATATATTGCAATTATGATTAAGATCATAAAAAAAATACATTTTTAAGTATTAATTTTAAAAGATTAATCACCAAACAAATATATTTATGAAAAAGTTGATATTCACACTTGCAGTTGGAATGCTTTCTGCGCAGTGTACAAAAAAAGAAACAGGCACTGAAACCAACAATATTTTGTCGGACGACACAATATCTCAAGCAGAACCGACTATGCCTGACGCATCTGCTGTAAAGCAAGATTCTACAGCAAATACGACTGATACATTACGATAAATTTTTGCCTCCAAAAAATTTTAAAATTTTTAGTTTTTGAACGATTTTGGCAAAATATATGCTAACTTCACAAAAAACTAATATGGTATGAAAACAATAAGCTGTGCGAAAATAGGTGAGGACCTTTTAAAATCTTTTGGTGGCGAATTGATACATTTTAATGAAAAGGAAATAATTTTCAAACAAGGAGATCAGCCATTATTTTATTATCAAATTGTTAAAGGAAAGGTAAAAGAAAATAATTATAGCCAGGATGGTAAAGAATTTATTCACAATATTTTGGGAGACGAGCAAAGCTTAGGAGATTCTATGCTTTTTGTGGATAAAAAATACCCTATCAATGCTGAAACTTTACAGCCTACCACGATTATAAAACTGCCAAAACAAAATTTTCTTAAGCTCCTGGAAGCTCATCATGAGATATCCATTCAGATCAGCGAATGTATGTCGCAAAGATTGTATTTCCAAACTTTGATGCTTCAGAATTTGGCATCGAATGATCCTGTTATACGACTTACAGGTCTGTTGGAATATCTGAAAAGTTTTCACAGCGATGACATTCCTTCATCATTTGAGATTCATCTGACAAGACAACAAATTGCTGATTTGACAGGGCTTCGGGTAGAAACCGTAATCCGAGCCTTCAAAAAAATGGAACAGAACCAAATGATAAAAATCGATAACAGAAAGATTTTTTATTAAACAATGATTCTGCTCATAAAATAATTACAACATTCATCAGTAATTTCGGCTATCCTTATTTTGAGAATTATTTCGCAACAATAAACTAATTTTTTTAATTATTCTTAAAAAACATCTTCGGTTGTTTGGCAAGATTATGTGGATATAAACGCCATGAATTACCAAAAAGTACTCAGAACGCTAAAATCTGATCGTTTCATAAGAATCAAAAATCAATCAAACCTGTTTGAAGTTGGATCAGTAATCTATGCAAAAGAAATTACAGAAAATATATTTTTACTTTTCGTTATTGAAAAAGATGTAAAAATACAGAATATCAAAGTATTGATTTCACATTTCGATTGCCTTGAAAGTATCGGTGAAAAAGAGCCGCTACAAACCATGTTTTATCTTTCAATAAAAGACGAAGAAGATCTTAAATACGTTGAAAAATACATGAAATTCCCGCACGCAACACTTACTTAACATAAAATTTAATCCTAAACTATAACAATGAAAACTATAATTGCTCTTATCGCTGCTGTTTGCTTAATGAATGTTTCTTCGTGCAGATGTGATATTGAAGAAGATGAACCAAAAAAAACAGATGTAAAAGCCGAAAAATAAGCGAAAAAGTTTATCAAAACTACATTTCAAAATTGAAAAACAAGGAAGGTTTGATATTATTTTAGTAAAAAATCTTCCTGTTTTGAATTTTTAGAATTCTATCCTTCTCCATATTTTTTATAACTCTGATCACGGTTTCTACACTCAAAGCTGTCAAAGAAGCCAGCTGTTGCCTGGTGAAAGGAATCTGAAGAGAATAAAGAGATTGATCTTCATGATTATTTTTCAGATAATCCATTAAAGTTGTCAACCTTTTTTCAGGGCTCAGAAAAGAAATAGAATGCATCATCATGTACTGATAATGTAACTTTTCAGATAAAGCAAAGACCAGCTTCTCATAAAGTTCAGGGTTTTCACTTAAAAAACTTTTATAATTACTTTTTGGCAGCCTCAAAACTTTACAATCTTCGATGGCAACAGCATTCACAGGATAAGGTTTTTCTAGAAAAATACTGGTTTCTACAAGGCTTTCATTTTTTGAAACAATGCCGTGTATGAATTCTTTTCCTTTTTCGCTGTAATTATTGAGCTTTGCCTTTCCTTGAGCGATCTGAATGTAATATTGTGGTGTTTCACCTTCGGAAAATATCATTTCGTTGATTTGATATTCTTTGTAATCGGCACCTAAAGAAAGTAATTGTTCGTCAATAATCATATATTTTCAATAAAAAATAATTCACATTAAACCTCAATTGAGGTTTAATTTAATATCCTGTAAAGAAAAAATAATTTTTGTAAAAAGTGAATTATTATGATACCACACACATACCACACATTAAAAATAAAGATAGTAAGCCTTAATAGCTGCGAATTTTGAAAGTAAAAAAATTACCAAATTCGTGAAATAAACCAACAGGCTGTGATTTGAATCATAAAAAGAAATGATAATATCCGATATATTTGTATTTTCCTAAAGTTTATATAATTAAAATAATTGAGACTTCAAATTGGAACACCGAAAAGACAATATGAGAGCTAAATATGAGTAAGACAGAATCGAATGCAGACCATCAGATGAAAAATTTAGCAGATGAGGAAATTATAAAAATGGCAAAAGAAAATTCTCCACGCCTTTTAAATAAATTTAAATCAACGTATCCAGAATTTTTCGAAAAATTATCGGCGATTTATCCAACATTTCAAAATTCCGAACTTGTTTTTTGCGTTTATTTAAAGCTTAACTTAAGTACAAAAGAGATTGCAACCTATACTTTTGTAACCCCAAAAGCAATACAAAACAGAAAAAACAGAATACGAAAAAAGCTAAATATCTCTTCATCAGTTGACATTTACAAATGGTTTGATGAACTATAATTAAATTTCAAAAATTTCTGAATCTGTAAATACAAAAAACTTCCCTTTTTTAGGAGTATTTTTGAGATCTAAACCTGTAAATTCGCTGAAAGCAGGAAGCAATAACTGGTTTTCAGTCTGCACAAAACATGGAAGTTTAATATTTTTCACAGCAGAATTTAAAGAAAAGCCGGGATGAATATGTCCTGTAATCTGAAATTTTTGATGGGATTTATCAAAATCATGAACAAAAAGAACAGAATTTATTTCTAAAACATCAGCTCTAAAATCTAAACAAAGCTTTTCTTCCAGTTTTTTTGAAATCCTGTCGTGATTGCCTTCCACAAGATAAAATTTTATTTGCGGATATTGATTTTTCCAGACACAAAAATCGTCAACATCAGAATTGTCTCCTGCATGAAGTAAATCACCGACAACAATGAACTTTTGTGGTCGAAAATATTCTATTAAAATCGACAATCGTTCCAAATCATTTTTCATGATATGATTTGCTAAAGCAATACCATTTTTCCGAAAATGAGCCGTTTTTCCGATATGCAAATCTGAAAATATCAGAGCCTTTTCCTTTTCCCAAAATGCAGCTCTCTGATTGGTCAAAGTAAATTTTTCGTTTTGGATGTTTATATTTTTTGTAGCTATATTCATTTAATTTATAATTTCAGCATCATGATGTCATTTTAACGAAGGAAGAAATCTCGTCCATTATAATAGATTCTTCACTGCGCCTTGCTTCGTTCAGAATGACTTTGACGGAAGGTTTTACATTCATCAAACTTCGCCTATCATAATTCACTATTCACTTATTCACAATTCTTCACCTGATTTTTTTAGCCTGTTCAACAAGCTTTTTAATTCTCGCATCCAGATTTTCACTTGTCAAAGTTTGTCTCAAGCTATCAACTTTTATCGGGAAGCTCAAAGGTGTAAAAGTATTGGCATATTTCAAAATGATTTTTGATTTTTCGATTCTTTTAAAAGCTTCAACCAATCTCTGCTCCTGCAGCTGCATATTAAAAACCTCGGTATAAGCCTGTCTAACGAGAAAATGATGCGGATCGTAATCTTCCAGAACTTTAAAAATAAGGCCTGCCGAGCTTTGCAAAGATTTATTTGAACGTTGTTGGCCTGGCATATTCTGAATCACCATTCCTGAAATCACAGCAATATCCCTGAATTTTCGACGCGCCATTTCAGCAGAATTAATACTTGAAATCACATCAACCATCAAATTTTCTCTTGTCAGTATTTTTTGCAGATTATCTTCATTTAACGGTATTTCTTTATCACTAAATAATTCAAAACCATAATCGTTCATTGCCATTGAAAAGGAAATAGGAGCCAATTTTGAAATCCGGAAAGCAATCAAAGCAGCCATCACTTCATGCACCAAACGCCCTTCAAAAGGATACATGAAGAGATGATAACCTTCACGATTTTTGATCAGTTCAACCAAAAATTCATCCTCTTTCGGAATATGTGAACGCTCTTCCTGATTTGCCAACAAAGGATGTAAAAATTTCAATTCTTTTTCAGATGCTTTTGGATTCAATGCTCCTGAAAGCTTTTCTCTTAAAAATCGTCCCAAATTTGAACTTAAAGGCAATCTTCCGCCTAAATAACTCGGAGCCAAAGCTTTTCCTTTTGATAATCTTACATAAACGGTCATATCTTTCACTATGGCAACTTCCAAAACTCTTCCTGCAAGAATAAATTTTTCTTCTTTTTTAAGCTTCGAAATAAAATATTCTTCAACCATTCCGATGTAGCCGCCTGATATAAACTTTACTTTCAGCATGGCATCACTTACGATAGCGCCCATATTCATTCGGTGTAGCATGGCTATTTTCCTCGAAGTCACTTTATGCAATCCGTCATCCATAATCACCACTTTATGATATTCTTCGTAATTTTTCAAAGCGCTTCCGCCAATGGTAAGAAATTCCATCATGTTTTTCCATTCTTCATCCGTCATTTCACTGAAAGTATAAACCTGCTTGATTCTTTCATGCAATTCATCAGGATAAAAACCGTCGCCAACCGCTAATGTCATTAGAAACTGAACCAAAACATCAAAACATAAAACCTGCGGTTCACGGGGTTCGATCACTTTTTGCTTAACGGCTTCTTTTAAAGCAGCAACTTCAATCAGCTCCAAAGAATGAGTCGGAACACAATAAATTTTTGAGGTTTCAAAAGGGGAGTGACCGCTACGTCCGGCTCGTTGCAGGAATCTTGCGACGCCTTTTGCAGAACCAATTTGTATCACGGTATCAACAGGTTTAAAATCTATACCTAAATCTAAAGATGAAGTGGAAACAACGGCTTTTAATTTTCCGTTGCTAAGATTTTCTTCAATCCAAATCCTTAAATGCGCATCAATCGAACTGTGATGAATGGCAATTTGACCTGCAAAATCCGGATAAGCATCGAGTAATAATTGATACCACATTTCACTTTGGCTTCGTGTATTGGTAAAAACAATGGTTGATTTTGAGTTTAAAATAATCGGAACAACTTTATCAGCCAATTTATGTCCCAAATGTCCCGCCCAAGGTAAAATTTCAACTTCATCCGGAAAGACAGGAATAATATCTATTTTCTTAAGCTGTTTAGCTGTAATTTTTGTTTTCTTAATATCATAAGGAATCAAAATTTCCATTGCTTCCTCAAGATTTCCGATGGTTGCTGTGATTCCCCAGATTTTAATTTTTGGAACATATTTTCTAAGCTGGGAAATCCCTAACTCGACCATTACACCACGTTTTGAGCCAAGCAGCTCATGCCACTCGTCAACAGCAACACAATGCATATTCTGAAAAAATCGTGCGTTATTTTTTTGTCCTAAAAGCAGATGAAGACTTTCAGGGGTGACAACTAAAATTTCAGGCATATTTTTCACCTGCTGTTGTCTTACTTTTGGGTCTGTATCACCATTTCTGACACCAACAACCCAATCCAGGCCGATCTCATCCATCGCTTCCTGCATCGCTTTGGCAATATCTTTCGCAAGCGATCGGAGAGGAGTGATCCAAACCATTTTTAAACCTTTTTTATACTTTTCAGGATGACTTAAAAAATCTGAAACTAAAGCTAAAAAAACGGAATACGTTTTTCCAAAGCCAGTCGGAGCAACCACCATTCCGCTGTAGCCGTTACCAAATTTCTGCCAGGTATCAATCTGAAATTTGAAGGGAGAAATACCTTTATCCGCCATCCATTGTTGAATGATTTTGAATCCGTTGGTATTTTCAAGTGTTGACAAATTGTTTTATTTAAATGAATTAGTCTGACATCGCTAATACATCATGCTACTTTTGAAGTGTCATGCTAAGCGAAGTTGAAGTATTATTGAATTAGTTTTTTAATTTCTTCTAAATCATCAATTTCATTGACGGTTTTATCTTTTCGCCATCTTACAATTCTTGGAAATCGTAATGCAACACCGCTTTTATGGCGATTGCTGAAGCCTATTCCTTCAAAAGCAATCTCAAAAACCAGTTCAGCTTTTACAGTTCGCACAGGCCCGAATTTTTCAATAGCGTTTTTGTTGACAAACTTACTGACTTCCATGATTTCTTTATCAGTCAAACCTGAATACGCCTTTGCAATGGTAACCAAAGCATCGCCGTTTTTTACAGCAAAAGTATAATCGGTGTAATAAGCGCTTCGTCTTCCGCTTCCTTTTTGAGCATAAATCAAAACTGCATCAATCGTTAATGGATTGATTTTCCATTTCCACCAATCACCTTTTTTTCTTCCCGAATGATAAGGCGAATTCTTTTGTTTCAGCATTAAACCTTCACTGTTGATATCTCTTGAATTTTCTCTGATTTGGTCTAAATCTTCCCAACTTTCAAAATTGATAATCCGGGAAATCTTTATGTTTTCAGGGTCTTCATTTAATAATAATTCTTCCAGCATTGCACGTCTTGCAAAGATTGGTTTTTCTCTCAAATCAGTACCTTCCAGTTCTAATAAATCGTATGCAAAAACCTCGATCGGAATTTCCGAAAGCATCTTTTTAGTTAAAGTCTTCCTGTTCAATCTTTTTTGTAATTCATTAAAATTTAGAACTTTAGAATCGTTCACCGCAAGTATTTCTCCATCCAAAACAAAATTACCTTTCATGGCTTTTACTGTTTCAGCAATTTCGGGAAACTGTTCTGTAACCAATTCTTCACCCCGTGACCAGATAAAAACTTCGTCATTTCTTTTAATAATTTGTCCGCGGATTCCGTCCCATTTATATTCAATCAGCCATTCGTCAGGAGTTCCGAGCTCTTCCAATTCTTTTTCCAAAGGATAAGCTAAACAAAAAGGATATGGTTTTGAATTGTCCGGATTAATATTTTCGGCAGAAATAAGTTCCTGAAATGATGTTTCAGCAGGTTCCCATTTTCCCATCAGGCTATGCATTAAAGTACTTGTTTCCTGTCCGGAATATTTGGTTAAAGAATTGATCAATGTTTTAGAAGAAATACCAATCCTGAAGCTTCCGCCTAATAATTTATTGAAAATCAGCCGTTCTGTGTAATCTAAACCGTCCCACGAATTAAGGACAAATTCTTTTTTTTCAGCTTCGTTTTTGTTTTTTAAATTAATGATATCTTTCATCCATTCAGAAAGAGATTTCTCGATTTTTTCGGTGGGCGGAGGAAGAATTAAAGAAAGCGTCTCGCCCAAATCTCCAACCGACGAATAACTTTCCTGAAACAGCCAAAACGGCAATCGCGTGATTTCCAGGGCCCATTCTTTCATGTAGTTTGTATTGACATTTCGTTTGGGTCTTTTTCCCGTAAACAAGGCAATAAACCATACTTTATCATCATCCGGAGCGCGTTCCAGATAATCGATGATTGCATCTATTTTGGTGTTGGTTTTATTGGTGCTTTCCAAAGCGTTGATCAATTCTGCAAAATTTTTCATGGCTCAGGATTTTCTATAATTTCTTTTTCTGTTTCTTCTTCATCATCGCCATACAACGTCTCTACAACATCGGATTTTATATCTAATTCATTTAAATATTTTGAAAAAACTTCTGTTTGTCCGTGAGTTACGTGCACGATTTCAGCTTCAGTTGCTTTTATGGCTTGCAATAAGCCTTTCCAGTCGGCATGATCGCTCATTGCAAAACCGGCATCGGCACTTCGCCATCTTCTGGCTCCGCGAACCTGCATCCAACCAGAACAAATTGCTGTTGCAGCTTCAGGTATTTTTTTAATAATATTGCTGTCGAGTAAGGCAGGCGGAACAATGACAATTTCACCCTGAATATGCTTTATGTTTTCCCTAAAATCCGGAATTTCATACTCGGGAAGATCTATTCCTACCGACTCAAAAGCTTCATTTAGTTTCCCGATGGAATAGTGAATATGAATTTTTCCTAAACCTTCAATAGCCTTCATAATCCGTTGAGCTTTGCCTAAAGAATATCCGATGAATACGGAAGTTTTTTGATTTTCTTTATTTCTTAAAACCCAGCTTTGCAGTTTTTTATTTAAATCTTCAATCTCCAGCCAATTGTAAATCGGAAGCCCGAAAGTGCTTTCAGTAACAAATTCATTACATTTTACCAATTCAAAAGGTGTACTCAAACCATCATCCTGCACTTTATAATCTCCGGAAATTACACTTATGTAACCTTTATATTCCAATCGTATCTGAGCCGAACCAATAATATGGCCGGCGGGATGAAGCGAAAGTTTCACGCCATTTATATTGACAATTTCACCATATTCAACGCTTTGACATTCAATATCCGGAGAAATTCTTTGATGTAAAATAGGTTTTGTAAAATGATGACAAAGATATTTTTTCATTCCCCAACGCGCGTGATCGGCGTGGCCATGCGTAATGACCGCCAAATCAACAGGCCGCCACGGATCAATATAAAATTTTCCCTGCGGACAGTAAATACCTTTGTTTGTAAATGTAATTAATTTCAATGGTAAGATGAGTTTGAATTTACCATTCAAAAATCTAACCAATTATGATAAATACGATTTCTAATCCATTTTCAATTCCATAGGCACTCGGCTTGTGAGTTCCTTATAAAACGCTGAAGGAGTTTTGCCAATAATTTCTTTAAAATACCGATTAAAGGAAGATTTCGACTTGAAGCCGGATTCGTAAGCTAAAGATAAAAAATTGATATTTTCATTTTTCTCGATTGCTTTTTCAACCATATTTTTAAAGTATTCAACACGATATTCGTTGATATAGCGGTAAAAATGCTTGTGTTGATATCCGTTCAACATTTCGCTGATCTGGTATTTGTTTATTTTTGTTTCTAAAGCAAGCTGATCAAGGTTCAAATCACAATCTCGAAACAGCTGTTTTTGTTTCACAGAATCATCCATTTTTTGCCAAAGCTCATGAAATTTTGTTTCGTAATCGGTTGTATTTATTGCAAATATCTCTTTGTTAAGATTTTCTTTTACAGATACTTTTAAATCGTCATCCGTAAGGCTTTTTATCTCTGTTTTAAGGCTTTTTCTTAGAATTAAAAGACAGATAATTAATAATATAAAATAAGCAATACTTCTTATTGAAAAATTAATTATTTGAGCTTCTTCGGCATAAAAATAAACTAAAGTTTTGGAAGCAATCACTCCAAATTCCATCATAAGAATGCAATAGGAAATTCTTGTAATCACATCAAATTCAGCTCTTTCAAGTGTTCTAAATTGATTTTTATTAACGATAAAAATACTTTTTAAGGGATAATATAAATTAATAATAAAAATTAAAATAAGGCTGAAATTATTATAAAGATCGAGCAGGCGCTGATCAACACGATTTAAAATAATAAAAACGCAGGAAGTTGTAAAATAGGCGATCATCAATACAAAAAACGGAATAAAAATATACCATTTGCCTGCAATAGAAAATTTTCTTTTTGTTTTGCTTAAAGCATATAAATAGATCAAAGGGCCGTAGCAAACCCCAATAAATGTATTCATCTGCTGCCTGATACTTTCGTAAGGGATAAAATTGAAGATGACGAATTTAATTGTCAAATGGACGGCAATCGCAGATAAAAGAAAAATAAACAGGTAATTTGAAGGTGTTTTTTTCTCTCTGAACTGTAAAAGCCAAAGCGCTACAAGTGCCTGAAAAGCCCCAACGATAACAATATACTGCATTCTTTCTTAGGTTTTCACAAAATAAATACAAAATAGGCTTTGTATCATCCGGAAGTCTATTATTTATCTATTAAAAATTTTACTCCAGGCTTAATGTTGGGTTCATAAATAAATAACAAATAGTTTATCAAGCGTAAGATATTGGAATACAAATATTTATAAGTACCAAACCAACGACAGACACGCTTTTGAATCTGGTTTTTTCATGCGGACGAAAAGGAGTATTGATTCATCCACATTTGCAACAAAAAAACTATGAACAATTTTATTGGTTTTTCAAAACACAAATCAAGAATCATTCAGGTATCTGCTTTTTTCCTGATGACTTCTTTAGGAGCCATTCATGCACAGACAATAAAAGGAACAGTTGTCGGAAAAACAAACGGAGCATTGCCCGGAGCCAATATTTCTATTGTAGATGCGGATGCAAAAACAGTTTCGTCACTAGACGGAGATTTCAATCTTCTTTCACCTGCACTAGGGGAAATTATTCTTAAAATTGAATATATCGGTTATGAAACGAAGACTTTCCCAATTACCATAAAAAAAGGAACAAATGATATCGGCTACATCACCATCGATCCTGAGGAAAAGAAAAGTAAGGATAAGGTAAATGATATTCAGGAAATTGTGATCGCAAGACCAAATGCTTTGACACAGGCAAAAGCTTACGAAATCAAGAAAAACAGCAATGCGATTATGGAAGTAATTGCTGCCGATGCAATTGGCAAACTTCCGGATAGAAATGCCGCCGAAGCGGTACAGAGAGTGCAAGGAGTTGCCGTTGCAAGGTACCACGGCGAAGCAGATCAGGCAACTGTAAGAGGAACTCCTTTTGCGTGGACATCCGCATTATTCAACGGAAACAGGCTTCCTAGTGCCAATGTTTTGGGAAACAGATCTTTTGTTTTGGATGTTGTTCCTTCAGAATTAATTCAGTTTGTTCAGGTTTCGAAAGCTGTAACTCCCGATATGGATGGTGATGCAATTGGCGGAAGCATTAATTTCATTACAAGAACTGCTCCGGCCAAGAAAACTTTAAGCGTAAGCGGGGCAGGCGGTTACAATACTTTTTCTCAAAATGCGACCTATAACGGATCAATTGTTTATGGAGATCGATTTTTTAATAATAAGCTTGGTGTAATTCTTTCCGGTGCGATCTGGGACAGACAATGGGGAGCAGATTCTTTCGATGTGACTTACAATACTGCATCTACAAATGATGTACAGAAAAACTCAATCGGAACAGTCATGATGAAAAGGTATATGGGAACGAGAAGAACGATCGGACTAAACGGCGGACTGGAATATAAATTGAATCCCAACAACAAAATCTATTTCCGTGGAATGTATAATAAATTTGACGATATCCGTCCTGTTTACGAATCTTATGTAGATTACAACAACAGCCGATATCAATACAATTTCAGGTATTCACATTATCAAACAGAATTATATGGATTGGAATTGGGCGGAGAACACAGTATCTCATCAAAATTAAATATCGATTGGATGCTAAGCGATTACCAAGCTAAATATTTCCTCGATACGCCGCCGACAAACGGAGTTAAAGGTCTTCCGATCGCAACATTCAGACAGAAAATTACAGGTGGCTTTACCAATCTTTCAAATGACGGAAAACGGTATTGGGGATTCGATTCGCCAAACGGAACAGGAGGTGAATACATGGATTACAGTTCCGATACAGCTAATCAAAACGAAGTGATGAGCGCAGACAAATTACTGCTTTCTCAATTGGTCATTGCAAAACTTGACAATAATGAAAGAGATAAAATCGCAAGATTAAACCTGAAATATGATGTTAACTCCAATATTTCATTAAAAGTAGGAGCAAAATACCGTGAGAAAGACAGAAACAGCACATACGGATATAATGCAGTTTTTCTTCCGGGCGCAGCTTTAGGGATCCCAAATTCTCCGGCCTTGCTTACTTTATCACAGTTATCAACAAGCGAACCGCCACAAGGAACTACTTTTCTGAACGGAATGAACGGAAATTACAACCCATACATCATGAATCCGCCAACAAAGGATCAGCTTTTCCAGATGTATTCGCCTCAATTTTTGCAACAAAACGGCTTTAGAGATCTTTCAAGTGCAGAAACCAATTCAACAAGCGTTTACACCGGGGAGGAAAACGTTTTTGCAGCTTACGCAATGGCTGAAATTAAAGCGAGCGATAAATTTAAAATCGTCGGAGGATTCAGAAACGAAACCACAAGATTGACTTTGTACGGAGCAAAAGCCACCAAAGAAGGAAATCCTGTAACAACGGTCATCAACCCGTCAACTGTGGAAAGCAATTATAATGCGTTTCTTCCGATGCTTCATTTGCGTTACAGTTTTTCTCCAAAATCGAATCTCAGATTTGCCTATACAAAATCATTCATCAGACCAAATTTTGGAGATATGTCGCCGGGTTCAAGTATTGATAACACGACAAATCCAAACAGAATCACAAGAGGAAACCCAGATTTGAAGCCTACTTTCAGCCACAACCTTGACTTTATGGGTGAATATTATTTCAACAATATCGGCATCCTTTCGGGAGGTGTTTTTTATAAGAAAATTTCAGATATCGTTTTTTCGGATACTTCGATTATGAGTCTGGACGGAACCGATTATATGGTAACTCAGGCAAAAAATCTACAGGATTCAAATTTGCTTGGCTTTGAAGTGGGAATTAATAAACGTCTGGATTTTTTACCAAGTTTCTGGAGCAATTTTGGTGTTGAGTTTAATTATACTTTCATCGATTCAAGCGTAGAAGTTCCGAGAATTTCAAACGGAATTCAATATTTGGATAAAACCACACTTCCCAATCAGTCTAAAAACCTTTTCAATGCTATTCTGTATTATGAAAGCAATAAGGTAATGATACGACTTGCCGGAAATTACAGAGGAAAATCTGTGGAAACCATTAATCAAAATTTAGGGCCTCAATATTATATCTGGTCGGATAAAAACTTTACAATAGATTTCTCTGCAAGCTATGATATCACAAAAAAAGTTAAACTATTCATTGAATTAAACAACTTAAGTAATGAAAGCTTAAGACTTTACATGGGTGACAACAAAAAAAGAATCACATCAAACGAGTGGTACGGAAGCAGAGGACAAATGGGAGTTCGTTGGCAAATATTTTAAAAATTTATATATGAAAAAATTAGTATTTACATTGGCAATCGTTGCTTTTGGAGCAACAGCAAATGCGCAGATTAAAGACAGTCTTCGCAGAATCGTGAAGATGGAAGGAGCTTACAATTTCAGAGACACAGGAGGCTACAAAACTGCAGATGGAAAAGAAGTAACATTGGGAAAAGTATTTCGTAGCGATGCGATTGATAAGCTTTCTGATAAAGATTTGCAGACTTTTAAAGATAAAAAAATCGTAACGGTGGTAGATTTCAGAGGAATTGAAGAAGCCAAAAAAGCTCCGGACAGACTTCCCCAAAATACAAATTATCTTCTTTGCCCGGCCGGGAGCAATAATCTTCCGACGGCTCAGGATATGGTGAAATTTTTGAAAGATAAAAACTTTTTATTTGACATGTACGGTGAAGGCGGATTGCCTTATTTTGGAGAAAGATACAGATCTTTATTTGTTCAGTTATTAGCTTTAAAACCTGATGAAGCTCTATTATTTCATTGTACGGGCGGCCGTGACAGAACAGGAATGGCTTCGGCTTTATTCTTAAAAATACTGGGAGTTCCACAAGATATCATTGAAAATGATTATGTAGCTTCAAATTTTTATTTAGCTAAAAATCCAACGATGAAAGGAATGTATTCCGGGCTGTCAAAAATGGCAGGAATGACAGAAACCGAGATCAAACAGCAAATGGAATTGAGACCGGAACTGATCAGAAACTTCTTTGCAGCCATTAACAAAAAATACGGAAGCGTAGAAAATTTCTTCCAAGTAGAAATGGGGATCGGGCCAAGAGAAATTGCGGTTTTACAGGAGAAATATACAAAATAGTTTATTGTGAATTTCTTTGCAAGACAATTATGAGTTTTTTAATTGAGAAACGCAACAGATTGACATTCACAATTCATCAAAAAGTTCAGTTAGATTAAATAGAATAGGTCGTGTGATTTTCGCACGGCTTATTTATTTACCAGTTATTTAAGCCGTTTTCCAAAGCTTTAGCGTAATTTTCTTCATTAAAAGTGTATAGATCAGGAGATTTGTGTGCGCCACCACGACGCTGTTCGTCTAGTTTGGTGAGAATCCCTAAATTTTTAATCTTTCTGTAAAAATTTCCACGATTCAGGCTCATTCCCAGAATAGTTTCATACAATTTCTGTAACTCGGAAAGGGTAAATTTTTCAGGCAAAAGATTATATCCAATAGGTTTTATCGCAATTTTTTCTCTTAGCGCGAGCAGTGCTTTTTCGATGATTTCCCTGTGATCCATCGCCAGTTCAATGTCGGGCAATTCGCTTAGATATATCCATTCGCAAACTTCGCTGAACTCGTCCGGAATAGGCGTAATTACAGAAGAATTGTACAGCGCGTAATATCCTATCGATATGAATCTCTGTTTTTGAAAAAGGCTTTCGTCAAAATCTTCAAAATAAAATTCGCTTCTGTTTTTCTTTCCGAAAACCGCAAATTCTTCAAGATAAATACCACTCACGCCAACTCTTGTTTTCAGTATTCTCGCCAAAGCATCATCCAGATTCTCATCTTTTCTAATGTAGCCTCCGGGCAGCATCCACTGGCCGCGATAGCTCATCTTAAGAAGAAGAACTTTAAGCTCATTCTTTTCAAATCCGAAAATCACCGCATCAGCCGAAAGATGAGGAATATAGATTTCTTTTGCCTCTGCCGAACTGTCCCAAAACTTCTGTTTGTAATCCATTAAATGATGGTTTTTATGAAAAAATTGCGCTACAAATTTAATAATAAAAAAAGATTTTAGCCTAAACTGATCTTAAATACCCTTAATTTGAAAAATATGCAATAAAAATTAACATTAAAAACCCAAAATGAGACAAAAAGAAAGTATCTTTAACCTCATTTTATTTAAAACAAATGTTTATGATCAATGAAGTAAAATCTAAAAGCAGGAATTATACGATTCCGCTGGTTACCATTACACTTTTATTCTTTATGTGGGGCTTCATCACATGTATGAATGACATCCTTATTCCTTATCTGAAACAGCTTTTTAAGCTTACCTTCTTCGAATCAATGCTTGTGCAGTTTTGTTTCTTCGGAGCATATTTTATAGGCTCGCTGATCTATTTTCTGATCTCATCATCAAGCGGAGACCCGATCAACAAAGTGGGGTACAAAAAAGGAATTCTGTTCGGTATTTTTCTTGCGGCCTTAGGTTGCGTTTTGTTTTATCCGGCAGCTACATTTTCATCTTATGGTTTATTTTTGGGAGCTTTATTTGTTCTTGGTTTAGGATTTACCGTTTTACAGATTACCGCCAACGCTTATGTTTCGCTTTTAGGTTCGGAAGAATCTGCATCGAGCCGACTGAATATGACGCAGGCTTTCAATGCATTCGGAACTACAATTGCTCCGGTATTGGGCGGTCATTTGATATTTGAATTTTTCTCTGCTGCAGACGGATCTTTTAGCGCGGTGGCAACCAGAATTCCTTATTTAATTTTTGCGGGAATTTTATTATTGGTCGCTTTGCTGATTTCAAGGGTAAAGCTTCCTTCTTTTCAGACGAATGAAGAGGAAATTGTGAAAGGTTTGGGTGCATTGCAATTCAACCATTTGAAGTTTGGCGTATTTGCCATGTTTTGTTACGTTGGTGGAGAAGTAGCTGTAGGAAGCTTTATCATCAGCTTTCTCGAGCAACCTCAAATCATGAATCTTTCTGAAGTGGTAAGTAAAAACTATCTTTCTTTATATTGGGGTGGCGCAATGATCGGACGTTTTCTGGGTGCAATTTCCTTAAACCAATCATTAAACCAGACCAAGAAAGTGCTTTATATGTTGGGTGCGGCAATTGCTGTTTTCCTGGTGATCTTCAGTATTGTTGATCTTACTTTTGCTCAGATCAGTTTCTTTCTGGTGTTTATTGCTCTTAATTTCATTGCTTTCTTTATCGGAAAATCTGCTCCGGCAAGAACGTTATCCATCTTTGCGGGAATCAATGTTTTATTACTGATTTTGGCAATGGTAAATCATGGCGAAATGGCAATGTACAGTATTTTAGGAATCGGAATCTTCAATTCGATAATGTTCTCCAATATTTATACGCTGGCAATTTCAGGATTAGGAAAATATACAAGTCAAGGTTCGTCTTTGGTTGTAATGGCGATTTTAGGAGGCGCTATTGTTCCTATTTTTCAGGGTTATCTGGCTGATATCTTCGGGGTTCAGAATTCGTTTATTATTCCTGTATTTTGTTATTTAGCGATCTTAATTTTCGGCGCGTATTGCACTAAATATTTGGGACATGTGAAGCAGGAAGTGGATGCTAAATCGGGACATTAAGACTTTTTGATATATATAAAAACCTGCTTAACAGCAGGTTTTTGCTTTTGTGAATTCAATCTTAAAGTTTCAAATAAATTAGGAATTGTAAATCCATCAGATTTGTTTTTGACTATCATAATAACTTTTTATAATGATGTTCTTTATGATATTTAATAAACTCTAAGTTAATATTATGTTTAGGATCTATAGTTAGCTTTTTTTCTTCCAATCCTAAAATATTAAAACTTTCATCTATAGAGATAATACCTAAATCAAACATTTTGTGATGATTTGGACAAAGACAAATAATATTTTCTTTTGTATCTGGCCCATTATGAGGTTTTCCTAAAGATTTTATATGAGCGGCTTCAGAATAAGTTGAGACAGCACTTTTAATTTGAATACCACAAATTTGGCATGTATCATTATAAAGTTGTTTTATAAATTTAGCAGTTTTTGTTTCTCTAATTATTTTACTAATTACATATTCTTTTCTAATTGTTTTAGAATAATTTGATTTAGGCTCACTAATAATATTTGTAGAAACTTGAATGTTTTCTTTACTTTTAATCTTTTCTAATCTAAATCTCCAAACTATATAACCGCTTTTTCCTTTTTCGTGCCAATATTCAGTAATGAAGTAAAGACCATCATATCTATAGCCTGTTGTAGGAGCAAATTTAGAGTGTTTATTTGCACCTCTCACAACTCTTATTGGCAGTTGATTTTCTTGGGAAATTGCTAATGCTTTATTTCCACGAGTTAATACTTGATCTGCTACTTGATTTTTCGAGCCATTACTTCTACCACCATGACCAGTATATATAATAATATCGCCAAAATCTTCATCATCTTCATATCCGCCCGAAATTACGACTGAATCTGCTCCTTCCTGTTCAGACCCACTAATTCCGGCCTGTAGCGGCCTGTGAACTTTTGCTAATGATAATGAACCTCGGCTTTCAAATATATCACCTTCAAAAATTTTATCAATATCACCAAATATTCTTTTCATAACAATTCTCTAGTAGCCAAATATACAAAAGTGAAAAACACTTTTGACAAAGAATATATCGATCAGATTAATACAATTAAATTATTAAAAACTCTCAAAACACCCGTTTTCACCCTTCACAACTTCTCGGGAACTCACAAAACAGGTGTTTTGTAACCAAACAACTTTTACTTTTGTTTCAAATCAACTGTTTTATAACAAAATTCAGTTGGCGGAAGTTTCCTACAGTTGGAGTGAGACCAAACACAAAGTCATTTTGTTTTAGCCGAAACATTTGGAACAAAACAATTATTTATTTACATTTAAAATTTACAATAAATGAATTATTAACTATTAAAACACAAATTAAATGAAAATTACATTATCAAAACTAAGTACTAAAAATTTGGCTACTCTTTCTCAGAGAATCATCAGCAATTCAAATTCAGGAAATTTCCCGGTCATCAGCGACCATCCTTTGTTCGCAGAATTCAAAACAATATATGCAGATTATGATGCTGTATACACCAAACAGATCTACAGCGGCAAAGGGGTAGATGTAGCAGGGGCAGATAAAGAACGGGATAATGCTTTCAGAATACTAAAAAATTACCTCAACGGCTACAGAAAAATGACTTCATTAGCCAATTATCAGTTCGCTGAAGATTTGTTTCAGATTTTCAAGGTTCATGGTCTTGATACGGACAAGGAAAGCTACTCAACCCAGACCGCTCAAATGATAAAGCTGATCGAAACTTTAGACAAAACAGAAAATATTCAGAAGCTGGCAAGCCTCAACCTCATAACAGCTTTTAATGATATGAAATCTAAGCAGGATCTATTCGAAGATCTGTTTGCCGAACAGGCAGCAGCAAATGCCGGTCTCCGACAGATGAAAAGCGCATCGGTAATCCGCAGAGATTTAGAGAAAATTTTAAAATCTCTCCTAAACCTCATCACCGCCATGAAAGATATACAGGAGTGGAAGTTACTCTATGCCGATATCAATGAGCTGGTAAAGGCTGCAAAAGGGTAGTGCAGTTTCATATAAATAAAGGCTATCAGATTTGATAGCCTTTGTGGTTTATTAATATTTAAAAGAGTTTATTTTTTAATCGTTTTAATCGTTTTTACACTTCCGTCGTTCATTTTTAAAGTAATCAAATAGGTTCCTTCTCTTAAGTCTCCTAAATGAATTGAAGATGAAGGTTTTTCAATGGTTTTGATTAATCTTCCAGAAAAATCAGTAACAGAAAGTGACTTTACTTCGGATATATCTGAAATAGTAAGAAGATCACTGAAAGGATTCGGATAAGCTTTGATATTATCTCTCTTTCCAGAAACCTCAACGGTAGATAATTGGGTATTGTCAAATGCTGAAATCTGGAATTCTCCGTTATCTATAAATGCATCATATTTCCATACGCTCACATAAAGGGTAGTGCCGGGAGTTTGCCCGGTTAATGAAACCTGAGAGAAAACACCCTGCCCACCGTCATCATCACAACCAATTTCTGTCAAAGCACTACACGTTCCACTATAAACGGTAATAACGGAATCATCAAATGAAGAGCCGGTAACTTCACGGGTCTCTAACATTATGTTTCCACTTGCAGGTACCACTACTTTAAACCAAACATTTTCAGCTGCGTCTGAACTACAATAGGGTACAGTGCCATCAGTAGCAGCCAGAAAATTATGTGAAGCGATCATTCCTGAAGTAAAATCTGTTCCTACTGTAAGCTGTATAGCACTTGAGCAAATATCATTAGTTAATACCGGATCAAATGCTGAAATCTGGAATTCTCCGTTATCGACCGTAGAATCATATTTCCATACACTTATGTATAAAGTAGCTCCCGGAGTTTGCCCCGTTAAAGTAACCTGTGAGAAAGTACCCGCGCTTGTATCATCATTACATGCAATTTCAGTTAAAGTGCCGCATGTTCCATTATAAACGGTAAGCACCGAATCATCAAATAAAGAACCTGAAGCTTCACGGGTTTCAATTATCAGCATTCCACTTGCAGGTACAACTACCTTAAACCATACATTCTCAGCTCCGTCTGAACTACAAGAAGGTACAGTACCATCAGTAGTGGCGCCAACATTTGTAGAAGTAATTGCTCCTGCAATAAAGGTTGATCCTACGGTAAGCGTTATTGCTCCTGAACAATTGTTATTTTGGGCATTTACAAAATTAGCTGCCAAAAATAACATGCAAAATAATACGTATTTTTTCATATAATCTTTTTTTGTTAGAAACAAATGTATGAAGTTAAATACAATTATTATGTTAAATAACCAATATATCCCATTTATTTATGAATAATACTTTTGATTTTAAAATAATAATTGAGATTTTACTATTTGATTTAACACATAGTCTTAGGTGTAATTTTTAAATTAATCAATAAGAATATTTAATCCAATTTTAAACATAATATATCTAAAAATAATCCGATAACACTTACCTTTACATCAATTTTCTATATCATAAAAAGGTTCAACAAATCTTAATGCATACTTCACACATTTCAAAAACTGTTGTCTGGCTTATGGCTGTTATTTCGGGCCTTGTTGTTGCCAACAATTATTACAATCAGCCTTTATTGGGGCTTATATCCAACGACCTTAACGTTTCAGAAACAGCTGCCGGAAAAATTTCGGTTCTTACCCAGCTTGGCTATGCTTTCGGGTTGCTGCTTTTGGTTCCTTTGGGAGATAAATTTTTACGAAAAAAATTGATTCTGATCGATCTGCTTTTAGTTTTCGGAGCCTTATTGTGGATGGCATTCGCAACAGAATTGTGGATGCTTTATGCCGCCAGCTTATTGATTGGTGCCACTTCCGTGATTCCGCAGTTATTTGTTCCGATCGCCGCCGAACTTTCTTCGGAACACGAAAAATCAGGAAACATTGGTTTGGTGGTTTCGGGTTTGTTATTGGGAATTTTACTTTCAAGATTCGTCGGTGGAATCGTGGGCGAACTTTGGGGATGGCGCACCATGTACATTATTGCGGCGGGATTGATGCTTTTAGTCTGGATTGTTGTTTATAAAATGCTTCCCGCGCTACAGCCGAACTTCAAAGGTACTTATATTGAGCTGATGAAATCTGTTGTACATCTGGCAAAAACACAGCCTGTCTTACAATTGGCATCATTTCGTGGGGCAATGGCTTTCGGATCGATGTGTGCATTATTTACGACTTTGGTTTTCCATATGGAAAGACCGCCGTTTGAAGTTGGAGCTTCTGTTGTCGGAAGCTTCGGATTGGCAGGAGCGGTAGGTGCATTGGCCGCAGCAAAAGTTGGAAAACTGCAAAAGATAATGACTTTAAACAGAATCATACTGTATTCATTATTGATATTAATCGGAAGTTGGGGTTTCACATATTTTGCGGGAAATACGTATTGGGGGCTTATTGTCGGTGTGATTTTTATCGATTTGGGAGTACAGTCGAGCCATATTATGAATCAGACCAATTATTTTTTAATTAAAACAAATGCCGTCAACCGCCTAAATACTGTTTATATGGTTTCGTATTTCATCGGAGGATCATTGGGAACCTGGCTGGCTTCCGTTGCCTGGCATTATGCACAATGGGAAGGTGTTTGCCTTGTAGGAACAGTTATGGGTATTCTGGCTTTGGCAGCACATATTGTTTTTACTAAAAAAATCAAATAATGATAAAGATAAATAACGAAACAACTTTTTCGCTTGATGATACACTTTTTGTTTTTGCTTTAGAATACGAGGCAGGAAGTGCATTCGACCATACAAATAAACTTCTTACAGGCATCGGAAAAGTAAATGCAGCATACGAACTGACTAAAGAAATTATAAGAAAAAGACCAAAGCTTATCGTTAATCTCGGTTCTGCCGGCGGTAATGGCTTTGGTAAAGGTGAAATTATCTGCTGTACACAATTCATTCAACGTGATATGGATGTTCGCGGACTTGGCTTTAAAAAATTTGAGACACCGTTATCCGAAATTCCACCTGTTATTGAATATGGTTTAAAAATGGAAAACCTGAAAGAAGGTGTTTGTGGGACTGGCGACAGTTTCGAAATGAATCATATCAACAGCGAATACAATGTAATCGATATGGAAGCTTATCCTTTGGCATTAGTTGCTATGAAAGAAAAAATTCCATTTTTGTGCCTGAAATATATTTCTGACGATGCCGGAAGTGATGCTGCAAGTGATTGGGCAGAACAAGTCCATTTAGCTTCTGAAGCTTTTAAAAGAATATTGCAGTTTTAATACTATTGATAATATAAAATTTGCTTGAAAAAATTATTAAATCATTATATTTTATTGAATACATGATCCAAATCATAAATAATAAACGTTTATTATTTATATTTTTGATCTACACCAAAATAAAATTATTATGAAAAATGTTTTTTTAACAATCCTAGGATTAGGGTTTTTAGTAATGAGTTGTTCAAAAAAAGAAACGACCACACAACCCGACACAACATCAGACACTCTGATGGAGGACACAATAACAACAATGACGCCGCCTGCAACGATGGATACCGCGACAACTTCACAGGCTGACACCACCAATTCTGCTCAGACTGATTCTGTAAGAACTAGAAGATAAACCAAGTATCTCTATCCGTTGTCTTAAAGCGGATAGAGATCAATTACATTAATGTTAATTTTTAATGTTTTTACCAAGAATTACTTCTTGGCCTACATCTTTATTGACAATATTTCAATTATTTTACTTTATAATTATTATATTTAATCAATAACCAATTTATGTTTGAATCATTTTTTAAATTTAACATTTTTTAACACATTATTTAAAAATATGGTTTGTTTTTTGTAGTTCAATGAGAACAAAAAGTATCTCATTATAGAACATTACAAGTCTAAAACTAAAATTTGATTTAATATTAAAATTGATTATTATGGTTATTGATGAAAAATTGTTGTACTCTATAGGAGCAAAAATTAAGCAATATTATCCGGCAGAGGTAATATTTGAACAAGGTGACTCGCCGTTTTTTTATTTTCAGATTTTAGAAGGAAATATTAAGCTAAATAATTACGACGAGGAAGGAAAAGAATTTATTCAGAATATTCTTGGTCCCGGACAGAGTTTTGGTGAATCAATACTTTTTGGAGATCACACTTACCCGATGAATGCTGTCGCAATCAATAAATGTACTGTATTAAAAGTAAATAAAAACAACTTTTTCGCACTGTTGGAACAGCATCCGAAAATCAGCATGGACCTGAATAAGCATCTTTCTGAGCGGCTTTACTATAAATATATAATGCTGCAGAATAATTCGTCTAAAAATCCTGTCAAAAGACTTACCGGATTGCTGAATTACCTGAAAAGCTTTCAGAAATGCAAAACTCCATTTTCGTTTCAGGTTCCATTAACCAGACAACAAATGGCCTGCCTCACGGGATTATGTACCGAAACCGCAATAAGAGTATTAAAGTCTATGGAAAAAGATAATGTAGTCCAAATAAAAGACAGAAAAGTACTCTATTAATAAAGAACTTTTAGGCGACATTTTTATGAAAACAATCTTTATTTATACAGATTGCAGGATTTTTTTTGAAAATTCATATATAATTTATTATCCAACAAACTTTTAGTTTAAAAATATAAATGCTAATAACATTTAATTAAAATCACTAAAACAAAATATTATGGCAACTAAAACAGAAAACAATACCAAAGCTACAGAAAATATGAAAGTAGATAATGCAACTGTGAATGAAGACAAAATGAAAAACACACCACTACATAAATTTTTTGTAGACTCTCTGAAAGATATATATTACGCCGAACATTCTATTGTTGATGCATTGGAAAAAATGCAGGAAGCAGCAACAACCGAAGAACTGAAAGACGCTTTTGAAGACCATCAGCTACAAACTAAAAAGCAAATAAGCCGTTTGGAAAAAGTGTTTAAGCTAATCGATGAGCAGCCCGAAAAAAAAGAATGCGAAGCAATAAAAGGTCTTGTAAAAGAAGGCGAAGAAATCATAAAATCTACTGAAGAAGGTTCGATGACACGTGATGCCGCACTTATTATTGCTGCCCAAAAAGTAGAGCATTATGAGATTGCCAGTTACGGAGGCTTGGTTCAGCTTGCCATCACAATGGGACACGATAAGGCTGCCGATTTACTGGAAAGAACCTTACAGGAAGAAGAAGATACCGATTATAATCTGACAGAAATTGCAGAAAGCTTCATCAATTTTGATGCTGAGCAGGAAGATTAAATCCTTTTAAAATTAATTCTGCTCATGAAGTTTCTATGTGAATTTTAGTCATCAAACTCAAATCATAGAATATATTTAAATATCTGAATATTAAAAAGTTAGCAGACATTTTAAATAGCTTCTTTCACCTTACACCACACCAAAAATAATATTGATATGAAAAATACAGAAGGTCATAACGAAAAAATAGATCAATTAGAGTCATTAACTACTATAAATGATAATGAAAAACTAACAACCAATCAAGGACTGAAGATCAACAATAATCAGGATTCACTGAAAGATGGAGAAAGAGGAGCAACTTTGTTGGAAGATTTTATTTTAAGAGAAAAAATCACTCATTTTGACCATGAAAGAATTCCTGAAAGAATCGTACACGCCAGAGGTTCGGGTGCGCATGGAGTTTTTAAGCTCACAAAAAGCATTGAAAAATATACTAAAGCAAAATTCTTAACTGAAGTAGGAAAAGAAACACCTGTTTTCGTAAGATTCTCAACTGTTGCGGGAAGCAGAGGAAGTACAGATTTGGCCCGTGATGTGAGAGGTTTTGCTGTGAAATTTTATACAGACGAAGGAAACTACGATCTTGTAGCCAATAATATGCCTGTATTTTTCATCCAGGATGCTATCAAATTCCCTGATCTTGTACACGCAGTAAAACCTGAGCCCGATAATGAAATTCCGCAGGCTGCTTCTGCTCATGATACTTTTTGGGATTTTATTTCCTTAATGCCCGAAAGCATGCACATGATTATGTGGCTGATGAGCGACCGGGCAATTCCTAGAAGTTTTAGAATGATGGAAGGTTTTGGGGTACATTCTTTTAAATTTATCAATAGTGAAGGAGATGTACATTTTGTTAAATTTCATTTTAAACCAAAATTAGGTCTTCATTCTGTAGCTTGGGATGAAGCTCAGAAAATTTCAGGTGTAGATTCTGATTTTCACAAAAGAGATTTGTGGGAATCTATTGAAAACGGCAATTTCCCGGAATGGGATTTTGGAGTTCAAATAGTTCCGGAAGAGAATGAAAACGATTTCGATTTCGATTTATTGGATCCTACCAAAATTATCCCTGAAGAAATTGTTCCTGTTCAGATCATCGGAACTTTAACTTTAAATAAAAATCCTGATAATTTCTTTGCCGAAACTGAGCAGGTTGCCTTTCATCCAGGACATTTGGTTCCCGGAATAGATTTCAGCAACGATCCTTTGTTACAAGGCAGGTTATTTTCTTACACCGATACGCAATTATCCAGATTAGGATCTCCGAATTTCCATGAAATTCCGATCAACCGTTCAATTAATACCGTTCACAACAATCAGCGTGACGGACATATGAGACAGCAGATCGTAAAAGGAAAAGTAAGTTATGAGCCCAACTCAATCGGTGGCGGATGCCCTTTTCAGGCAATGATGAAAGAAGGTGGTTTTACTTCTCATCAGGAGCGAATTTCCGGGACAAAAATCAGAGCCAGAAGCAAAAGCTTTGTAGACCATTATTCGCAGGCAAAATTATTCTATCACAGCCAGTCAATTCCTGAACAAGAGCATCTTCAAAACGCCTTGATATTTGAATTATCAAAAGTTACGATGCCAAAAATCAGGGAAAGAGTAGTTGGTCAGCTTTCATTTATTGATAATATCCTTGCTGCAAAAGTAGCTCAGAAGCTGGGTGTTGAGGTAAAAAGACCTGAACTTCCAAATCAAAGCATTCCGGCTGACGCCAATCCTGCCGATCTTCAGAGTGCAGAAAGAGAACCCGAGGTAAAAATTTCTCAGGCATTAAGCATGAAAAATACAATTAAAAATACTATTTCAGGGCGTGTAATAGGATTTATTATAGCAAACGGTGCACATGTAAATGCTGTCAATTCCTTAAAAACAAAGCTTGAGAGCCAAAACGCCCGTGTAGATTTTATTGCACCGAGCTTAGCTCCTGTAAAAGCGGATAACGGTACAGTGTATATACCCAGACATACATTGACTAATACGGCAAGTGTTTGTTTTGATGCGCTTTATATCTGCGGAGGAGAAGAGTCTTGCAATGAACTTTTAAATCCTGAAAACAAAAATTCTGTTTTGAACTTTGTCAATGAAGCATACAGACATTGTAAAGCAATTTATTTTGGTACAGATACAGATCCTATATACCAATTGAGTAATGTCAGCAAGAGGACGCACGAGGATCCGGCGATTATTAAAGAAGATAATGACAATTCAGATAATTCTTTTATTCAGGCAGTTGCCAACCATCGTGTTTGGGAACTGGAAAAAGAAAGAAATAACTTAATTTAATTTTAGAATCAAAATCACACCACAAATCAAAATATTATATTATGAAAGCTGCAGTTTTTCACGCACCGGGTAACATCACCTGTGACACAGTAGACGATCCTACAATTCAGGATTCTAATGATATTATTTTAAAAGTAACTTCCACGGCAATTTGCGGTAGCGACCTGCATATGTATTCAGGAGGTTTGCCACAGCTTCGCCCAATGGTAATGGGACATGAGTTTATGGGAATTGTAGAGGAAGTGGGGAAAAATATTACCAATCTTCAGGTAGGTGACAGGGTAGTTGTTCCGTTTCCGATAGCATGCGGAAGCTGTTTTTTCTGTCAGCATGACCTTCCGGTAGCCTGTGAACACAGCAATCCTGAACATTACGGTCCGGAAGGAGGAATTTTGACTGAAAAAGGTGGTGCATTATTCGGCTATACAGACCTTTATGGCGGATACGACGGCGGGCAGGCTCAATATGTAAGAGTTCCGTATGCTAATGTAGGTCCTCGAAAAGTTCCTGATAACCTTACCGATGAACAAGTCTTATTCCTTACAGATATTTTCCCGACAGGTTACATCGGTGTCATGTGGGGTGAGCTGAAAGGCGGAGAAACTGTTGCCATATTCGGAGCTGGTCCTGTCGGGTCAATGGCTGCTAAAAGTGCAATTCTTCACAATGCAAAAAAGGTAATCGTTATTGACACTTTACAATACAGATTAGATAAAATTCAACAGCTTACAGGCTGCGAAACGATTTTATGGGAAAATGCAGATCAAACGGTTGAACAGATCAGGGATCTTACAGACGGCCGCGGTGCAGATTTGTGTATTGATGCTGTAGGTTTCGAGCCGGAGCGAAGCTTTTTAGATAAAGCCAAAGCTTTAGTAAACTTTGAAAAAGGTTCTATCAAAGTATTGGAAGCCTGTCTCAGCGGAGTAAGACGTGGCGGTACCGTTTCTGTACTTGGAGTTTATCCTGTGCATTATGACAATTTTAAACTCGGGCAGATTTTCGATAAAGGGATTACATTAAAGGCCGGGCAGGCTCCGGTACATCCAATTGTTGATAAACTTTTAAAATATGTAGAAACAGGTCAGGTAAAACTGGATGATATTATTACACACCGCCTGTCTTTGGATGAAGTAGCAAAAGGCTATGAAATTTTCGATAAAAAAGAAGACGGATGCGTAAAAGTCGTGCTTGATCCCTGGAAATAAATGTTTCTATTAAATACTTAACAATAATACATTATACCATGGAATTTCAAAAAAACTTATTAGAATATATCAGTCAGTCTTTTATTACTGCCAACGAAACGATATCAATTGCCGAAAGTGTGACTTCAGGTCTGATACAATTGGCTTTTTCACAAATGCCGAATTCTTCGTTGTTTTATAAAGGAGGCTTGACAACGTATACATTACAGGAAAAAGTAAAGTTTTTAAATGTTGATAGGAAAGAGGCAAAAGAAAACGATTGCGTTTCACAAAATATAGCCGATACAATGGCTTTGAATGTTGCCAAACTTTTTGAAACAGACTGGTCAATTGCTATTACAGGCTATGCAACGCCTGTCCGTAATTCTGGATTTAAGATATATTCCTACTTTTCCTTTAGTTATAGAGGAGAAATTATTCTTTCAAAGCAGCTTGAGCTTCATCCAAAAACTCAGGCTTTAAATGCCCAGATATATTATACGGAATTTATTTTGGGCTGTCTCAAAAGTGAACTTAACCAATTTTTAATATTAAAATAATTATGGAACGTAAAAATCAATATGCTCTTGTTACAGGAGCCACAAGCGGAATTGGTTATGAGCTGGCAAAATTGTTTGCCCAAAATGGTTACGATCTTGTCATTGTTGCCAGAAACCACGAAGAACTGCAAAATAAAGCAGAAGAATTCAAAAAATATGGAATAAACGTTATTTCGATCTCAAAAAATTTATTTATTGAAGATGAGGCTTATTCATTGTATGCAGATTTAAAATTAAATGGTATCAGCCCTGAAATTTTGGTGAATGATGCCGGACAAGGCGTTTATGGAAAGTTTGAAGATACAGATCTGCATCGTGAAATTGATATTGTAAAACTCAATATTATTTCTGTTATTATTTTAACAAAATTATTTTTAAAAGACCGCATTTCAAAAGGATCGGGAAAAATATTAAATCTTGCTTCCATCGCCAGCAAAGCTCCAGGCCCGTGGCATTCGGTTTATCATGGAACTAAAGCGTTTGTGCTTTCGTGGTCCGAGGCCATTCGTGAAGAACTGAAAGATACCGGAATTACAGTGACGGCTCTTTTACCGGGTCCTACAGATACAGATTTTTTCAATAAAGCTGATATGACGCGAAGTAAAATCCTTGAAGATCCGAATAATTTATCTTCTCCCGAAGAAGTGGCTTTAGATGGGTTCAATGCCTTAATGAGCGGTGATGATAAAATTGTTTCAGGTCTGAAAAACAAAATTACCGTAGCAATTTCCAATTTAGCAAATGACAGCATGGTTGCTCATCGAATGAGCGAAATGCAAAAGCCCGTCAACGAAAAATAATAATATGAAAGAATTTCAATTACAAAATAAAACCTTATTAATTACCGGAGCAGATAGCGGAATTGGTAAAGCAGCGGCAATACTTTTCGCCAAAGAAGGCTGCGATATTGCCATTATTTACCATGAAGATGATGAAAGCGCAGAAAAAACAAAAAAGAAAATAACCGATTTAGGAAGAAAATGCATTCTTTTTTCAGGTGACATTAATGATTATGAATTTTGTGAAGAGACGGTAGAAAAAGTAATGTCAGAGTTTGGTAAAATTGATTTTCTCATAAACAATGCCGGCATTCAATTTCCAGAAGATAACATCGTAAATCTGAAAGAAAAAAATGTAAGAACAACATTCAACTCGAATATTATCGGAATGATTTTACTTACAAAAATTGTTTTTCCGTATTTAAAACAAGGCGGAAGCATTATCAATACAACTTCGGCTGTTGCTTATCAGGGACATCCTGAGCTTTTAGATTATTCTGCTACAAAAGGAGCCATCGTTTCTTTCACACGTTCGCTCGCTCTTCAGGCAAAACCAAAAGGAATTCGGGTGAATGCAGTTGCCCCCGGACCTGTTGCAACACCGCTTACCAAAGAAACTTTTGGCGAGCAAGAAGATGACCCGAATAAACCTCCTTTTGAGCGAAATGCCACACCCGAAGAAGTTGCAACAAGCTTTTTATTTCTGGCAACCGATGCGTCTGCACAGATTACAGGTCAGGTTCTGCACCCAAATGGCGGTATCATTGTGAATGGCTAAACAGTAAATAGCTAATGCTAAAAACAAAATTTAACTTAAACTAAATGAAGCTATGAATAGAGATGGAGCAAGAAAAAGCGCATGGCAGGAAGAGATAAAAACATTTTCTTCAGAAACCGACACAGCACAATTATTTGATGTCGCTATCGTTGGTGGCGGTATTACAGGAGTTTCAACAGCATTGCAATTGCAAAAAAGCGGTAAAAAATGTATTATTTTAGAAGCACATAATATAGGTTTTGGAACCACAGGAGGTACAACTGCCCATTTAAATGATTTTTTTGATACTACTTTTGCAGATACGATCAGTAAGTTTGGTTTAGAAAATGCAAAGCTCTTTGCTCAAGTAGGGAAACATGCAATTGATATTATAAAATCTAATATTCAGGATCATAACATTGTCTGTGATTTTGAAGCCAAGACAGCCTATCTTTTTGCTTTGGACGAAAAGCAGGAAAAGCAGCTCGACGATATTGTAGAAGGAAGCTCAAAAGTAGGTCATCAAATGGATTATTGTAATGAAACACCATTTCCGATATCTTTCACAAAAGCGGTAAAAATACCAAATCAGGCACAATTTCATCCTATAAAATATATTAAAAGTTTATGCGAAGCTTTTGTAAAATTGGGAGGTTTTATCGTTGAAGAATGTCTTTGTGAAAGCCATGAAGAAAAAGAAGAACACGTGATTCTGAAAACATCAAAAGGTGAAATCAAAGCTAAAAATGTTGTTTATGCAACGCACATTCCGCCTGGCGTCACCATTTTCAACTTTACGACTGCACCTTACCGAAGCTATGCTATTGCGTTTCGCTTAAAAGACAATACTGAATATCCGGATTTAGGATATGATCTGCACGATCCTTATCATTATTATCGAACTCATGAAATAAATGGTGAGAAACTTCTTATCGCCGGTGGAGAAGATCATAAAACGGGGCATGCAGAAAATACAGGAGAGTGTTTTTCGAATCTGGAAAATTATGTTCGCGATTATTTTGATGTGGAAACTGCTGTTTATAGCTGGTCCAGCCAGTATTACGAGCCGGCAGACGGATTACCCTATATTGGTAAAATGCCGGGAAGTAACGGAAAAGTATACGTCTCGACAGGGTTTTCCGGTAACGGGATGATATTTGGGACAATTACATCAAACGTCTTAAGCGAACTTATCATAAATGGCTCAAACCGATATGAAAAACTGTTTGATCCGGGAAGAATAAAACCTATTGCAGGATTTCCAAATTTTGTAAAAGAAAATATAACGGCGGCTGCAGATTTTATTAAGGATAAAATATTTGTCGAAAAAATAAATTCTATTGCCGAAGTAAAAGAAGGTGAAGCAAAAGTAGTAAAATATGAAGGCGAAACATATGCAATATACAAAGAAGTTGGAGGCAAAGCTCATCTTTTGAAAAGTACGTGTCCGCATGCAAAATGCGAAGTACGATGGAACAGCGCCGAAATAACCTGGGATTGCCCTTGTCACGGATCACGCTTCAATGTGAATGGTAAAATGCTCAATGCGCCTGCTGTAGTCGGATTACAAAGAATAGACCCTGAATTATAAATTTATTATCATGAATAAACACAGTTTTTTTTACCGAAATGGTTTGAGCATCGTATTGATTGCATTTATGCTTATATGCCTTATTGCACAGTTTTTCACAGGCTGGAAAACCAATAATGAAGAACTATTGGAGGAAGGACAAGCTGTGTTAAGTTTAGGACAATATATCCAAAGCGGACATTTTATTCAGGCAACATTTGAAAACTGGGAAAGCGAATTTCTGCAAATGATGCTTTACGTTTTATTCACTGTTTTTTTGAGACAACAAGGCTCAAGTGAATCTAAATCTTTAGAAGGAAAAGAAGATGTAGACGAAGAGCCCAAACCTCATCCCAATGCGCCTTGGCCAGTGAAGAAAGGAGGCATTTGGCTTGCACTTTACAAACATTCGCTTTCAATTGCGTTTGGTATTCTTTTTTTATTGAGCTTTATTTTACATTTTTATGGAAGCCTTAAGGACTTTAACGACGAACAAATCGCTAAAAATGAACTTCCGGTGACTGCTCAGCATTATGTCTCAGAATCAAGGTTTTGGTTTGAATCTTTTCAGAATTGGCAAAGCGAGTTTTTGGCGGTTGCGTCTATTGTTATTCTTTCGATCTGGCTTCGTGAAAAAGGTTCACCGGAATCTAAGCCTGTCGACACGCCTTACGATGAAAATTAATCTAAAATAGTTGACCATGAAATCAGAACTTAAAAAAGTAATTCCGAAACAGATAAAAGGCGGTTTTCACAATACCGAAAGTCAAAAAGAATTTGATACGAATGAAGCTGCAATTCAAAATTTTGAAATTTTAAAACAAAGATTTTTTTCCGTTCACAATTGGAAAAGCTTTTGTGGCGAAGGCTTTGCAGATTTTAAGCTTCACGATTCTTCGGGACATTATGTAGAAAGAAATCCTCAACAAAACGATTATATCAGAATTGATATTCCGGGACCCGGAAACTTTGAAGCAAAAGGATTTGAATGGGTAAAAATTACGGAAATAATCGATTATCAGAACATTGAAGATAGATTTGAATATATTCTAATAATCTGCAAGCCTACAAAAAGTCCAGACAACAAAAAAAATAATCATACTGCCCATTTTTATTCTTCATCAGCCACATCCAATTTTACAATAATTCGGGATGGCAATCGTATAGAAACAGGAATATATGGCAGAAATGAAACTCCAAATTTCAATGCGGTATTTCTCGACAAGCTAAGAAATTTAGGTATTGCTTTGGGCGGAATGATTGGCTTTTCAAAAATTCAATGGAAAAAACTGGCAGACGGCTTACTAGATTTCAAATAATCCTGTCTTTTAGCATATACATTCTTTATAATGCGTCGGTTTAATTTAATCTATCAGGTTAAATTATTTTTATGTCAAAAAAATTAAAATAGTATTAACTAAAACTAAAAATTATGAATGGAGTAATTATTCAATTCTTCCATTGGTATCATCCGGGTGATGTTTGGAATGAATTTATTCAGAAAATCGAATATCTTAAAAATATTGGTATTACAGCTGTCTGGCTTCCGCCGGCCAACAAATGTGATCTCGGAAAAAAGGGTAGAGGCTACGACGTTTATGACCTTTATGATTTAGGAGAATTTGATCAGAAAGGTGGAATTGCAACAAGATATGGCACCAAAGAAGAATATTTAAGAGCAATTGATAAGGCTCATGAATCAGGAATCTCAATATATGCCGATATTGTTTTAAATCACAGAATGGGTGGTGACGAGCAGGAAGAAATCACGGTTCATGAAGTAAATGAAGACGATCGCAACGAAATCATAGGTGATCCGTTTACAGCTTTGGCTGGTACAAAATTTACATTTCCCGGACGAAACGGAAAATATTCGGGTTTTGTTTGGGATTATCAATGCTTCAGCGGAATTGATATTATTACAAAAGATAATGAAGAAAAAAAAGGGATTTTTAAAATTCATAACGAATACGGAACCGAATGGAACGAAACAGTTAGCCATCAGTTTGGAAATTTTGATTATCTCATTGGCGTCGATGTAGAATATCGCAATCCGCATGTGGTTCAAGAAATGAAAGACTGGATAAAATGGTATTTTGAAACAACAAAAGTAGATGGTTTCCGGTTGGATGCTCTTAAACATATCCCCTCGGACTTTTTAAAGGATTGGATCACTTATATTAAAACAGAAATTAAAAAAGACTGCTTTATTTTAGGAGAATTCTGGAAAGATGAAGCTGAGAAAATAGCCAAATTTTCTGATAAGATGGACGAGCTTTTATCCTTTTTTGATGCGCCGCTGCATTACAACTTTTATACAGCTTCAGAAAAGGGAAAAGATTATAACTTAAGCGAAATTTTAAAGGATACATTTCTTGAAGTGAATCCTGTTTATGCCGTATCTTTTGTAGAAAACCACGATACACAAAAACTTCAGGCGCTGGAATCTGCTGTTAAAGATTGGTTTAAGCCCCTTGCTTATACATTTATTTTACTTCTGGAAAAGGCTTATCCTTGTATATTTTATCCGGATCTTTTCGGTGCCGAATATACAGATGATAAAGATGGAAAAGAGGAAAAAGTTACAATACCGAAAGTTGAAATCCTACCAAAATTATTGGAAGCGCGTCAAAAATACGGCCATGGAAAAGAAGTAAAATACTTTGATCATCCCAATTGCGTCGCTTGGGTAAGAACAGGTGATGAAGAGCATGCAGGTTGCGTTGTCTTGATCTCAAATAGTGAAAAAGGTTTCAAAGAAATAGAGCTCGGTGAAAATCATGCGAATTCTAAATTCAAAGATTTTTTAGGCCATTCAACTGAACAAGTTACAACAGATCACAACGGAAAAGGAATATTCTTTGTCAATGAAAAGTCCGTAAGCATCTGGATAAAAGTAGAGTAATTTAATCTTGAGTTGATTTCAAAGCCCAGAAAATCAGCGGAGCCTGCATAAAAAGCCTTGCAAACCTCAGCTTATCTGTATTCAGCCCAAAGGCATCTCTTCGATTTTTGTATTGTGCGATATTTCCCGGCAAAACAGCAACAAAAAAGGTGCATAAAATTTTTCCCATTGCACTTCTATATTTTTTAGGAGCTGCAATGGTTGCCGCTCCTAAAAGGATTTCGGTAATTCCTGAATACACCACGGTATCATCTTTTTTCAACGGAACCCATTCCGGAACCTGTGCCTGAAATTCTTTTCTCGCAAACGTTAAATGACTGATTCCTGCCGTTATCAAAAAAGCTCCTAAAGCAATTCTTGAAATGTTTTTAGAATCCATAATTTTAATTTTTAACAAAATATTTATGATTTTCCTGAATTTTTCGATGTTGCTAAAACACTTATCAAGCCTAAACAAAGTACGCCTAAAGCTGTAATTTTCGCAACTTTTGTAGCGGAAGGAAGCAATGTTTTACCGTGTATTCCCGTATTTCCTTTTGAAGGTTCCAGAATATTTCCGCTTGTATTTTTCTCCTTATTTGCTACTTTCATTACGAGCCTCATCATTGATGAAGAAACATTTCTTATCATTCCGGGAAACATTCCGTATAAGTTTTTAAAAACAATTGAAAACCAATCTGTATACGCTGCATCTACAGGATTTTTAGCCACTTTCACGATCGCTTCGGCCAAACTTTTCGGATCGAATGACGGAGGCGGTGTGCTCAGTTTTATTCCAGAATAATTGGCGGCATGTTCAATACCTGAAGACTTTTGAAATCCCGGATAAAGCGCACAAATATGAATATCTGGAAAATTCGAAACTTCAGCCTGAAGGCTTTCAACCATTCCTCTGATTCCGTATTTCGATGCGGTATATGCAGTTCCATACGGCGCAGGCATCCATCCGCCGATAGAAATGTTATTAACTAGAACCCCTTTTTTCTGTTTTTTAAAGATCGGTAAAACAGCATGCGCCGAATGCATGTAACCAAGAAGATTGGTGTTAACGATCTGATCAACGACTTCAATCGGAGTTTCTTCAAATTTACCGAAAGACAAAACACCGGCATTGTTTACCCAAAAATCAATACGATTATTTAATTGAAATGCTTTTTCTGCAAGCTGATAAACTTCGTCAGAGACTGAAATATCAGTTGGAATCGCCAAGACAGTTGCGCCTAAATTTCGGCATAATTGTGCTGTTTCGTTCAAGGCATTTTCACCGCGGGAAGCAAGGACAAGATGAGCGCCTTCTTTTGCAAAAGCTTCCGCAGTTGCTTTTCCTATGCCGCTGGAAGCACCGGTTATCACCACTGTTTTGCCAAAAAGCGGTGATATATTTCTTACAGGTTTCATATTTAAATATTTTAATTAATGGTTAATCGTTACTTGCATTTTTCTTGGGATAAAGAATCAGCCTTATTGAAGGATTATTGGTAATAAACAATCTAAACCAGTCCAGGGCCAAACGCAGTCTGTTTCTGAAGCCGACAAGCGGAATGATGTGGATAAACAGCCACGTAAGCCAAGCGATAAAACCCTTGAAAGAAAATTTTGGAAGATCAACAACCGCCCTGAATTTTGAGATAATTGCCATACTTCCTTTATCATTATATTGAAAAGGGAGAAGTACTTTTTCGTCTTCAATGCGTTTAAAGTTTTTACCCAGATTTTTGGACTGTTGTATAGCAACCTGCGCAAGTTGGGGATGTCCCTTCGGGAATTTTTCATCTGTAAGCTGAAGACAAATATCACCTAAAGCGTATATATTTTCGGTTCCGTTTACTTTGTTGTAAGCATCTACCAATATCCTTCTTCCTTTTCCAATGCTTTCTTTCGGAATTCCCGGAACTTCCCGACCGATCACTCCTGAAGTCCAGATAAGTGTTTCGGTTTCTATTGTTTTTCCGTCTGATAAAATTACTTTATTGTCAACATAATCTTTTACGGAAACATTAAGAAGAATTTTAACACCAAGCTTTTTTAAAGTTTCATGAGACGTTTTTTGAGCCATCTCGCTCATTGGCGAAAGTAGAGTAGGCAATGCATCAATTAAATATAAATTTGAAAGTCCCAATTTTATTTCAGGATATTCTTTTTTCGCAATATATCTTCCCATTTCCGCAAGCATTCCTGCCAATTCTACGCCTGTAGGCCCGCCGCCTGCGATGACGACATTTTGTAGTCTTTCGGCTTTTTCAATATCTTTATTCCGCGCGGCTTCTTCAAGGTTTAAAAGCATATGATTTCGCAAGTACAGCGCTTCTTCGATATTTTTCATCGGAAGACCACATTTCTGTACGTTTTCCATTCCAAAAAAATTAGATTCTGTACCCAATGCAAGCACGAGATAATCATATTTCAATTCACCTGTATCAGTGTCAATGGTTTTTGTTTCGGGATTTACATTCAATAAACTTCCCATATGAAAGCGTACATTTTTGTGTCCTGCAAATAATTTCCTAAACGGATAACTGATATTCGAAGCCTGGATAAATGAAGTCGCAACCTGATAAATAAGAGGCGGAAAAAAGTGATAATTATTTTTATCAACTAAAGTAATCTGGAATCTTTTGTCGTTTTGTAAGGATTTGATGAGATTAATGCCTGCAAATCCTCCTCCGACAATGACAATGTGCTTTTTCATACTGATCGGATATTGAGTGGTGATAAATTTGATTCAATAATAAGACCAAAAAAAAGTGTTGACGGTATTTGCGCAAAAGTTTTAACAAAAAAATAATAATAAAAATTTATGCTTAAATAATTAATAATAAATTTTTGCAAATTATTTGGTGAAGTCAAATTTAATATCGTAATATTGCAATATATAATTATAAAATGGGAGCAACCAAAACAGATCACTTTACAGATGAACAAAATAAAATAGCTATCATTGCCAAAGCTTTGGGGCATCCGGCAAGAATTGCTATTATCGAATATCTATTGAAAGTTGACACCTGCATTTGCGGTGATATTGTAAACGAACTTCCATTGGCGCAGGCAACGGTTTCTCAACATTTAAAAGAGCTGAAAAACGCCGGACTGATCAAAGGAAATATCGAAGGAACTGCAATCTGCTATTGTATTGATGAAAAAACTTTCGAAATTCTTAAAAATTATTTTTCTACAATAATAACAGCCGTTACAAATCAAAAATGCTGTTAAGTGCATTTTTTTAATCTTAAATATCGCAATATTGCATTTAAACAATAAATATAAAAATCATGAAATTATCTGAAATCAAAGAAATTTTGCCAACATTGGATAATGTGGAATTCCAATTGGAAAACGGAATTTTTGTGCCTGAACATTTCCATGTAACAGAAGTGGGAACTGTAAATAAGCACTTTATTGACTGCGGCGGAACAATCAGAAATGAAAGGGTAGTGAACTTTCAGCTTTGGAATGCCAATGATTTGGAACATAGACTGAAACCTACAAAACTTCTAAACATAATTAAATTATCTGAAGAGAAATTGGGTATTGAAAATAATGAAATTGAAGTTGAATATCAAGATACAACCATCGGAAAATACGATTTGGAATTCAACGGAAAAAATTTTATTCTTAAAAATAAAACAACAGCTTGTCTTGCTCAGGAAGGCTGCGGTATTCCTACAGAGAAACAAAAAATGAATTTATCGGCTTTGTCTTCAAAACAGGTTTCTTCTTGTGATCCGAATTCCGGATGCTGCTAAAAAGTAATCAAACAATTCAAAAAGCAATAAATTATGTATTCTAAACTGCTGGAAACAATAGGAATTTTAAAAACTAAAGAACTTTCCGAAGAAAGAAAAGTTACGCTCAATCCATTAATTGATTTTATACAGAATAAGCTGGAAAACGATAAGCCAATTGACCTCAACTTTATCTGCACGCATAATTCCAGAAGGAGCCATTTGTCGCAAATTTGGGCACAGATTGCGAGCGTCTATTTTGACATTCCAAAAGTAAGCTGCTATTCGGGAGGAACAGAAGAAACCGCCATGTTTCCAAAAGTTGTAGAAACTTTAGAGGAGCAAGGATTCAAAATATTTAACATATCAGATGCTCCGAATCCTGTTTATGCTATTAAATATGATGACAATTATCATCCGATTATGGGTTTTTCTAAAAAATATGACAGCCCATTTAATCCTGATAATAGTTTTGCTGCAATTATGACGTGTTCTCAAGCGGATGTCGGATGTCCTTTTATTTCAGGTGCCGAAAAGCGTATTCCTATAACTTATGAAGATCCGAAAATTTCGGACAATACTCCGACCCAGTCAGATGTTTATAAACAAAGAAGCCTTGAAATAGGAGCAGAGATGTTTTATATTTTTTCACAAATAAAAATAAAATGGAAATAGTAGCAATTAATCAATCACATTATCCGGAAATATCCGCAATATACAAACAGGGAATCGATACAGGAAACGCAACATTTGAAGAATCCGTCCCTTCATGGGAAAACTGGAATGAAAGTAAACTGCCTCACAGCAGATTGGTTGCTTTTGAAAATTCTGTCGTAATAGGCTGGGCAGCACTTTCAAAAGTGAGTGACAGATGTGTTTATGGAGGCGTTGCAGAAGTAAGTGTTTATGTATCTGAAAGCCAAAGAAATAAAGGAATAGGAAGAATACTGATGGAAAGACTAATAAAAGACAGTGAATCAAACGGAATCTGGACTTTACAATCCGGCATGTTTCCTGAAAATAAAGCTACAATAGCATTGCATCAATTATTTGGCTTCAGAATTATAGGCTATCGCGAGAAAATAGGAAAATTATCAGGCGTCTGGAGAGACAGCATTTTAATGGAACGAAGAAGCAAAATAGTAGGAATAGATTAACATAAATTCAATGCAGATAAAACTAAAATTTCTTGATAGGTTTCTAACATTATGGATATTTCTGGCCATGTTTTTAGGAATCGGCCTTGGATATCTTTTTCCCGGTATTTCAGGGTTTACCAACTCTTTATCGGTAGGAACGACAAATATTCCTTTGGCAATCGGATTAATTATCATGATGTATCCGCCACTTGCCAAGGTTGACTATTCACTGTTACCAAAAGCATTTAAAGATAAAAAAGTAATAGGAATTTCCCTGCTTCTCAACTGGATTATAGGTCCGATTCTAATGTTTATTTTAGCTGTAATTTTCCTGAGAAATGAGCCTGATTATATGATAGGTTTAATTTTAATTGGTCTGGCAAGATGTATTGCAATGGTCCTTGTCTGGAATGATCTTGCAAAAGGAAACCGAGAATATGCAGCATTATTAGTAGCTTTAAACAGCATTTTCCAAGTATTTACCTATAGTTTTTTTGTATGGCTTTTTATTAATGTTTTGCCTGGAAAACTTGGACTAGCCAATTCAGACGTCAGCGTATCAATGAAAGATGTTACAGAAAGTGTGCTTATTTACTTAGGAATTCCATTTTTAGCAGGATTTTTAAGCCGTTATTTTCTGATCAGATTAAAAGGTGCAGACTGGTACAACAGAAAATTTTTACCCAAAATATCACCATTTACTTTATACGCATTGCTATTCACCATTGTGCTGATGTTTAGCTTAAAAGGTGATAAGATATTGGAACTTCCGATGGATGTGATAAAAGTAGCTATTCCGTTAATCATCTATTTTGTTTTGATGTTTTTTGTAAGCTTTTTCATTAATAAATCTTTACAGGTTCCGTATGATAAAAATGCTTCGATTGCTTTTACGGCAACAGGAAATAATTTTGAATTGGCGATAGCAGTTGCAATAGCAGTATTCGGAATTCATTCGCCTCAAGCATTTGTAGGCGTGATCGGTCCTTTGGTAGAAGTACCAATATTGATACTTTTGGTAAAAGGCAGCTTGTGGATGAAAAAGAAATTTTACGATTAATTAATCTGTAATTTCACTAAAAAAAGTAATTTTAATGCTTAAATAATACAATAAATGCTTCAAAAAATAATTCGTACTGATAAATCCAAATCGACTATTCTCATCCGTTTAATGGTTGGTCTTGTATTTTTGTCAGAAGGAATACAAAAATTTTTGTTTGCAGATACTTTAGGAGCCGGACGGTTCGAAAAAATAGGGCTTCCTTTCCCTGAATTTTTTGGAAGCTTTGTAGGAATATTTGAAATCCTTTGCGGAACGTTGGTTTTATTCGGATTCTTTACCAGATTGGCAGTTGTTCCGTTAATCATCATTATGTTGATTGCGATCGCTACAACTAAAATTGAAATATTCTCCAATGAAGGTTTTTGGAAAATGATGCATGAAAGCCGCACAGATTGGGCAATACTTACAGGAAGTATTTTCTTATTAATAAAAGGCAGCGGCTATTGGTCTTTAGATAAAAAACTTGAAGCTGATGGAAAATAAGATTCCTGTCAAAGAAATTGCCGGATTATTTCTAAAACTGGGTATTATCGGATTTGGTGGTCCCGCCGCACACATTGCCATGATGCAGCAGGAAGTCGTAGAAAAGCGTAAATGGATGGACGATCAACATTTTTTAGATTTACTTGGCGCTACCAATCTTATTCCGGGACCCAACAGCACCGAAATGGCAATACACATCGGATACGACAAAGGGGGCTGGAAAGGTTTATTGGCAGCGGGATTATGTTTTATTTTACCGGCTGTCTGTATTACCGGACTCTTTGCCTGGCTTTATAAAGAATACGGGCAACTTCCTGAAATACAACCTTTCGTATACGGGATAAAGCCTGCCATTATTGCCATCATTATCGGCGCAGTTTATCCATTGGCGAAAAAATCTGTGAAATCTGCTTTTTTAGGAATCTTGGGTATTATCATATTTTCGACATCCTTATTTGGTGTTTCTGAGATTTATCTTATGTTTGGCTCCGGTTTGCTGGCTTTTATTTTATATTCAATTCAAAACAAAAGATATAATAATCTGCAAAGCCTGATGCCGATTACGCTTATTCAGATTCCAAAAATCACTTTAGCCGCTGTCTCAAATATTCAATTATTTTGGATCTTCCTTAAAATTGGTGCGATACTTTATGGAAGCGGATATGTGCTTTTTGCTTTTTTAGACACCGAATTGGTTTCCACAGGTCTACTAAGCCGCCAGCAATTGATTGATGCCATTGCGGTAGGTCAGTTTACTCCCGGACCTGTCTTTTCATCCGTTACTTTTGTAGGATATCAGATTAATGGCTTATCAGGAGCGGCTATTTCTACAGTTGCAATTTTTCTTCCTTCATTTATATTTGTTGCATTAATCAATCCGTTGATGAAAATCATGCGTAATTCTAAAGGATTATCAGCGTTTCTTGACGCTGTGAATATTGCTTCAGTGGCGATTATTTTAGCGATCTGCGTCAAAATGGGTAAAGAAACAATTACAGATTGGCAAACTGTTTTAATTGCATTTTCCAGTGCAATAATTATTTTTAGTTTCAAAAAAGTAAACAGTGCATTTGTAGTGCTTGGAGGAGGTTTAATGGGATATTTGTTATATTTAATTTTCTAATTTTTGATTACTGAACATAACAGATTCAAAAGTATAAAATTATTCCAATTTAACATAATATAAATTATAGGACTTTTTTAATTATCGAGATACATATGTAAATTACTGCCAAATCTAGAACAAAAAATTATAAGCGATTCTCAGCGATTAGATTAACGTTTCTAACTGTTTAAAATTATAAAAGATTTGTTTAGTGTTAACTCTAAATATCCAGTAAATCATAGAAGTTTGATTTTTTTAACAATACATTGAAAAATTAAACTTAAAGCTATTTTTCTTTACATTTACAATGATTAAAAATACTTTTGATTATTTTAGCATAACATTAATAACATAATATAATTTTTATGAAAAAATTTATCGTTTTAGGTTCCTTATCTTTATTCTTAATGAACTGCAACAAAAAAAGCGAAGCTACAACTCCAATTGCTGAAACCGACTCTTTGGAAGACACCACTTCACCTGCTATTGATACTCTAGGCGCAAAATCTTATTGTTATCTTGGCGTTACCGGGAAAGACTCTGTTTTTGTAAGTATTGATGATAATTTAGGTACAGTTACGGGCAAAATGTCCTATAAAAACCACGAAAAAGATAGTTCAAAAGGAGATCTTGTAGGTTTTAAATCCGGTGATACATTGAAGCTTACATACGAGTTTGCATCTGAAGGAATGACTAGTAAAAGAGATATTTATTTTCTTCAAAAAGAAGGTAATTTGATGTTGGGGATTGGAAACCAGAAAGATGAAAATGGTCAGATGAAATACGCCGACGAAAAGAAAATCGCTTACGATAAAGGTCAAAAGCTTGAAATTGCAGATTGCAATCTGGTTTCCAAAGCTTTAAAATAATCTTTTTACATAATAAAAAATGCAACCAAATTGAGTTGCATTTTTTTCATTTATAACTGATTATTTATAATTTCAATAAAATCATTTATCGGTTCATCATCTGTATTCCATGAAGTGATAATACGAATTGCAGAATTGTTTTCATCAACCTTTTTCCAGACGTAAAATTCAAATTTTTCAGACAATTTTTCAATCAATTCATTTCTTAAAACAGGAAAAATCTGGTTGGTGAAAGTTTCAGAAAGAAATTTTATATTTTTTTCTTTCAAAGCATTTTTAAGTTTCATTGCCTGCTGATTGGCATGTCTTGCCAAGTCAAAATACAGATCGTTTTGCATCAATTCCCAAAACTGAATTCCCAAAAGCCTTCCTTTAGCCAGCAAAGCTCCTTTTTGCTTGATATTGAATGCAAAATCTTCCTGAAGGTTTTTATGATTAATGATAATGCTCTCTCCTATCAACGCTCCGTTTTTTGTTCCGCCTAAATAAAAAATATCAGTCAGCTTTCCTAAATCTTCTAAATTTAAATCACTGATTTCAGAAGTAAGAGCATGTCCTAATCTTGCGCCATCCATAAATAAATACAAATTGTTTTCGCGACAAAATTGAGAAAGAATTTCCAGCTCTTTTTTGATATAAATTGTTCCCAATTCTGTAGAATTTGAAATATAAATCAGCTTCGGCATTACCTGATGAGGAATATTTTTATGGTTTTCCAAAACAGGAATGATATCTTCGGGTGTTAATTTCCCATCATCTTTTTCAATGCTTAAAACTTTATGGCCTGTTGCTTCGATGGCGCCGGTTTCATTGTTTAATATGTGCCCGGTTGAAGCAGAAATCACACATTGATAAGGCTTTAAAACAGAAGAAATTACGATAAGATTGGCCTGCGTTCCACCTGATACAAAGTAAATATCCGCTTCTTTATTATTCAGCTTTTCTTTAATCAAATCTTTGGCTTTCAAGGAATATTCATCTTCACCGTAACCCGCCTGCTGATCGGAATTATAACGTAAAAGTGCTTCTAAAATATTGGAATGACAACCTTCTGAATAGTCGTTTTTAAATGAAAATTTCATTAAGCAAAATTATAAAAACTTAAAATAACAAGAATGATGTTTAAAAAAAAAAATTGTTAGATTTGTAATGAAAATCATCTAACATTTTGAAAACAACATTAACGGAAGAAAATTATCTGAAGGCTTTGTTTCATTTAGTTGACAATGAAGGAAAAGTAACTATCAATGAGCTTAGCAAATTTTTGAATGTAAAAATGCCGAGTGTAAACAACATGATGAAAAAATTTGCAGATAAAAGCTGGGTTATCTACGAAACTTATAAACCGTTGAAGGTGACCGACAAAGGTAAACGGGAAGCGGCTTTGGTCGTGAGAAAACACAGACTTACCGAAATGTTTCTGGTAAAAAAAATGAATTTTGGCTGGGAAAATGTACATGAAATTGCAGAACAGCTGGAACACGTACATTCTAAAATATTTTTTGATAAAATGGATGAAATCCTAGATTATCCGAAATTTGATCCACATGGCGAGCCGATTCCCGATAAAGAAGGCAATATTATTTCGCAGGATTTACAAAAACTGAGCGCATGCAAAGTAAACGAAGAAGTAATTTTTGCCTCAGTCACACTTTCTGATGATGCTTTCCTAAATTATCTTACCGAGCGAAAATTACTTCTGAATACAAAAATTAAAGTTCTTAAGATTGAAGATTTCGATAAATCCATAACCATCGAAATAGGCGGAAAAACAGAAATTCTCAGCAAAAAAGCTACAGAAAAAATTTTGGTAAAAAAATAAATTTAATTGTTTATTTATTCTTTTTAAATAAAAAATGATCTAAACTTATTTTGCCGGAACCAAATACCATTAATGTAAACAGCATAATAATATAATACACCGGAATCTCAAAACCATTTTCTCCGGCCTCAAAACCATTGCCTAAATGCACCGTAAAAATTGCAACGATCATCGTAATAATTAAAGGAATAGTAATAATCCTCGTAAATAAACCCAAAATAAGTAAAATAACTCCTAAAATTTCTGTGCCTGCGGCCAAATAAGCATTCAACAAAGGCATTGGAATTCCTAAGCTTCCGAACCATTCTGCGATTGCATTAATATCTTTTATTTTCATCATAGCAGGATTAAAAAAGCCATAAGCCAAAATTAATCTTAACAACAATAACGGAAAATCTTTTAATTGGCTGATTTTATTATAATAATTATCTAGCATAATTTTTTTTAAATTTAAAAAAAAGACAGAGCTTTATACAAACTCTGTCTTTGATGAATATTAAGATTATTTTTTCTTGTCTCCGCACTTCCCTTCACCACATTTTCCTTCCGCAGTTTTCACATGTGCAGAATCACCACATTTTCCTTCCGCAGTCATTGCAGAATCTTTTTTATTTCCACATTTTCCTTCACCACATTTGGCATCAGCGGATGCTTCAGGAGTTGCAGTTTTTTTGTCCGCCGGATTGCAAGAATAAAGACTTGTAGCTGTTACCAAACCTAAGGCTACAGTACCAACTAAAATTGATTTTTTTTTCATAATGTAATTATTTAATTGTTATTAAAAGTTTATTTTTTTATTTATAGCCCAAAAGCATATTTTCGCGAAATGCGAATGAAATAAAATTGCTAATTGCAGTTTCTATTTTGATATTATCATTTTCGTATTTGGAAAAGATGATTTTAAGATCGTCGATATTTGTATTTTCTTCATTAATTTTCACCAGCATTTCTACAAACGGATAAGAAAGATTATTGAATCTTACTTTTTTTGTATGAAAATCTCTGTGAATTGTCACAAAATATTGTGCTTTGTCTTCTTCGGTAATAAGTTTTACCTTTTTTATATGAACTGGATATTGTAAAGCCAGAACTTTTATTTCCGGATTTGGAACAATTATTTGATTATGGGAAGTTTTTTCTGTATCAAAATTTTCAACAGGCAAGTCTTCCATCATAAAAATCTCAATCTCTAGCCATTCATAATGTAAAAGCTCATTAATAAATGGAAACTCTTTCTTAAACGGCAATGCATTTTCAGAATAATATTCGTAAAATTCTAATGGTAATTTCCAGACTTGCGGAGTTTTACATTTATGATTTTCAAAAAAATGAGCAACTGCTTTTTTCCATCTCTTTTTTCCTATTAATTTTTTTGTAATCGGAAATGCATTTTTCAGAGTATCTTTTATAACGTTGTAAACCAGTCGTCTGTAATGAAATGTGTTTTCCTGAATACTGGTTTTTGGTTCATCGATTCCTGTTCTGCAATACAAACCCAAATCTGTTTGCAAGGCAAACGTTTTACTTTTGTTGTACTGCATAAGGCTGTTTTTTTTGAGCAATTGTTTTTATTTGACGCAGATTATTTATTTCTTTCTGCATATCGAAAAGCTCCGGAATATTAAAATCTCTTTCCAGCAAAACCGGAACATCATGCGGTAACTGATGCATTGTAAAATCAAAAAGGTCATAAACAGGATCAATAATTTCGGCTCCGTGCGTGTCGATTATTAATGATTCATTTACCTGATAATGTCCCGCCATATGAATATATTTTACTTTATCCAAAGGCATTTTTGTGATAAATTCTTTTGCGTTATACTGGTGATTAAATGAATTTACAAAAACATTGTTTACATCCAAAAGTAATTCGCAATCGGATTTTTTTACAATTTCGTTTACAAATTCGGCTTCTGTCATTTCGGCTTCAAGCACAGTATAATAGCTCCCGTTTTCAAGAATCAATCTTTTACCTAAAATATCCTGAACCTGCTGAATATTTTCCACTACTCTATCAATCGCATCCTGTGTAAAAGGAATTGGCAAAAGGTCGTACAAATGCGCATTATCAACTTTTGAAAAAGTAAGATGCTCCGAATAAAGAACCGCCTGAGTTTCGTCTAAAAACCGTTTCACCTGTTTTACAAAATCGACATCTATACCTTCCGGGCTTCCCACAGATAAAGACAATCCGTGACAATACAACGGATATTTTTCAAGAACTTTTTTAAATTCCTGCTTCCAGTAACCGCCGATTCCGATCCAGTTTTCGGGAGCGACTTCTACAAAATCCGGTTTTAGAATTTCGCTTGACAAAAATGCTTTTGAAAAATCTTTACGATAACCAATTCCAACCATAAAATACCTTTTGTTTACAATTTAAAGAAAAAAATATATAATTAAATACTTTAAGTTAAAAATATAAATTAAATTGTTCTGAAAACTATTTTTCATTCGATTTTTTATTTGTCTTTTTGTTTTCTTTCGTTTTTTTGTCACCGCATTTTCCTTCTCCACACTTCCCTTCACCACATTTTGCATCTTTGGTTTTTGCCTCCGCTTTTTTGTCTCCACATTTGGCTTCTGAAGTTTTTGTTTTTTTATCACCACATTTTGCGTCTTCAGCCTTTCTTTTATTTTGTGTTTCTGTTTTTTTGTTGCCGCATGAGGCTTCAAGAGTGATTGTAGCAGCTGATTTTACAGATGCAAACGATGTTGTTCCAACGGCAAGTGTGCCTAATGAAAGTATTCCTACTAAAATTGATTTGTTTTTCATATTGTAAATTTTTAAGGTTTTTAAAGATTATTATTATCACAATCTATTTATTAATACCAAAAAACAAAAAAAATCACCCAAAATGAGTGACTTTTTTTTAATTCTTTATTAACTAATTGATTTTTAGCGTGAAAATTAAATCAATTATATGATCAGTTTTTGTTACAAGTGTTTTCTTCCTGCTCTTTCATCCGCCTTATCTACTCTACACATATATGTTTTTGATTTTGAACGTTATGCCTAGTAGATCACCATTAAAGTAAATAATTTAATTTTCATATTAATAAATTTAAGTGAATTTAATTTTATTTAACTATTTTTCAGCTTACCAAAAGTAATAAAAAAACTTAACTAATATGAAAATATTTATTTATCACATATATTTATTAATAATTCAATAATACCGATAATAAATAAAACAATCAAAAATATTATCATTAAAATGATTAATTTCACAATAAACAATAATGAAATAAAAAATTATTTATATATAATTTTAGGTTTACAGCAAAAAAATCCACCTTTATTGTAAGGCGGATAATTTTTAAATAGTAAGGAGCTTAAAGAAACGTCTTAATCAATAATTATAAATCAAATTTATTAATCTAAAACGCTCCAACCTCTTTTAGGATTGGTATTTGAAGACACTTCCTGTTCGTTCACGATAATATTTTCTCTTCTTTGTCCAATATAATCTAACTCGCTCAGTTTAGAGAAAATGATTTCCAAGCTTTTCAGCATCTGCTGAATGTATAAAAGCGGTTCGCCGCAATTGTGATGATCATAATTGGTTTCTGCAACGGTAGACAATTGGTTTAGCAAAGTATGTGGTGCTATTTCGCTCCATTCCAAACTGTAATTTAACATTTCTTCTAATTCTGCTGGAACGATCACCTGCGTCGCATTGTATAATCGCAATGCGAGCTTGGCAAAACTTTCAATAAGGAAAACGGGAGCCTGATAAGGAATCACGTTTCTGAACTGAAAATACATATCTCCAAAAGTATTTACCATTACCGTACACAAAGATTTTACATTTTGTGCCAAAGCAGTATTTTGGTTTTTGTGCGAAGCTTTTTGAATGATCTTAAAAGCATATTGTTGTAGATTCCCTATCGATTTTGCATATCCGTTGTAATAATCCAACAAAGCAGGATGACTCTGAACAGACGTACACGGCGGAATAAAATTTGAGTTTACCTGCGTAATATTTCCTTTAAAATCTACCTTTCCAACTACAAGATAATTACCTCCGGAATAGCTGCTGTTCAGTGAAGCAACAGGCAACAGCTCAATATGATAATTGGCATGAGCATTTGGATGACGCGGCGGAATTTCCTCAGGATCGATGTCGCCAAAAGGAACCTTATCGAAAGGATTAACCGAAATTAAAATATAATATTCACCATCAATCTGGTTTTCATCGATATTTAATGATTTAGCAAGAGATTTCACACTTACTCTTCTGTCTTTCAGTTCAATTCTGTACCCTGCAAGTGTAACGGCGCTGCAATGTTTTATCACAAGCTGCACATCATTGGTAGCGGTATTATGAACATCAAAAATAGTTTTATCTGTAAATTCGTTCGGAATCGGCAACAAGCCATAATTATAATTGGTGATCGCCAGAGAATTGGCATCCCGTATCGTATCTATAAGAAAATTATCCTGATCATTAAGGTGTTTCTGAGAAACCTTCATCCCGTCTACCCAATTGATCGCAAAATGTTTGACTGGCTGTATCATATGTAATACTTTTAAAATTTGTGATTATGATGATCTCCTTCCTTCTTCTTCGTGCTGAATAACCCTTTTGCAGATTACCACCTCATTTTCCGAGATATTATTGGTGTTGATATCAAGGTCAAAATCTATATATTTTCTGAAGCTGAAGAATGATTTTTTAGTGTAAAATATCCAATAATAAGGCTCTTTTTCCTGATCCGTAAGATGAATGATCGATTTAGGATTTTTGTGATTGTAATCGTCTACCACACGGAAAAACCAGTCGCCGAAAGTCACTCCGGTCGGTAGAGTTTTAGCTTTAATTCTGAATCTGTTGGCATCTTCAATATTTTTACTCAATTCTACATTTAAAACCATTAATCTGTCAAAATCAGCTCCCTCAAAATTTGGTGGTTTCTGATCAGGCGAATATCTCCACGTCCTGTATATATCAACGGGAATGCTGATAAACTGGATATAGCTGTAATAAAAAACCATTGGCACAAAAAATATCAGCGCGCTTGTAGCTGCCATCACCGGATAGCCCTGCCCTTTGCTGATCCAATTAAAAATTAATACAAACAAATAACCTCCCAAAAGGACACACGTTATAGAAAGCACAGATTCAAATAAAATGCTTAATCCGAAAGATTGTATATGTTTTTTGAAAAATTTGTGCAATAAATTGACATGAACGATTCCGAGCAGTAAATAAATAATTTGGGAAATAAGATACCAATAAGGATTAAACAGATTTCTTGAAAACCCGAAAAATCCTGGAATAGCCAGACACAAGCTACACAAAAGTACATAAATGATGATCACCCTGATCTTTATGGCAGGCTTATTTCTTCTGATAACTCCCAAAATTACCATCATGATAACGGCCAACAAAGGCACGAAAATATATCTGAAAAATATACCTTTTACTGAAGAAACTTCCATTGATTTCTTTTAATTAATATTGAATGTTTGATGATTGTAAATATAACAAAATAATTACAGAAAAGTAGAGAAACCTAACCTGTTAGAATTTCTTTCATCATCTTCCAGCATGAAAGAATATTCTTGCTTTTCGGTAACAAAATTTTCCACAATTTCCACGCTTACAGGCAGACAATAATCATACAAAGCCTGGAGAACTTTTCTGAAAGGATTTCCCGGAATGTATTTTTTCATTTCATAATAAGGAATAGGTCCGATATTGACCACCCAATTTCTTTCGCCATCCATATGTTTTCCGCTGGGAATATAGGTAATTCCCAGCCTTGAATTTCCAAGCAGCATAGAATCATCATTTTCTTCAATCCTGTCGATAATGTTTGGGGTAAAAGTAATTTCTACCGGAACTTGTAAAAAAGCCGTCATGCATCGTTCAAACCAACTTTTATCACCTCTTATTTGGTGGAAAAACGGTAAAATATGGATAAAAATATAAGCATTCTTTTTATCCAGCATTTTTACAACCGGCCACAATTCTGAAAATACCTTTAATAAAGAATCTGTATCACTTGCCAGATCAAAATCATGCTCTTTGAGTAAAGAACTTATTTCCGTAAAGAATATTTCAAGCTCAAAAGGCCTGAAAAATTTTCTTGCATCATCTTCTACCCTTTTTTGCTTACGGATTTCGTTGACTACGTTTTCAACATTTTTTCTTGAAGTGTTAAGCGATGGCGGATGAAAAAGTCCTTCGGGTAAATAGTCATAAATACCTTCTCTATAAGTTTTTATGCTGAGAACCTCCTCGTCAAAACCAAGATACTGACTGGAAATGCTTTTAATATCCTTTAAATAAGCTCTGTCATTGATCCCGATACGCTCGATGAATATATTACTCACCGCTCTGTGGTATTTCAGAAGATTTACGGCAACTGCTTCAGCCCGAAAATCTGTCTGAAGTTTATTATAATGCATATCTATAATGCTGTTGTCATACATATTGTGTTCTGTGATGTGGTTATTAGTGTAAAGATAATATATCTCTTAAATTAGAAAAAATATTAAACAATAAATTTAAATCAAAATTACTATATGTTTGAGATTTTACAGCTAAAATTACTAAAACATCCTTAAGAATAGATGATAATTTAAAATTAATTTTATTTAACAAAAAAGAAAACAGCTTTGTTTAATATCCGAATATTCAAAATCGTAAACTATCTTTGCAAGTCTAAAATTATTACTAAAAATGAAAAGTATTTGTTCAAAAATTTTGCTTTTGTTATTCGTTTCAAGTTCTTTATATTCATATGCATGGGGATTGACGGGGCATCGCATTATCGCTGAAATTGCCGAAAACCACCTTTCGGGAAAAGCAAGAAGGGAAATAAAAAAAATAATGGGCCAGGAACGCCTTGCGTATTGGGCCAACTGGCCGGATTTTATCAAGTCTGACACCACGGGCGTTTGGAAACAGGCTTCTGCATGGCATTATGTAAATATTGATCCGCAAACTGATCTTAAAGCTTTTGAAGCAAACTTAAAAGCTCAGGCGGGACCCAATCTTTACAGCCAGATAAAAACTTTATCCGCTCAGGTAAAAGATGAAAAAACGTCTGAAAAAGATCGAAAAATAGCGCTTATTTTCCTTATTCACATGATGGGCGATCTGGCGCAGCCGATGCATACGGGGAGAGCCGAAGATCTAGGCGGAAACAAGATTAATGTTACTTATTTTGGAGATAAAACAAATTTACATTCTCTTTGGGACGGAAAATTGGTAGATTCACAAAAATACAGCTACACAGAATATGCAAAACTTTTGGATATCAAGTCTAAAGATGAGGTAAAACAAATTCAGTCGGGAAGTTTGGAAGACTGGTTATATGATTCTCACCAAATTGCCAATAAAATCTATGCACAGACGCCGGACGGCTCAAAACTTTCTTACGATTATCAATACAAATTTAATGATACAATGGAAAGACAGCTTCTTTACGGAGGTTTGAGACTAGCGAAATTGTTGAATGATTTGTTCTAAAATCGATTTATTTATTCAATTATATAAAGTGAAGCTTCGGTTTCACTTTCTTCATATTATTACTCAAAGTAAAATTTATCCGCCGAACAAAAGCCATAATTTACAACTATTTTTTCAAACCAATTTTAATTAAATAAAAAATTATTGTAACCCGTGTAACCTTTTTCCCTTTTCGATCGTATAATATATAGTAACTCTATTTTGAGGAAAATAAATGAGACAATTAAAAATCACTAAGCAGGTTACCAACAGGGAAACCGCATCATTAGACAAGTATTTGCAGGAAATTGGTAAAGTTGAATTGATTACCGCAGACGAAGAAGTAGATTTGGCACAAAAAATACGTGCGGGCGATAGAGTAGCACTTGAGAAATTAATCAAAGCCAACCTTCGTTTCGTTGTTTCTGTATCAAAACAATACCAAAATCAAGGTCTTTCTTTACCCGATTTGATTAACGAAGGTAATTTAGGATTGATGAAAGCTGCAAAAAGATATGACGAAACAAGAGGTTTCAAATTTATCTCTTACGCTGTTTGGTGGATTCGTCAGTCGATTTTACAGGCTTTGGCTGAGCAGTCAAGAATTGTAAGATTGCCGTTGAACAAAATCGGTTCGATCAATAAGATCAATAAAGCATACGCCCACTTAGAACAAGAAAACGAAAGACCACCTTCACCTGAAGAATTGGCCGAAGTTCTTGACATGAGCGAGGAAGATATTAAAGAATCAATGAAAAACTCCGGAAGACATTTGTCTATGGATGCTCCATTGGTAGAAGGTGAAGATTCTAATCTTTATGACGTATTGCGTTCAGGAGAATCTCCAAGCCCGGATAAAGATCTGATGCTTGAATCTCTTCAGATTGAAATTGAAAGAGCATTGAACACTTTGACGCCGAGAGAGGCCGATTTGGTAAGATTGTATTTCGGACTGAACGGAAAACATCCAATGACTTTGGAAGAAATCGGTGAAACTTTTGACCTTACAAGAGAAAGAGTTCGTCAGATCAAAGAAAAAGCGATCAAAAGACTAAAACACAATACAAGAAGTAAGATTTTGAAGTCTTATTTAGGTAAATAATTTTTAGTTTAAATAATTATTAAGCGGAGTTTGAATTTTTCAGACTCCGCTTTTTTTTGTAACAATATTAAAAGTATCTTCAACTAATTAAACTATTAAATCAGAGAATTATAATTCCATATGGAATCTCAACAACGTTTTAAACAGTTTAGATTCCTACGAAATGACAAACTCTGAGAATAAAAATTAAATAAATTATGAAAAAAACGCTTTTAATTACATCATTCATCATACTTTTTTCTTGTGGAGAAAATAAGCCTGAAAATAAGCCACTTGTAGAAAATGCTGTTGACAATACTGATTCTTCATTAAAAGGCTCGTTTGGAAGTGGTCGTGACGAAAATATAATTGATAAAATTTATTCTGAATTAATTAAAAATGATAAAAAATTATCTGCTCTTGATGATAAGATTTTGAAAACATATGAAAAATCAAAAACTGTTCTTGAACATTATGAAAATGTTCTTAATAAATCCGAATCATACTATATTGATGCAAATTATCAAGCTAAAACTATAACCGATTCACTTTTAAAACATCAAATTGAAAATCAGATTAAAATTAGTTCCGATAAATATAATTTAAAGATAAAAAATATTAAAAACGCCATTTCTCTTCTGAATAAAAATACTGAAAAAATAAATGATTTATATAATGCCTTCAAAATCAGAAAAACACTTCCTGAAATTGAAAAATATCAAAATGCTCATCCTCTAAAAACTGACAGTTTGGAAAATTTCATTCATAAACAAAACCAACTACTGAACGAGTTGAAAAATTTAAAATAATGAATCAAATCTCAATCATCGGAGCCGGAATTGGCGGTTTGACTTTAGGAAATATTCTCAAGCAACAAAATTTAGACTTTACCATTTACGAATCTGCACCGGAAATAAAATCTGTTGGAGCCGGAATTATGATGGCAGTCAATGCGATGCAGATTTTTGACAAATTAGATTTAAAAGACAAAATTGAAAACAGAGGAAATAAAATTCATGGAATATTTATTACGGATGAAAAGCTGAAAACCATTTCTACAACAAATGTTTTAGCTATAGAAAAGAAGTTCAATTCTTGTAATGTTGCGATTCACAGGGCTGAACTTCAGAATATTTTAGCAGAAAATCTTGGTTTTGAAAACATTAAACTCAATCATTCTCTAAAGAAAACTCAAAAGAAAGAAAATTATCATTTAAACTTTGAAAACGGAAACGAAATTGAAAGCAAAATAGTTTTTGGTGCAGATGGAATTCATTCGAAAGTGCGTAATCAAATTTTAGGAAGCGGAATCATCAGAAATTCTAAACAAAAATGCTGGCGTGGACTGACCAATTTTCATCTTCCCGAAAAATACAATCACCAAGCATTAGAAATCTGGGGAAAAGGAAAACGCTTTGGTTTTGTGAAGCTTTATGAAAATCAGGTTTATTGGTACGCTTTAATCAACGAAAATAATTTCACAGAAAATATTGATTTAGCTGAAACTTTCAGAGATTTTGATCCGTTAATTTTACAGATTTTAGAAGCTACAAAATCGGAAAATATTATTCTAAATGATATTATTGACCTCGCTCCTATTCCAAAATGGCATGCACAAAATCTTTGTTTGATTGGTGATGCAGCTCACGCAACTACACCGAATATGGGACAAGGCGCCTGTCAATCGATTGAAGATGCTTATGTCATTGGAAAATTATTAGAGAAAAGTCAAAACTTCAATTCGGTTTTTGAAGAATTTCAAAAAATCAGAAGAAAAAAAATCGATTACATTGTTAAAAACAGTTGGACAATCGGGAAAATCTCTCAATGGGAAAAAGGAAATCAAATCAGAAATTTTCTAATGCGCTCGATTCCTGAAAGCCTTAATCAAAAGATAGTGGAAAAGATTCTAAAGCTTGAAATATAAAAAAGGACTCAATTGAGTCCCTTTCTTTTTAATAAGTCAAAGTAATTCCGGCTCCCCAACCCATTTCATTATCATAATTTCCTGAAATAGACAACCATTTTTGTAATATGTAACGTAATCCGGTTGTAAATTCCCCGTCTGAATTAAGGCTGAAATTCCCTCTTATTCGTCTTGAAATCGGAATATCTTCTCTACTCAATTCCAACAAAACTTTTCCGTTGTGGTCAACACTTGCATCGGCTGTAATGAGCATCGGCAAAAGATATTGCGCTCCGATAATGAAAGAATTCTTGTCTTTTGGGACTTTATTTTGTCCAAACCATGTTTTTTTACCGTGACTTTCCATCCCCAATTCTTCAGCCATTCTTGCTTCCATGATTTCATGAGATTTCTGAATCCTGAAGCCAACATACGGTAAAGCCCACTGGAATTTCCCAAGAAATCTTCCAACTTTAAAGTTTCCATCAAAATGGTCAAAATTCCAGTTAGAATGAAACTCGTTTAGATTCGCCCATCGTGGCCCGAACATCGTCATTGTTTCTGCATGAATTTTATTGCTGTTGATGTCAAGCATCGCCATCGAGCTTATCATTCTGTTGTCTTTCATAAAATCCTTCCAAGCAAGTTTTCTATTCGGAAGCTGTGGATTTGGTTCTGAATTTTCATAACTAAAAACCCTTCCCATTCCTGCCATCATGTGGTATAAAATATGACAGTGAAAAAACCAGTCGCCGTCCTGATTGGCTGCAAATTCTATTGTATTAGTTTCCATCGGCATGATGTCGACTACATTTTTCAACGGCGAATATTCTCCTTTTGAATTAATCAATCTAAAATCATGACCGTGAAGGTGCATCGGATGCCGCATCATCGAATTGTTGTACATCGTAATCCTCAAAATTTCACCTTTTTTTACCAAAATTTTATCTGTTTCTGTAACCGTTTTGTTATCTAAAGTCCACAAATAATGGTTCATGTTTCCTTCTAAAGTAAACTTTAATTCGCGAACATTTTCAGCTGGAAGAATTGTCTTTTCAGGAGATTTCAAAATATTGTATGAAAGTCTTTTGATTGATTTTTCTTCTTTCATTTCCATTCCTGAATGATTTGAATGATCCTCTTTTTCATCTTCTTTTCCTTTAATTCCCATCATTTCATTCATATGCTTCATTGTCATTTTACGTTGATTTTCAGGTAGTTCCGGATACATCACTTCATTCATGTCCATCATTTGGTTTCCCATCGTCATATTCATCGGCTTCATATTTCCGCTCATTTTCATCATTCCATTCATCATTTTCATTCCTTCAAAAAGCATTAATCGTGGTAAATTTGGTGCTTCTACTTTTTCACCTGAACCCAGCCAAAGCGAAGCATGACCGATTCTGTCTTCCGAAGTAGCACGAAATTCAAAGCTTTTATTTTCAGGAATGGTCACTTCAATATCGTAAGTTTCTGAAACTCCGACAATCAAACGATCAACTTCCACAGGAACGACATCATTTCCGTCATTTCCGATCACTTTTATTTTCCCACCACCGAAATTCAGCCAAAAATAAGTGGAAGAACCTCCGTTGGCAACTCTCAACCTTACTTTATCACCTGCCTTTAAATCTGAATAATCTGAACTCGGCTGTCCGTTGATGAGAAATTTATCATAATAAACATCACTCACATCCATTGCTTCCATCCTCTTCCATTCATTCAAAACTTTTGTGCCTAAATTCCCAGACTTTATGGCTTCCCAATAACTTTGAACAGCATTTTTCTTAATGGCATACCAATCTGTATTCGCCATGTGCAAACGTCTTGCGATCTGCATCGGGTCTTCATCGCTCCAATCACCCAACAATACAGGGATTTCTTTGGTAAATTCAACTTTTGGTTCACCTTCTCTTTTGTTAAAAACTAAAATTCCGTTCATGCCGATTTGTTCCTGCAAACCTTCGTGAGAATGATACCAATATGTCCCGTTTTGAGAAACTCTAAACTTATATAAATGTGTTTCTCCAGGTTTTACAGGCTTTGTCGTCAAATAAGGAACTCCGTCATGCTCGTTTGGCAAAATCACGCCGTGCCAGTGAAAACCCGTGTTTTCTTTGAGCATATTGTGAAGGTAAATTTCCGCAGTGTCTCCTTCTGTAAAATATAAAGTCGGAGCCTGAAGTTTTCCGTTTACGGCAATTGCTCTTCGGTTTTTTCCGGTAAAATTTACGATCGTATCTTTTACATAAAGATCATACCGCACGGTTTTTCCGCCAAAGCTAATTTTTCCGTTTTCAGAATTCCTTTTAAGCTTTGTTTCTTTTTCTTTTTTGTTTTCAGAGCTATTTTGAGATTTATTTTCTGTTTCCACTAAGTCCATTCCGCATTTCGGGCATTTTCCAGGCTTTTTGGAAGTTACTTCAGGATGCATCGGACAAGTGTATTGGGTTTGAAGTTCAGTTTGAGGTTTAGACAAAGTTTGATCCTGATTTTTAGGCTTATTTATTTTAGTTTTATCAGTTTTTACCTTTTTAACGTCAATCTTTTTATTAATTTTAGTCTTATTTTTAATTTCTGAAGCTTTTTTCTCTACTTTCTGGATTGGTTTTGCAACCGGCTTCTGTACGGTTTTCGATTTTACCACGACTGTTTTTTTGACTAAAGTCATTCCGCATTTTGGACAGTCTCCCGGTCTTGAAGAAATGACTTCTTTATCCATCGGGCATGTGTAAAACGTTTTAGTTACTTGTGCAAAGCTGAAAATAGAGAATAAAATCATCAGAAATAATATGATTTTTTTCATAATATTCCTTATTTATGTGAAGTGAAATCAAGCCAAAAAGTAAAGTTAATTTTTAACTTAAACAACACAACTTATTATTTTATAGATGATTATATTATTATTTAAGTTCAGACTTTACACTTCCGCAAGAAAGCATTGAGCTGCCGTAATAAGGATTTACGATTTTCTTTTCATCGCTCAGCCAGCTTCCATCAGCCATTGGGCAATACTGAATATAAACCGGATTTTTTGAAATTTTAAACTGTTTTGCCAAAGCGATCATATTATCTGAAAGGTTGTGAAAAGTTTCTCTTTGAGTTGCAATATTTCTGGCTTCGGAAATAGCTGTTGCATCTTTTCTCAAAATATTTATATTTCCTTCTGAAACAGCCTTATAATCTATTGTAGAAGCTGTTTTTATAAATTCTGAAGCTGCTTTTGAAGTTTTATCTGCATCATCAGATGCCAAAGCAGATTTTATAGCAATATAATTTTGATATAATTTCGAAACCTGAACATCAGATTTTGACTGTGCAGAAATTGAAATAACTGAAAATAAAGAAAATACTGCTGTGATGATATAATTTTTCATTGTTTTAAAATTTAGAATTAAGAATTATTTAAATCGCATATTGCGACAACCCGTGTCGTCCGTAATGATAATCTAAAACGACAAACGAATTTTAAATTCTAAAATTACAATGATTAATAAATATAGGAACCCTCCGATTTTCCGGTGGTGCATTGATTTGGATCTGAATGAATTTTATAGCCGAAAAAGATCTATCAACAAAGAAAAATGTATGATTTTCGACATCTGGAATCTGTTTTAAAAAATCAATTTTAAGTAAATCAGATTTTTGAGAATCATATACTTTTACAACTTTAAACTCTGTTTTGCAGCAGTCTTTTTTAGTTTTTACACCGCATTTGCTGCAGATATCGTCCACTTTCTGGTTTACAGAAGCCAACTCTTCCATGCAATAATGAACGCTGAAAACCGCTCCGGAAGAGAAACCGAAGTAGAAAACAGAAAATATTATGGCTAGAAACTTTTTCATTATGCTTCAGCAAAGTTAGAAATATCTAGGAAACGACTGTTATATTATTTTGTATTGTTGTTATAAAATTCGGCAAAGAAAAAACTCCTGAAAATTTCAGAAGTTTTATTTATTTTAAATTACTTATATAATTATTTAATCTTAAACTCAAGTTTCACATTGAAGAATCTTCCGGTAAGACGCACCGGCACAGGATACATCAAATTGGTATTTGAATCTGTAATCCATTGGTTGGAAACAGTATTATTGATGTTAAATGCGTTGAAAACCTGCACACCTAAAATCAATTCATCAAAATTGCCCCAAAAGCCATACGTTTGCTTTTTAGCTTTAGAATCAATAAAAACTTTTGAAAGACCAATGTCAACTCTTTTATAAGATGGCAAAGTTTTCTGATATTGATAAGGATCTGTGAAAACCGGTGCTCCGTTTGGCAATCCCAACGCATAAGTCAAGGTTAAATTGACACGCATTGAAGGAAATTTCGGCATATAATCCTGATAAAACATCGCAAACCTGAATCTTTGATCGGTTGGTCTTGGAATATCTCCTCTTCCATCGATATTTTCGTAAATCCTTGCATAACTCGCAGATAACCAAGAATCTACACCAGGAACAAATTCTCCGAACAATCGTGTATCAATTCCGTAAGCATAACCAGACGCATTATTTTTACCGGAATAACGGATTCTCACATTATCCATATAATAAGGAATCAGATTATCCATTTTCTTATAATAAGCTTCTGTTGTAAGCTTGAAAGGACGGTTTTCAAATTCAAATTCAAAATCATTAGACAAAATTGCCTGAATAGAACGTTGAGACTTTATATTTGGATTAAAATTTCCGTTTAAATCTTTTATTTCTTTATAAAATGGTGCCTGATAATAAATACCTCCCGAAAGCTTGAACAACATATCAGTGTTCCAATCCGGCTTTATGGCAAATTGAGCTCTTGGTGAAAAAATAGTTTCATCATTAAAACTCCAATGAGCAACTCTCGCTCCGGCATTCACAAAAACTTTGCTTGACCCCCAGAAAAACTTCTGCGAATATTGTGCATAAGCGGATATTCTTGTCGGCTCAATATGATTATTTCCTGCAATGCTGTAAAAAAGATCCAGCTCTGAAGCATCCGGAAATCTCGGATCGTCCAAAGGTCTCGGAGTGCTGTATCCAGAAGAGTCTACCAATTTCCATTCGTTGGTAAGATCACGAAGGTTTTCTTTTTCAAATTTAAAACCAACTTCAATATCCGTGTTTACATTAGGCGAAAAACGCGTCCTGAACTGCGTTCCGTAGGTTCTTACAAAAAGATCATTTCTTGCATGCTCAATTTGCCCGCCAACATCATAAGAAGTAATCGGATCTCCCGTAATCGGATCAAATGTCTGCAAAATATAGCTTGACGCTATCGTATAATATTCTCTTTCTCTATTTTGATAGGCAAAACTGTCTAATGTAAACCTCCATTTATCCGACGGCTTGTAATTCATCGAAAATGTGCCCATCATATTTTTATACATATCATTTTCTTTACCATTATAAAAAACGGTAAGATTGATAGGTCTTTGAACAGTTCCAAAGTCTACACTTCTTTCTTTCGGAACCATTTCATAATCGTTTTTAGAATAATATCCTATAAATGAAAATGTAAACTTATCATTCAAATGATAATTAAGATACGTCTGAAAATCGTAATAAGTAGGATTAAAATCAGTGTCTTCATTCAGCGTATTCAAAACCAGATTGGTATTTCTGTATCTTCCTGAAAAAAGGGCTGTTAATTTTTTATTTTTTGAGGCTAAGCCGGCTGTTAATCTTCCTCCGATCAAGCTTGCTTCGCCTGAAACTTCAGTTTTTTCGGGTTCGCGGTAATAAATATTTAAAGCTGAAGACATTTTATCACCATATCTCGGCTCAAAACCTCCGGCAGAAAAATTTACCGTTGAAACCATATCAGGATTGATAATACTTAAACCTTCCTGCTGAGAATTTCTGATCAGAAAAGGCCTGTAAATCTCAATATCATTAATGTAGATCAGATTTTCATCATAGTTTCCGCCACGCACCATGTATTGCGAAGACAATTCTGTATTTGAGTTTACAGAAGGTAAAGTTTTTATGATTCCTTCGATGCCTCCGGAAATACTCGCAACATTCTGAGCATCTTTTGCAGATATTTTCACCGTCGTAAGGTCATTGGTTTGTCCGGTTACTTTTTTCTGGAAAATCACTTCCTCTATATCTGTCGTTCGCGTTGTATCTCGTTTTTTAGTTTGCGAAAATACTAACATGGGAACCATAAGGCTCAGTGGTAAAACTAGCTTTTTCAAAAGAAATATTTTAGAATTCTAAAAATAAGTATTTTTTAACAATTATAGTATAGATTCTCTAATTCTTGTTAATTTTTGTAATAAATCTTCTAATAAATCGAGTCTTAACATATTGGCGCCATCAGACAGGGCCGTTTCGGGTGTTGGATGTGTTTCAATGAAAATTCCGTCTGCGCCAACTGCAATTCCTGCTTTGGCAACGGTTTCTATCAAATCCGGTCTTCCACCGGTAACTCCTGAGCTTTGGTTTGGCTGCTGAAGAGAATGCGTCACATCCAAAATTACCGGAGCATATTCTCTCATTGTCGGAATTCCTCTGTAATCAACAATTAAATCTGTATATCCGAAAGAATTTCCTCTTTCAATGATTGCCACTTTCTGATTGTTGGAATCTGTAATTTTCTGAACAGCGAATTTCATTGATTCCGGGGAAAGAAATTGTCCTTTTTTTAATGAAACACATTTTCCGGTTTTTGCTGCAGCAATCAAAAGATCGGTCTGACGCACCAAAAATGCAGGAATCTGCAAAACATCTACATATTGCGCCGCTAAAGCCGCATGCTCGTTTTCGTGAATATCTGTCGTGGTTGGAATATTGAAAGTTTCACCTACTTTCTTAAGAATTTCAAGAGATTTTTCTTCGCCAATTGTTGTGAAAGAATCAACTCTGCTTCGGTTTGCTTTTTTAAAACTTCCTTTGAAAATATAGGGAATGTTATATTTATTGGTTAATTCAATTACTTTTTCGGCAATTCTTAATGCCATATCTTCTCCTTCGATGATGCACGGGCCGGCAATAAGGAAAAAGTTTTTTGAATCTTTGTGCTGTATGTTGTCTAAATACTGAATCATTTTTATTTGAATTAAAAGTTCAGTAAAAATACTTATAATGTTTCGGAAACGGAAATTATTTAATTCCTTAATATTCTTAACATCTTAATTCTTTTCCTTAAGGGTTTAATAATAAAATTTTGACAATTAATTGAATGATTATTAAGAATTTATCTTTTTCATAATTTTCTCAAAAGTATTGATATTTCTGCTTGTAAACTGGTCTTTCAGGCTTTTTTTACCTAAAACTTTTCCGAATGTAGAATCCAAAGTATTTCCTTTTGGAACCTGCCAATAAAAAATATCGTTTATAATTTCGGCTTTTTCGCTCTCGGTTTTTGTAGCAAATTCAAATTCTTTCATCAAAACTTTTTCGACCTCAATGTGGCCGATAAATGTATAAACATGCAAATCGGCATTTTTATCAAACGGATTGGAACTCCAAAACATTTCGGTTTCTTCCTGAGATTTCACAAATAAATAAGCTTCGTAATTGAAATGTTCCGACATTGCTTTTTCAAGAATAACTTTCAAATCTTCCGCTTTTTTATCCGAAGAAAAAACAATATTTCCCGACGCGAGAATTGAAACCACATCCGTCATTCCTGCTTTTTTGAAAACCTCACAAACTTCAGTCATTTTCATATTGGTTCCTTTCACATTGACACCGCGGAGAAATGCACAGTATTTCATTTTTTAGTTTTTAGATTTAGGTGCAGATTTTTGAATCTCTAAATTTTAAAGTTTGAATTAAATTATTTAATTTTCACATACAAATTATAATCAGTTCCGGAAGGTTTCAATTTGTAGATTTTTTCCAGAATTTTGTTATCACTTTTCAGATGATCTTTTATGCGAAATTCATTTAATAATCTATAATGCATTTTGTAATAAGCAGCATCTTTTCCTTCAAACAAATCATCGTACGCAAGAAGATATTTTGGCTTTCTTTTTTTAACGGTATTGAGCCAATAATTTGGTTTGTCTTTTTTAATCTCTTCCTGAATCTGCTTATCAACCAAGCCAGTTTCATCAATTGTTTTCAAATGTGAAAAATAAGGAATATATCCGGCCGGCTCGAGTAAAATCCATTGATTTTTGTCTTTTTCATAAAGATCTAAAAACAATCCGATCGATCTTCTATAATTCCATTCGCCGTTTCCTGTTGCGATAGAATGTAAAGTCTGAAAAGCCAGCATCGGCACAATATAAAATATAATTAATAAGCTTAGCCAAAGATTTCTTTTGATTTTCTGCTCCAAAACAAAAATTAAAACCGGTACAAAAAGTAAAATTTGCGGAATCCAGTAATACCAGTCAAAAAGGCTTTTTTGTGAAAGAAAAATCAATTGTTTGGCCCAGGCAAAAAGAAAGATAATCCATAAAAAATAGTTTCTTTTTTCTCTTTGTCTGATTAAGTAAATAAAACACAATAATTCAAATATTACTACTAAAATCGTAATTGGATTGAAACCTCCGGGAACTTTAAACATTCCCCAAAAGTTTCCGTAATTTAACCTGAAATAATCCCAATTTTGTGCAAATGTAAATGGTTTTTCATAAGCCAGTTTTTTCGCTAGAATTGTATTGTTGATCAATTCGCCAAAATAAAACCAATTAAAAGCCAAAACTGCAGAAACTGCCAAAATTCCTCCAAAAACATAATTCCATCTAATTTTTTTGTTCCAGAAAGTATCAACTAGAAAAACAATTCCGAGAAAAATTGCCGTATCAATTCTTGTAAATAAAATCAATAGCGGAAGAACTAGAAAAGCCCATTTTTTTTCTTTTTTGAAGCCATAATACAGCAAAGCCATTTCAAGGAAAAACAAAATCCCGTATTCCATTCCGAGAATTGAAATTTTTATGGCAGGCGGCAAAAGACCGAATAAAAAGATGAAAATAGCTTTATGCCAAACATTTTTAAATAATAAATGCGAAAGCAATAAACTTCCGATGGTAAAAAGAATGGTATTCAGAATCAAAAGAGGTTCTATAAAGTTTTCTTTACCAAAAATCAAATTGAATAAATAAGAAACAAAAACATATAAATGCGTCGTCGAAGCCGAAATTTTGGTATCTCCGTTGAAACCGATTACACCATAATCCATCAAATTCTGAGCAACGCGCCACGTGATAAAAGCATCTTCCTGAATATGATGAGTCAATAAAAAATAAAGTTTTGCAATCACTGCAAAGAGCACAGCATAAATCGGGAGGTTTTTGTTTGTGTTTTGGGGCATTACCTTTTTTTTGTTGTACAAATATAAATTTAATATTCCTGAATATCAACAATAAAAAAACGGAACCGAAGTCCCGTTTTATAATGATTTTTATTGTGTCGCTTTAATAATTGCTGTCGTTATCTGATCTTCTTTTTCTTTCGAATAAGTGGAATCGAAAGGTTCCATAATATCAAATAAATATTGATAGAAAGGCGTTATTCTCTGTACATTTTCAGATTCTTTCATCGCTTTTTCTTTGCCCATCTGCTGAAGATCTTTTATGAAAACATTGAACTTCTTATCAATCGGCTCTATAGATTTCACCAAGTAGGAATACGCTTTTTCGTCTTGCCCTATTTTTTTATAAGCGTCTGTGACAGCAGTCACTACAAGAGAATATTCCATTGGTTTTGATCTCATCTGCCTGCCGACATACCTTTGATTTTCTTTGCTCAAAGTCAGATAATAATCGTATTCCTCGAAAATTCCTTTTTTAAGGATTTCTGCTAATTTTAATGCTTTTTGCTCTTGTCCGGCAATGATATATCCATAAACCATCGAACTTAAAGAACGTGGATCATTGTATTTTTCAGCAGGAATTTCTTTTGCAGCTAAATCAAGCAATTCTAGTGCTTTACCTTTCTGTCCGGCTAACGCCAATGCTGCTGCTGCTCTGCTCGCTGCGCTTCTGTAACTTATAATATTGGATGTTGCCGTTTCATCAAAATGAACATTCAAATCTTTGAAATTCCCCCATTTGAAGTTTTTCACCACATTATAAAGAGAGTTTGCATCTACTCTGCCCATTTCTCCATCGCTGCTTCTTGGCGTATGAATCGGTATCAATCTATAACTGAAACCGTCAAACTGAAGATATTCATCCAAAAAGAAAATATTCTCACTTTCGTAAACTCCTCCTGAAGAAAAATTGATCGGACGTTTCCAATCGAAATTAGCCAAAAGATCAAACATGATCAGGTTATTTTTATATAATGTGCTCGCTTTGTAATCAATCATGATCTGATCAACTGTGTTTGGCAAATCAGATGCATTGATAATTCCTGCTTTTACTGCATTTTCCTTGTTTACCGGTAAAATAAATTTGGTTACAGGAAGGAAATTATATTTTTCATAACGTGCTTCTCCAAAGATCATTTTTAAAATTTCATCTTTTTCAGGAGATTTTATCTTAAGGAAATTCACTGCTTCCTTTAAAGTCATAGAATCCTGAACAAGATATTTTTCAAACGGCTGCAATAGATTATCGGGCGTTCCGGCTTCTTTAAGATTACCAAGCACGCTCTGCCAGTCTTCTTTTTTCATTAAATAAATCTGATCATTTACTCCGTCTCTGTAATCTTCATGCGTCAGTTGACTTGGAATTGGCTCCGCATTATATGTTTTTCTTTTTACCTGATCGATATTCCAAGGCGTTGAAAGGAGTGTAAAATTGACCACTTTTACATCATCACGGAATCTTTCTGTTTCCTGCATTGCCCAAACCGGATAAGTGTCGTTATCACCATAAACGAATAAAATATCGTTTTTCGGTAAAGATTTTAAAACTGAATATGAATAATCATAAGCCGCATATCTTTCACTTCTGTCATGAACATTATAATTCTGGAAGCCCATCATCAAAGGGACTCCTAATAAAATCACACCAAAAGCGATATTGGCGGCATTCGATTTCACTTTCGACTGCAGGTACCAGAGAATAGCTCCGGCTCCGAGACCAATCCAGACGGCGAATGCATAAAAGGAACCGACTAATGCATAATCTCTTTCACGAGGCTCAAAAGGCTTCATTCCGGTATAAAAAACAATACCAACGCTCGTCAAAACAAACAACGAAAGTATTGCATAAAACCTTCCAAAATCTCTCATAAACTGGAAATAGCATCCCAATAACCCTAATAATAATGGTAAAAAGAAAAATGCTACCGTGCTTTCATTTTGAAATTTGGCAGGCATTGCATCCTGATTTCCCCATAAAGCATTATCAACAAAAGGAATTCCCGAAATCCAGTTTCCTCGTGTATTTTCGCTGTTTCCTTCAAGGTCATTCTGTCTTCCGACAAAATTCCACATCAGGTATCTTATAAAATAATATCCGTTTTGGAATGTAATGAAATAATCCATATTCTGAGCCAAAGAAGGCCTTTGAACGGTGATTATTTCATAACGCTTTACATCTAAATAATCCTGAACGGTAATTGATTTATTTTCATATTTAGTTCTGAGCTCATCAAAAATTTGTTTAGCTTCAGGGCTGTTTGCAGCATCTTCATTGTCATAATTAAATGTAAAATCAGGAGCTCCGTACATGGAAATGTAATTGGCCATCACGCCTTTATCTTCGTTAAACATCCTTGGCATAAAGCTCACATGAGATTTGTTGAAGACATAATTGAAACGGTCGCCGGTTTTTCTGTACATTCCCGTTTTTTCGTCTTTTTCGTAAATTTCTCCTGTTTTGGTTGTTTTAAAACTTCCGTCTTCGTTCTTTTCAATCCCGCTATTATCTAAAAATGCAGTATAATTTTGACCATAAATTGTAGGCCAGTCACCATATTGCTCTCTGTTGTAATAATCGAGCATGCCAATTGCAGTATCGGGATCGTTCAGGTTCATTGGCGGATTAGCGTTTGCTCTGATCGGAATTACCATCCAGCAAGAAAAACCGATCATCATATAAACTACAGACAATGCAATCGTCTGATATATATTCTTTTTTGCCTGTCTGGCATATTTAATAATGAAATAGCAGATCGCAACCAATATAATGAAGCCTGCAATCGTACCTGAATGGAAAGGAAGATCAAGACCATTTACAAAGAATATTTCCAGCTTTCCGAATAATGACATGATTACTGGGAAAATAATTTTGAAAACAATAATTAGTATTCCCAACGTAATTACATTCGCCCAAAGGAAGTTTTTCCAGGTAAACTCATAATTTCTTGCATAATATACTAAACAAACTGCCGGAATTGCCAACATACACATCATGTGAACTCCTACAGAAAGGCCGACAATAAAGAAAATTAAAATAATCCATCTTTCATTGTCTTTCTCAAGGTATTCATTTTCCCATTTCGTGATCAGCCATACCAAAAGCGCTATAAATAAAGAAGCCATTGAGTACACTTCTCCTTCTACCGCAGAAAACCAAAAACTGTCCGAAAATGTAAAGCAAAGAGAACCAATAACTCCTGCAAAAAGAATAGCAATTTCCTGATGCTTCGTTACTTCTTCAAAATCTTTATTAAGAAGTCTTCTTACAAAATGGGTGATCGTCCAGAACAGAAAAAGAATGGTAAACGCACTGAATAATGCAGACATTCCATTAATCACAATAGAATAATTTTCACCTTTTCCAAACGCAAACATTGCAGCAACAGCACCTACAATCTGGAACAGAGCTGCTCCCGGGGCGTGTGTCACTTCTAATTTTACGGCTGACGAAATATACTCCCCACAATCCCAAAAACTAAAGTTGGGCTCTATTGTTGACAAGTACGTGAAAAATGCAATGACGAAAATTACCCATCCGAGAAGGGTGTTCCATTGCCTAAAAGTCCAGTTTTTCATAGTATAAAATCAATTATGCGAAAATAAGGTTTTTAGATCATTTTATATTGATTTTAACAAAATTTAAAAAATATGGCTTGTTTTTTGTCAAGATTTCGATGCTGCAATTACGGCCTTAAAACAGATAATTTTACTTTGAACACTTATAATTTTGTAAAAGTTTAGAAATTATTTATTTTTTTGTATTTTTGCGGTCAGATTTTTATTGAAAAATAACAAATAATGAGTAATGTTTACGATAATATTCTTGGCTTAATTGGGAACACGCCTTTGGTAAGACTAAATACGGTAACTAAAGAAATTCCTGCGAAAGTTTATGCTAAGTTAGAATCATATAATCCTGGACATTCAACTAAAGATAGAATCGCACTTCATATCATTGAAAACGCTGAGAAAAAAGGTTTATTAAAAGAAGATTCTGTAGTTGTGGAAACCACTTCCGGAAATACAGGTTTTTCACTCGCCATGGTTTGTATCATCAAAGGCTACAAATGTATTTTGGCAGTAAGTGACAAAACAAAGCCTGAAAAAATAGCTTATCTCAAAGCTCTTGGCGCTACAGTATATGTATGTCCTGCGAATGTACCTGCGAATGACCCGAGATCATATTATGAAGTAGCAAAAAGAATTGCTGCCGAAACCCCAAATTCTGTTTATATCAATCAATATTTTAATGAATTGAATATTGATGCCCATTATCAGACCACCGGTCCTGAGATTTGGGAGCAGACTGAAGGGAAAATTACTCACCTTTTTGCATGTACCGGAACTGGAGGAACATTATCCGGATCAGCTAAATTCTTAAAAGAAAAAAATCCCGATATTAAAATCATTGGTGTTGACGCCGACGGATCTATCCTGAAAAGCTATCACGAAACAGGTAAAATTCATAAAGAAGACGTTCATCCTTACCAAATTGAAGGAATGGGCAAAAACTTGATTCCTTCTGCCCTGCTTTTTGATAAAGTAGATGAATTTGTAAGGGTAAACGACGAAATGTCTGCTTACAGAACCCGTGAGATCGCTTTGAAAGAAGCAATAATGGGCGGTTATACTACAGGAGCTGTTACTCAGGGATTGATTCAGTATGCACAATCACATGAATTTACAGAAAACGATTTCGTTGTTATGATTTATCCGGATCACGGTTCGAGATATATTACAAAAGTATACAGCGACAAGTGGATGGAAGAGCAAGGATTCATCAACAACTGTTTTCACAACTATGATGAAGTTTTCAAAACAGAATTCATCAAATAAAAAAATAATAAACTGACACAAATCAAGCCTTTTTTGTAGATCACAAAAGGCTTTTTTACATAAAAAATTACTAATAAAATGGTAGATATTTTTGAAAGAATAAAACAAAATCCGGGTCCATTGGGACAGTTTGCAGATTATGCAGAAGGATATTTTGTATTCCCAAAATTGGAAGGTCCGATTGGCCCGAGAATGAAATTTCAAGGTAAAGATGTAATTTTCTGGAGTGCTAACGATTATTTGGGATTGTGTAATCATCCTGAAGTATTGGAAGCCGATGCAAAAGCAGCTGCAGAATTCGGAATGTTTTATCCGATGGGCGCAAGAGCAATGTCCGGAGAAACTCAGCAACATCAACAATTAGAAAAAGAATTGGCAGAATTTACTCAAAAAGATGCTGCTTATTTATTAAATTTCGGTTATCAGGGAATGGTTTCTTGTATCGATGCATTGGTGACAAGACATGATGTAATCGTTTATGATGCAGATTCTCACGCTTGTATCGTTGATGGAGTTCGTCTTCATATGGGAAAAAGTTTCACTTTCAAACATAATGATATTGAGAGTTTAGAAAAAAACTTAGCAAGAGCAACTAAAGTAGCTGAAGAAAATGGCGGTGGAATCTTAGTGATTACTGAAGGTGTTTTCGGAATGAGAGGAATGCAGGGGAAACTGAAAGAAATTTGTGATTTAAAATCTAAATTCAATTTCAGACTTTTGGTTGATGATGCACATGGTTTCGGAACTTTAGGTAAAACTGGAGCGGGAGCTGGTGAAGAGCAAGGATGCCAAGATCAAATTGATGTTTACTTCTCAACTTTTGCTAAATCAATGGCTGGTTTCGGAGCATTTCTTTCAGGAGATGAAACGATTATCAGATTCTTGAAATATAATCTTCGTTCTCAGATTTTTGCTAAATCTTTAACAATGCCAATGGTAATCGGGGGTTTAAAAAGATTGGAATTATTAAGAACACGTCCCGAAATTAAAGATAAATTGTGGGAAAACGTATATAAACTTCAAAACGGATTAAAAGAAAGAGGTTTCAACCTTGGAAACACAAATACGTGTGTAACACCGGTTTTCATTCAGGGAACTACGATCGAGGCTACACTTTTAGCGAAAGATTTAAGAGAAAATTATGGTGTATTTACATCTGTTGTAGTATATCCGGTAATTCCGAAAGGAATGATTTTGTTAAGATTAATTCCTACCGCTTCGCATACAGATTCAGAAATTAATGAAACTTTGGCTGCTTTCGAAGGCATCAAAGAAAAATTAGAATCCGGAGTTTACGCAGAAATGGAAAAGCAAATGAATATCGAATACAAACAAATGTAATTTTGTTTGTATTTAAATATATAAAGAACCGTTAGAATTTTCTAGCGGTTTTTTTTGTTCTATTTTTTGCCACGAGTACACAAATGTTTTTATCTACGGTCACCAAATAAATTCGTGCATTCGTGTCAAAAAAATTAAATGTTAGCGTCTAGTAAATCAAAAAAACATTTTAAAATCTAAGCAGATTCTTAAAGATTTAGAATAAATTTGCAAAAAATTACTTTTGAAAGATCTTCTTCTTATAACTCCACCTTTCACGCAACTCAACACTCCATATCCGGCGACAGCTTATATTAAAGGTTTTTTAAATACCAAAAATATATCCAGCTATCAGATTGATTTGGGGATTGAAGTGATTTTGAAATTATTTTCAAAAGAAGGAATTCAAAGAATTTTTGCAAAAGAATTAGACCTAAAAAATATTTCAGAAAACTCACAGCGAATTTTCGCTTTAAGAGAAGAATACATCAAAACCATCGATCAGGTTATTCTTTTTTTACAGAACAAAAATCCGACTTTGGCGAGACAAATTTGTTCGATGAATTTTTTGCCGGAAGCTTCGCGATTCAACCAATTGGATGATATGGAATTTGCATTCGGGAATATGGGTTTGCAGGATAAAGCCAAACATTTGGCGACTTTATATTTAGAAGATTTGTCGGATTTTATTGTTGAAAATATCGATGCAGATTTTGGATTCAGCAGATATGCCGAACGTTTAGGAAAAAGTGCCAATTCTTTTGATGAATTATATTCAAAATTAAATGATAGCAAGACATTTATTGATGATTTTACTTTAAAGATTCTACACGAAAAATTAGAATTGATTCAGCCAAAACTGGTTTGTTTTTCAGTTCCTTTTCCAGGAAATTTATATTCGGCTTTTCGATGTTCAAAATTCATTAAAGAAAATTATCCGCAAATAAAAATCGCAATGGGCGGCGGTTTTCCAAACACTGAATTGAGAGAAGTGAAAGATAAAAGAGTTTTCGAATTTTTTGACTTTATTACTTTGGATGATGGGGAACTTCCGATCGAATTGGTTTATGAAAACATCTGTCATTATGAACGAAGCGAAGAATCTCAATTCAAACGCACATTTTTGATTGAAAACGAAGAAGTTATTTATAAAAATAATTCAACAAAACAAGATTATAAACAAGTTCAGGTTGGAACTCCGGATTATACTGATTTACAATTAGATAAATATATTTCTGTCATTGAAATTGCCAATCCGATGCACAGTTTGTGGAGTGATGGAAGATGGAATAAATTGACGATGGCGCACGGTTGCTATTGGGGGAAATGTACTTTTTGCGATATTTCTTTAGATTACATCAGACTTTATGAGCCGGTTTCGGCAAAAATTTTAGTTGACAGAATGGAAGAATTAATTAAGACAACCGGAGAAACCGGATTTCATTTTGTAGACGAAGCTGCTCCTCCCGCTTTAATGAGAGAAGTTGCTTTGGAAATTTTACGAAGAAATTTGGTTGTGACCTGGTGGACAAATATTCGTTTTGAAAAAAGCTTTACTCAGGATTTATGCTTTTTATTAAAACTTTCAGGTTGTGTTGCGGTTTCGGGCGGATTGGAAGTTGCGAGTGATCGATTGTTGAAATTAATTGACAAAGGAGTTTCTGTAGATCAAGTTGCAAAAGTTACCAAAAATTTTACCGAAGCGGGAATTATGGTTCACGCATATTTGATGTATGGCTACCCTACTCAAACTGTTCAGGAAACCGTGGATTCTTTAGAAATGGTTCGTCAGCTTTTTGAAATGGGAATTTTGCAAAGTGGTTTTTGGCATCAGTTTGCCATGACGGCACATTCTCCGGTCGGACAGAATCCTGAAGAATTTGGAGTTACTCCAATTAAACAAGAAATTAAGTTTGCTAACAACGATATTGATTTTACTGATAAAACCGGAATCGATCACAGTAAATTTAGTTTTGGTTTAAAAAAATCTCTGTTCAATTATATGCACGGAATTAATTTTGAATTACCGTTGCAAAATTGGTTTGATTTTAAAATTCCAAAAACGACGATTCATCCGGATTATATTCACGATTCACTTTTGGAAGAAGATCAATTTAGTTTTAAAGGAAATTCAAAAATTATTTTTTTAACGAAAAACGTAATCGCTGAGAATTACACAAAAACTAAAAAGCAAAACTCTTGGGCGTACACACGAATTACATTTCATCTGAAAACGAATATTGTAACCGTAGATTTGGAGCAGGAAAAAGGAGAATGGCTTATTAAAGTTTTGAGAGAAAATACTTTTGAAAATCCGAAACGAATTACACTCCAGCAACTTAAAATTCAGTTTGAAGAAAATTTTGAAGATTTTGAATTGTTTTGGTTTTCAAAGCCGATGCAGCAGTTGAAAGAAAACGGAATTATTTTGAGTTTGTAGATTTCTACATTAAAAAAATAAATTATATTTACCACAAATTAGATGTAATTTAAACAAATGAAAAAAATCTTATTTTTAATATTCATTTTTCAAAGTCTTTTTTATTATTCACAAACAAATAGATTTGTATATGAGCTGCATTATAAAAAAGATTCTTCAGACCAGTACAGAAAAACGCTAATGAATCTGGATATTAATAAAAAATCTGTAAAGTTTTATGATAAATCTTTCGCAGATTATGATTCTATTAATAAAACTGTACATCAATCGGTATCAAGATACAGTACAAAAACTGATCAAATGATCTCAAGAGAGCTTAATTCTTCAAAAAATAATTGGTATAGAGACTTTTTTGATTATTTTTTAGTGAAAACAAATGATGAGATGTCATGGAAGCTTATGCCTGAAACACAGATGTATAACGGTTATAAACTTCAAAAAGCTACAACAAATTTTGGAGGGAGAAGTTGGATTGCCTGGTTTTCAAATGAAATTGATATCAAAGAAGGCCCGTACAAATTTCGTGGACTTCCCGGACTTATTTTTCTTTTAGAAGATACCGAAAAGAATTTTATCTATCAACTTAAAAAAAATGTTAAGCTTACAGAAACGTATGATACTACAGATTTCCTAGAAACTCATTTTGGAAAACAGCCCATTTTAGTTAGCAATCAGAAATTCAATTCATATATTCAAGATATTTATTCAAATCCCACAAGAATACTTTCTGAAAGTATAAAAAAAGGGCAAAAGACAAATTTTAAAAACGAAAATATTGAGTCAATAGAAGAATTGAACAGCAAAAAAAAGCATGCTACAAAAGGGTATAAAAAATAGATATATTTTTATTGAAAAAGATAAACAACCGCTCTTTAAATAAGGAACAAAATAATATCAAACAAACTTACCTTTAGTTCCAATTGAATTATTTTAATAATCTGCAATTATTTTTCAATACCATCTTTCACAACTTCACCTACAATTACTTTTTCCTGGACTTTTATAAAATTCGGATCCAAAATAGCCAATCGCTCAGCAATTGCTTTATAAGTCGGAAACTTTAAAATAGAAGCTCTTCCGGACATTTCTTTGTAAAGAGTAAAAGTTTTTCCTCCCGCTGTTTTTATTTGTTTTGTTGTTGTGATGTATTTTCCGATGTACTTACTTTTGGCATCATAAATTTCGATATCCACAAAAGTTTTATCGGTAATTGTATCTTCCGAACCAAAACTTACTGGCAAATTGGTGAAATATCCAACCGGAATTCCATTGCTTAGAATTTCGCCAACATTATTTACTTCAAGGTTTAATTTATCAATTTTTGTTCTGATCGTGTACGCTTCTTTTGTTTTATTATCAAGCTTGCGTTTAGGCATATTCTTGAAGAGCTCATCCAGATTTTTGATATTAATTCCTCTTTCATCAATAATTTTTAAACCTTTTACACAAGTATAAATTGCTGATTTTTCCTCACCCGAAAACGCTGAAGGCGATATATAATCTAAGTCTAAAGTTTTTTCTCTGTTGTAAACACGGTTTAATTTAACATAACTGTCGCGAACAGAATCAACAATACTTTTATCAATAAATTCCATGGTATAAACAGGATTTTCCTTTAAATCCATGAAAGTATAAATATTAGATTTGTTAGAAATCTTTGCGACGTGAGTTCCGTCAAGAGTTACGATTCCTCTTTTTGTTTTGATGTTTTGAGCATTTAATACAATAGCCAAAACTGTAAAGAATATGATTAAACTTTTTTGCATAAAATCAGACTTTTACAAAGCATAAAAAAAAGTGTAACCAAAGTTACACTTTCTTGAAAATATATTTAGCTTTTCATTTAATTATTCGCAAAGGATAATTCCTTTATCATGATTAAATTCTATCACACCGCTTTTGATCGGATAAGAAAAAACAGAGTCTTTTTCGTTTTCTTTAGTAAAGTTTTTCGCAAAAGCTTCATTGATAGAATTTGCATACAATTTAACTTTACCGCCAACTAATGAAGAAACGATTCCTGCGTGGTTTTTCATGATGTGGAATTCACCATTTTTTCCAGGCAACAATACAGAGTTTACCTCTCCTTCAAAAACTACGTATTCTGGTGTTAAAATTTTTATATTCATCTTTTATGAATTATAGATTATAGATTTTAAATTTTAAATTAAATTTTTTCAATCTAAAATCTAAAATTTAACATTTAAAATTTCTTAAGCGTTGTCCGCTAACATTTTTTGTCCGGCTTCGATCGCTTCTTCAATAGTTCCTTTCAAGTTGAAAGCAGCTTCCGGTAAGTGATCCAATTCACCATCCATAATCATGTTGAATCCTTTGATGGTATCTTTGATATCTACCAAAGATCCTTTAAGACCTGTAAACTGTTCTGCAACGTGGAAAGGTTGAGACAAGAATCTCTGAACTTTTCTAGCACGGTAAACTACAGATTTATCTTCTTCAGAAAGTTCTTCCATCCCTAAGATTGCGATGATATCCTGAAGAGCTTTGTATCTCTGAAGAATTTCTTTCACTCTCTGAGCACAGTTATAATGTTCTTCACCGATAATTTCCGGAGCCAAGATTCTTGACGTAGAAGCCAATGGATCTACAGCCGGGTAAATACCTAATGAAGCAATTTTTCTATCCAATACAGTTGTTGCGTCCAAGTGAGCAAACGTTGTAGCAGGAGCCGGGTCAGTTAAATCATCCGCAGGTACGTAAACCGCCTGTACTGAAGTAATTGAACCATTTTTAGTTGAAGTAATTCTTTCCTGCATCGCACCCATTTCAGATGCCAATGTCGGTTGGTAACCTACCGCAGAAGGCATACGCCCAAGAAGTGCAGATACCTCAGAACCAGCTTGTGTAAAACGGAAGATGTTGTCTACGAAGAACAATACGTCTCTACCTTGTCCTGTTTCACCACCGTCTCTGTAGTACTCAGCTAATGTAAGACCAGAAAGTGCTACTCTAGCTCTTGCTCCTGGCGGCTCGTTCATTTGTCCGAAAACGAATGCAGCTTTAGATTCTTTCATCACTTCTAAATCTACTTTAGAAAGATCCCAACCACCGTTTTCCATAGAGTGCATAAAGTCATCACCGTATTTAATAATACCTGATTCTAGCATCTCTCTCAAAAGGTCATTTCCTTCTCTCGTTCTTTCACCTACTCCGGCAAAAACAGAAAGACCACCATGTCCTTTTGCAATATTGTTAATCAACTCCTGAATCAATACCGTTTTACCTACACCTGCACCACCGAACAAACCAATTTTACCTCCCTTTGCGTAAGGTTCAACTAAGTCGATTACTTTAATACCTGTGAATAAAACTTCTGCAGAAGTTGAAAGTTGATCAAATTTCGGAGCTGGTCTGTGAATTGGAAGACCACCTTCCTTAGAAATATTTTGAAGCCCGTCGATAGCATCCCCAACAACGTTGAATAGTCTTCCGTTCACGGCATCACCAATTGGCATCATAATAGGATTTCCATATCCGATTACTTCCTGCCCTCTTTGAAGACCGTCTGTAGCATCCATTGCGATACATCTTACTGTATCTTCACCAATATGTTGTTCTACTTCTAAGACTACTTTTTCACCGTTTCCTTTAGTAATCTCCAACGCATCATAAATACTTGGAATTGCTTCCACATTATTAAAAACTACGTCGATTACAGGACCAATAATTTGAGAAATTTTTCCTTTAATTTGGTTTGCCATTGCTAAATTTTTTCTTGGTGCAAATATAATCAATCTTCACAAACCCACAATTGATAAAAAAAAGATTTTTATCATACTTTTTGAGAATTTTACAATGTGAAAATATGCCAATGTAAGCAATGCTATCATTAAAAAGTATTGAAAGATTGTAATATTGATACATTGGTACATTATTTCTATATTTGCAGTCAAAATTTTTTCTATTTTGAATATCTTCAAAAGTTTTAAAGATTACCATTCAGAAAAACCTTTAGCATTGTCTTTAGGTATGTTTGACGGCGTACATCTGGGCCATAAAAGCATTATCAATGAATTACAAAAAGTAGGTTCCGACAACAATCTGGAGACTGCAATACTTACTTTTTGGCCACATCCGAGATTTGTTTTTAATCCGAATGAAGATCTTAAACTTCTGAATACTTTGGATGAAAAAAAATTCTTAATAGAAAAATATGGCATCAATAATTTATTTCTTAAAGAATTTGATGAAGAATTCAGGAATTTAACAGGGGAAGAATTTGTTCGACAGATTTTAATTAAAAAATTAAACGTAAAATATTTAATCATCGGTTACGATCATTCTTTCGGGAAAAATAAAAGCGGAAATTTTGAATTGCTTCAAAAACTGTCATCTGAATTAAATTTTGAAGTTGAGCAAATGGAAGCCATCAATATTCACGAAAATAATATAAGTTCCACCAAAATCCGAAATGCTCTTTTAAAAGGAAATATTAAAGAAGCCAACGAAATGCTGGGTTACTCCTACTCTGTTTCCGGCACGGTGGTACACGGCAAAAAACTGGGAAGAACAATTGGCTATCCAACTGCAAATATTGAAACAGAATCTATTAAACTTTTACCAAAAAAAGGAGCTTACATTGTTGAAGTTTTTGTGAAAGATCAACAATATAAAGGAATGTTGAGCATCGGCACAAATCCAACCGTAAACGGAGAAAAATTAACCGTTGAAGTTTATATTCTTGATTTTAATGAAGATATTTATGATAAAAATATCACTGTGAAATTCAGAGATTTTCTTCATGAGGAAATTAAATTTGAAGGCCTTGAAAAACTAATCGAAAGACTGGATGAAGATAAAAGACTTACGGAAGAATTTGAATTTTAAATAAAATGCTTACAAAATTATGTAAGCATTTTCTCTATTATTTATATCCTAAAATTTGATTTTCTGTATTGATGGCATCTTCCACAAATTTCTTAAACTCAGGATATTCTTCTTTTTTGATATTATCCCAAGGCGTATTTGAAATTCTTGTGATTTTCAGCTTATTATTTTTCTGCAATTCGTATTTTATTGAATAGGTAAAATTGTTGTAGGATAAGTTTTTATTTTCAGGAATTTCTATAAATTTCATTGTTTCCGGAATATTTAGATATACTTCTTCAAAATAATCGTTTTGCTTTTCGTATTTGGTGTACTGAATATCTGTTTTCCTGTTTTCAGTTGCCACAACTTCTTTCGTAAAAGGCTTTGTTACAAAAGGTATTTTCATAATTTTCAGGCTTCCTACAGATTGAGGTTTGTCATTAATATGATATTGGGTTTCAAACGAAAGAGGCTTTGAAGTAAGATCTTTTCCGTCAAGCAATTTTACAGATTTTACGCTGATCACTTTGTCTAATATCGAGCCATATTCTTTTTCCATGCTTTTTTTGCGATAATCGTCTGTTTGAGAATCCTGAAAAAAATCATTATAATTACTTTTGGTTTCTCCCATCACATATTGCTTGGTCGTAAAATTTCGCTCATCACCATTAATATTAACTTCCGTAATGGTTTTAAAAGAAGATTTCACATTATTATCAATCGGAATTTCAATTAAATCTGATGATCCTTTCGTATTTTTCTCTGTATAAATCACCAATCCTTTTGCTTTGTAATTGCCTCTAACTGCGGAATTAAAAGGCAAATATTTATCCGTCATTTCAAGATAAGTTTCTTTACCGTCAAGATTCACCTTTACGATGCAATGGTTGAAACTGAGATTCGGCAAAATCAAACGCTGTACAGAATTGTCATTCGTCTGCACCAAAACAAGATTAGACTTTAATCCTGCCTGATTCCCTAAAATCACAAATAAAGTTGAAAGATCTTTACAATCTCCCAATTTTGTTGTCAGTGTTTTAGACGGTTTTTGAGGAATGTAGCCACTCTGACGAAAATCTACCGAGCTGTATGTTACGTTTTTTTCAATATAGTTATAGATTTTTTCTACTTTTTCCTTTTCATTCATTCCTGAAGTTCCGGTCGGAAAAATTTCTTTAAAAACCTTTTCTACAACTTTATCCGAAACCAGGCTTTTTTTTGTAAGATCTGCATACCAATTTGAAATTTCTTCCCATGTTTTGATGGAATTTGCAGTAACGGAAATAGTTGCGTCATAATAACTTGGCGCGTAATATTCATCCAGATTTACTTCTGCAAGATCATTCAGTTTCCATGTCTGATATAGTTTGTTTCCAATTTTTTTCTTCGTGGAAGGCACATCTTTGTTATTGCTTTTCACCTGATAATTTAAGCTTTCCGGAGTAATTACGGTAAAAACAGATTCTACAACCGGATATTCGGAATTAAAATAAGAACTTAAATTAAAGTCTTTATAAAATCTTCCGCTGCTTCTCTCAAGACTTTCTTTCTGAATCAAAATAACATCACCAACCGCCAGATTTGTAAATACAATCTGATCCGCCGATTTTTCTCCCGGAATAATGCTTCCGTTTGGTTTTACAATTTCAGATTTTATTACATCATCATAATAATTTACGTAATATTCTTTCATTTCCTCGATGCCTGTTTCGGAAGTAATTTCGTAGGCATAGGTGCTCCTTTTTTTGAAGCCGCCTTCGGGGTAAACATTTACGATATATTCATCCAAAAGTGTGGTAATTCCCTTCTTGCCGCTTGCAATTTTATTTTTTCTTTCTTTTACAAGTTTATAAAGATCTTTTACCGAAACCTGATCAATCTCGTCTTCTGTTTGATCGATATCCCTTATCAGCTTATGCATGTTTTCATTGTTTGCATTATGAGAAAGAGAAAGCTTTGCAAATTTTACAGCTTCAGCCTTTTTATTAAGCTTTGCCAAATATTCAGCTTTTGAAGCCAATAAAGAATATGAATAAGGGAAATTTGCTAATGCATTTTCCAGCTCTTTTTCATACTCCGGATTTTTTACATCATCCTCCAATAGCGCGATATACTGTGTTCTGGAAGAATTTATAGAAGGATAAATTTCCAAATATCTTTTCAGTATTTTTTTCTGATCTTCCACCCTGTTCGCTTGCTCATAATAGGAATACAAAGTCGACATTACATCCGGGCTGTTCTTCTTTTCAAAGACTTCTTCAAGCTTTTTTATCGTAGAACTTTGATCTTTTTTATCCATATCTTCCAAGGTTGTGAAGATTACAAAAAACTTTTCATTGTTGGCAAAATTCTTTTTAAGATTGGCGATATGGTCTTTTGCTTTATCCATGTCCCGGTTTCTCATGGCAATTACCACATCAAAAAATTCACCGATAGATTTTGCTTTTGTCTTATATAAAATGTCTCTGTATTTTGTAAGTTCCTGAATGGACAAATTTTGAAACTTTTCACCATCCATCATTTTAATCATCGGAACAATAAAATATTCCGGATCATTGAGCTCGATATTTTTAAAAACTTCATTCACCTTTTCTTCATCTTCAATATTTCCGTAATAGGTCGACAATAAAGACTGAACAATTGATGATTTTGGATGAGATTTCAGCATATCATCAATAATTTCTTTTGCCTGATCATTCTGAGAATTATTAAGGTATCCCGAAGCCAACAAATATTTATAAAAGAAACTATCCGGATTCTGAGCAGTTTTTTCTTTTAAGGTTTTTTCAAACTTCAGCAAAACTTCCTTCGGCTGCAACTGCGAAAGAGAACTTTTCTGATAATCCTGATAATTATCAAAATACTTTAAATCTGTAAGTCTTTGAAAATTTAAATCTGAAGGAACGATCATGAATGCACTTTTATAAGCTTTCATGTCCAGTTTTATTAAAATCCTGTTCATTCCTTTAGGTAGAGTAACTTCCATCAGGTGCGATCCTAAATTGGTGTATCCGTCGGATGTGCTTGTAAGGATTTCAGTATCATTTAAAAATAATCTGAATTCTGTATTCGTATCTATTTCCAACAAAATTTTTCTTTTCGTAGGGTTTTCGATGAAGCTTTGAGCATACATGATTCCTCTTCCATATTCAATTTCGTTTGCGAAAAATTCAAAGCCGCTATTTGAAGGAGATTTTCTATTATACCAACCTACATTTCCAAAGCTGTTTGCATTAAAAAGCTTATCGCTTTTAGCATAAATTTCGGGTTCATACTCATTATAAAGCCCGCTACCATTCAGATTTTCAAATACTCCTGCATATTGCCATTTATCAATTCTTTTGATTTTAGCAATATTTTCATCAGCAGACTTATAATTGTTTCTTATCCTGTCTAGAGTAGATTTGTATTCCAAAACGCTGACGTTGTCACCAAATATTTTATCCTGAGCCAAAAAGTCAATTTTTTTGTAAGAATTATCATCCAATCCGCTTTTTTCATCATCTCCAAATACGAATCTTTTTCTAAAAATAGGATACAGATAACCTTCATCCGGCCTTAGATTTACAAAATTTTTGATAAAAGTTTCGTCAAAAACCATTTCTCCCATTTCTTCATCGATTAAAGCATCGAGAAAAAGAGATTCTAAACCATTTAACTTATTGTCTTTTAAATTGTTGTCAAAAAAACTTCTGGCTTCTGTTCTTTTATTGTTTAGCAAAAGTTCCCAGGTTTTAGTTTCTTCTTTAGTTTGTGCAATAGCACCAACTGATAAAAAATATATAGCAGAAATCAGTACTTTTCTCATGTATAATTTGTGTTAATTTTTATTGGTTATTAATTGTATTTTGAATTTTCTTGGTTAGAGATTTAAAGACCAGATCGTAAGAATGATCAATAAGCTGAAAAATAAGTTCCCTTTTCAAACCATCTGTCACTACAGAATTCCAGTGGGTTTTATTCATGTGATAGGCGCCCGTAATCTGCGGATAACGTTCGCGAAGTTCGGCACTCCATTCCGGATCTGTTTTTACATTGATCGTAAGAGGCTGCTTTTCTAAAGACATCAGCAAAAACATTTTGGCATCCACCTTCATCACAAGTGTTTCATTATCAAAAGGAAAGGTTTCAGAAACAGCTTTTTTGGTTAAGCAATAATCCAGAATTTCATTTGTGTCCATTTAATTAATTAATTTGAAAATATAGGGCATGAATATATTAAAAATTTGTAACTTTAAATACACATTATTGAATAAATAAGCAAAAACTTTACATAATTATGAAAGCTTTGGTAATCGGCGCTACAGGTGCTACAGGAAAAGATTTGATTAAACAATTACTTGATGATAAAGATTTTGAGGAAGTAGATATTTTTGTCAGAAAACCTTTAAATCTGGAAAACGAAAAATTAAAAACCCATATCGTAGATTTTGAAAAACCTGAAGAATGGAAAGATTTTGTAAAAGGCGATGTAGCTTTTTCGTGTCTCGGAACTACTCTGAAAGCCGCAGGAAGCAAAGAAGCACAGAAAAAAGTAGATTTTAATTATCAATATGAGTTTGCCAAAGCGGCCAAGGAAAATAATGTGGATGATTATGTTTTGGTTTCGGCTTACGGAGCAAATCCGAAATCGAAAATCTTCTATTCTAAAATGAAAGGAGAATTGGAAGAAGCCGTAAAACAGCTCCATTTCAATAAAATTACCATTTTCAAACCCGGAATGCTGGAAAGAAAAGATTCTGAAAGAACGGGAGAAGTTTTAGGAAGTCGAATCATCAAATTCGCCAATAAACTCGGGCTATTTGAAAGCCAAAAACCACTTCCGACTAATGTTTTAGCCAAGGCAATGATTAATTCTTCAAAAATAAAAAGCAACGGCTATTCAAGTATTAAACTCGGAAATATTTTCTGTTTTGCGAAAAAAAGTAATGATTAAAGTTATTAACGTTTCGACTCCACTCAGCGTAACATTTCTAATACTTTTGTATAATTTGAATGTATCACGCTGATCGGAATTGAAGCGTTTTTTTTTATATATTTTTCTTACTTCAAATATTTTGTGATCGCATCATCACTTGGCTTTGTTGTACTTACAAAAGTATCGATCAGCTTACCGTTTTCATCCACCAAAAACTTAGTGAAATTCCATAAGATTGTTGTGTTTTTTACTCCGTTCAAATCTTTTTCTGTTAAATATTTAAAAATAGGAGCAGTATCATCACCTTTTACGGAAACTTTTGCTGCCAAAGGAAACGTCACACCATAATTTTTCTGACAGAAAGCACCAATTTCAGTATTGGTTCCCGGCTCTTGTCCGCCAAAATTATTTGCCGGAAATCCAATCACAATCAATTTGTCTTTATAGTCGTTTGACAGCTTTTCAAGATCTGCATATTGTGGCGTAAAACCACATTCTGACGCTGTATTTACGATAAGGATTTTCTTTCCTTTAAAATCTGCAAAGTTGATTTCTTTCCCGTCAAGGCTTTCAACTTTATAATCGTATATTGTTTTTCCCATAAGTTCGTTGGTTTTAGCTTTTGACAATTCACTTTTTTGGTTGGTGCAGCTTTGCAAGAATGCTACAAAAGAAAGCATCAACAAGAAAATCTTTTTCATAATTATATTTATTTTCTTTAATTAAAATTTAAAAATATTTGAAGGAAATACTTTATTGACATCAATTTTATTGATTAACATTACAAAATCTCCATCTTTTTTAGTGCTTGAAGATTCTATTCTGAAAGGCATTACCAAATTTCCAACTTTTTTGTAATCCGAATAATTTAATGTTTCATCTTTTTTTATTTCCTTTAAAAGCATATACGTTTTTGTGTCAAAATAATAGAAGTTTTTGTTGACATTTTTTGTCAGCTCAACCTTGTGGCAATACACATCTCCTACTTTTTCCTTACCTAAATATTTTGCTTCAAAACCTTTATGTTCCCAATCTATAAAATCATTGTCAAAACTTTCCGAAACATAATCGGGATAAACCTGAAGCTTGTTGGCTGCATAATTCATTGCATATCCTTTAGTTCCGTCAAAACCTTCAATTGCGGTTTCTTTTCCATTGATCGTAAGAACGGTTTTTGTTAAATTTGGACGTTGCTGATAAATTTTGATAGGATATTCATCCTTAATTCCCAAAACTACTTTTCCTTGAAGCAATACCGAATTCAATAATTTCCAATTGGTTAATCCTCCCGACAATTCGATGTTTTTGTCTATTATTTCCTTTGCGGTTTGGGCAAAAAATATTTGCGAAAAAATCAGGACGAATACTAAAAATAATTTCTTCATTCAATCAATTTATAATTCAAATATAAGGCTTTGAAGTGAATTCTTCTGTTAAGTGTTTATTTAAATTTATGAGTCCCGCAGATTAAGCAAATTTCGCAGATATTTTTCACAAATCAATCTGTTGAATCTGTAAAATTTGCGAGATTATATTAATTTTCTTGCTTTCTCTAAATCTTCCGGTGTATCGATTCCAACTCCGACGAAATTGGTTTCTATCAATTTAATTTTCATGCCGTATTCCAGATAACGGATGCATTCTATTTTTTCTGAAATCTCCAAAGGTTTCATTTCAAGTTTCGAAAATTGTAACAAAGCATGCTTTCTGAAAGCATAAACCCCAATATGTTTAAAATAATAGACGTCAAAAGAAATTTCCCTGTGAAAAGGGATCACGGAACGGCTGAAATACAAAGCAAAACCATTATTATCGGTAATCACTTTTACGTTATTCGGATTTTCAATTTCTTCTTTTTCAGTCAATTTTATTTTTAATGAAGCTAAAGAAATTTCCTGGTTTTCATCTTCTTTAAAAACCTCAATTAGCTGTTTTAAAGGTTCTAATTTCAAAAAAGGTTCATCACCCTGAACATTGATAACAATATCACAATCAATATGTTGTACTGCTTCAGCAATCCGGTCACTTCCTGTTTCATGTTGGCCGGTCATTACAGCTTTTCCACCATTATTTTCAATTTCGTCAAAAATAATTAGCGAGTCTGTAGCCACAAAAACTTCATCAAACAAACCTGTTTCCACAACATTTTGATACGTTGTGGTAATTACAGTTTTTTCTCCCAAAATCTGCATCAGTTTACCCGGAAAACGACTTGCTTCGTAGCGCGCAGGAATGACAGCGATGATTTTCATGTTAAGAGTTATAAGTTATTAATTATGAGTTATGAGTCTTATTCTTTGTGGTTATTATTATACTTCGTATAATTTTTAGTAATTGTGAAGCCTGGCTTTTTAAATTCTCAAACTCTTCTTTTGAAATATATTGAGTTGCAAAAAGAAGTTCAAGCCAATAAATTGTTTCATCACATTCTTTTTGAGAAATGGATAATTTATGGATAAAATCCATTTTACTTTGAGCATTCAATGCTTCACGTACATTTGCTCCTATAGAAGTTCCTGAACGTAAGATTTGTTTGGATAAAATGTATTCTTTTTTTTCAACACTAAACTTTTTATAGAAATTGACAATATGTATTGCGAATTCAAAGCTCTTTTTCCCAACAATACTTTCACTCATAATTAATAACTTATAACTTATAACTTTAAAAGTATTACTTCAAATTATTCAAAGCATTTTCAAGCTTCGGCATCATTGCTGAAATTTCTTCAGTAGCCAATCCGCCAACGGAAGCACGGAACCAAGGCTCGGTTTTTTCTTCGCCAAAAGCAGAAAAAGGAACTAAAGCAACGCCTGCTTCATTGATTAAGTAAAATACCAAATCTGAAGAATTTTCGATGATGGTACCGTCTGGTTTTGCTTTTCCGATATAATCTAATTTAATGGTAAGATACATTGCCCCCATCGGTTCAATACTTTCTACCGCCAAACCTTTACCTTTTAAATCCTGAATTCCTTTGTGAAGAACTTTTAAACTTGCTTCAAGCTTGCCTTTAAATTCATTGATGAAAGTGTTTACAGTTTCTGCATCTTGAAAATATTTTGCAGTAGCTTCCTGCTCCGGTTTTGGCGCCCAAGCTCCAACATGCGTAAGAAGTGCTTTCATTTTATCAATGATATGCGTAGGACCAAATCCCCAACCAACACGAACTCCCGTCGCAGCAAGACATTTTGAAATCCCATCAATATAAAGCGTATATTCTCTCATTTCAGGGAAAAGCGAAACAGGATCGAAATGTTTTGCACCAAAAGTAAGGTTTGAATAAATTTGATCATACATTAAGTATAACGGCTTTTCGCCTTCTCCTCTTTTTTTGTTTTCTGCTAAAATCAATTCGCAGATTTCTGAAAGCTGTTCTTCTGTAAACATAGTTCCTGTCGGATTCAATGGCGAACATAGCGCTACCAAAACCGCTCCTTCCAAATGTGGTTTTAAGTCATCCGCGGTTGGAAGAAAATTATTTTCCTGAGTGGTTTTTACTTCAATCGCATCTGCCGAAGTAAGATAAGCGTAATGATTATTATTCCAAGACGGTGTAGGATAAATCACTTTATCACCTTCATCAACAATTGTTTTATAAACAGCATAAATCAACGGTCTTGAACCCGCCGTGATCAACATATCATTAGCATCATAATCAAGATTCCATCTGTTCTTAAGGTCTTTTGAAACCTCTTTTCTTAAAGATAAAAGTCCGTTTGCAGGCGGATAATTTGTTAAATTATTCTGATAAGCTTTCTGAATTTCTTCCTTCAACTGTGCCGGAATCGGATACAGATTAGAATTCAGGTCGCCAATGGTAAGGTTGGCTATTTCTGCTCCTTTTGCCTTTAAATCATTTACTTCATTACCAATTTTTACAATTTCAGAACCGATCAGGTTCGCCGCTAATTTTGAAACTTTCACTTTTTTTATATTATTATGTTATTTTTAGGTGCAGGATTTAGGTTGCAGAATGAGGAAATTAACTAAAAATCTATTTCGAACAGCTACTTTTACCTAAAACTTCTTCCTAAAAGCTTGTTTTAATTTAATTGAAGATCTTTTCTTACTTCCTCTATTTTTGCTTCCAAAGCTTTTAATGTTGATTTGAAATCTTCTTTTGAGTTCAATTGTTCTTTTACGGAAATATAAAATTTAATTTTTGGTTCTGTTCCTGAAGGCCTTACACAAACTTTCGTATCATCCTGAGTGTAATAAATCAACACATTTGACTTCGGAATGTCATCCATCACATGTTTTTCGTTTTCAGAAACTACGAAATTGGTTTGTTCTTTAAAGTCTTTTATTTCTTCAACCAATGAGCCGGCCAATGATTTTGGGGGATTTTCACGGAAGTTCTTCATCATTTCCTGAATTTCTTCAGCTCCATCTCTTCCTTTTTTTACCAAGTTTACCAAACCTTCATAATACATTCCGGTTTCCTGATATATTTCGATCAGATATTCGTACATCGTTTTTCCGTTGGCCTTGCACCACGCTGCAATTTCACAAGCTAAAACAATACTTCCGCAAGAATCTTTATCGCGCACGAAATCTCCCGTCATAAATCCGAAACTTTCTTCGCCACCACAAATAAATTTTTCTTCATCTTCAAAATCACGGATCATTTTTCCGATCCATTTGAAACCTGTCAACCCAACTTTGCAGTCAACACCGAACTTTTCGGCAATATCAAAGAAAATATCCGAAGTTACGATTGTAGAACCAATAAATTCTTTTCCTTTAATTTTACCTTGCTTTTTCCATTGGTCTAAAATATAATATGTAAGAATCGTATTGCATTGATTTCCATTCAACAACTGTATTTCGCCTTCCAAATTTCTTACGGCAATTCCCAATCTGTCGCCATCCGGATCGGTCCCGATTACGATATCAGCATTGGTGATTTTTGCTAAATCCATTGCCATTTCTAAAGCTGCAGGCTCTTCAGGATTTGGAGAATCTACCGTCGGAAAATTTCCGCTCGGAATCATCTGCTCTCTTACCAAATCGATCTTTTTGAAACCTGCTTTTTCTAAAGCTTTCGGAACGGTTGTATAAGTCGTGCCGTGAATTGATGTAAAAACGATATTTAAATTTCCTTTTTCCTCATCCTGATAAGTAGAATTTTCAATGCATGCATCAATGTAAACATCGTCCTGTTCCTCACCGATCCATTCGATCAGATCATCGTTTCCATCAAATTTAATTTCGTTAAACTTTACGGAATAAACTTCATTAATAATTGCTTCATCATGTGGTGGAACGATTTGCGCGCCGTCATTCCAATATACTTTGTAGCCGTTGTATTCAGGCGGATTGTGAGAAGCCGTTAAAACAATTCCTCCGTTACAATTTCTGTCACGAACCGTGAAAGACAATTCGGGAGTTGGTCGGTGATCTTTAAAAAGAAGGACTTTGATTCCGTTTGCCGTTAAAACATCCGCAACCAGTTTTCCAAATTCTTTTGAATTATTTCTAACGTCATAAGCGATCGCAACCTTGATTTCCTCACCCGGAAATTGCTGCAACATATAATTTGCAAGTCCCTGTGTGGCTTGGCCTAATGTGTATTTATTTAAACGATTAGTTCCAACACCCATAATTCCGCGCATTCCTCCTGTTCCAAATTCCAATTCTCTGTAAAAAGAATCTTCCAAATCAGGAGAATTACCCTCAATTAACAATTGAACAGCATCTCTCGTTTCTTTATCAAATGATTCATGCAACCAAAGTTTTGCTTTTTCTAATGTTGTCATATTGTATTTTGTAATCTTTAGTTTATATCGTTCTAGTTTTATTTATTTGTCATTTCAAAGAATGAAAAATATAATGTACGTTGAGATTCTTCACTATACTTCGTTTCGTTCAGAATGACAATCTACTATTGTAACTTTTTATTTTCTACTTTTGTGGTTTTATCAACTTTAAAAGCACGAATAGGATCATTATAATACACAAATTTGGCTGTGTTTTTGATGCTTCCTTTTAATGAATCTTTTACATTTACTTCTGCATAATTTCCGTTTTTAGAATCCAGATTCAAATTGGTAATTTTCCAGTACGGGGCAATCAAACTTGCTGTATCCGAGATCTTTATCACTGCATCTTTAGTTTCACCCAAAAAATTGGCGCGGCTTCTGTTCAACATCTCCACTTCTGCTCTTCTTGTGTTCACCGAACCCATAAAAGTAGTATTATTTTTTAAATTAAGCCTAAAATTATCGGTTTTAATTTCGCTTGAAATATTCATTTCCACAGAATCGGAAAGAGAAACTTTTTCGAGATTATATTTAGAATAAATTGTTACGTTATAAAAATCAACTCCTTTTGTTTTTCTGTTTTCTGTGATTGAAAGGGTTTTATCATCCACATCAATATCCAGATTATCGGCGATATTAGGATATGTTTCAACTTCAACAAAATTTTTCGGACCACGAGCGTAAAACACACGGAATTTTCCATCTAAATCTAAATTCACAAATTCTTCTACGTCAATTTCTTTTTTTTCTAAGTTGCCTTTTGGAGAAATTTTACCACAGGAGATTATTGTTAATAATGATACTAAAGGAACAATCTTTTTCATAATTTCTAAATCACTTCGTCAATATTATAATTCTTATGTTCGCGGTTGGTTCTGATGATCATTTCACCCAAAAATCCTGCAATGAACAGCAAAGTTCCCATCAGCATCATCGTTAATGCGATAAAAAACCAAGGATTATCGGTAATTAAATGTCCATAAATTCCTCGTGCAACGTCAATTAATTTTGACACTCCCAACCAAAGTGCAGAAAGAAAACCAATAATAAACATTAAAGTGCCAACCGCTCCAAAGAAATGCATTGGTCTTCCACCGAAACGGCTTACAAACCAAAGTGTTACCAAATCCAAAAATCCGCGAATGAATCTTTCTGTTCCAAATTTTGAAGTTCCGTAAGGCCTTGCCTGATGCGGAACCTCTTTTTCCGTAATTCTTCTGAAACCAGCATTAGCAGCTAAAACCGGAATATAACGGTGCATATCTCCATACACATCGATCGATTTTACGACCTGTTTTTTGTAAGCTTTCAAACCACAGTTGAAATCGTGAAGATAAACTCCGGAAACTTTTCTGGCAGCAGCATTGAACAATTTTGACGGGATATTTTTGGTCATCACATTATCAAAACGTTTCTTTTTCCAGCCTGAAACAATGTCGTAATTGTCTTCGATCACCATTTTGTACAATTCGGGAATTTCTTCCGGAAAATCCTGCAAATCTGCATCCATCGTAATGATAACATCGCCGTTTGCTCTTTCAAAAGCGGCATGTAAAGCCTGCGATTTTCCATAATTTCTGGAAAATCTTATTCCGTGAATTTGCGGATGCTGCACCTTCAAGTTTTCAATAATGCTCCATGACAAATCTGTACTTCCATCATCGATAAACCAAACTTCGTAAGATAAGTTGCTGGTTTTGCATACATTATCAATTCTGGTGAAAAGCTCTTCAAGAGATTCCTCTTCGTTGAGCAACGGAATAACTATAGATAGATTCATTTATTTTTATAAAATTATTCTTGATTTATTATTTCTTCGTGCATTGTTCTGGTTCTGAAAAAAGCACCGAAAAACAACGACAAAACTAAGTAAAATATAAGTATTGCTGCAAAATATCCTGAAAAATGACTTGCCGTAAGCATATCTTTTCCTTTAACTTGGTTATCATTAAAGCTTTGCAGATTTTTCTGGTAATCTTCTTCTAATTCTTTAATATCTTTTTCTGATATCAATCGTGATTTTTCAGCTTTGTAAGTATCATCCAGCTTCTTTTTGTTGGTCTGTACAAACTGGTAATTAAGTAGTTTTTTGGCATCAGTATCTACAAAATTTAAGAAAACAAAAATACTTGCAACGGAAAGAAATCCGCCAACAAACATAGGGACAAATGCTCTTTTGAAGGCCTCTTTGAAGCCTAAACGATGATTATTCCAACGAGATTTTACCGACCAAAACGCGGTTCCGGCATATAATACCGGCAAAATAAATGCATTTACAATCATCGAAGTCTCGAAATATGTAATTCCTGAGAAAAACCAATATACTACAAAGAAAATCAGCATTGTAGCTCCAAATAATAAAATTCCTAATGTAACGGGACTTTTTGTCATACTTCAAATTTTTAGAAAAATATTGAAAAATATTGAGCTTAATTTCAATGTTTTAGCTTCAATAAAGAGTTTTCAAAGTATTTTTCTTTAATAATATTTTTAAATTTATAATTAATTCCTATCTTTGCACCGGCAAGTCCTACACAACCAGCTCCTGAGAACCCTCCAGGGTGGGAACGCAGCAAAGGTAATCGGTCGTAGCGGTGTGATGTAGGTAGCTTGCCATTTTTTATTTTTATAGGTTAAGAGATTAAGATGATTTTTTTAAATTACTTAATCTCTTAATTTTTTTTAAATACTAAAGCTTTCGCCTAATTTTGGAAGAATCAGTTCCACATTTTTCTCTTTAAAGTTCTTCAAAGCATTTTCATGATTAATTTCTATTGCTGGAAATGTATCAAAATGACATCCGATCACTTTTGGAGTTTTCAATAATTCTGATGCGGCAAAGGCTGCTTTTCTAGCACACATCGTGTAATGGCCGCCAATCGGAAGGATTGATAAATCTAGATTTCCAAATAACTGCGGAAATAGCTGCATATCTGCCATCACTCCTGTATCTCCTGCCAAATACACATTTTTACTTTCAGGCAATCTGAAAATATATCCTACAGGAACTCCACCATAGCTTCCGTCAGGAAACGAACTTGTATGATGGGCCGGAACCATTGAGATTTTAAGATCATCGATTTTTGCAGATCCTCCTAAATTTACATCGTCTGTATTTTTTGCAGTTTTAAAATAAGCACAAATCTCCGGCTGACCGATAATTGTAGCTTCAGGATAATGTTGCAAAACTTCTTCTACGTCTGCAATATGATCTCCGTGAGCGTGAGTTAACAGAATATAATCAATTTTCTGAGCCGAAATATCAAATCCCGATTCTGCCTTTTTATAGTTGTAAAAAGGATCACACAAAATATTTTTTTCTTTATAAGTGAACAAGAAACAGTTTTGTCCTAAATATTGTATTTTCATTTTTATTTAATTTTTTATTTTTTCATTAAAATTTGAAAGATGCTTTAACTCCGACCAGCATGAGATTTTTATTTCTGCGGAAACTTATCTTCAATCAAATTCAAATTAATTCCGTGTTCCAAATAAGCTTTACAGCCATCTAAAACCGTTGTAAAACCGCCTGTATTATCATTGATTTCCTTCAACAAATCGTCTCCAGTTTGCGGATAGCCGTAACTTTTTATAATAACCAAAGTTCCTTTCTCCATTTCTTTAAATTCGTAATCAACGTTTGTTGCCGGATCACCCCAAATTGTCTTAATCAACTGATTTGGAATAATTTGATTTACTTTAACTTCAGATTTTGCTCCGTACATTTCCCATTCCCAAATGATCGTTTTACCTTCTTCCAGTTTCCCGCTTGATTTTGTAAACCAGAAATTGGTCGTGATTTCAGGATTTATAAATGCTTCAAAAACCTCGTTAATTGGCCTTCTGATCAGCATTTGAGCTTCAACGTAAATAGTAGAACTCATGATATTGAAATTTATTTATTTAAAAAAATTAAGTCCGAAAGCTGTAAGTACAGCCATCATAAATGTAAGAATTCCCACCTGTTTCAGGAAAGGATCTAATTCTTTCGGTTCTTTCACGGCCATTATTTTTCTTCGCAGCTTGGCAAAAGGAATCAGTAAAATCATGACGATAAAAACATAATAATTTTGCGATTGAATAAAACCATTTAAACCTAAAAATATAAGGATAAGCAACAACGGAAGCTGCAAAAGCACAATTTCGTAAAGCATTGCGTTTCTAAAGCCAATTCTGAGAGCCAGACTTTTTTTACCTGATAATCTGTCGCTTTCGATATCTCTCATGTTGTTGAGATTAAGAACCGCCATACTCATCAGCCCAACTGCTGTTCCGGGTAATAAAATATCCCAGCTGAACGTTTTTGTAAACAGAAAATAACTTCCGCAAACAGAAACCAATCCAAAAAACACAAACACAAAAAGATCTCCCAATCCCATGTATCCGTAAGGTTTTTTACCAATTGTATAGCCAATTGCTGCCAAAATACTTGCCACACCCAAACCTATGAAAATATAAAATTCATTCATGTATTTCGGAATGAAAGCGACATACAATAATGCAACTGTTGCAATAAATGATACAAGAGAAAGTAAAATCACAGCATTTTTCATTTGTTTCGCGGTAATTTTCCCTGATGCAACGGCTCTGGATTCGGCCTCGTTGATTCTTTTTGCGTCCGTTCCTTTCACTCCGTCGCCGTAATCATTCGCGTAATTTGACAAAACCTGGTACAGCAATGTTACCAACATTGCCAAAGCAAAAATTTTCCAGTCCCAAGTACCACCTTCGCCCCAAAGCCTCCATTTTGCAATGAAAGATCCCATAATAATTCCGCTTAACGAAAGCGGTAACGTCCTCAACCTTGCGGCTTTTATCCAATCGGTCATTAAATTTTATTTAATTATTTCTTAGAATTTTTCAATTTTATACATGCAGTAATTCAGCAGTTTTTTAAGCTTTATAAAGTTTAAAGCAACTATTTTAAAGCGTCCTGCAGACGTATAAAAAGTAATACTTCCCAAGTTTGTTTTTCTTTGCCAAAAATACTGAGAAATTTTCACAGTTTGAAGCTTTTCGACCTCAAAAGTTCGGGTATCGATGTCCCAAATTCCTGATTTTAATCTTATAAATCTTTCGCTGTAAAACAATTTTAAGTTTCTGAAAGAAATCAGGATAAACGATTCTGCTAAAACAATGTAAATAAGCGCTAAAAACCAATAGTTTATGAGTAAATCTTTTTCAATAAAAAAAACTAAAATCAAAGGCAAAACAATCCACTGAAAAGTATTTACAATAATTAATCTGAAATTTGGCTTTAAATAATCTGTAAAAACAGGATTTTCTTTCCAAATTGTAGAAATAAGTTTTTCTTTTTCTGTGTTGTTGATTCCCGGAACTGCCGAAACATTTTTTTCTTCTTCATTTTTTCCGATTTGAAGAAATTTCACAAAAGAAATATTCATTTTCTTCTGAATCCAGTTTTGCGTTTCGGTGATAACCTGAACTTTAGATTTGTTGACAATCGAGTTTCGGGTATTAAATAAGCCGTATTCAAAAGAAAAACTCTGATTATTTTCGGTGATTTTAAAGTTGAAAAATTTAATAATCGTACGAATTGCATTAATCAGAATTCCTACAATAATGACAACCAAAACAATCCCAAGAATAACAGGAATAGAAAATGCCAAAAACTGAGATTCTACCGTATCATAATCTAACTGCGTTTCAAATTCAGCCTTTTTAAGCAAGTTGCTGAGTTCAGAAAAGCCATAAATCATTAAACTGACTAATGCAAAAAAGCTTTGAATATAATTTGCGGTAATTCCGTATTTTAAAATACTAAGTGTAGAAATTTTGATTGAACGAAGTTCTTTAATTTTTTGATTTTCTAAAATTTCAATATCTTCTGTTAAACTATTTTCAAGTCTGGTTTCCGTTAAAAGATATTTCTTAAGATCAACAGCATTTTGCTTTGTCAATGCAGAAATCTTCACTTCTTTTTCAGAACTTCCAGGTGTATCGATTTCGAGCTTGTAGATATTAAAAAATCGATGAACAAAAGGTTGTGAAATATTGACCTCCTGAATATTTTCCTTTTTAATTTTGGTTACCGATGTATTGATGATCCCTTCATGAATGACAAATTCTTCATTTTCTTCATCAATATAATATTTGAAATGATAGTATTGTAAAACCGCAGAAACAATGAGTATTAAGAACCCGGCAATGATAGCAAGAACAATAATCCAAGATTCCATCTTCTCTTTTCTTACAAAAAAAAGGATGACAAAAACCCATAAGTTTTTAATCACCATCCCGATATTGTACAGAAAAAGTAATACAATACCTGTTTTCGACTGTCGTTGAGGCTGAAAAAAAGAATTATACTTCTCCTCCATTTTCTTGTTTTTCCTGCGAAATACTTTTACGAATCAGATGGTTGATTCCTTCGGCAATATCTTCCGGAAGACCATTAATGGAAACATCTCCTCCATTTACTCCTGCTGTGTAAACCGTCACTGATTTTAGATTTAATATCTTAGAAAACCATCCCTGCTCTACTTTGATATGCTGAATTCTTTTGAAGGGAATAATAATTATGCTTCGTTTTAACCATCCATATTGGTAAACCAAATCTTTTTCACGGATTGCATATTTTCTGTATTTAAAGCCAATCAATGCGTTTAGAAAAAGAAAAGCAATCATTAGAGAAATCCCAACGATAATCGTCCAAACCTGAATCAGGCTCAAATTAAAATAAAAGAAATAAAAAGATACCGCAAGCGCTCCGATTAGAAAAATCGAAAATAAACCTAGATTAAATAATATAATTTTCAGATATTTGGGAGAAATAGAAGCAAGCACTAAATCATCAAAATCAGGGATTTCTAAATTAAAAATTTGAGAGTTTTGAAAGTTTTGCTCCATAAATTATATATTGAAACTAAGTTTAGGTTTTAGCATAGCACAGTAAATCAGCATCAGAAAACCGAAAATTAAATAGTAAGATTCTTTTGGAGAATAGTATATAAGTTTGTTCCAGAAGTTTGATGTTCTGTAATTATAGTCATCCATATCTTGAAGACCAGTTCCACAATCTCCGTTGCGATTTCTATTATTAAATATTTGTTGATTCTTTTTTTTGTAGAGGACATAAAAACTGTTGGTTTCATCCATATCAAAACCATACATATCTTGTTTAGTTTTCAACATCATATTGAGTAAACTAACAATATCTGCGTAAACATTTTTGTCGGAAAGTTGAAATCTTATTCCAGTTTGATCAATATTATTTTCTTCTAACTGATTGATTTCTTTAATAAAATTTTCTTCAGTTTTTTCATCAAAACCTGGCTTTACATTGATTGTTTTATAATTCCAACCCTTTGTCGGAACTCTTGAATATTCCGAAACTTGTTCTCCTTTTTTAGCTTTTGCTGGAAGTCCTATATCCATTACCCGCATGTTCATCTGATTATAAACAGGAGTAGCGTAGTATAGGAACAAAAGAGGAACTAAAAGCGCACTGATAATTCCGGCAACATAATATATTTTTTTATGTTTTCTCATTTCTATTAATTTTAGAACTCCCCTAAAATTACAAAATAATAGGTAATGAAATATTTCTCATTACCTATTACTTTACTTATTTTTTATATCTAAGAAATCCACTGATCTTTTCCAAAATCAGGTTTTCTCTTTTCAAGAAAAGCATTTCTACCTTCTTTTGCTTCTTCTGTCATGTACGCCAAACGGGTAGCTTCACCTGCAAAAACCTGCTGACCAACCATTCCGTCATCTGTTAAGTTCATTGCAAATTTCAGCATTCTGATTGACATTGGAGATTTTGCTAAAATTTCCTGCGCCCATTCGTAAGCTGTATCTTCAAGTTCGTCATGGGGAATTACGGCATTTACCATTCCCATATCAAAAGCTTCCTGAGCAGAATAATTTCTACCTAAAAAGAAAATTTCACGGGCTTTTTTCTGTCCAACCATTTTTGCCAAATAAGCAGAACCGTAACCGCCATCAAAACTAGTTACATCCGCATCAGTTTGTTTGAAAATAGCATGTTCTTTACTAGCTAAAGTAAGATCACAAACTACATGAAGCGAGTGACCGCCACCAACTGCCCAACCCGGTACAACCGCAATCACAGCCTTTGGCATAAAACGGATTAAACGTTGAACTTCAAGAATATTCAAACGGTGTCTTCCGTCTTCCCCTACATAGCCCTGCTGACCTCTTGCTTTTTGGTCGCCTCCGCTGCAGAATGCCCAAATTCCGTCTTTAGAACTTGGTCCTTCTCCTGAAAGCAACACCACGCCAATTGAAGGATCTTCTGAAGCGTCATAAAAAGCATCATATAATTCTGAAGTTGTTTTTGGTCTGAAAGCATTACGGATTTCCGGTCTGTTGAAGGCAATTCTTGCCACACCGTTGCATTTTTTATAAGTAATATCTTCGTATTCCTTTACGGTTTTCCAGTCGATCATTCTAGTAAAAATTTTTCTCAAAGATACGGAATTGCAGAGAATTTTAACATTGATTTCTGATGATAATAATCTGAAATTTGAGGGATTTAAATTAATATTTATTTTGAACCGTTAAGATATTTTAAGCTTTTAAGAATATTAAGAATGTTCACATAATTTTCAAGAAGACAATACGGATATAAAAAAACCGAAACAATTACGTTTCGGTTTATGATAATTCAATTATATTGTATTATTTAGGTTGTTTAGCTTGAAGTTCAGCTTCTTTAGCTTTCATTTCAGCCATTTTTGCCTGGTTTTTAGTAATCCCGTAAATTTCTCTCAATGTGGTAACCGCATCTAAACTTTCAGGATTTGATTGATACCATTTTTCAGCATAAGGAAGTGCCTTATTGAACCTTTCTTTTCTGGCTTCAATTAAAGTTGTCGCTTCATCCGGCTTCGTTTTTCTAAGCGCATTGATATCATTTACAGCTTTAGCATCGTCTCCGATAATGGTATATACTAAGTTTTGATGAGCATTAGCCAATGTTGGTTGAAGTTCAACAGCTTTAGTAAATGAAGCAATTGCATCTGCTGTAGTTGCAGGGTTTTTCGACTGTAAAACTCCCAAATTATACCAATTTGTAGCATCATTCGGGTTTTTAGCCAGCTGCTCTTTCAGATTAGCCATAAATTTGTCTGTATTCCCGGAAGCATACAAAGCAGATCCCTGATATTCTTTCAGTTTGGCATTATTTGGATACTTTGCCAAGCCTTTTTCTATAACTGCTAAAGCCTCGTCATTTTTTTTAGCATTTAACAATAATGTCGACAAAGTTTCATACAAATCCGGCTCAACGCTTTTTGTTTGCTCAGTTTTAAAATCTGTATAATCTTTTGAGCTTTTCTTTAGTAATTCCCAAGTATTTTTATCTAAAGTAGTAACGTTTCCGGTTTTAGTCTCTTTCGCTGTATACGAAGTCTGAACACCCGTAAATCCTGAATTAATCAATTCTGTATAGATTTTGATCGCTTCATCTACATTATTAGCCAAAGCATAGCTAAGCCCTGCGTAATACATGTAAATTTTATCATCCTGACCGCTGGTTTTCAGCAAGTTGTAAACTTCCATAAACTTTGGCGCAGCTACAGTATAGTTTTTTGCCTGATAAGCATCCATTGCTGCTTTATTAGAAGCCTGAAGCTGAGCGTTGACATCCTGCTTTTGTCCGAAAACAAGTGCCGATGAAACAATAGCTATCCCTAAAATTAGCTTTTTCATAATAATAACAATTTTATTTATTTTAAATTATTCTTCAGAGTCTGAACTTTCAGTTGTATCTGCTGAGTTTTCAGTTTCCTCATTATTTTCTGTTTGTAGAAGCGCTTTTTCAACTTCGTTTTCATCGGCAGAGTCTACATTCCCTTCCTCAATTTCTTCTTCATCTTCAACTTCCTTATCCATTGCTACTTTTGCGATGGCGGCAATTTCGTCATTCTTTTTCAGATTGATCATTCTTACCCCTTGTGTATTTCTACCCATCACACGCATCTCATCCATATTCATTCTGATCGCAACTCCGGATTTATTGATAATCATCAAACCATCATCATCCGTAACATTTTGAATTGCAATAAGATTACCTGTCTTTTCCGTAATATTAAGAGTGATAACACCTTTTCCACCTCTGTTGGTAATTCTGTAGTCTTCAACCGCCGTTCTCTTACCGTATCCTTTTTCAGATACCACAAGCACCGTTTCGTTCTCAACATCGTTCACAACAATCATACCAATAACCTCATCCTTTTCTTCAAGTGTAATGCCTCGCACACCAATTGAACCTCTTCCTACTTCTCTCACTTTTTCTTCAGGGAAACGGATACATTTACCATTTTTGGTAGCGATCATGATTTGAGAATCTCCATTCGTTAAATAAGCGCTCAACAACTGATCGTTTTCTCTGATTTCAATAGCATTGATACCGTTTACTCTTGGTCTTGAATAAGCTTCTAATGATGTTTTTTTAATCGTACCGTTTTTCGTGATCATAACAACGCTCATTTGATTGATGTAATCTACATCTTTCAGGTCGTTGGTTCTGATATATGCTTTGATCTTATCGTCTGGCTCGATATTTATTAAGTTTTGTACCGCTCTTCCTTTTGCAGTTTTAGAACCTTCAGGAATTTCAAATACTCTTAACCAATAACATTTACCTTTTTCGGTGAAGAACAACATATATTGGTGATTGGTCGCGGACACGATATATTCCAAGAAATCTGAATCTCTCGTCGTTGCCGCTTTATTTCCTACACCACCTCTACTTTGAATTTTGTATTCTGAAAGCAACGTTCTCTTCACGTATCCTGCGTGAGAAATTGTAAGAACCACCGCCTCGTTTGGTATGATATCTTCGATAGACATTTCACCTCCCGAATAATCGATTTCTGTCCTTCTTTCGTCGCCGTATTTTTCTTTAATTTCAACTAATTCATCTTTTATGATCTGGAATCTTCTTGGTTCGTTAGCCAAAATATCTTCCAAATTATTAATTTCTTTCATGATTGCTTCATACTCATCACGGATTTTGTCAAGCTCCATTCCTGTCAAACGAGCCAAACGAAGGTCTAGAATCGCCTGAGCCTGAAGTTCAGACAAATCAAATTCCTGAATAATTCCTTCTTTCGCTGCCTGTGGATTGGCACTGTGACGAATAATTGCAATGGCTTTATCTAAAGAATCCTGAGTTCCGATCACCTTCATGAAACCTTCAAGAATGTGTGCTCTTTCTCTTGCTTTTCTAAGCTCATACTCCGTTCTTCTTACGATGATAACGTGTCTGTGCTCAACAAAATGGTGGATGATATCCTTTAAATTCAACTGCTCCGGTCTTCCGTGCACCAATGCAATATTGTTGACACTGAAAGAAGTCTGAAGTGATGTATATTTATATAATAAATTCAAAACAACATTAGGAATTGCATCATTTTTTAATTCATAAACAATACGCATCCCATTTCTGTCTGATTCGTCTCTGATTTCGTAGATACCAGGAATTTTTTCATCCTTCACCAACTCAGCAGTTCTGGCAATCATTTCAGCTTTGTTAACCTGATAAGGAATCTCAGTTACAATAATTGCATTTCTGTTGTGTACTTCCTCAAAGCTCACTTTTGCTCTAAGAACGACTCTTCCTCTTCCGGTATGGAAAGCATCTCTTACACCGTCGTAACCGTAGATAATTCCTCCTGTAGGAAAATCGGGAGCAACGATGTGCTGCATTAATTCATCAATAGTGATTTCTCTGTTGTCGATGTATGCTGTAATTGCATCTACCGCTTCAGTTAAATTGTGAGGCGCCATATTGGTCGCCATACCTACTGCAATACCTGAAGTACCGTTCACCAAAAGATTTGGAATTTTTGTAGGCATCACGCTTGGCTCCGTCAAGCTATCATCAAAGTTATTTTGAAAGTCAACCGTTTCTTTATCAAGATCAGATAAAATTTCGTCTGAAATCTTCTTTAATCTTGCCTCGGTGTAACGCATTGCTGCAGGCGGATCACCATCCATTGAACCAAAGTTACCCTGCCCATCTACTTGTGGATAACGCAAACTCCATGTCTGAGCCATTCTTACCATAGCATCGTATACAGAAGAATCTCCGTGTGGGTGATATTTACCTAAAACATCCCCTACAATTCTTGCAGATTTTAAGTGTTTTCTATTTGAAAAAACGTTCAAACCATACATACCATAAAGTACTCTTCTATGAACAGGTTTCAAGCCATCTCTTACATCCGGTAAAGCTCTTGAAACAATAACGGACATTGAATAATCAATATAAGACGACTTCATTTCATCAACGATGTTGATGGGAATCAATCTTTCTCCTTCTTTTTGCATATATAACTTTTATTGTAATGATAATCAGACTTTTAGAAAATTGCCCGATAACTATTTTTTTTGAATATTTAATAACGGGCTAATTTACGAAAATTTTACCGATTTTTGCTGAAGTATTTATCCAAATAATCTTAAAAATTCTTAAAATATGAGTGTGCTAAGCATTACTTTTCACTGTACAAAAAATGGCATTGAAGAATGGGAAAAATATGTCGATGAAACGCTGATTTTAATGACCGAAAACCTATTGGATGTCAACAAATATATCCTTTCCGAAATTCACAGCGAATATATTGATGAAGGAAAAAATTATAATCTTCTGCTGATGTTTGATGATGATGAAAAAAGAGCTGATTTCACAGAAAGCGAACTGATCAATATTTCCGAAAGAATAGAAAAAAAATTCGGGCAGGAAGTGATGATCTTTAATACTTTCCTCAATCCGAAAAAAACTAGATTTTAAATAATAAAAGCCCCGATTGGGGCTTATATTTTAATGTCTCAACGATGGCCTTTATGATGACCTCTGTTGTGAGGATGTGGTTTTTTCGCTTTAAATATCTTTTTTGCTTGCCCCGGCGGCATCCCATGTGGATGTCTCGGTACACAAGAAGCTACAAATGCTCCAATTAAAAGAATACTAACGATTTTCATTAAATTTTTCATAATTCAGAATTTATAAGTGCAATAAGCAATCTTAATGCCAAGATCTTAAAGATTATTTTTATTTATATAAACCTACTGTTTCACTTCTTCTTTCAAGCATCACAAGATCTTTCCATTCGCCTTTCAACTGCCCTACTTTCTCACGGATTCCTACCATTCTGAAACCGTTTTTAAGGTGAAATTTTATTGAAGCTTCATTTTCGGGGAAAATATTAGACTGCAAAGTCCAAAATCCGTGGTTTTCGCTGTCGAGAATCAGCTTTTTCATTAGAAATGTACCTAAACCTTTTCCAAGGTAATTATTATCAAAATAAATACTTACTTCCGCCACCCCTTTAAAACATTCTCTTTTGCTAACAGGCTTTAATGCACACCAACCAATCACTTCGCTACTCTCATTTTCTAAAACCCAACGACAATCATTAAAGAAACTTGAATTCCAAGCTTCTGCAGTTGGAACTTCTGTATCGAAAGTCGCTATTCCGCCAAGAATGCCTTGCTTAAAAATTTCCAAAACCCGTGTTTCGTCTTTTGGCAGCATTTCTCTTATTTCATAATTCATTTAGAATAATTATTTTCTGAAACTTATTTATAATTTTTCAAATTTATAATTTTTTAATGAATTACTTTACAAATAAAAAAGCCGCTTAATAAAGCGGCTGTAATCTTAAGGGCATTGAGAAATTGGAATCTCGCTGCAAACAACAGCATTCATCCATTCGCAGAAAACGCAGTACTTTTTCGGTTGTCCGCCATACACAGATTTCAATTCTGTTTTGCTAAGTTTCTTTAGGTTTTTCATATTTTAATTTTAATGATTAGTATACATAAAACGAAACTTACGTTTTTTTATTACACTTTTTCTAAAAAAAATTAAAAAAAACATTATGATTAAATGATTGATAACTTACAATCTTATCTGTTGCTGATGTCAACTCTTACAGGCATTACAAATGAAGAAGCCATCATGTTTGAGTTTAATTTGCTTGTGTCAACCTTATACTGAAGCTGACTTAGTACATTTTCAATTTCTTTGCTTACATTTTTGCAATCACCTTTTGAACGTACATTCACTATTTTTCCGTTTTCTGCAATATCAAATTTTACTTCAGAATTCACAATTCCCTGCTTATAATCTGAATTTGTAAAATCAAAATTGGCAATCAACAGATTTCTGATTTCGTTGAAAGCATCACTTTTATTTAACTGAACTTCCTGAATTGTATTATTATTTGTGGTTTGAGCTTTTACATTACCCGCAAAAGCCGTTAATCCTAAAGCGAAAAGTGAAGCAGCAAATATTTGGATTTTATTTTTCATAAGTCTTTGATTTTAAATTATATATTAAACTTGTCTTGATTTCTAAACCAAAGATATAAAAAAATATTCATACAAATTTCACATTGAGTTAACATACGGTTAACATTAGAATTTAAAATACTGATTTTCAATTATATAATATTTAAAAATAATTGAAAAGTTAACATTGGAAGTTAACTTTAAGGGCAAAAAAAGCTAAACATTAATAGTTTAGCTATATTTTAAGATGATTTAATTTTATTTATTGTAGTTCTTTCTTCAAAAACTTCCCAGTCAAACTTTTCTTTGACTTTACAATTTCTTCCGGTGTTCCTTTCGCAACGATTTCTCCACCATATTTTCCACCTTCTGGGCCAACATCAATAATATGATCGGCAAGTTTTATCACATCCATATTATGTTCGATAATAATAAATGAATTCCCAAGCTCAACAAGCTTATTAATGGCATCCATCAAAATTTTCACGTCTTCAAAATGAAGTCCGGTTGTGGGTTCATCAAGAATATATAATGTATTTCCGGTTTGTCTTTTTGCTAATTCCGTTGCCAGTTTGATACGTTGCGCTTCACCGCCCGAAAGCGTTGTTGACTGCTGCCCCATCGTTATATATCCCAAACCGACATCCTGTAAAGTTTTTACTCTTGCAAAAATCTTCGGGATTGGCTGGAAAAAATCAACCGCCTCGTCAATCGTCATTTCCAGAACATCAGAAATCGATTTTCCTTTGTAACGAACTTCCAAAGTTTCCCTGTTGAAACGTTTTCCGTTGCAGGTTTCGCAATGCACATAAACATCAGGTAAAAAATTCATTTCAATTACTTTCAAGCCGCCACCCTGGCAAGTTTCGCATCTTCCGCCTTTTACGTTGAAAGAAAACCTTCCCGGTTTGTAGCCACGGATTTTACTTTCTGGCAATTCTGAAAATAAGTTTCTGATATCGGTGAACATTCCGGTATACGTTGCAGGATTAGAACGTGGCGTTCTTCCAATCGGAGTTTGGTCAACATCTACAATTTTATCAATATTGTCAAGACCTTCAATTTTTTTATAAGGCAAAGGCTCCTGAACGGCTCTGTAGAAATGCTTATTAAGAATCGGATACAAAGTTCCGTTAATCAAAGAAGATTTTCCACTTCCGGAAATTCCTGTAACGACAACCAGTTTTCCCAAAGGAATATCTAATGTTACGTTTTTAAGATTATTTCCCGTAGCTCCTTTTAAAAGAATATTTTTACCGTTTCCAGCTCTTCTTTCCTCAGGAATTTCTATTTTTCTTTTTCCAGTAATATAATCTGCTGTGATCGTATCGGCTTTCAATAAATCCTTAGGTTTCCCTTGCCAAAGAATTTCTCCGCCAAATTTTCCGGCTCTCGGACCAATATCCAAAACCTCATCAGCTTCCAAAATCATGTCTTTGTCGTGCTCAACAACCAAAACGGAGTTTCCGATGTCACGAAGATTTTTTAATGAATTAATTAGCCTTTCGTTGTCTCTTTGATGCAATCCGATGCTTGGCTCATCCAAAATATACAATACATTTACCAGCTGCGAACCAATTTGTGTTGCCAGACGAATCCTTTGAGATTCTCCTCCGGAAAGCGTTTTCGAGCTTCTGCTCAAACTTAAATAATCCAAACCGACATCCAATAAAAATTGAAGCCTTGTTTCGATTTCCTTTAAAATTTCATGCGCGATAATTGCATTTTTTTCGGAAAATTTATCCTTAATATCTGCTAACCATTCTTTGAGATCAGATAAGCTTAAACCATTGACCTCGGCAATATTTTTCCCGTCGATTTTAAAACTTAAACTTCCCGGCTGAAGACGCGCTCCTTTACATTCAGGACAAGTTTCTTCGGTGGTAAAATGCCTTTCCAGCAAAACGCCTTCATACGAATCTTTTTCCTCAATGATCTCTTCCATAAAAGGAATCAGTCCGTCAAAACTTACTTTTATTTTCTTGGTAATTCCTGCATATTTCAGGTCTTTATTAAATTCTTTATGACAGCCATTGTAAATATAATCCAAAGCTTCCGCCGGAATATCTTTAAAAGGGGTAGATAATCCCAAACCGAAAATTTCAAGGATATTTTTTATCTGGGATAAAACATATTTATTGGATTTAATATCTTCCAACGGCAGCAAACCTCCTTGATTAATCGATAATTTCGGATTTTCAACAAAATGGTCGGTATTGATTTTTTTGATCATTCCCAAACCTTTGCAGCTTGGGCAGCTTCCTTTTGGAGAATTAAACGAAAAAGTATTTGGTTCCGGTAAAGCCAATGAATGCCCGGTTTCTGCATCCATTAAATTTTTTGAAAAATATTCAATTTCCGTGCTTCCCAATTTTTGAATTCCGATAATTCCTTCGCCCATATCCATTGCTGTTCTGAGCGACTTTTCCATTCTACTTTCAGAAGCGCTTTCACCGATGATCCAACGATCAATAACAATATCGATATCGTGAGTTTTGTATCGATCCAGCTTTAAATCATATTCAATATCCTGCAATTCACCATCAATTCTTGCTTGTCCGTAACCTTTCTTAGCCATTTGAACGAAAAGCTCGTGATAATGCCCTTTTCTGGAACGTACAACCGGCGCCATCAACATCAATTTTTCACCTTTATAATTTTCTTTAATGGTATCCAAAATCTGATCTTCAGTATAACTTACCAGTTTTTTTCCTGAAGAAAGTGAATATGCATCTGAAACTCTGGCGTACAAAAGACGAAGATAATCGTACAATTCTGTAACTGTTCCGACCGTTGAACGAGGGTTTTTGTTGGTTGTTTTCTGCTCGATTGCAATTACAGGAGAAAGTCCCTCAATTTTATCAACATCAGGACGTTCTAATCCACCCAAAAACTGACGTGCATACGCCGAAAAGGTTTCAATATAACGGCGCTGACCTTCCGCAAAAATCGTATCGAAAGCCAATGATGATTTTCCACTTCCTGAAAGTCCGGTAATTACTACCAATGCGTTGCGAGGAATTTTTACATTAATGTTTTTAAGATTATGCTCCCTTGCACCGTAAACTTCTATATATTCTGTTGATTTACTCATAATTTGGTGTGATCTTAAGCAAAAATCACGATCTGCAAAATTACGGAATTTTATGGAATTTTATAGCTAAAGAATATAGGCTTATTAAGTACAAAAGTTTTTAAAATTATTTATAAAAAAAATTAAACTTAAAAAAACATATTTTTAATTAAAATATGTTTAAGTTCATTTATTTTTGTTAAAAATATACTTTATATGAAATAAATTACTTATTTTTATGTATTAAATAATTTTAAAACTATGAAATTACATTATTCGATTATTCCGACTTTAGCTTGTGTTTTATTTTCAAATGTCATGATCGGCCAAGTAGGGATTAACACAACAACACCCGATGCCAATTCTATTTTAGATGTAGTAAGTACTACAAAAGGAACGCTAATTCCCCGCTTAAATCAGACAGAAACAAATACTCTGGCAAGCAAAATACCAGCTGACGGTATGCTTATTTATAATTCTACTGCTCAGTGTGTTCAGATCTACAAAAGAACATCGTCGACCTCAGGTGTATTTGACTGTCTTGTCATAGCCAGTAACAATGATGCCACCAATGATGCCTGGATAAACGACAATGCCAATACACAAGTAAAACTAGGTACTTTGAGTGATGGAAGCACAGTACGCACCGCAGGAACTGAATTTATAATAAAAAATACCGGTAATGTAGGAATTGGCACCACTGCAACCAACGCAAAGCTTAATATTAATACCATTGAATCTGCCAATTATGTCCGCATTGCTGACTTTCATGCCCCTTCTAATGTTGCTTCCGGTAATGCATCTGTTGTGAATTTTGGTACAGCCGCTACTCTAAAAAATGAAGCACAACTAAGATATATAAGCACAGCAAACAGCTCTGATTTCAATCGTTTGGATATTGGCTTTAATGGTGTTCCAGTTGCTGCAACAAGTATTTTAGCCGGCGGAAATATTGGAATTAATAATACTACACCAACAGCTACCTTAGATGTAAATGGTACGGTAGAGATTGTTACTGTAAACAATGTTCCCATTGATACAAGTTATAAACCATTAGTATGGAATCCTGCAACTCATAGAGTGGAAACTACTTTAGACAACTCAAATATCAAGAGAAATAATAGTACTGTAGCTAGTGCTGCAACTGTAAACATAGGGTCGCCTCTTACAGTTGGATCCTCAGGAACCGGATGTGGTTATGAAATTAAAATTTTAACATATAATGGTTGTGGAGTATCCGCTTATAATACATTTATAGCTACTGGTAGCTCTACAGGATTTTGGAGAATTCGTCATATAGGAGGAATTTCCGAAAACGGTCCTGCTACAAGTACTAGTTCAGATCAGGGGGCTACAGTTACAGTACTAAATCCACTTAGTGCCGGTTGCGGAGATACCGGTAATGCTTCAGCACTCAATTTTACAGTAAAAATAAGTAGTACGGGACAATTGTCAATCACTAACAACGGAAATATAGCCAGAAGTTATAGAACTATTATTTCTAGAGTTATTGACTAAAATGATTTAAAAATTTTAACCGAGCGATATAGTTAATACAATTATTAGTATTAAAAAATACCAATGAAATTCTCATTGGTATTTTTTTAATTAATTATCGTAAAAATCAACATCCTCATTAGTGACTTTCACCAGATATTCTATTCCGTCGATGGCCTTTGAAATAATTTGATTCCTAAGAATATTGGCCATATTTTCCCAATATGCTCTTCCGTAAAAAGAATAATTATGCGGAATAATTTCTACTTCCACCGTTCTTACAAAACCTTCTTTCGGCTTATTGCTGATCATTGTTCCTCTTTTGACGCGTACGTCTTTCAGCTCATCTTTCAAGACCATTCTGCAATAGTTTTTCACATCTTCAAGAGAAATTATTTTATCCCGAGTTGTCAAAGCGTATTTATAAGCCTGAATGCTGTCGGAGCCTTTTTGCTCTTCAGCTCCGCCGATGCTTTCCGTAAGAAGTACGAGCGACTGCGATTTCAGCTGATTTGAAAGTTCGGTTCCGGGACGCAAATGATTGGCAAAAGTACAATGCGTTATCCAGAACGATGCATATGTGTGATCGGTTTTATCAACAGGTTCCATGATGACATAGTTCAGTTCTTGCCTGATATTTCTTTTTGCATTATTTACTTTTTGCACCATCGACTTCATTTTATCAGACATTTCACTAAGCATTGCTTTCACATTATCGCGATTTAATAAAGAAAAAGCAGCAATTTCGTCTCTTGTTAATTCCAGAACATTAGAAATCATATCGACGGCATTTCTGTTGTTGAAACGTTCCATTCCGCCTTTTCTTACGGTATACAAACCTTTTTTCAAATCATCTGAAGGGGTAAAAGGTATTTCAGAATATTTTCTTCCGTCGCCATCCTGAACCTCTTCTACATACAGAAAATGCTCGCCTTCTTCCGTTATCAAAGGAATATTGTTTCCCATGATGTCAAGACTGTATTCGGTTTTTTTCCAGCCTCTGTTGTAAATAGGAAAAGCATTCAGAACAAAAGTAAAATTATCTAAAATCTCTGCCGAAAACTGTGGCGGAAATTCAAAAGTGAGCCACAAAAAGGTTTTTCCTTCAATATATTTTTCAATTTCTTCTCTTCCGTTTAGAAAATCCAAATCTTGAGGCAACTTTCCGGGTTCTGAGAAAAGATCTCTTGAAAGCCCAGTAACTTCAATAAATTTGTGGTGATAAATGCTTTTTATGTCTTCAACAATTTTCGTCTGAATAGATTGCTCTCGAAAAATCTGTTCATAACCTTCCGCCTGCTCGTTTTTAAGATATTTTAAACCTTCTTTTACAAATAATGGATTGCCATTACTGGAAACTTTAATATACGGAAGCAGCTTATATACAAAATCTAAATGCTCGAAAGCCGGGTTTGAGCAAAATATGCTTAAATATTTAGGAAACTTTTCATTTGAATATTTCGAAACATCAATGCCGATGGTCACTTTTCTGTAATCCGAAGGTCTTCCCTGAAATCTTGAGATCGGAATTTTATTTAAACGCTCATCAATGCTGTAGCAAGTATTTCCCACAAACATAATCGCCGTCTGCGCCTTGTTGGTTCGTACATTTCCGATTGGTGTAAAAGGAATGTTCAGCTGTTTGTCGGATTCTGACTTTACGGTAGAATTCATCTGCTTTTTGAAGAAAAACTCTGTATGCTCCAATAAAATTTCGGAAGATTCGAAAGGCCAGGTAAACGCAACAGCATGCGCCGGAACCGGATGTGTATAAATGGAAGGCGTAAGAAGCTTTGCCAGCTTTTCTAAAATTCTTGCATTAACGGTCTGAATCTCATTGTTTGCCCTGAAAACTTCTGTACTGAAAGCATCAATTAAAAGTTTTACAAAAGGATCCAACGATTGTGGACTTTTCAATCCCCAGACTTTGGTAGCATTCTGAAGCATTCTTGCTTTTACGGATTCTTTGGAATATATATTTTGATCTAAATTCATGGTTTGTGATAAGGTGTTTAATCGATAGACATCGGACTTAGAAATAATTCTGTAGAAAAGCTGAAATGCTCGCCCGTAGCCTCCATTTTTGCATTGATCGCTATTCTTACTTTTTTCTTGATTTCCGTATGCTCTTTGGTGTCGTAGTTGTGCTCTACAATTTCTATGTGAGCGCTTATTCTGGGCTGAACAATTCTGGGCTCAAACTCCTGAATCTGTTTTTTCAGACTTTTAATAAAAATATTTTCCCAAACAGCCGATGTCACTCCGTTATCAAATTCCAGATTCCAAACATCGTTTCCATAATTTTCATCATATCTGTTTTCCCCTTTTTTGGTCGTAATGAGCAGCATGATATTGTGGGCAATACTTTCCCCCATATCACACGTGTCAATACTTCCACCTTCACTCATCAATGCTGACGGGACAAAGGGCATTCTGTAATTTGGTGTGTCCATAGATTTTTAATTCTCTATTTATTTTTTGGTGTCATTATTTAAAATGAATACCAAATTAATCATTTTCGTGAAATAATGAGTTATTGAAAATTAAAAATATCTTTAAATATTTACGGCTTCCAAAAATTTTGAAAACCGTAAGTATATTTAATTTTTTATGATTAATATTTTTAAACCATTAAGATTTCGTAAGCTTTAAGATTATTAAGAGATTGCTTCACTAGCAATCACAATGCTTATTTAAGATTCTTTTTTATTTCGGTTGATAAAATAATAAACAGGAAGACCCAATAAAACGATCAAAAATCCCGGCCATGTATATTGTTGCTTATAAATAAGTAGCAGAACACAAAAAGCAGTTCCTATCAACAGATAAATAAACGGCGTCACAGGATACAGCCATGTTTTGTAAGGTCTTTCAAGGTTTGGTTGCTTAATTCTTAAATAAATAACCCCGAAAACGGTAATCATGTAAAACAGAACAATCACAAATGAAATCATATCCAAAAGATTGCCGTATTGACCGCTCAGACACAAAACAGAAGCCCAAACTCCCTGCATCCATAAAGCGTTTGACGGAACATCATTTTTATTATTGTCGATTGCGGATTTAAAAAACAAACCGTCTTTTGCCATCGTTTGAAAAACTCTGGCTCCAGCTAAAATCAATCCGTTGTTACATCCAAAAGTAGAAACCATCACCAAAACCGCAATGATAACCGTGCCCGCGCTTCCAAAAATATTCTGTGAAGCCGCAACCGCCACTCTGTCGTTGGCCGCAAAGGCAATCGAATCTCTGTCGATAGCGTTTAAATAAACAAAATTCACGGCAATGTATAAAATCATTACAGCAGAAGTTCCTAAAATCATTGCTTTTACTACATTTTTTTTAGGATTTTCTATTTCACCGGAAACAAAAGTCACGCTTTCCCAAGCAACAGAACTAAAAACTGAACCCACCATTGCAGCGGCAATTCCGCCCATCAAAGTCATTCCGTCTATGGATTCCCATCCTGTTTTCAGGAAATTTCCGGTAGCATCTTTTTTAATATTGTTGAAAGCATCCTGACCAAAACTAAAATTTTCTGTCAAGTGAGAGAAATCAACTAAAATAAAACCCGCGGCAATTAATCCTAATAAAGCCAGAATTTTTGAACCTGTAAATACATTCTGAAGCAACTTTCCGCTTTCTACACCTCTTGTATTGATGTAAGTGAGCAAAAGAATAATGGCGATTGCCAGAATCTGAATCCATGTAATCTGAAATTCTCCACTCTGAAAAATAGGAGCTGCGTTATTAAGCGCCGGAACGAGATACGCTGTAAATTTCCCGAAAGCCATTGCAACCGCCGCAATTGTTCCCGTCTGGATCACCGTAAACAAGCCCCAACCGTATAGAAAGCCCATCTTTTTGCCGAAAATCTCAGTAAGATAAGTGTATTGTCCGCCGGCTTTAGGAAATAATGCTGAAAGCTCGCCGTAGCTTATTGCAGCTGCAACCGTCATGATTCCGGTAATGATCCAAACGATAATCATCCAATATCCGGAACCGAGATTCCGCATCATATCTGCGCTTACAATAAAGATCCCGCTTCCTATCATAGACCCCATCACAAGCATTGTGGCGTCCCAAAGTTTTAGTTTTTTTTGCATATCTGTATATTGACTCCAAATATAGATAAATATGCAATTAATTTTCACTATTGTTTGTAAATTTGAAAAAAAGCTGTTTTTAATCAAGTTTTTATTCATTCCGAATTCAAATTTTATTATTAATTTTGAAAAAAATATTAGAATGAAATTCAAGTCCATATTATTGGTTGCAGCCGTAAGTGCTTCAACTTTAGCATTTGCTCAGGAGCAGAAAAAGTCTGGCCCGCCTGCAGGAAATGCAATTGTAGGTGATACTTATGGTTCTGTAGTTGCAGAATCAGTAGAATCTAAAGCGATAAATGTTGAAAAACTTGGAAAAAAGCTTAAAAAATACAACAAAAAAGTTGAAAATGTAGCCATCAAAGGAAAAGTAATTGATGTTTGTGAGAAAAAAGGATGTTGGCTGACGATTCAAACCGAAGACGACTCTCAGTTTTTTGTAAAAATGAAAGATTATGCATTCTTTGTTCCTACCGCTTTGAAAGGTAAAAATGTAGTGTTGGAAGGTGCTGCTGAAAGAAAAGTAATTTCTGTAGACGAACAGAAACACTACGCCGAAGACGCTAAAAAACCACAATCTGAAATCGATGCGATTACAAAGCCAAAAGAAGAGATCAGATTTGTGGCAAATGGAATCAAAGTGGTAAAATAATAAGTTTATTTCATTGTAACGAAGTAATTTCAAAATGTCTTAGAGATTTTTTCGTTCCTCGAAATGATATTATATAAAAAAAAGCGAAACAAATTGTTTCGCTTTTTTTAGTCTTCAATTTTAAAATTTACTCGTACATCAAGCTTTGGATATTTTGTTTCGCAGACAAATCTTTTTCCGGTGCAGTCTATTTCAAGCCAGCCTTTTCTGTTCTTTACATCGCCAACTTCCATTACAAAAGGAATAAAGGAGATTTCGTCTTTTCCCTCTTCCAGAATTTCTCTGTATTGAACGGCAATATCCAAAATACATTCGTGGTCGGTATTCAGTTTTACATTTCTGTACACAATATCATAATGTGTTTCTTTATTTTCGGGAATTTCAAGATATTTTTCCCAGCCTTTAGAATCAGATTTTAGTTCGCCGATTGATTTTAAAGCATAATATAAAGCGATCGTATAATATTTTCTGGTTTCTTTTCTTGTGTAATCATTTACAGAATGTCCACCTTCAAACAAAATTGTCGGCAATCCTGCTTTAATAAAATTGTCTCCCGTTGAGTTTGGATAAAATTCGTCAGTATACCTTCCGATCTGATTGGGAATTAATTCTTTTAAATATTCATAAATTTCGCCAATTATCGTCATACATTTCTTACGGTTTTCGGTAATTGTGCGTTCTTCATTTTCCGAAGGCGCCAAAAAGGAGAGCGTTGCCGGATGAATTCCGTCTGTTGTAAAGATTGTTCTTTGCTCATGAAGATTCAAGGCATAATCATATTTCTTTGCAGAAACTATATTTTTCAGAATTTTAATTTCTTTACTTCTTTCATTGTGAAAATCTCTATTCAGGTCGATTTCTGCAGCATTTAGTCTTGTCCATTTTTCAGAGCCGTCCGGATTTAACATAAAAATAAAATCTAAACTTATCTCACTAAAAAGTTTTTCTTTCAATTCAGAATTTTTGTCCAATGTAGCCAAAAGGTCAAGCATTGCATGTGTTGCATTAGACTCGTTTCCGTGCATTTGTGACCAAGCTAAAACATTTATATCACTATTTCCTAAGCTTAATTTATAAATAGGCTTTCCTAAATAAGACTTTCCGATCTCCGAAATGTAATCGTTGAGATTTGCCTGTAAGTAAGAAAATAATTTTTCCGGGGAAATATAGCGGTTTTGAAACTCGGGATTCTGGATATACAAATGTTCAAAATTCATTGAAAGAAAATTTACAAGCGTCAAAAATAATGTTTTTTCACAATAAAATAAAATTAACATTTGTAACTTCATTAAACAATGTGAATTGACAAAAAGTCTGTTGATAAAATTGTGGATTGCTATATATTTAATTAAATTTAATTAAATATGTTAAAATCAATTAGTTATAGCGTTTATATAAATTCTTTAATTAGATTTACTTTAAGTCAATAAAAGGCTATTTATTTGTAAATGAGTGTTATTTTACTAAACATGTAAAATGTGGATTAGTAAGTAATTATACGGATATACAAATGTAAATTACAATAATTTTTTATTTTCTTCTGTGATTAAAAGGCAGAGTTTTATGTTACGGTAATCTGCATAAGTAGATATGTAATGGTAAAAAATATGAATAAGTAAATCTTTATACTATTAGTCTCATAAAATGCTTACTAAGACTTTCATATAATTTAAAAAAAAGAATATCTCAATAAATCAGAAAATTAGATCATCTCCTACTCTATAAAGTAATACAGCGTATAAGCCAAATTAAACAACTATTAACAGTATATTCTAGCTTAAAAAATGCAAAATTTAAAATCTTATAAAAATTATCTAATGCTCTGCTTTAAGTAAAGTACCATAAAGTAAAGTTTGTTAGTAATAAGAATTTTTTTTTGGTTTATATATATAATTACCTGATTTTGTTATTGTTACGTTAATTTACTTTTGTAATATTTAAGTATTAAACTAATTTACAATTGTATTTTGAGTTTGTAAACTTTATATTTACATTTGTAAAGTGATTAAAAACTAATCTTATGGGTTTAAACGAAAGAATTTCAAAGGTTATAGAATATTCCGGCTTTACTTCCTCAGAGTTTGCAGATGAAATTGATGTGCAGCGTTCTTCTATTTCGCATATTACTTCAGGAAGAAATAAACCTTCATTGGAATTCATCATAAAAATCAAGTCTCGCTTTCCTGAAATACTTTGGGATTGGCTTGTGAACGGTGAAGGAGAAATGCTAAAATCTGAACTTCCCGAAACTGAAATCAAAAAAGAGGAAACTGAAGAAGAGAAAACTAAACCAACTTCACTTCCCGATCTTTTTACGATGATGAATGACGATGAAGATTTTGGAAGCAATGAAGAAGAATTACTAGTAAATTCGACTGAACGAGAATCTGTTATTCCGCATCAAAGTAAAGCTCAGGAAAAAATATCCGCTTCTCAGCCATTAGAAAAATCGAATGACCAAATAATTAGTCAAATATCTGATAATCAGACAAATAAAATAAAAAGAATTGTTTTGTTTTTTGAAAACGGAAAATTTGAAAGTTTTGAGCCATAAAAAAGCCTGATTAAAAATAATCAGGCAAAAAAAAATTATGATGGAATTAGTTTTTAATCAATTTTGTGATTTTTGTAGTTCCATTGCTTTTAATACTTACAATATAATTTCCTTTTGGTAAATCGGAAACATTATATTGTTCAGAACCTTTAAAGGCCTTTACCAATTTCCCTGACGTGTCCAATATCTCTACAGCATTGGTATTTTCCGCATTGCTTATTTTAAAGACATCCTTTACAGGATTTGGATATACCTGAACCCGATTATCATATTGTACCGTTTCATTAGTTCCTAATGTTGCAGAAGTATAGGTGATAATAAACGGGATATCCATATTGACATCAGGAGCCGTAGAGGGTTTACCCTTATCTATAATTGGAGACCATGTGTTTGCTACCGTATCATAAGTTTTGGCATTAAAACCTGGAAGTCCTCTACTTCCAATAACTGTTACTAAAGGACTTGAGCCACCATTTGCTAGTACAACATTATCCAGCTGATATTTTATCCAGTAAGTACCTGGACCTAAAGTTACCGGTGTATTAGCCTTTATTTTAAATATTCTTCTTGACGTTGAAGTACTGCTTGGTGAGGATGCTGGAACTGCAGTATTTCCAATTCTGTATATGAATGCATTTTCTCCGGATAAAAATCTATTGGTAGTATCATCTCCAAAAATGCTTACCGCTCCTGCAACGGATGGATCTGAACTATAAATATTCACTCTTACAGTAGTATAAGGATTTGTAGTATCGGTATAACCTGAATCATAACCAAAAAAATCAATAGATGATATTTGCCATTGAGATCCTGGAGGTATGGTGAAATCATCTGCCAAGAAAGCATTTTCGTTACTTGTCACTTGATAGCCTGTAGTAGTGTTGCTTTCTGTGGTACTACCTGTATTACTCTGTAGCTCAGACCATGTATAGCCAGTTGGTGCGGCCACGCCGGATTTTGCAGTTGCTCCGGTACTTAAACCTCCGTTTTCATAAGTTTGTGCAAATGTGAAATTCGCTATTAAACCTATAGCAAAAAATAATTTTTTATTCATTGTTTTAATTTTTAAATGTTTTCAAAAGATATGAAAAAAAATTTATAAAAACAAAATAAAATATTAAATTTATTATTTAAATAATATTATTTGAATTATTTTCAACTAAATAAGTTATTATATAGTTAACAAAATTTAAATAATTATTTTTTTCAGAAAGCATTAAAAAACTCCACCCCAATAGGTGAAGTCTAATATTTATAAAATTAAGGTCATTATTTTTTTCTTCTTTCAAGTTCTTTTTTAATAAGTCCCAATTCGCGTCCTGTTTGTCCGGCAACAGAAGTATTTTCTCTTGCACGTCTTGTAAGATAAGGCACGACATCTTTTACCGGTCCGTAAGGAAGATATTTAGCCGCATTATAGCCTTTATCGGAAAGATAAAAGGTAATATTATCGCTCATTCCATAAAGCTGCCCAAAATAAATGTGAGGATTGTCGTTTATCAGTCCTTTGGTTTTCATTTTATCCATAACCAATTCAGACGAAATTTCATTATGAGTTCCGAAGAAAGCGGAAACTTTATCTAAATGATTCATTACAAAATCGATTCCTGCATTATAATTTTTATCTGAAGCATCTTTATTCGGCTGAATAGGATCTGCATATCCTTTTTCAGCAGCGCGTGCTCTTTCTTTTTCCATATAAGCGCCGCGAACGATCTTGTAGCCAATAAAATAATTCTTTTCTCTAGCTCTTTGAAGATGCGCTTCCATATATTCAAGACGTCCGGTTCTGTACATTTGAATGGTATTCCAGACAATTGGTTTCTCCTGATTATACTTTTCCATCATTTCTTCACAAAGTTGATCTGCTGCATCCTGCATCCAGGTTTCTTCAGCGTCTACCATTACTTTTTTGTCATGCTCGTGGCAAAGTTTACATACTTCATCAAATCTTTTCACCACTCTTGCCCATTCTTCTTTTTGGCTTGAAGTCAGTTCTGAATTCTTTCCGACCGCCTCGTATAAATCAATTCTGCCAAAAGCAGTAGGTTTAAAAACAATAAAAGGAATTGCAGGGTTTCCTACAGAAAATTTAATAATATCTTTAATTTCCTGGCAAACAGCATCAAAAGTTTCTTCATCTTCTTTACCTTCAATCGAATAATCAAAGATACTTCCTACGCCTCTTTTAAAAAGCTGCTTTACCACTTTCATGCTTTCTTCGCGGGTTTCTCCGCCCACAAACTGCTCAAACAAAGTATTTTTTACAATGGTGGTGACGAAAGGAAAATTATTGTGAACGGTAAAGTTAAGAATTGAAGTTCCAAGACCTGTCAAAGCGGGCTGTTCGATCATTTTAAACATCCAGTACGCTTTTCTTAACTGCGCATCCGTTTTGTCTGCAAATGCAACTTTGGTATCGTTAAAAATGGGCATTTTTTATTAAATTTAATTTTGCAAATGTAAGAATAAACATGAAAATTTTCAGTAAATATTTTCTACAATTTACCTTCTATTCCGTTGATAAACATTGAAATAATTCCTACAAAAACCCACAATCTTAGCATATTAATGGTAAAAAAGTTGCTTTTTTTTGAATAATTCAAAATAAAATAAACGCATCCTATCATTACAAATAATCCTGCAGCAAAATAATAAGCCATAAAACCTGAAATCCCTGTTTTAGCAATGAGCTTCATAGATACTGCAATTGTGAGAATCAACAAAAAAATAATAATAGATTTTGCCGTTTTATTTGGGAAAAAGTTAGGTATTGTTGTATACCCGAATGCTTTGTCCGCGTTTTTGGTAAGAGTATCTTTTACAATATCTATACACAAAAGCATAAGAAAAAGAAAAGCAGCCATGAGCAGAACTTCCTTTGAAAATGTTTCATAATAAACCATCATTCCAAAAAAAGGATACAAAGTAAGGCTTACAAAAGTGAGATTGTTTACGATTAAAATACGGCTCAGCTTATGACTGTAAAACCACATAAAAAACTGATAAACAATAAAAAAAACAAGAACTCTGTAAGAAATAAAACTTGCAATACCTAAAGAAATAACCGTCAACGCAATATATGCATACAAAAAGTATTTCTGTTTGATAAAGCTCTGGATCCTCGTTCTGAATGGTTTTACAATATGATCTTTTTCAAAATCATAAAACTGATTGATAATTCCGCCGGCAAGAATCGACAAAACTGTACAGAAAATAATTCCGTGAACTTTAAAATCAAATACAAATTTTCTGAAATTTTCATCCTGATTAAACAAGAAAAACGTAGAAACATACAATGCAAATGTGAGTAAAATTGCCACAAAAAACCTGGCTCCCACCAAAAAACCCACTAATTGTGAAAGTCTGTAAAACAAGGATTTGGAAAAAAAATCTTTTTCCTCAAAAGTTTCTTTTTCAGAATTCATTCCACAAAAAGTTTTTTAGAATCTGTAAATCACTTCTTTATTGAAGCCTTCAAGCATTTTTTCTGCTTTTTCGTAATCTTTGGTAAAGCCCAAAATATAGCCGCCACCGCCGCTTCCGCAAAGTTTTAAGTAATAAGCGTTTGAATCAAGGCCTTTTTTCCATACTTTAAATATACTTTCGGGAATCATCGGACGAAAATGTTCGTAAGCCCAGTGTGAAAGTTTTTTTAAATTTCTGAAGAAAGGATTCATATCTTTTTTAAGGAAAGCCTCAATGCAGGCATTATTGTAGCGTATAAACTCTTCTTTCAAAGTTTTTCGGAAACCTTCTGTTTTCATTTTTTCGAAGAAAATCTGTACCATTGGTCCGGTTTCGCCCGTCATTCCTGAATCAATAAGGAAAATAGCACCTTTACCATCTTCACTTCTCGGGATCGCAACTTTGTCTACACTTTCCCTACTTTCGATAAGAATAGGCAGATTCATGTAGCAGATAAGCGGATCGATGCCAGAACTTTTCCCATGAAAATAGCTTTCCATTAATCCAAAAACATTTCTGAGATTTTTAAGCTCGTCTTTAGAAATATTTTCAGGAAGATGTTTTGTGATTGAATAACGTTCAAAAACTGCAGCTACCAAAGCTCCAGAACTTCCCACACCATATCCTTGCGGAATATTGCTGTCGAAAAACAAACCTTTGGAAATTTCGTTCTGAAATTCCGGAACATTAAGTTCAAAACCCTTCGGAAGTTCAAGATTTAATAAATAATCTGCGTATTTTGTAAGATGTTCGTTGGATTTCTTTTCAAATTCTGAGTCCAATGACGAGAACTTTAAAGCACCTTTATAAAAACTATACGGTAATGTCAAACCCTGCGAATCTTCAATGATTCCATATTCTCCAAACAAAAGGATTTTTGCGTAAAATAAAGGGTTAGTCATGTTAATAATTCTTTTTGCAAAGTTAATGTATTTTGCTGAATATTAGCAAATTTTGAGCCGAATTACAATATATCCTTATTTTTTACAACCTTTACATTTAGAAAACGTATCAGAATCAGTCCTGCTGCAAAAAACAAAGTCATTGAAAGTGCTGCATAACGCATATTGTTGAACTGCCCAATTAACGTTGCAAAGATGAAAGTACCTAAAATAACTGCCAGTTTTTCCAACACATCATAAAAACTGAAAAATGTAGTGTTTTCCATTGAATCTTCAGGCAAAAGCTTAGAATATGTTGATCTTGACATCGCCTGAAGTCCGCCCATTACGAGCCCAACAACCCCAGCTACGCCATAAAATTGATATTCAACCGTCGGATTTTCTTTATTCAGGAAAAAAGCCCAGATACAGGCAACAATCCATAAAACAATGGCAATAGAAATCACATTTTTGTTTCCTATTTTTCTGGAAAGTCTTGAGAAAATTACAGCTCCGATGATCGCTTCGATCTGGATAATCAATAATGTCCCGATCAGCTTGTCTTGCGCAAGATTGATTTCACTTTTGCCAAATAATGTGGCCATAAGGAAAATCGTCTGCATTCCGACGCTGTAAAAAAAGAAACTGGAAAGGAAAAATTTCAGATTTTTATCTTTAAAAAGTTCATTTCCGACTTTAAATAATTCGCGGAAGCTTTCTTTTGATATATCCTTGTAAAAGCTTAAATTATCTTTTAAAACTCCAAAAAAACCGCCTTGCTCTTCATGTTTTTTAAATATATTTTTATAATTAAGAAGAACTAAATCTTTAGGAAGTTTATCTTTAACATCGCCAAATTGCGGCAAATGTTTAAATGTATATTGTGAAAAGCCAAACCACCAAGCTCCCGTCAGCAAGAAACTGATTCTCGTGAATAACAATTGCTGCTCTGCTCCTTTTGCAAAAACCTGAATCAGTACCAAACAAATGATAACCAAAACTACAGAACCGAGATAGCCGTAAACATATCCCTTTGCTGAAAGCGCATCCTGTTTGTCTCGTGTTGCAATGTCCGGCAAAAAAGAATTATAAAACACCAAACTTCCCCAAAATCCGACACTCGCCGTAATGCTGAAAAGAAGCCCTAAAAAAACATTGTGCATTCCTGTAAACATCGCCAATCCCATACAAGAAGTTGCTCCTAAATAACAGAAAAACTGCAAAAAAGATTTCTTGTTTCCGATCGTATCAGCCAAAGAAGATAAAAAAGGTGACAAAAGAACAACAATCAAAAAAGAAATGGTAAGTGAATAACCATAAATCTCATCCGGCTGAAACTCTGATCCGAAAATCTTAATCATGTGCCTTACCGGAACATCGATCCACCTTCCTGTTTCTTCAACATATTGCTTTTCCTCATGTTTTGTCGTGAGAATAGAATAATATATAGGGAAAATAGTAGAAGTGATTACTAAAGAATAAACAGAGTTGGCCCAGTCATAAACAGCCCAGGCTTTCATAAGCTTTGGATTATTCTTTATATTTTGTACCGGTTGATTTTCAGTTTCAGACATTTTCAAAACAAATTAGTTGCACAAAAATAGAAAAACCATTAAGAATATGCTTAAAAAAAGAATATTTCTTAATGGCTTTGAGTATTATTTAATCTAGAGTTCTTTATTTGTTTAAAAAATCCTTGAATTTTGAATAAGTAAGGACTTTAAAAATAATCAATATGGTTCCTAAGCTTTGAAGAATAGATCCTATTACAAAGCATATATTTCCATTAATTGCTCCAAACGAAATGTGGGTAATTTTAAGCCAGGCTGCTATTAAATTAACTAAAAAGCCTGCTAAAAATATAAAAATGGCATATTTTGCTTTCATTTAATATTTCTTACATATTTTCAATAACGATAGCTGAAGCTCCACCGCCACCATTACAAATAGCTGCAGCACCATATTTACCATTATTTTGCTTCAAAACGTTGATCAAAGTAACGATGATTCTTGAGCCCGAACTTCCAAGTGGATGTCCTAAAGCCACTGCTCCACCATTTACATTTACTTTAGAAGAGTCTAAACCTAATATTTTATTATTGGCAAGACCAACTACGGAAAATGCTTCGTTGAACTCGAAGAAATCAATATCAGAAATCTCTAAACCAGCCTTTTTAAGAGCAATCGGTAGAGCTTTCGATGGTGCAGTTGTAAAGTTTTCAGGTTCATGAGCTGCATCAGCGTAAGAAATGATTTTGGCTAAAGGCTTTAATTCTAATTCTTCCATCTTTTCTTTAGAAACAAGAATCAAGGCGGAAGCTCCGTCATTCAAAGTAGATGCATTGGCTGCCGTTACCGTTCCTTCTTCTTTTTTGAAAACCGTTGGAAGAGTCGGGATTTTATCAAATTTTACAGCCTTATATTCTTCATCTTCGGCAAAAACAATCGGATCTCCTTTTCTTTGAGGAATAGAAACGGGAACTACCTCTTCGGAAAATTTACCATCATTCCATGCTTTTGCAGATCTTGTATAAGATTCTATCGCAAACTTGTCCTGATCTTCTCTTGTGAAACTATAATCTGTTGCGCACTTTTCTGCACAAACTCCCATGTGAACTTTGTTGTAAACGTCTGTAAGACCGTCTAAAACCATACCGTCCTGCATTTTTATATCGCCTAATTTCGTAGCATTTCTCGCATTATAATAATGAGGAACCATCGACATGTTTTCCATACCTCCGGCAACGATAACATCGGCATCGCCTGCTTTGATCGCCTGTGCAGCCATTGTTACCGCTTTCATTCCTGAAGCGCAAACTTTATTGATCGTTGTAGAAGGAGTTTCGTTGGAAAGACCCGCTCCTAAAGCTACCTGACGAGCCGGAGCCTGACCTTCGCCAGCCTGCAAAACATTCCCCATATAAATTTCCTGAACCTTTTTCGGATCGAGATTTATTTTATCTAATGCTCCTTTTACAGCAATTGCTCCCAATTTTGTGGCAGGAACGGTTGATAAGCTTCCCATAAAACTTCCCATTGGCGTTCTTACTGCGGAAACTATAAATACTTCTTTCATGTGTATATCTTTATTTTTTTATTTAAATTAATTTAGAAAATATTATTCAATTTTATTATGATTTTTAGCAGCAAAAATCATAATAAAAGCCCCTAAAAACTCGATGATCCAGCCCCATTTCAGCTTTACAGTTGCTGCCAATGTTTCTGTCCATGATTTGAAAGGTAAAAAGCTGAAATAGCTAAATGCCTGATATTTAATAGCAAACAAAGTAAAGGCAAATAAAAGAATCAATAAAATTCCAAAAACTCTTACCATTTTCGGGCTGTTATTAATAATCCCAAAAAGTGCGAATGCAGAAAAAACCCAGCACGCTCCTGCCAGATAATAATCAACTTTCCAATAGCTCCAGTTTCCGATAATCGGAACATGAACAAGTGGCAGGAAACTTCCTATAACCACTAAAATCAACCCTATTAACTGAATATTTTTCATCTTTCTTAAAATGCCAAAATACGAAAAAAAACACACTTATTTCAGGTGTGTTTTAAAATCAATTATTTAAATTCAAATCATAAATATTGACAAAATAATTAACGTTAAATTAATTATTTTTTAATTAAAATAAGTTTTAAATGATTAATTAAAAATTAATATAAAGCAATTCTAAACCGATTTGAAAACCATATTTGTTATTAATTTTGGCAAAATCATTAAAAATCGGGGTAAAATCTTTCTGAACGTAAATATTGAAAGCTCCAAATCCAAAAGATAGTTTTCCACCAAAAAGGAAATCGTCTGCCACGCCGGGAATATTTTCTTTATAATTAACTCGATGATTATCAGCGTTTTTATAAACAATTTGGTTTTGACTCGCCACTCTTACTCCGCCATAAATCCCTGCAGATATTCGCAAATTTCCTTTAGAATTATCAAGCATTTTTTCATTGTTTTCAACAATATACTTTGGATTTAATACAAACACAAAGTCTACAGGAACTACAACATAATGATTTACAAAACGTGATTTTTTCAAATTTCCGGAAGTAAAATCTGTCAAAAAAAGTTCATCATTATCGTAAGAAAAAACTTTTGAATGAGCTGGAACATAAGTATCGCCTCTGTAACCTAAACCGAATCGGTAAAAAACAGGAGACGTCAACGCGCCGAATTGTCCTGTATATCTAAATTCTATCTGTGCAGAGGTCGACTTGCCGGGTTTCATCTGTGAAGATTTGTCTCCAATAGCCAATGATGATGCAGATTTTGTAAGATTTATGAATCCTAATGCAACATTCATATCTAATGTTTTTAAAAGCTCTTTTTTTGTCTGTTTTGAATCTTTAAAGCTTAAAAGTGCGTTATTCTGACTAAATTCTACATTGTCGAATATTTTTCCATTTCCCAAGACAGAATTTTTCACCAGCTCTTTGGTAGCATTTTCTAGATCGGTTTTCTGTTCGTCTACTTTTTCATTGATGATTTGCTCATATTTCAAAGCAATATCTGTTCTCTTTTTTTGCTTTTCTTCGGCCGACATTTTCTTTTCTTTAAAATCTTTATCAAGTTGATCGAGCTCGATATTCATTTTAGATTTTTCAGAAACAACGATACTGTCAATCTTTTTGGAGTAATTTCTCATTCGAAAATCCATATAAGGTTTTTCCTGTGCAAAGCCATAAAAAAAGGAAAAGAAAACAGCCAGTAATGTAATTTTTACTTTCATATTCAGAGTATTTTAATTATTTTAAATTCAGACATTATTTTATTTCCATTCTTTTTCAGAACAGTATAAATTGAGCTTAATCATATTTTGATATTAAAAATTATTTGGTTTCTAGGGAATCCGAAAAAACCGTAAAACCTAAAATTTTAAAAGTATTTGGACTTTTAATTTTAATTTTTGCCATATCAAGAACACCAAAATTCTTCTGATTGTTATGGCTTTCTTCCCTTGTTTTATCCAGTTCCCTTCCTAATAACAGCTGATCGGCTTTGATGTAGCTTACTTTTTTGCGTTCAGCAATTGCAGGCTGCTGAATATTAGAATTGCTTACTTCTTTGATTGGGATCTGAATAACTTCATCTTTAATTTCCTTTTCATTTTTTACAATTTGGGGATCAGATTTTACGTTTTCTGTGGAAATATTTAAATGACCTTCATTATTGTTTTCTTTCGCATTTAGTTTGGCAACAATTTCTTTTGTTGAGTTTTCAATAATCGGATTTTCAATATCAACGTTTTTAATGGCATCATTTTTAAAAATCTCATCAGTCGGAACCGCTGTTGTAATATTTTTTTTTAGAACAGAACTATTTTCAAAATAAAAAAATGCACCAAAAGAAATCAACAAAACGATTACCGCAGCGTATTTCCACCAATGAAAAGTAGGTTTTTGAGCTTTATTATTTTTTTTATCTAATTCCGTATCAATACGAGACCAAAGTTGTTGTGAAGGCTTTATCTGAAGCTCATCGTAATCGGACTTTAACTGTTTTATTATTTCTTTTTTCATCTTTTTTACTGTTTTTGATTGTTTAGATGCAACGCCTGAACATTTTTATTTTCTAAAGATATTCTTGCTTGAGACGTTTCATTTTTGTTTGTTTTCAAATAATTGACAAGCCATTTTTTCGCTTTACTAAGTTGGCTTTTGCTCGTCCCTTCAGAGATATTGAGTATTTCTGCTATTTCCTGATGCTTTTTTTCTTCAAAAACATAAAGGTTGAACACGAGTTTGTAGCCTTCAGGCATTTCAGAAAATATTTCTTCGAGATTGATGTCGCTCAGTTTGTTGTCAAAATTTTCATCTTCAGAAACTTCTGCAATTTCAACATCCGCATACAATATATTCCTGTTTTTTCTTACAAAATTGATGGCATCATTTACCACAATTTTTCTCAACCAAAAAGGAAAGCTTTTCCATTCTCTGCAATCTTCGATTTTACTGAAACATTTAAGAAAAGCATTCAATAAAATATCTTCTGCATCATGAATATTGTTTGTGTAAGAATTTGCAATAGCAAGCATTTTAGTCGAAAACATTTCATAAAGCGCTTTTTGAGCCCTTCGATCCTGTTTTTTGGCAAGTTTAAAATTTTCTTCTAAATTATTCATGTATCAGTTTCTAATAATAAGACGGAAAAAGTTGAAAATGGTTGCCCGAAAATAAAAAAATTGCATTTCTCTTTCAAAAATGCAATTTAATATTTTAATAATCAGCTATATAAATCAATGATTAATATTGGCTACCGCTTTGGGATCGTGCTTGTGCTTGAATAAAACCCAGAAAAGAATCGCAAGCACCAATGCATACGCTGCAAAATAAAGCCAAATCTGTTGCCAGTCTTTTACCATTACAATTTTGGATAGAGTCCCGTCGGGATTTACCGCAGAATTAAAGCTTTTTTTAAGTATTTTTAAAAAAGACGGATTGTTTGGTGTGGTTTCAAGATATTTTGACAAGCCTGCGGCCGTAGTAAATTTGTGTGTAAAATATTTATCGATTGCCCAACCTGCTGCATAACTTCCGAAAACAGCTCCGAAACCATTGGTCATCATCATAAATAACCCTTGGGCAGAAGATCTTATCTTCTTGTCTGTAGTGGTTTCAACAAATAAAGATCCTGAAATATTAAAGAAGTCGAAAGCCATGCCATAAACAACGCAAGAAAGTATGATTAAACCTAATCCATATCCATCAGGTACGCCATAAGCAAAGAATCCGAATCTTAAAACCCATGCAAACATAGAAAATAGCATTACTCTTTTGATGCCGAATTTTTTCAAAAAAAACGGAATTGCCAAAATAAATAAAGTCTCTGAAACCTGGGAAATCGACATAATAATTGTTGATCTCTTGACAACAAATGATTCTGCATATTTAGGAAAATGAGCAAATTCACTTAAGAATACATCTCCGTAAGCATTTGTAAGTTGCAAAGCTGCTCCCAAAAGCATTGAAAACAAAAAGAAAAGCGCCATTTTGTAGCTTCCGAAAAGCTTAAAGGCATTTAAACCTAATTGTTCAGATAACGGTGCACTTTTATCAATCAATTTTTGTGGAGGACATTTCGGTAATGTCAAAGCGTAAATCCCTAAAATGATTGCAGCTATTCCACCGATGTAGAACTGACCTTCTGTGGCTTTATTGCCGGTAAGATTTGTAATCCACATCGCAACAATAAAGCCTATCGTTCCCCAAACACGAATCGGAGGAAAATCTTTTACCACATCCAAGTTACTGTTCTTCAAAACGGTATAAGAAATGGAATTGGCAAGTGCAATTGTTGGCATATAAAAACACATGGCAACCAACATCACTGAAAAGAAAGAATTAGGATCTGCACTGTGTGGCAAAATGAAAAGTGTGATTCCGTAAAGAATCTGTAAAGCCGAAAATATTTTTTCAGCATTTATCCAACGGTCGGCAATAATACCTGTAATAGTAGGCATAAATATTGAGGCGATTCCCATTGTTCCGAAAACTGCACCAAACTGAGTTCCGTCCCAATGCTTTGTGCCGAACCAAAAATTTGCCATCGTTATCAGCCAGGCTCCCCAAACAAAAAACTGCAGAAAGCTGAGAATGGTCAAACGTAGTTTTAAACTCATTGTTTAGTTGTATATCTTTTAATCAATTTTCTTTTTCCTTCTTTTGATTTCTTCCTGAATTTCAAGAGCAGTATCAAAATCTTCTTCTTTCACGGCTTCATCCAACAGCTTTTGTAATTCTTCCATAGAAACATTTCTAAGGCTGTCTTCATCCTGCACCGTATCTGAAAACGCATCTTGTTCTTCTTTGGCTACATCTTCCAGCTCGAGAAGAATTCCTGCTTCGTTTAAAACCTGCTGAGTCGTAAAAATAGGCGCATCAAATCTTACCGCCATCGCAACAGCATCTGAAGTACGGGCGTCAAGGATCAATTCTTCGTCAGTGATTTTATTCTTGAAATTGATATTTGAAAAGAAAACTCCGTCTACAATCTGATAAATAATAACAGATACCAAATCAAACTGAGCCGAAACTATAAATTTTGTAAATAAATCGTGAGTAAGCGGACGCGGTGGATGAATGTCTTTTTCCAGGCCTAATGAAATGGATTGGGCCTCAAAATTGCCTATTACAACAGGTAATTTAATATGTGTTTCCTCATGTTCCAATAATAATGCGTACGCCCCTGATTGTGTCTGGCTGTACGATATTCCGCGAATGATTAGCTGTTTATAATCCATGGCTACAAATATAAATTAATTTTTTATTGTAGGTTTTACTTTTTAAGCAAAAATAAAAGCTCGGAAACCGAACTTTTATTTTTTTAAGTGAATTGTGAATTCCATTTCATTGGTGAATTTTGCTTCGCAAGTGGATTTTCAATTTATCTTTAAAAATTGACAGCAAAGCGAATTGACCATTCACAATTGTTTATCCTTTAATTGCTTTAATTTTCTCTGTTAATGCAGGAATAATCTGGAAAGCATCACCTACTACTCCATAATCGGCTGATTTGAAGAACGGAGCTTCAGCGTCACTGTTGATCACTACAATCGTTTTTGAAGAGTTAACTCCTGCTAAATGTTGAATAGCTCCCGAAATACCGATTGCAATATAAAGATTCGGAGCGATCGCTTTACCGGTTTGTCCAACGTGCTCTGTGTGAGGTCTCCATCCAATGTCTGAAACCGGCTTTGAACAAGCTGTGGCTGCGCCTAAGACATTTGCCAACTCTTCAACCATTCCCCAGTTTTCAGGACCTTTCATTCCCCTACCTGCAGAAACTACAATTTCAGCTTCTTTCAAGTCTAATTTACCTGAACTCTGTTCATGAGAGATCACTTTTGTATCTTCATTGGCTACTGAAAGATTTTTAACTTCCTCAGAACCTGAAACTGCATTTTCTTTAACACCAAAAGCATTTTGAGAAACCGTGATAATTACACCGCTTCCTTCAGCTTTTGCGTGCATAAATCCTTTTCCTGAAAAAGCTTTTCTTTTTACCTGAAACGGAGAAATGCTTTCCGGCGCTTCCAAAACATTGGTAATTAAAGAAAAGTTTTTCATTACAGCCAACATCGGTGCTACCGAAGAAGCATCTGTTGTGTGTGGAAAAACGATAATATTTCCGTCAGCAACTTCACTTACTGCTTGCGCATAAGCTTTTGCTGAGAAACTTTTAAGACCTTCGTCCTTGATATTGATTACGTTTGATGCTCCATATTTGTATAATAAATCTGAAGAATCTGTAGGGTTTACGGAGATTGCCGTAACGGTATCACCCGCCTGATCAGCAACTGCTTTAGCATAAGAAACTGCTTCAAAAGCTGCTTTTTTGTAAACTCCGTTTATATTTTCCGCGTATACGAATACTGCCATTTTTTTTAAATTTGAGATTAAAATTTGAGATTTGAAATTAGATTACTTTAGCTTCCTCGTGAAGAAGTCTTACTAATTCATCTAAATTATCCGGAGAGACAATTTTCACCGCTGCTCTTGGCGGAACGCTGTCGTAAGAAACACCCTGAACTTTCACTTCAGAAGATGTTGGCTCAACAACCTGTAAAGGCTTCGTTCTTGCAGACATAATTCCTCTCATATTTGGAATAATCAAATCTTTTTCGTCTACCAAACCTTTTTGACCGGCAATTACCGCAGGAAGTTTAACTGAAATCGTTTCTTTTCCACCTTCAATTTCTCTTACAGCCGTAGCTTCGCTTCCGTTTACATCTAAACCAACTGAAGCATTTACAAAAGGTTGATTCAACAACTGAGCAACCATTCCCGGAACAGAACCTCCATTGTAATCGATAGATTCTTTACCACAAAGAACTAAATCGTAACCTCCATTTTGAGCCACGGAAGCAATTTCTTTTGCTGTTGAAAAGCTGTCTTTCGGATCAAGATTTACTCTTACCGCATCATTTGCTCCAATCGCCAACGCTTTTCTTATCACCGGTTCCGTACCTGCGTCACCTACGTTTAAAACAGTAACTGTTGCTCCCTGAGATTCTTGTAATTTGATTGCTTTCGTTAACGCAAACTCGTCTAAAGGATTGATAACCCACTGGATTCCGTTTTTGTCAAATGCAGATTTGTCTGCCGTAAAGTTGATTTTGGAAGTAGTATCCGGAACACTACTGATACAAACTAATATTTTCATATGTTGTTTTAATTTTTTTCTTTTTTACTTCTTAAATTTAAAAACTTCTGAAGTATTTTATTTGTTTGTTAAGTTTTGTAAATATAATTAAAAAATATATTATGCATGCATAATACTTAGTTAATTATTATTCAGCGCATTATATGTTTTTAACTCTTTGGTTTTGTTGCTCTAAACTCAATCTTGCTTGGCAAAACTCTCGGATTAATTTTTAATATGTCTAAAACCAGATTTCCCATATCTTCGGGCTGAATTTTCCAATTGTCTTTCTCGGAAGGAATATTTCCGTTGAAATTGGTTGCCACGGAACCAGGCATAATGACGGTTGATTTTATATTATATTTTCTCAGGTCAATCATTACAGCCTGCGTAAATCCTACAACACCAAATTTTGAAGCATTATAACCTGTTCCGTTTTCAAAGAAATTTGTACCCGCCAAACTTGAAATGGTAATATAATATCCTTCGTTTTTTTTTAATTCATCCATTGAAGCTTTTAATGTATGAAAAACTCCCGTCAGATTGGTTTCTATCATAGAGTTCCATTCTTCGGAAGAAAGCTCATCAACAGGTTTAAACACACCTAATCCTGCATTAGCAATTACAAAATCTAATCTTCCAAATTTTTCGACTATATTTTTAACAGCATTTTCTTCACTTTGTAAACTCCTTACATCAGAAATAACACCTAAAACCTGCGCAGAATATTTTTGCAGATCTTTTTCCGATTTCTCAACATCTTCTTTATTTCGTCCTGAAAATGCTACTGAAATTCCATTTTGAAGTAAAACTTCAGCAATTCCGAAACCGATTCCCTTTGTGCCTCCTGTAATATACGCAACTTTATTTTCGAACATTATTTTAATTTTAATTTCTCTAAAAATAACAAAAACGTCCCAAATGGAACGTTTTTTAAATACTAAGATTTATCAGTAATTATTTTTTGATGAATTTTTCTGTAGTAATACCATCTTTAGTTTCGATATTAATTAAATAGGTTCCAGATTGAAGACCAGTAACATCAATTTTATTTCCTTCTAACTTTGAATTTAATTTTCTACCAGAAATGTCGAAAATCTCCACTTTATTTATTTTTAAATCTGTTTTGATATTTAAGATGTCTGAAGTTGGATTAGGTGTCAATTTAACTTTATTAGTTATTATATTACTATTTGTTCTCAAATCCAACAATAAATTTATTGGTTTTTCAAACAAAGGATTATTTAAAAATTTTAAATTACCAGAATTTATTGTGCAATCTTCTATTTTTGCCAAAAAATCGCCACTAATTGTTGTATTAGGAGTCAATGAAATATGTGAGCCAGCTTTCATCTGAATATTTTGGTTTGGAGTAATCAAATAGTTTGCTTGGGTTTTTATAGAATTTGAAGCTCTATATATAAATGCATTATTTGGTTCGGTGCTGGTAAGTAAAATATCTTGTACGCAATTTCCTACAATATTTTTTGACTGAACTAATTGAGGAAGGTTGCGAGTAGTATTTCTTCCTTGTAAATATAAATCATTAATATCAATATTTCCATTATTAAAACTATTTTGATTTATAATTTTAGCTAAATACCCATTACTATCTTCAAAAGGCATATAAATATCCCCATATTTATTTCTTTGCATATCCATTGGCCCTGCACTAGATGATGAATAATTAATGGGTAACAGATAATAATTAAGAGAACCAGACATATTAACCATATCAATCCCATAAATATTAGAACTCCCATTTCCGCCAATATACAAAATTGAGCCATCATCAGTAAATTCAGCTGTACTTGAGCCACTAGGATTGGTCGTAATATCTAATACAAAATCTGTAGTTATTTGTCCTGTAGTATTATTAAAAGATAAAACCTTTATACTTCCCCAATTTGTAGGATTTACTATCCCCCAATGAGAAATATATACATAATTAGAAAAATTGTTGCTTGCTTTTACAACAGGAGAAGTCTTAAGATATGAAGGATGTGAACTTGGTGAATAATACGGAATATTTAAAGGCATATTGCTTACAACCGGTAAGTTCACCAACCCCTGACTATTTACCAAATAGCTGTATAATTTTGTTTTATTTGGTATAATTACCCAAAACGAATTATTATCTGAATGCTTAACAACATTAATATTTGCTGCTGCAAAGGGCAATTCATTTTCACCTTTTAAAGGTATGGAATTATGGTTAGGCAGAACATCACCTAACGGAAAACCGTCACTTCCAATTCCCCCTAATGACATATCAATAATTGTATAACAACTTATGCCGTTAGAAATAGTTCCATTATTATTAAATCCAGGCACAGGGGTGAAAACATAATACAAATTAGGATTATTCGGATGCTTTAAAATAGCAAGTTGTATCCCATAATACCCGAAGCCTGTATTTAAAATTCCGTTTTGCATAATCTGATGCTCACGATTCCAAATATATTTTCCATCAGAGTAAAAGAGGAGATTACCATTATTATCACTTATACTTCCCACCGGTTGTGAATACGCCTGCATCTCACTATTAAGCAAAGGTGTCGGGCCTCCCAAAGTTGAAAAATTAACAGCTGCTTTACCGCCAAAGTACCAATTATCATTCTCGCCCTGCGAATACCCAAAAAAAAATAAAAACAAAGCCATTATTAAAAAAAACTTTTTCATAACTATATTATTAAACATTAATAATTATTTATTTAGTTTTTTCTCTAAAGATTGAATACGTTGATTCTGTTCATCAATATTCTTCTGCTGCTGCAAAGTGTATAAAGTAAGTTCTTCTATTTTTTTAAGCAAAAGAATATTCATTTCCTTTAACTCTATACCATTGGCAATTGCTTCATTTGTAGTAGGAACTTCAGGCAAATGACCTTTTTCATCAATATAATTCTGTAGATCTTTCAAAGGCATAAGTTTGTAATCTTTTTTGAAAACATAATCTGCCCAGCCATTATTGACAGCAATTTCTACTTTTACTTTTTCTGTTTTAATGCCGTCTTTTACAAAAAGGCGATAATCTGTACAATCATTACATGTAAAAGTATCTGTTCCTAAACCTATTTTATGACTGCTTGATAAGACTAAAGTTTTACTTTGCAATGGTATAGTTGGTGAACCTGTAGGATATGACGGATGAATATAGAGTCCACCATTTATACTTTCAATATCATAAAACGAATTACCTAAATCTGCAAAATTTAACCCCAACTTAATTGTTCCATTCAAAAGTCTTAAATTACCAGATAAATTAAACTTATCTGCATTTATATTTGTACCTATACTCACATTTCCATCCCTGGAAATATGATCAGTAGAATTTGAAGAACCATTCCATTGCTGAGAAAATAAAGAATTTGAAAATAAGGCAAAAGCAGCCAATAAAGTAATTTTTTTCATGGTTATTTTTTAATAATTAATTTAATTTTTATAACTTAAAAAGTAATTTAAAAAAAAACGCTCCTGCTGGAGCGTTCATATGCAAAATTTACAACTATTTATTTTTTAATGAATTTTTCAGAGAATTTTCCGTCTTTGGTTTCTATGCGTACAATATAACTTCCATCATGAAGATCTCTTACATCTACCTTATCATCATCTATATTAACATCAATTTTTCGTCCCGACATATCGTATACTTCTATAACATTCACTTTTGACTTACTATTAATGAGAAGATAATCTGAAGTAGGATTTGGAGCTACTGTTACTGTTTTCACAGAGCTATAAACCTCGGTTGTTCCTAATGTTGATGATTGACCTTCTATAGAAAATGCTAAACCGTCAAGTGCGGGTGTTCCTGTCAATGTAGAAAGATTCGTCCATGTAGTTGCACCAGCTCCAAAAGCATTACTTGGATCAATTAATTTGGCAGAGCTACCATTTATCTGACCTGCAAACCAATTAAATCTAGTTGTAGCTGTATATGCTGTTAAATTAGTTTTAGCAGCAAAAACTACCCAATACACTGTATTCGCCTGTAAAATCACCTGGCTTGATAGCGCTGCTGTTAAATCAATGCTAAAAGTATAATTTGATGTTCCTGTTTTTGTTAAGAGATATCCTGGTGCACCTTTGGCCACATTGATTGCAGCGATTGGTGTTACCGCGCTGTTATTTGGGCTTCCTGCGGGGTTCCCTGCATTATCTGCATAGATGTAAAGCATCGCACCAGTTGCAACAGTTGTTTCAAGTGTTCCTGCGTTTTGGAAACCTTGAATATTTATTTTTGTAATCTGCTGTTGACTTGTAAGTGTAAAATCATCGGCAGCTGCAACGAAATTATTATTCATTAATGAATTTGCAACAATTCCATTGGTTGTGGTTGTCGGCTGATTGTAAATAACAGTCTGCGCATTTAGACCTGTTATACAAAATAGCAATCCTAATAAGTAATTTTTCTTCATAGTATAAAAATTTAATTAATATGGTAAATATATACAAAAATGCTATATAAATAAAAATTATTTAATTATAACATTAAATTTTTACAATTAATACTTTAATAACTATTTATTATAGTTTTATAGAATAACAATTTGAAGGAAAGTAACAAAAAAAGCGCTCCGATTGGAGCGCTTTAAACATTAGCTTATGTTAATTATTTTTTAATAAATTTTTCAGTATAGTTTTTACCTTCAGTTTCTATATTGATGATATAGTTTCCTGTTTGAAGATTTCTAACATCTATTTTCTCTCCATCAAAACTTACGTTTAGTTTTCTTCCGGAAACATCAAAAACTGAAACTTTATCTACATTTGATTTTGTTTTTGATTTTATAA